>ERZ772897.922-NODE-922-length-33693-cov-5.916850_pt1 | contig 33693 bp, 31 predicted proteins | sample MGYA00512125_ERZ772897 | MGnify/ENA primary metagenome ERZ772897 (study PRJEB29015, sample SAMEA2737660) | human gut metagenome | biome: human gut; feature: human-associated habitat; material: faeces | place: China | collected 2012 ... | reverse complement strand
CTGCCTGGCGTCCTCGGCAGCGCGCGCCGCCTGCTCTGCCGCCGCCTTGCCGCGGAGAGCCTCTGCCTTGGCCTCTGCCGCCTGCTGCTCCTTGTCGAGGAGCGCCGCGGCGCGCTCCGCCTGCGCAAGCTGCGCGCGGAACTCCTCGACGGCAGGGCGTTTCCGCGCGTCGTCGGCGCAGTCCTTCTCCGCCTGTGTCAGGCGCGCAAACGACGCCGCCAGCGCCTTCGCCTCCGTGAGTGCTTTCTGCCGCGTCTGCCGCTGCTGCTGCAGGTGCGCCTCCTGCGCCTTGTACTCCGACACTTTGCGCTCCTGCCCTCTGAGCAGCTCCGCCAGGGCAGACTCTGAATCCACCTCCGCCTGGGCGAGCAACTGCTCGCGTTGCGTCCGGAACTTCTCTCCCCGCGCCTCGAGCTCCGCCGCCTGCTCCTTGAGCTTCTTCTCGATGGCGGCATACCGCTCCGTATGGAAGAGCGCCTGCATGAGCTCCCCGCGCCGCTTAGAATCGCTCACAAGGAACGCGCGAAACTCCCCCTGCGGCAACAGCACGACCTGACGGAACTGCTCGCAGCGGAAGCCGGTCAGCGTCTCGATGTACTCCGTCACCTCACTGACGCCCGTGACGAGCAGCCGCTCCCCGTCCTCCTCCACGGCGTAGAGCTCCGCCTGCGCGCGCGTCGCGCTCTTCCTATCCTCCCGCTGGTACGTAGGACTCCGGAACACGCGGTACGTGCGCTCGCCGAGGGCGAAGACGAACTCCACCCACGTATCGACCTCCGGCGCCGCCTTGCCTGCGCGCAGCATGGCACCCGTGCGCAGGGAGCCGCTCGCCTTCCCGTAGAGCGCGAAGCAGATGGCATCGAGCAGCGTCGTCTTGCCCGCGCCCGTCATGCCATGGATGAGGAAGCAGCGATCCGCACCGAGCCCCTTCTCGAAATCGATGGTTTCCTTGCCGACGTACGGGCCGAACGCCTGCAGGCTGAGTCTCTTGATCTTCATCGCGCTTCCCTCTCCTCCCTTGCAAGTACCTCGAGGCAGTCCGCGAGATACGCTTCCTGCGCTGGCGTGAGCGGCTCCTTGGTCATCTCTTCGTAAAAATCGCGGAAGAGATGCTGCTCCGAAACGCGCTCTCCGCGCGGCCGCACGGTGAGCTCCTCCGCCGGCGCCGCCTGCCAGTTCGGGCGCGTGAGCGCGAAGAGGTTGGGATAGATCGCCGTCAGCTTGTCATACGCGTTGAGGATCGTGTCCGCATCGAGCAGGTCGACGCGCACGTAGTCTTCATGGTCCAGCGCGTCGAAGTCCGGACGGCGCAGTTCCTCCATCGTCCCGCGGACAATGCGCACGTCGTGGCGCGGATGGAGCGGGATGGCTCTGACCTCTGCCTTGCCATCCGCCGCGAGATCCACGAGGAGCACGCCCTTTTGCTGCATCGCCTCATCGAAGGAATACTTGAGCAGCGAGCCTGCGTAGCGGATGTTCTCCGCGCCCGCGCGCTGTGGTCCGTGCAGATGGCCGAGCGCCGTATAGCAGAACTGGCGGAAGAGCGCCGGCCGCACTTGGTCCGTGCCGCCGACGGAGAGCGGCCGCTCCGAGGAGGACGCCATCCCGCCCGCCACGAACGCATGGGCGACCGCTACGGACCGGCAGCCGCGGGGAACGGCCGAAAGCGCCGCGCGCACCTGGCGCTCCATCGCCCCGTCGTAGGAAAGCGGCTCCTCCCGCGGCACCTGGAACGCCTGACGCACGTCTGTCGGCGTAGCGAACGGTAGCAGGGAGAACGCGACGGGGCCCGCCGCATCCTCCAGCACGACAGGCGCCGCCTCTGTCTGGGTGAGCGCGCGCACGTAGACGCCGCTCGCCGTCAAGAGCTCCCTGCCGAAATCGAGCCGGCTCGCGCTGTCATGATTGCCCGCGATATAGAGCACCGCGATGCCCGCCTCCGAGAGCTTCGCGAGCGTCTCGCTGAAAAGCTCCACTGCCTCGGCGGGCGGCACGGCGCGATCATAGATATCTCCGGCGATCACGACGGCCTGCACGCCCTCGTCCACCGAGAGGGCAATGAGCTCTTTGAGCACATGCCGCTGATCCTCCGTCATGTACCGCTGCCCGAACAACTTGCCGAGATGCCAGTCTGCCGTATGCAAGAACCGCATGCTGATCCAACCTCCTGACCCTGCAAACACGAAAAAGCGCACGGGTACGCCGCGCATCATCTTTTTTCCATAAAAAAACGGGCGTCATCCCGCCCGAAATGGCGTTGACACCCGCACGAACGTACGACCGCACGCACAAGGCTCCCGGCGCAGGCTCACCGCCTGCCCCGTCCGGAACCGGATGAGCGGGAGCGCCTCTGCCGCGAGGGAGGTCAGCACGAGCTCGCCCATCTGCCCCTCATCGAGCACCGGTTCCCCAGAGTCAAAGGCAACGACCTCCGGGAACCAATAATCCTCCTGCACATGCTGCCCCTGACGCTCCGAGCAGGAAAAGAGCGCGCCCGCCATGCCGAGGTCCGGCAGCGCGAAGAAATTGTAGATCTGCGCGTGGGCGCGCTGCACCACATGGCTCTGCAAGAGATTCTGCAGCCCGTTCTCATTCAGGCTGAAGAACTTCCGCACGGCATAATCCGCGATGTCCTTCCCCACTGCCTGCAGCTGGATGACGAGCTGCATGATGAGCTGCGGCGTGCTCACGATGGCATCCATGCTCACGAGATCCATGAGCCGCAGCCAGCGGCGGTAATCCGTGCCGAGCGGCACGACGGCCGCCCCGATGATCTCCAGGGCGTGATGCACGTCGAGCAGACGACTGCTCGTAAGATCCCCCTGCAAGCCGACGACGGACGTCTTGTTCACACCTGCCGCCACGAGGCCACGCACCATCATCTCCACATTCTGCGCCACGTCCCCCTGCGTATAGAGATGCAGGCTCTCGACGCCGGCCGCTACCCCATACCCGAACCGCACGATGCCAGAGAGCGGCAACGTCAGGCGATCGAAGACGTCATGGCCTCTGAGCTCCACCCGCGTCAGGAACGGGAACTTGCGGAGATCCTCCAGGCACCTGATGTCCGTCGGTGAGACGCCAGCCGCCGCGAACTTCTCTTGATAGAAGCGGCTCTTCTCCGCCGCCCACTTGACTGCCTTCTGCATACGTTCAAGCTGCAATGCCTGGAGAGCGTCGCGCGGCATTGTCTCCATCTCAGGATTTGCAAACATTCTCTCTGACCAAACGCTTCCCGCCACTCAGCTCAGTGGCTTCTGATAGAAAAACGGCTGAAAACTCGTATAGCCGAGCGACCGGAAGTTGAGGATCGCCTCCGTCGCCCCGACGAAGAGGATGCCGCCCGGCTTCAAGGAGCGGAAGAAATTCGCGTAGAGCTGGTCCTTGGCCTCCTCCGTGAAATAGATGACGACGTTGCGGCAGAGGATCAGGTCAAATCCCGTCTCGAAGGGGTCCTTGAGCAGGTTATGACGCTTGAACTCGATGCAGCGCTTGATCTCGTCCTTCACTGCAAACTTTCCGCCCTCGACGCGGTCGAAATAGCGGTTGCGGCGCTCAGGCGTCATGCTCTTGAGCTCATTCTCCGTATAGACGCCCTGCTTTGCCTTTGCGAGGATCTCGATGTCGAGGTCCGTCGCGAGAATCTGATGCTTGACGCCCGGCGTGAGCTCTTTGAGGATAATGGCGAGGGAGTACGGCTCCGCACCGATCGAGCAGCCGGCGCTCCAGATCTTGAGGCGCGGCGAGCGCTTGAGGAGGTCGGGGATGACATCCGTCTCGAGCTTCCCGAACTTCTCCGGCGTGCGAAAGAACTCCGAGACGTTGATGGTCAGGTACTCGATGAACGCCGCAAAATCATCCTTGTCCTGGACGACATGATCGAAGTACGCTGTATAGCCGCTGAACTTTCCCCTGTTCACGAGATTCCCGATCCGCCGTTTCATCTGCGGTTCCTTGTAGAGATCAAGATCAATCTCCGTCTTCGCCTTGAGCTTCCTCTTGAAATTCACCCAATCTGCATCGTCCATCATAGGAAATCCCTCCTAAATCTGCAGGAATGTCGTCATGCGCTTGCACCGCGACAGCCATGCTTGCAAGGACCTGCCTTCCCACGCATTTCCCATTCTCTCGCAACACGATCTTTCACATTTACTATATTCCACTTTCGTGATGAAATTTCCTGCTTCCTGGGCAAAAAAAGACGACCGCAGAATCCGCAGCCGTCAAGATAGGAAATTCTACCTAGGAAGTCTCAATGGATATCGAAGACCGTCTTGTTCTCTTCGCTCTGCAGCTTCGGCAGGACGACGTGTAGCACGCCGTTCTCGAACGATACGTTCACGGCCTCCTTGTCGATGTCATTGATCTCAAAGGAACGCTCGAACGTGCCCGTGCGCCGCTCGCGGCAGAGGTAATGCACGTCCTCGCCCTCCGGCTCCGGACGCTCGGCACGGATCGTGAGCCGCGCATCGCCCTCGTACGCGACCGTGATCTCCTCCTTCGTGAACCCCGGCAGCTCGGCGAAGAGCTCATAGCGCTCCGGCAGCTCGATCGCATCGACGCGAAAAGGGAAGATGGCACTCGCCGCCCGCCCCACGGGATTATGTGCCTGTTCCATCGCGAAATCCCAGAAGCGGTCAAGCACGTCGCGGCTCTTCTCCGCCGCATTGTTTTTGAAATTGAAAGGAATCGTACGAAACATGGATATCTCCTCCTATCGCTTTATCTGATTTCATTATAGCGAATCGCGCGGAGAAGCACAACCGGAAATCTCCTCCCCAGAGGACGGCGCACCGTCTTCCGCCTCGCACGTCTCGACGACACAGGCGCCGCCCCCGATCTTCTTCGCCTGGTGCAGCGCGATGCTGCTCGCAAGCAAGACCCGCTCGGAGGTCTGCCCGGGCTGCGCGCAGACGACAGCCGCCGTGACATGGACGGACTTCAGCCGCTCATCCATAGCGAGCATCGCCGAGAGTCCGTCCTGGAACTCCTTGATCTTCGCCTGGATTTCCTCTTTGGGCCACGCCTCCTGCACGAGGACGGCGAACTCGTCCCCGCCGATGCGCGCGATATCATCTTTGGGAAAGACGGCCCGCAGTTCCTCTGCCAAGATCTGCAGCACCGCGTCGCCAAGGGAGTGACCGTGCCGCTCATTGAACTCATGGAACGCCTCGATATCAAAGACCAGGAGCTCATACGGGTCCCGCTTCGCGCGCTCGAGGAGCGCGTAGAAGTACTCGCGGTTGAGGAGCGACGTGAGGCTGTCCTCGCGCGTCAGGCGCTGGATCGTGCTGAAATATTCCTTTTCCTGCGTGACGTCCCGCGCGATGCCCACCGTACCGATGATGTCCTGGCTGTCCTCCGCGAAGATCGGCGTCTTGTACGTCTTGAGCTTCCGCAGGCCCTGCGCGCTCATGACTTCCTCATCGTAGAGGCAGGTCCTGCGTTTCTGCAGCACATCCTCCTCCGTCTCGACGCAGACGTAGTCGCTGCGCTCATAGACTTCCTTCGGGATGCCCCAGATGTAGTAGTGGTCTTTCCCCTCGACATCGCTCTTCCGCTTGTTGACCGCCGTGCAGAACGCATCGTTGACATGCAGGTGGATGCCCTTGATGTCCTTGAACCAAATCATGTCGGGCAGCGTGTTGATGGTCTGCTCGAGATACGTCTGCGTGAGCCAGGCATCTTTCTCCCGCTTGAGCTCCTCCTGCAGGCGCCGGAAGCGGAACTCCGCGAGCGCGGGAAGCGTCGCGAGCGACCAGATGTCGTCAAAGTAGGCGAGCTCTTCCGCCGCCAGATCCTCTATGTGATCTGTGCAGAGGATCAGCTTCCCCTTGCTGCCGATGTCCTGGCGCAGCATCGAGATCTGCAGCGCTTTGACATCGCCGAGCAGGACGATCTGGTTCCTGCCGCGCGGCAGGCGTAGGGAACGCGAGAAATTATGGAACAGGTGCGAGAAGCGCGGCAGCGGCTCCATCCCCTTCCAAGTGTGCACGATCTTCTCATCGATCCCCCGCACCCAGAAATGCAGTTGTACATGATACATGACGTTCTTCCTTTCCAGCAGGCTTTGCCGACGTGAGGCAAGAGGAATGCCTGCCTTCGTCACATCCGATTATAATATTCACCGTCATTTTTCATCGATATCATAATTATACAGAAAAAAGTCCCTTTCTGCAAAGAGAAAAGGACTTTTTCCGTAAATCGTACGGTGACGGATCAGCCGAGGATGACGAGGGAATCGTGCACCTTGACGCTCTGGCCTGCCGCAACGTTGAACGTCTTGACAACGCCGTCCGCATCCGCCGTGATCTCATTCTGCATCTTCATGGCCTCGAGGATGAGCAGAACATCGCCCGCCTTGACGGCCTGTCCTTCCGAAGCGACGAGCTTCACGATCTTGCCCGGCATCGGCGCGTCGATGGAATGCTCTCCCGCACCGGCTGCCACAGCAGCTTTCGCAGGTGCCGCCTGGGGAGCCGGCGCAGCCTTCGGCGCAGGCGCTGCTTTCGGTGCCGGTGCCGCCTTGACCGCGGACTTGACCTCTTCGACTTCTACCTCATAGGCGGTGCCATTGACCGTGATATTGAATTTTTTCATCGAAAACTCCTCCAATTATTCAGCTTGACTCAACGCCTGCCGCCGCGGGCAGCCAGGTTCCAGGCATTGCTCGCGCGCTTGATGCGCACGGCGACGACTTGATTTCCCGTCATCATCTGGACCGCAGCCGAGATAGCGGCTACGACCTCAGGACGGACATCGCTTGCATTGATTTTCATGAGCGGTTCCTCGCTTCCGAATTACAATGGGATATTGCCATGTTTCTTCGCAGGACCGACCTCGCGCTTGCTCGCGAGCGCGTTGAACGCGGTGATGACGAGCGGACGCGTCTCCTTTGGCTCGATGACCATGTCGACGTAGCCGCGCTCTGCAGCGACGTACGGCGTCGCGAATTCATCGATGTATTCCTGCGTCTTTGCCTCTTTATCCGGATCCTTGCGGAAAATGATGTTCGCTGCGCCCGCAGGCCCCATGACGGCGATCTCAGACGTCGGCCATGCCATGACCTGATCCGCGCCGAGCTCGCGGCAGCACATCGCAATGTAAGAGCCGCCGTACGCCTTGCGCGTGATGACCGTGACCTTGGGCACCGTGGCCTCGCTGTAGGCATACAGCATCTTCGCGCCGTGGCGGATGATGCCGTTGTGCTCCTGGTCGACGCCCGGCAGGAAGCCCGGCACATCGACGAGCGTCAGGAGCGGAATGTTAAACGCGTCGCAGAAGCGGACGAAGCGCGCCGCCTTGTCCGAGGCATCGACATCGAGGCAGCCGGCCATGACATTCGGCTGGTTGGCGACGATGCCAACGACGCGGCCGTCCATGCGCCCGTAGCCGATGATCACGTTCGTCGCGAAGAGTTCCTGGACTTCAAAGAATTCCCCGTTGTCGACGAGGGAATGGATGACATCCTTCATGTCGTACGGCAGGTTCGGGTTGTCCGGCACGACCGTATTGAGGCTCTCATCCTGACGGTTCGGATCGTCCGTCGGCTCAACGGCCGGCGCGTCTTCCATGTTGTTGCTCGGCAGGTACGAGAGCAGCTCGCGGATCTTTGCGATGCAGTCGTCCTCATCCTCGCAGGCAAAGTGTGCCACGCCGGAACGGCTGTTGTGCGTGACAGCGCCACCGAGTGCCTCGGCCGTGACCTCTTCCGCCGTGACAGACTTGATGACTGCCGGACCCGTGATGAACATCTGGCTCGTGTTCTTCACCATGAAGATGAAGTCCGTGATGGCAGGGCTGTAGACAGCACCGCCCGCACACGGTCCCATGATGACGGAGATCTGCGGGATGACGCCGGATGCCGCCGTGTTGCGGTAGAAGATGCCGCCGTAGCCGGAGAGCGCATCGACGGCCTCCTGGATGCGGGCGCCGCCGGAATCATTGATGCCGATGCAGGGTGCCCCCATCTTCATGGCGAGGTCCATGACCTTCCAAATCTTGTGGGCATGCTGCTCACCGAGCGCACCGCCGGAAACCGTGAAGTCCTGCGCGTACGCATAGACGAGGCGGCCATCCACCGTGCCGTAGCCGGTGACGACACCGTCGGCAGGCAGATCCTTCTTCTCCTGACCGAAATTCGTGCAGCGATGTTTCATGAACATGTCGAGCTCCACGAACGTCCCTTCGTCAAAGAGCTTATTGAGGCGCTCACGCGCCGTATATTTTCCCTTGGCATGCTGCTTCTCGATGCGTGCGGCACCGCCGCCTTCGCGGATGTGCGCTTTTTTCGCATTCATCTGGTCAATCTTTTCCTGAACGGTTGCCATTTTAACCCTCCTATGATCAGCATTGTTACTGCACCCTTATTTTGCACTATTTTCGCAAAAATTGCAAGTAGCTACTAAGAGCTGATAAGAAAGGAGTCAGTCGCGCTGGCAGAGCTCCAGGAGAACGCCATGGGAAGCCTTCGGATGGACGAAGGCGATCTTCGCGCCGCCCGCTCCCTTGCGCGGTTTCTCGTCGATGAGGCGCACCCCCTTCTCCTTGAGGTCGGCGAGTGCTGCCTCAAGGTTGTCGACACGCAGCGCAATGTGCTGGATGCCGCCGCGACCGTTATTCTTCTCGATGAACTTTGCAATCGGGGAAGAATCCTCCGTCGCTGCCAGAAGCTCGATCTCGCTGCCGTTCGGCGTCGGGAAGAATCCCGTCGTGACCTTCTGCTCTGCGACGGTCTCCTCGCCGTTGGCCGGCAGGCCGAGCGCCTCGCTCCAGAACGAGCCGACTTCCTTGAGATCCGTGACTGCGATGCCGATGTGGTCTACGCCTAAAACCTTGAACATAATATCTGCCTCCTCAATGACTCCTCAGCGGAGCATTTCCTGCATGATGTCGCCGACGACCGTGTAGGGATCCGTCTCATGCGCTTTGATCTTCTCGACATAGGCGTCGAGGCGACCCGTATCCACGATCTTACCGGTGATATACTTGCCGATGTTGCTCGACAGGATGTCGAGCATCTCGTCTTTCGTGCGCTTCGTCCGACGCGCCTGCAGCTCGCCGTTCGCACTGATGTAGGCATGGTGTTTCTCGATGCTTGCGATGAGTTCCTTGACACCGACGTTCTGATTGGCAATGACTTTGTCAATCGGCGGACGCCAATAGCCAAGCTTTGCGCCCTCAGCCGCCTGCGAACCGACCGCCATGTGGTGGAACTGGTCCGCGAGCGCCTTCTGCGCATCGTTCATCGGCGCCGGCTCGTGCACGTCGAGATCGAGCATCATGTTGATCTCGCGCACGAGCTTGTCGGCGCCGTCGTGGTCTGCCTTGTTGACGCAGAACACGTCGCCGATCTCGAGGATCCCCGCCTTGATGGCCTGGATGTCATCCCCCATGCCGGGGATGAGCACGACCATCGTCGTATCCGCCGCCTTGACGATATCGACCTCGGACTGGCCGACGCCGACCGTCTCGACGAAAATGACATCTTTGCCGAAGGCATCCATCGCCTTGACCGCATCGGCCGTCTTGTGCGAGAGTCCGCCCAGACTGCCGCGCGTCCCCATGCTGCGGATGAAGACACCTTCATCGAGCGTGAGTCCGTTCATGCGGATGCGGTCACCGAGGATGGCGCCTCCCGTAAACGGGCTCGTCGGATCGACGGCGATGATGCCGACGGTCTTGCCCTGATTGCGGTACTCGCGCGCGAGCTTGTCGGTCAGCGTGCTTTTGCCGGCTCCCGGAGGCCCCGTGACACCGAGAACGAACGCATGGCCCGTGCGCGGATAAAGCTTCTTCATGATCTCAGTTGCTTCATCGTACTCATTCTCGATGGCAGTGATGGCACGGGAAAGTGCTAAGCGGTTCCCTTTCAGCAGTTCTTCTGCAATATCCAAAGGCTCGCCCTCCCTTATGCTTGGTAACGTATCAGAGCTTCACATGCTCCTTGATGAACTTCACGACGTCTGTCGTCGGCGTTCCCGGCGTGAAGACCTCGGCGATGCCCGCCTCCTTGAGCGCGGGGATATCCGTCTCGGGGATCACGCCGCCGCCAATGATGAGGACATCGTCCATCCCCTTCTCGCGGACGAGCTTGACCACCTTCGGGAAGAGATGCCCATGCGCACCGGAAAGGATACTCATCGCGACGACGTTGACGTCCTCCTGCAGCGCCGCCTCCGCGATCTGCTCCGGCGTCTGACGGAGTCCCGTGTAGATGACCTCGAAGCCAGCATCACGCAGGGCACGCGCGACGACTTTCGCGCCGCGGTCGTGACCGTCAAGACCCGGTTTCGCCACTAATACTCTGATTTTCTTCTCCATTTGTTGTCCCTCCAGACTTCCACTCGGCAGATTACAGGTTCACATGGGCTTCATACTCACCGAAGACACTGCGCATGACGTTGCAGATCTCGCCGAGTGTCGCGTACGTCTTGACCGCAGCGAGGATATGCGGCATGAGGTTCTCGTTCTCGTCCTCACAGGCGGCCTTGAGGTCCTTGAGCGCTGCCTCGACAGCGGCGTTGTCGCGCTTTGCCTTCATCTCATGCAGCTTGGCGACCTGGCGCTTGCCGACGGCCTCATCGACCTTCAGGAGGTCTTTCGGCGGCTCCTCGTTCTCCATCTGGAACTTGTTCACGCCGACGATGACGCGGGCGCCGGACTCGACATCCATCTGCCACTTGTAGGCGGAATCCTGGATCTCCTTCTGGATGTAGCCCTTCTCGATGGCCGCGACGGCGCCACCCATATCATCGATCTTCTTGATGTAATCCCACGCCTCTGCCTCGAGCTTGTTCGTCATCGCCTCGACATAGTAGGAGCCTGCAAGCGGGTCGATGACATCGGCAAGACCGCTCTCGTAAGCGACGATCTGCTGCGTGCGCAGGGCGATCGTCACGGACTCCTGCGTCGGCAGTGCGAGCGCCTCGTCGCGGGAGTTCGTGTGGAGGGACTGCGTGCCGCCCATGACGGCTGCTGCCGTCTGCAGGGCGACGCGCACGATGTTGTTGTTCGGCTGCTGCGCCGTCAGCATCGAGCCAGCGGTCTGCGTGTGGAAGCGCAGCTTCATGGACTTGTCCTTCTCCGCATGGAAGCGCTCTTTCATGACCTTCGCCCAGATGCGGCGGGACGCGCGGAATTTCGCGACCTCTTCGAGGACATTGTTGTGTGCGTTCCAGAAGAACGACAGGCGGCCGGCGAAATCATCGATGTGCAGACCTGCCTTGATGGCCGCCTCGCAGTAGGCAATGCCGTCAGCGATCGTGAAAGCGATCTCCTGGGCAGCCGTGGAGCCTGCCTCGCGGATGTGGTAGCCGGAAATGGAGATCGTGTTCCACTTCGGCACGTTCTTCGAGCAATACTCGAAGATATTCGTGATGAGGCGCATGGACGGACGCGGCGGGAAGATGTACGTGCCGCGGGCAGCGTACTCTTTGAGGATATCGTTCTGAATCGTGCCGCGCAGCTGATCGGCAGGAACCCCCTGCTTCTCCGCGACGGCGATGTACATGGCGAGCAGGACGGATGCCGGCGCATTGATCGTCATGGACGTCGAAACCTTGCCGAGGTCGATCTTGTCGAAGAGAACCTCCATGTCGGCGAGGGAGTCGATGGCGACACCGACCTTGCCGACCTCGCCCTCGGAAATCGGATCGTCGGAGTCGTAGCCGATCTGCGTTGGCAGATCAAACGCGCAGGAAAGGCCCGTCGCACCGTTCTCGATCAGCATGCGATAGCGCTTGTTCGACTCCTCTGCCGTGGAGAAGCCTGCGTACATGCGCATCGTCCAAAAGCGGCCGCGGTACATCGTCGGCTGCACGCCGCGCGTGTACGGGTAGACGCCTGGGAAACTGATCTCATCCGCGTAATCCGTGTCCTTGACATCGAGCGGCGTGTAGAGACGCTGCTCCGGCAGGTGCGGGCGCTCCGGGAAACGGGCGACCGCCTTTTCGACGCTCGCTTGGTATTTTGCGAGTTCAGCTTGGATTTTCTCGTGTTCCGTGCTCATATCGAGTTGCCTCCTGGTTCAGTTCTTTCTCTAATCTCTTATTTCTGCATCGTCCCCGTCTCGAGGAACCGCTCGTGGAAGGAGAACGCTTCCTGGAGGATGTGCGGCGTATTCGCATGTTTCGTCGCCGCTTCCGCGCGCTCGAAGTAGTCGAGCAGCAGCGGGCGGTAGTCCGGGTGCGCGCACTTGTTGATGATCTCGAGCGCCCGCGCTTTCGGCGCCTTGCCGCGCAGGTCCGCGATGCCCTGCTCCGTGATGATGATATCGACGTCGTGCTCCGTGTGATCGATGTGAGAGCAGAACGGGACGATCGAGGAAATCTTTCCGTCCTTCGCCGTCGAGGGCGTGTAGAAGATGGTGAGGTATGCGTTGCGCGCGAAATCGCCGCTGCCACCGATGCCGTTCATCATCTTCGTGCCCGTGATATGCGTCGAGTTGACGTTGCCATAGATGTCGCACTCGATCGCCGTGTTCATGGCGATGACGCCGAGGCGATGGACGACCTCCGGGCTGTTGGAGATCTCCTCCGGACGCAGCAGCAGGTATTTCTTGTACTTCGCGACGTCCTTGTAGAAGCGCTCCATGCCCTCAGGCGACGGCGAGAACGCCGTGCCGGACGCGAAGTTCAGCTTGCCCGCGTCGATGAGGTCGAGCATGCCGTCCTGGATGACCTCGGTGTAGACCGTGAGATCTTTGAGATCCGAGTCCACGAAGCCCGCGAGCACCGCGTTCGCGACGTTGCCGACGCCGGACTGCAACGGCAACAGGTTCTTCGGCATGCGGCCCGCCTTGATCTCCGCCTGCAGGAAGTCGAGCGTGAGCTCCGACATCCGCTTGGAGTTCTCGTCGATGGCGCGCAGCGGACGCGTGTGGTCCGGGATGTCGCAGGGCACGATGAACTTGATCTTGTCCGGCGTGCACGGGATATACGGCGTGCCGATGCGGTCGCTCGCCTTCACGATCGGGATGGGCAGGCGATGCGGCGGATCGAGCGGGATGTAGACATCGTGCATGCCCTCGAGCTCGAGTGGCTGGCTCGTGTTGACCTCGACGATGACGGTATCGGCGCTCTGCACATAGGAAGCAGCGTTGCCGAGCGAGGTCGTCGGGATGATGTTGCCGTCTTCGTCGATGGCGCACGCCTCAACGATGGCGACATCGATGTGCCCGAGATAGCCGCAGCGGGAAAGCTGCGCCGACTCCGAGAGGTGCAGGTCGAGGTAGTCGACGCTGCCGTCGTTGATCTCACTGCGCAGTGCCTTGTCCGTCTGATACGGCAGGCGCTGCTTGATGCCGTGCACGCCGGCGAGCACATCGTCGAGCTCCGGTCCCGTAGAGGCGCCCGTCCAGAGATTGATGGTGAACGGCTCCTTCTTCATGCGCTCCGCGAGCGCGATCGGCACAGCCTTCGGATAGGCGGAGGCCGTGAAGCCGCTCGTCGCGACGTTCATCCCCGGCCGGATGAAGGCTGCCGCCTCTTCTGCTGTGACGATTTTCGCTTGCAGCCCGCGGTTGCGGACGCGATCGAGAATATCAATCATCAGAAATCCCCCTTGTTGAACCCGCATGGAAGTATAACTTCTTTTTATCACAGTAATATGGAATAACTATGATTTATTATACTACCACACTTTATTTATGTTCCGCCCCTAGGATAGCACACAAAAAAAAAGCCGTCAAGATTGCTCAGGCGGCTTTTGTCAGATTTTATATTATTTTTACGTCAATTCAAGATAGAGAACGCGTTAACAAGAATGGCGCTGTCACCGTCGCGTGATGTAATAGGAAAGGCGACTCAGGCCGATCGAGAGGTCCTCGTTGACGATCTGCATGGCGTCCGGCACCTGCATCTTGATGGGTGCGAAGTTCCAGATGCCTCGGACACCCGCCGCGACCAGCTGGTCCGCTACATCCTGCGCGAAGGCGGCGGGCACGGCGATGATGCCGATATCGACATGGCGCTCGCGCACGACGCGCGCGAGCTGGCGCACGTCCTCCACCTTGACGTGGTTCTGCACGGTGCCGATGATCTTCGGGTCTTGATCGAACAGTGCCACGAGGTTGAAGCCCAGCGAGACGAAGTTCTGATAGTTCGCGAGTGCGGCGCCGAGGTGCCCGATGCCGATCACGGCGATGTTCCAGTGGTGGTCGAGCCCGAGGATGCCGCCGACGTTGTGCTTGAGCTCGTTGACGTAATAGCCGACGCCCTTCTTGCCGAACTGCCCGAACGAGGCGAGGTCCTTGCGGATCTGCTCCGGCGTGATGCCGAGCCGCCTGCCGAGCTCATCGGAGGAGATGACATCGATACCCTCGTCCTGCACGAGGCGGAGCGTGCGGAAATAGAGCGGCAGCCGGTCGATGGTCGCCTTGGAGATCATGGATGTGCGCTTGGGTGCCGTCATGCCGATCCCTCCTTCTCGAGTTCCTCCTGCTCCCGCCTGCTCACGAGGGAGAGGCACGCCGCCCAGGCCGCGAGCATCCACATGAGCATTGAGGACGGGATGTTGAAGAGCAGGTCATCCGTCAGGCCGTTGAGCGCCATGGAGAGGAACGCCAGCCCGATGCCGAGCGCGAGCCCGGAGGCGAAGCGCCGCTCCTCCCAGTGCGTGATCTCGGCACGGAAATCCGCCCAACTCCAGGACGGTGCCTCCGCCGACGCGGCGACGCTCTCGCTCACCGCGCGCAACTCCTCGTCGATGCTGCTCTCCGCCGAGAGGTCCGTCGGCAGCGGCGCGCGCTTCTCCTGCACCCGCTGCGCGAGCTCCTCCGGCGTGAGGAAGCGCGTGCGCAGCGCCGTCACCATCGTGCCGAAGAAGAACCAGAAGAAAGCGAGCGCGCCGACGATGCCGATCTCCGCGGCGTAATTGAGGTACATGTTATGCGCGTGCACGATCTTGATCGTCGTCCCCGCCGCGCCCTGCATGTAGAAGTCGTAGAGCGGGTAGACCATCCAATACGCCCCCCAGCCGATGCCGAGGAAGGGGTGGTCGGCGATCATCGCGACGGTGCTCTCCCAGAACGCCAGGCGCATCTCCGACGAAGTATCGAGCCGCGTGAACACGGAGGTCAGCCGCTCGAGCAGCGCGGGGTCGAGCGCGAGGATCGCGCCGCCGGCGAGCACGCAGGCGGCGAGCACGCGCCAGTCGCGCAGCGCGCCGTAGAGCAGGAAGACCGCGGCGATGGCGAGGCAGGCGCCGCGCGCGTACGTCATCGCGAGGCAAGCGGCGAGTGCCAGAAGCGATGCCAGGAGCACGAGGCGCTGACCGCGCGCCCGCGCCCGCAGGAAGACGCCGAACACCAGGCACATCATGACGTCGAGATAGCCCGCGAAGATATTCGGGTTCTCCCACGTGGAGAAGATGCGCTTGCGCAGCTCCGGAAACGCCTCGCCGTCCACCCATTTCATCGCGCTCGTGTCGATACCGAAGGCGAACTGATAGAAGCCGTAGAGCACGCAGAGGAGCGCGGAGGCCGCGAGTGCGCCCGCGAGCAGCCTGCACTCCCTGCCCGTGCGGACGTTCTGCCCGATGAAGAAATACATGAGCAGGTAGACGCCGACGAGGTTGTAATAATTGTAGAAACTGAACGCGGGATCAGGCGAGACGAGGATGGACGCCGCGCCGAAGCCCGCAAAGATCAGCACGGGGAGGTCGAGCGGCAGGCGGCGGAAGTGCATCGTGGGATCTGCGCGCAGCCGCCAGAGCGTCAGAACGCTGCCGACGAGCAGTGCTGCCGTCGCTGCACCCGGCGCGAGCGCGAGCAGGAAGCCGACGGCCACGATGGTCCAGCCGATCCAGCGGCGGAACTGCCGCGTACGCCGCTGCGCGCGAAGGTCCGCGAGCACGCGTTCCTCCGCCCGCGGCGCCATCTCCTTCGGTTCATGCATGAGCGTCCTCCTTTCCAAGCAGCAGGCGGCGCAGGCCGCCGATGAGGTAGAGCGATCCCGCCGCGACGAGCAGGCGCCGCCCCGCGGCGAGCGACAACGCGAGGTCGAGCGCCTCCGCGTTGTCCTCGCGGTACGAGACGCTGTGCGCGTACCCAGCCGCCTTCTCCGCGAGCACGCGCGCGCTCTCCGCACGGTCGGACTGCGGCGGCGTCATGACGACGACATCGTCCGGGCGCACGAGCGTCCCGAGCATCTTGTCAATCTCCTTGTCGTGCAGGATGCCGAGCAGCAGCACGCGCGGCTGCTCCGGGAAGTACGCGTCGAGCCCGCGCCGCAGCACCTCCATGCCCGCGGGATTGTGCGCGCCGTCCACGAGCACCGGCTGCCTGCCGCCGCCCGAGGCCGGAACCTCGAGGTACTCGAACCGCCCCGGCCACGTCACGAGGCGCAGCGCCTCGTGGACGACCGCCTCCGTGAGGCGTGGCTCCACGTTGCGCAGGAGATACGCCGTCATGATCGCGACGCCGGCGTTCTGCACCTGATGCGCGCCGAGGAGATGCAGCGCGTAGCGGTCACCGCTCACGCCGAGCAGTGGCGAGGAGAACGAGAACGACTGCCCGCGCGGCGAGAACGCCCCGCCCGTGACGGTGAAGTCCGTCCCCTCGACGAAGAGGTCCGCACCGTGGCGCTCCGCTTCCTCGCGCAGGATGGCGAGCGGCATACCCTCCGCCGCCGTGACGACGGGGACGCCGTCCTTGATGATGCCCGCCTTGTGGTGGGCAATGCCTTCGAGCGTGCCGCCGCAGAGCTTGGCATGCTCGAAGGCGACGTTCGTGATGACCGAGACCTCCGGCGTGATGACGTTCGTCGAATCGAGCAGACCGCCAAGGCCGACCTCGATGACAGCATACTCGACCTTGTGCACGGCGAAGTAATAGAATGCCGCCGCCGTGAGCGCCTCGAACTGCGTCGGGCACTCCTCGCCCTCCGCAATCATCTGCTCGATGAAGACGCGCACGGCGGAGATTGCCTTGGCGAAATCCTCCTCGCTGATAGGCTGGCCGTCCACCTGCATGCGCTCCGTATAGGAGACGAGATGTGGCGAGGTGTAGAGCCCCGTGTGGATCGTCGCCTTCTGCAGGATGTCCGCGAGCATCGCCGACACCGATCCCTTGCCGTTCGTTCCCGTCACGTGGACCGTGCGGTACTTGTCCTGCGGATTGCCGAGGAGCGCGAGGAGCCGCCGGATGCGCGTGAGTCCGAGCCGCACGCCAAAGACATTGAGCCCATCGAGATAGGCCAATGCTTCCTGATAGTTCATCTGCGCTCCTCCGTCAAAGCTTCGCGAGGTCTGCGAGGCGCGCCTCGAGGGATTTCTCCTTCTCCTCATAGCCCGCGAGTTTCTCGCGCTCTCCGGCGACGACGTTCGCCGGCGCCTTCGTGAGGAAGCCCTCGTTGCTGAGCTTGCCCGAGAGGCGCTTGATCTCCTTCTGGAGCTTCTCGCGTTCCTTCGTGAGGCGCGCCGTCTCCTTCTCCACGTCGATGAGCCCCTTGAGCGGCAGGTAGATCTCCACGCCGCCGACGACGCCCGCCATGGCGTTTTCAGGCTTAGCCGCACCAGCGGCGAGCAGCGTCACGGGCTCCGCGGCCGCAAGCGCCTGGAGGTAGCTCTCGTGCGCCGAGAAAACGGGACGCAGCGCCTCGTCCGTGAAGCCGAGGATGACCTCACTCTTCTTCCCGGGCGCCGCACCGACCTCGGCGCGCAGGTTGCGAACGGTCTTGATGGTCTCCATGATGGCCGTCATCTGCGCCTCGGTCTCATCGTTGATGAGGCCTGCGTCTCCCTGCGGCCAGTCGGCGATCATGATGCTCTGGAACTGCGTGTCATGCGGCACCTTCTGCCAGATTTCCTCCGTGAGGAACGGCATGAAAGGATGCAGCAGGCGCAGTGTGTTCTCGAGGACATAGGAGAGCACGTAGAGCGCCGTGTCTTTCGCGCGCACGTTTTCCTTGTCGTAGAGGCGCGCCTTTGTGAGCTCGATGTACCAGTCGCAGAACTCGTTCCAGAGGAACTCGTAGATCATGCGGCCCGCCTCGCCGAGCTCGAACTTCTCGAGGCTCTCCGTGACGCCCTGCTCCGTGCGCGCGAAGCGCGAGAGGATCCAGCGGTCCGCGAGCGTGTAGTCCGCCTGCTCCGGGCGGAAGGAGCGATCGAAGCCCTCGAGGTTCATGAGGATGTAGCGAGACGCGTTCCAGATCTTGTTCGCGAAATTGCGCGCGCTCTCGACGCGCTCCCAGTAGAAGCGCATGTCGTTGCCCGGCGTGTTGCCCGTGATGAGCATGAAGCGCAGCGTATCGGCGCCGTACTTCTCGATGACCTCGACGGGATCGATGCCGTTGCCGAGCGACTTGCTCATCTTGCGGCCCTGGCTGTCGCGCACGAGGCCGTGGATGAAGACGTGGTGGAACGGGATGTCCTTGCCGAATTCCAGCCCCATCATGACCATGCGTGCGACCCAGAAAAAGATGATGTCATAGCCCGTCACGAGCGTCGCCGTCGGATAGAACTGCGCAAGCTCCGGCGTCTTCTCCGGCCAGCCAAACGTCTCGAACGGCCAGAGACCTGAGCTGAACCAGGTGTCGAGTACATCCTCGTCCTGATGGATGTGCTTGCTCCCGCAGTGCGGGCACACCGTGAGGTCCGTGCGCGAGACGCTCGTCTCGCCGCAGTCGTCGCAGTACCAGGCAGGAATGCGATGGCCCCACCAGAGCTGGCGAGAGATGCACCAGTCACGGATGTTCTCGAGCCAGTTGATGTAAATCTTCGTGAAGCGCTCCGGCACGAACTGGATGCGGCCGTCCTTCACCGCCTCGATGGCGGGTTTGGCGAGGCCCTCCATCTTCACGAACCACTGCTTGGAGACGAGCGGCTCGATCGTCGAATGGCAGCGCGAGCAATGGCCGACGGCATGCTCATGTTCCTCGACGGAGACGAGGACGCCCGTCTCCTCGAGCTCCTTGACGAGCGCCTTGCGGCACTCATAGCGGTCCATGCCCGCGTATTTCCCGGCACCCTCGAGCATCTTGCCCGTATTGCCGATGACCTTGATCTCCTCAAGATGATGGCGCTGCCCCATCTCGAAGTCGTTCGGATCGTGCGCAGGCGTGACCTTGACGGCGCCCGTGCCGAACTCTTTGTCGACGTATTCATCGGCGAAGAGCGGGATACGGCGGCCGACGATCGGCAGGATGAGCGTTTTGCCGACGAGATCCTTGTAGCGTTCGTCGTCCGGATGCACCGCGACGCCCGTATCGCCGAACATCGTCTCGGGGCGCGTCGTCGCGATCTCGACATAGCGGCCCGGCTCGCCCTCGACCGCGTAGCGCAGGTGCCAGAGATGGCCTTTCTCCGTCTCGTGCTCGACCTCGATATCCGAAATCGCCGTGTTGCAGGACGGGCACCAGTTCGTGATGCGCGTGCCCTGATAGATGAGTCCCTTTTCATAGAGGCTCACGAACACCTCGCGCACGGCGCGGCTGCAGCCCTCATCCATCGTGAAGCGCTCGCGGTCCCAGTCAAGCGAGGAGCCAAGGGAGCGCAGCTGGAACATGATGCGGCTGCCGAACTTCTCCTTCCAGTCCCAGACGCGCTCGAGGAACTTCTCGCGCCCGAGCTCGTAGCGGTTTGTGCCCTCCTCGCGCAGCTTCCCCTCGACCTTCGCCTGCGTCGCGATGCCCGCGTGGTCGCAGCCCGGGATCCAGACCGTGTTGTAGCCCTGCATGCGATGGTAGCGGATGAGGATATCCTGCAGCGTGTTGTCGAGCGCATGGCCCATGTGCAGCTGCCCCGTGACGTTCGGCGGCGGGATGACCATGCTGTACGGCTTCTTGCGCTTGTCGACCTCGGCGTGGAAGTACTTGTGCTCCTCCCAGAACTGATACCACTTCTTCTCGAACGACTGCGGATCGTAGACCTTCGGGATGTTCGTTTCGCTCGTCTCTTTCGTCTCTTTCGTATCTGCCATTGCGGATGCTCCTCCAACCAAGCGCGGGCCAGCCCGCGCGACCACGCGGCCCACGAAAAAAGCGCCTCCGTCCCGAAGGACGAAAGCGCCGGCTTCCGTGGTACCACCTAACTTGCTGCTCTTCGCTCTAACGCCGCGGCCGCGGTCCGGAGTAATGCGCACGCCTCCCCCGGACGACTCAGAAGCGACTTCACTGCCATCTCGCCTGGGGCTTGCACCGACCGCCCGTTCTCTGCTGGCCTTCCGGCAGCTACTCCTCTTCCTCTTCGTCTTTCCATTATGTGAGCTATCTTAACACACGCGCGGGAAAATTGCAAGGATGTCCGCGTCAGATCACCCACTCTCCCGGGGCGAACGCGCCGTCTGGCAGCGTCTCCTGGAGGAGCCGTGCGGCGATGTCCTGTGCACCAGGCGTGCCCGTTGGCGAAAGCGCGCGCCACTCCCGCGCCAAGGGGGAGATCGAGCCGCGGCGCATCCGCATCCAGGACGAGCAGGACGAGGAGCCCCGCCGCCGCAAGATGCGCCGTCGTGCGCGCGTAGTCCTCACCCGCCTCCGGCGCATAGAGATACGTATGGCGACCGCTCTGCACGAGACGGTATTCCGCCTCGCGGAGGACACCTGCCGTCGTGCCATCCACTCCGGGACGGAAGACGACGACGAGCGGCTTCTGCCAGTTGAGCGCGCTGCGCATCGCGGGCGTCGCGGCAAAGCGCGCCGCATCCTCCGCCGCGCCGAGGCGGCGGACGGCGCCGCAGGCCGCCGTGTCATGCGTGATGCGGTCGATGAGCAGGAGCTCTCCCTGCGTCCGATGCTCTGCGAAGAGACCGACCACGATGGGCTCTGCCACGGCGATCGTCACGCGCGCGAGTTCATTCTTCTTGAGTTGCTCCGCCTGCTCGCGGCGCCCCGTATTGATATCGATCCGGTAGGAAATCTCCGAGAGGATGCCCGGAATCTTCTTCGTGCCAAGCTTGATGAGGAAATTCTTCCCGACGGTGAGCGGCGCATCGTCCAACCAAAGGATATCTGCAGAAAATGTGTCTGCAAGGGAAAGACCGCTCCCGCGCTCGAGGACGCAGCCACGCGAGACATCGACCTCGCGGCTGAGCTGCAGCGTGACGGGCTGACCAGCACTGGCGCTCTGCGCTTCGTGGTCAGCGACGAAGATGCCTGTGACCTCCGCCTGCTCGCCGCTCGGGAGCGCCGTGACCGTATCGCCGACGGCGACGCTGCCGCTCTCGACCTGCCCCTGGAAACCGCGGAACGACGCATCCGGGCGGCAGACGCGCTGCACGGGAAGGTAGAACCCACGCTCGCACGCGGCATCCGCCGTGACGTCGACGTTCTCGAGGTATGGTTGCAGCGCTTCCCCTCGATACCACGTCATGCGGTCAGAGTGCTGCGTGACGTTGTCGCCCTCCGTCGCAGAAACGGGGATGATCTGCACGCGTTCGCGTTCGAGCCCAAGCTCGTCACGCAACCCGCCGATTTGCTCCACAATCTCACGGAACCGCGCCTCGTCGTAATCGACCAGATCCATCTTGTTCACGGCAAACACGAAAGAGCGGATGCCCATGAGTGCGCAGATGCGCGCATGACGGCGCGTCTGCGTGAGCACGCCTTTCGAGGCGTCCACAAGGATGATCGCGAGATCGGCGAACGAGGCGCCGCACGCCATATTGCGCGTATATTCCTCATGGCCAGGCGTATCGGCGCAGATGAAGCTGCGGCGATCCGTCGTGAAATAGCGGTAGGCGACGTCAATCGTGATGCCCTGCTCGCGCTCCGCGAGCAAACCGTCGAGCAACAGGGAATAATCGATGGCGCCGCCGCGGCTGCCAACCTTGGAATCGAGCAGCAACGCTTCTTCCTGATCGGCGTAGAGAAGCTTCGCATCGTAGAGCAGGTGCCCGATGAGTGTGGATTTGCCGTCGTCCACGCTGCCGCAGGTGATGAATTTCAATAGATCGCTCATCAGAAATATCCCTCCCTTTTCCGTCGTTCCATGCTGCCGGCGCCCTCGTGGTCGATGACGCGGCTCGTGCGCTCGGACTCCACGGCGCCGAGCGTCTCCTCGACGATGGCGTCGAGCGTATCTGCCTCGGACTCGATGCCGCCCGTGAGCGGGTAGCAGCCGAGCGTGCGGAACCGGATCTTCTTATGCTGGATGTCCTCCGACCGCAAGTGCAGCTTCTTTACGATGCGGTCATCGTCGATCATGATGAGGTTGCCGTCCCGCTCGATGCAAGGCCGCTCCTTGGCGAAGTAGAGCGAGACGATCTCGAGATGTTCGCGGCGGATATACTGCCAGATGTCCTTCTCCGTCCAGTTCGAGAGCGGGAACACGCGGATGCTCTCGCCCTTACTTATCTCAGCGTTGTAGAGCTTCCACATCTCCGGACGCTGGTTTTTGGGATCCCATGCCTGCGCCGCATTGCGGAATGAGAACACGCGCTCTTTCGCACGGGACTTTTCCTCGTCGCGCCGCCCGCCGCCGAACGCTGCCGTGAACCCGTATTTCGCGAGCGCCTGCTTGAGCGCCTGCGTCTTCATGATATCCGTGTAGGCGGCGCCGTGATCAAACGGATTGATGCCCGCGCGGATGCCCTCCTCATTCTTGTACTCGAGCATCGTGAGGCCGTATTTTTTCGCCTGCGCGTCGCGGAACGCGATCATCTCGTGGAACTTCCACGTCGTGTTGATGTGCAGGAACGGAAATGGTGGTTTCTCCGGATAGAACGCCTTGAGCGCGAGATGCATCATGACCGTGCTGTCCTTGCCGATGGAATAGAGCATGACCGGTTTCTCACATTCCGCCGCCACCTCGCGGATGATGTAGATAGCCTCGGCCTCCAACGCATCGAGATGCGATAATCTTCCCATGGATCTTCTCCCCTCACTTCTGCTGTCAGTAGTCATTTGCCTGGTGCTTCTCGACCGTGATGCGCTGCTCCTCGCCGTCTGCGAGCCGCAGCACCCAGGTCAGCGTCTCCTGCCGATCCTCGGCGTAAAGCCTGCCGCCCGCACCGCCGAGCGACGCCTCGAGCGTATAGCAGATCGCCGCGCGCGGGCACGCCTTGACACACGCCGTGCAGCCCCAGCAGTCCCGCGCATCGCGCAGCTGCGCCCTGCCCTCCTCGAGAAAGAGGAGGTTGCCAGGACAGACGTCTGCGCAGCGGCCGCAGCCGATGCACTTCTCAGTCTCCAAACGTATGCTCATACCGCTCCCCCTCTCCCACCAAATCGCGCAGGATGATTTCCACTCTGCCATCGCGCAGACGTGAATTGACATATTTCTCGAACCGTTCGTCCTGCTTCGGGTGATCGAGATTCTCCGCGAAGCAGTGCCAACGCGTCTCACGCCGTGCCTGCTGGTGCGCGATGAGCACGCGGCAGACGAGGAGGCGCTCCCGGAGCTCGTAGATTTTCAGGAGGCCATAGGCATCCGCGGCGCGCAGGTCTTCGCTGAGCCGCGTGAGCCGAGCGATGTGCTGCGCTGCCGCCCCCAGCTGGCGCTCCGTATAGCGATAGTCAGTGCTGATGCCGCCCGCGTCCTCATCCATGACCTGCTGCATAGCTTCCTCGAGCGCGTCGACATCGTAGAGCGACGGTCGCGAGGACTGCTCGCGCAGCCGCTCGACACGTGCCTGCACCTTTGCCACGTTTTCCGTTGGCTCTGGGAGAGGATGTGATGCTGCATAGCGTGCCGCGCTTTCCGCCGCATAAGCGCCCTCGGCAAACGCGCCGGTCACGTATTTCTGCGGGCAGCCGCCCGCGACATCTCCCGCCGCGAACAGCCCAGGCACCGTCGTCTGCCGCGCCGTATCGACCCAGTAGCCACTCGCCGTATGGCCGCCGACGATATAAGGCTCCGTGCCCTCGACCTCGACGTCCGCCGTGCGCGGGCCGCGCCCCGTCTCGCGCCAGCGCATCGTCTGCGCCGGCGCCATGTTGAGATAGGCGCGCTCGAGGGAGCGCTCCTGCGCCTCCGTGATGCCATGCGTCGCCAGGAAGCAGGGACCGCGCCCCGCGAGGTTCTCGCTCACGACCGCGTAGAGGCGCTCTGATGTCGTGTTGCCGTACGCCGCCTGATACCGCTTTCCGCGCGCATTGACCTGCGGCGCGCCTACGCCCTGCGCGAGCGTCCCCGTCGGCGCGATCGTGTCCTTGCAGCGCAGCGCGATGAAGCGCATCTCAAATGAGGTCATCTCCGCGCCCGCGCGCAGCCCCATCGCGTAGCCCGCCCCCGTGTTGAACGGCGAATACCACATCGCATGGCGTGCCGCGCCCGGATGGTTGGGACGATAGAGGCCAGCGGCACCGCCCGTCGCGCAGAGGACGGCGCGTGCGCGGAGGTAGACGACGGCATCTTGGCGCAGGTCGATGCCCCAGGCCCCCGCGATCCGCCCATCCTCTGCCTTGAGCAGATCGACGATATCGACATGTTCGAGCACGCGGACGTTTGCCGCTCGCCGCACGGCGGCGGCGAGCAGCGGCTTGATATTCTCGCCGTTGATCTTGAGATTGCGCCAACCGCGCGCGGCATACCGTCCGTCCGCATCCTTCAGGATGACGAGTCCGAGCATCTCCATGCGGCGCGTGACTTCGTTGAGCCGCTCCGACATCGTGAGGAGCAGGTCACCGCGCGCGATGCCCGCCGCGTCCTGCACCGCATACGCCGCGTATTCCTCCGGCGTATGCCCCGGCGTAATGTACGCATTGAGCGCGTTGACGCCTGCCGCCAGGCAGCCGCTCCGCTCGATGCCCGCCTTATCGACGAGCAGGACGGAGAGCTCCGGCCGCTCCTCCGCGAGCGTGAGCGCCGCGTAGCAGCCAGCGGCACCGCCGCCGATGATGAGCACATCCGCGCAATCTTCCCTTCTATTCATTTTCTTCACCTCAAATCACCACAGGCTCTTCCCGCTTGGCGGCGTTCTCGAGGATTCTCATCCCGCCGTCTGCGAACGTATAGATGCGATGGATGAACACCTTTGCTACGTCTCCCTCATGCAGGGGACGCTGCTCCAGGCTGCGTCGCCCGCGCAGCAGCTGTCCCTTGACCTCGACATCGACCTGCAGGCAGTCGCCGCGGAAATAGACGCCGCGCACGATGCCGTCCTCCGACGCGAGCGGCAGCCGCATCTCTGCCGCATCCGCACCGATTTCTAAAAACTCCGGCCGGATGATGCCCTCGCCGCCAGATGCGCCTCCCCCGTCGCCGAACCCCTTGAACACCGTATAATCCGGTACGTGCACAGACGTCCCGACGAAATCGGCGACAAACGGCGTGCGCGGCGACTGGTAGATAGCAAGCGGCGTGCCCGCCTGCTCCACATGGCCATGCTGCATGATGATGATGTCATCTGCGACCTCGACGGCCTCGTCCTGGTCGTGCGTGACGAAGATGCTCGTGATACCGAGACGATGGATCATCTGCCGCAGCCAGCCGCGCAGCTCCTTGCGCACCTTGGCGTCGATGGCAGCAAACGGCTCGTCAAGCAGCAGGAGGCGCGGCGACGGTGCGAGCGCCCGCGCGAACGCGACGCGCTGCCGCTGTCCGCCAGAAAGCTGCAGGGGATAGCGGTCGCCAAGCCCCGTGAGCCCGATGAGGTCGATCAGCGCGCTGACACGCTTCTCCTGCTCCCCTATCGGCACCTTCTGGATCTTCAGTCCGAACGCGATGTTCTCTCGTACCGTCATGTGCCGGAACAGCGCGTAGTCCTGGAAGACGAAGCCGATGCCGCGCTTCCCAGGCGCGACACCGTTCATACGCTGCCCACCGAGGAAGATATCCCCGGCATCCGGCGACTCCAGCCCTGCGATCAGGCGCAGGATCGTCGTCTTGCCGCCCCCCGACGGCCCGAGCAACCCGACGAGCCTGCCGCGTTCTACGGTCAAGCTGACATCATCCGACGCTCGAAACGACCCGTACGCTTTCTCTATATGACGAAGTTCCACCTCAATCGCCATGGTGCATCCCCCTTTTCGCCCGCCACTCCACGGCATTGCGCGCCACGAGCAGCACGACTGCCATGACGACGAGCAGCGACGCGACAGCAAAAGCCGCCGTGAAATTGTACTCGTTATATAAGATCTCGATATGCAGCGGCAACGTATTCGTCCTTCCGCGGATATGGCCGGAGACCACGGAGACCGCGCCGAACTCTCCCATCGCACGCGCTGCAGCGAGGATGACACCGTAGAGCAGCGCCCAGCGGATGTTCGGGAGCGTCACGTGCCAAAACGTCTGCCAGCCACTCGCACCGAGCGTCGCCGCTGCCTCCTCCTCGCTGCGCCCCTGACTCTCCATGACCGGCACGAGCTCGCGTGTGATGAACGGGAACGTCACGAAGACCGTCGCGAGCACGACCGCGGGCACGGCGAAAAGGACCTGCACATGCGCCTCACGGAGCAAGGGGAAGAGCGGGCTCATGCGCCCAAACAGCACGACGAAGAACAGTCCGGCCACGACCGGAGAAATCGCGAATGGCAGGTCGATGAGCGCACCGATGAGCGCCTTGCCATGAAAATCGTATTTCGTGAGCAGCCAGGCAGACGCGAGACCGAACAGCGTGTTCAAGGCGACGGCAATCACCGTAGCCATCAGCGTCAGCGAAAGCGCCTTGATCGCGAAGGGATCGCTAATCGCCGCCAGATAGACCCGGATGCCACGCGCGAGCGCCTCATGTGCCACGAGCACGAGTGGCAGCACGAGCAGGATGAGCAGGAGTAGCGTAGCGAGCGCAATGAGCAACCAACTGCCGATGTCCTTTTCCTTTCCCATGTTCACACCCCCTGCTGCCGTACACGCCAGCGCTGATAGCCGTTGAGTGCTAGAAGGATCAGGAACGACGCGGCCATCATCAAGATGGCGATCGCGGCGGCCGCCTCGTAATCGTACGACTCGAGCTTCACCATGATGAGCAGCGGCGCGATCTCCGTCTCGTACGGCAGGTTGCCGGCGATGAACACCACACTGCCATACTCGCCGATGCCGCGCGCGAACGCGAGCGCCGCCCCCGTGAGAAGTGGGGAGAAGAGCTCCGGGAAAATCACACGGCGGAACGTCAGCCAGCGGCCGGCACCGAAGAGTGCCGCCGCCTCCTCCAGCCGCGGGCCGAGCTCTCGCAGGACAGGCTGGACGCTGCGCGGCACGAAGGGGATCCCGACGAAGATCAGGGCGATTGTGATGCCGAGCCATGAGAACGCCGATGGGATGCCAGCCGCATAGAAGAACTGTCCGATCCAGCCGTTCTCCGCGTAGAGCGTCGTCAGCGCGATGCCGGCGACCGCAGTCGGCAGCGCGAACGGCAGGTCGAGGAGCCCGTCGAGCAGCCGCTTCCCCGGGAAATCGTAGCGCACGAGCACCCAGGCAAACAGCAGGCCGATCGCCGCATTCACGACCGCCGCGGCGAGCGAAGTGCCAAAACTCACAAGGCAGGCATGAAAGACCCGCCACTCCGATGCGATGAAAATGAACTTGCCGATTCCCATCCCTGACGCATAGAGCAGGAATGCCGCCAACGGGATGAGCAGGAGCAGCGATAGATAGAAGAACGTGATGCCGAACGTCACGCGATACCCCGGAATCACATAGGCAGCTGACCGCATGGAAAAGCGCTCCCTTCTCATTGTTTCTCATAGATCTGGTCGAACGTTCCACCGTCGGCGAAATGTTCCTGCTGCGCTTTCGCCCAGCCGCCAAACGCCTCATCGATCGTCACGAGGCGAAGCTCAGGGAACTGCGCCCGGTACTTCTGCTCGATTTCCTCATCACGCGGACGGTAGAAATAACGTGCGGCGATTTCCTGTCCCTCTTTTGAGTACAAGTAGTCGATATAGGCCTCCGCCAGCGCGCGTGTTCCCTTCCGATCGACCACCTCATCCACGACGGCGACGGAAGGCTCCGCGAGGATGCTCAGCGAGGGTGTCACGATCTCATATCGGTCCGGCGCATCTCGGACGGAGAGCAGCGCCTCATTCTCCCAGGCGATCAACACATCGCCCTGCCCGCGCTGCACGAACGAGGTCGTCGCGCCGCGCGCGCCGGAATCGAGCGCGACGACGCGGGAAAAGAGCTGCCTCAGAAACGCTTTCGTCTGCCCCTCATCCCCGCCGTCCTTCTCGCTCGCATACGCCCACGCCGCGAGATAATTCCAGCGCGCGCCGCCCGATGTCTTCGGATTCGGCGTTACGACGGTCACATCGTCCCGCACGAGATCATCCCAGTCCCGAATGCCTTTCGGATTGCCCTTGCGCACGAGGAAAACGATCGTCGACGTATACGGTGCCGAATGATGCGGAAAACGATCCATCCAATCGTTATCGATGAGTCCTGCCGCCGCGATCTCATCCACATCGTAGGCGAGGGCAAGCGTCACGACATCGGCCTCGAGCCCCTCCCGCACGGCCCGTGCCTGCTTGCCGGAGCCACCGTGCGACTGCTCAAATGACACTTGTGTTCCCGTCTTCGCCTGCCACGCCTGCGAAAACGCCTCATTGATATCTTGATAAAGTTCTCGCGTCGGATCATAGGAGACATTCAGGAATTTCTGTCCGCCTTTCGCCTCCTCCGTCTCTCCCGCACAGCCCGAGAGCACCACTGCCATCGTGAGAACACCCGCTGCCAAAACCGTCCGTACGTTCATCTCCCTCGCTCCTTCCCCCAAAAACAAAGCCTGGGGCAGCTGCCGTACACGAACGAACGGCAGCTGCCCCAGGCTTTCGTTGTCGAATGACCTGCGACATCTCATATCTTTCTTATATGTTTTGTCTAGCTGATATTGCTATTTTAGGTGATTCTCGTGCACTTGTCAATAGGCAGATAAAAATTCCCGTTCGTATCTCAAAGCGGGCGCAAAACCTGGTCCTCTTTTCCTATTTGTGATAAAATAGAACAATATGAGTATTTCATTATACGGAATGCCTCGGAGGAATCTGCGTCTATGGACCTTATGCAACTGAAACAAATGTCGCTCCTCGTCGTGACCGGCGAGCCGACAGACTGCCAACAGCTGCAGCTCTATCTCGGGCGGAAGCTCCATGTGTCCTGTGTCGCCACGGGAGAAGAAGCCCTCACCCACCTGGAGCGGCAGCCGGTCGATCTGCTGCTGCTCGCCGATCGTCTGCCCGACCGCAACAGCTTCGATCTCCTGCGAACGATCCATGCCAAGGAACGGTACCGGGATCTTCCCATCATCATCGTGACGGGCGACCACAGCCAGAAGACGGAAGCCGCGAGCGCGATGGCGGGCGCATTCGATCTCATCCGCAAGCCGTTCATCCCCATCATCGTCGTCAAGAAGGTGGAGCAGGTGCTCGAGCTCGAGTACCTGAACAGGAACCTCGAGACGGAAGTCCAGCGGCAGACGGAGCTCGCGGCCGAGCGCCTCGCCTCCAGCCAGCGCCTCTACGAGGAGACGATCATGGCGCTCGCCAAGACCGTCGACGCGAAGGACCGCTACACGCGCGGCCACTCGCAGCGCGTCGCGACCTATGCAAAGTTCCTCGCCCACCGACTCGGCTGGAGCCAGGAGGAGCAGCAGCGCATCTACTACATGGGACTCCTGCACGACATCGGCAAGATCGGCGTCCCTGAGGCGATCCTGCGCAAGACGTCGCGTCTCACCGATGAGGAGTACGCCATCATCAAGCAGCACACGATCATCGGCTACAACATCCTGAACTACGTCGCCGAATTCCCAGAGCTCAAGATTGGCGCCCGCTGGCACCACGAGCGCTACGACGGGAACGGCTATCCGGACGGCCTCAAGGGCGACGCCATCCCCGTCTACGCGCGCATCATCGCCGTCTCCGATACGTACGACGCCATGACGTCGAAGCGGAGCTACCGCGACATCCTGCCTCAGGATGTCGTGCACCGGGAAATCGAGAAAGCCCGCGGGCAGCAGCTCGATCCGAGCTACGCAGACATCATGCTCCTGATCATCGACTCCGACAAGGGCTATCGCCTGCACGAATGACAAAAAAGCAGCACGGCTGCGGCAAGAACTTTCTGCCGCAGCCGTACTGCTTCTTTATTGGTAGTGCGCGCCTCGTCAGCGCCGTGGCGCCTGCCGCCTCGCGGCGCGCCAGAAGAATCGTTCGGGGCGCGGATGGTAGAGATGCCAGCCGAACTGCAGGGCGCCCCAGCGCAGGAAGATCACGATCACGAAGCAGACCCACGCCCTGCCGCCCGCGCTCGCCGTGGGCCCGAGGAGACAGGCGGCGAGCGCGCCCACGAGCGACGCTGTCGCGTAGATATCCTTGTAGAGCACCGCCGGCATGCGCTGCGCGAGAAGGTCGCGCAGGACGCCGCCGCCCACGGCAGTAATGACGCCGAGCAATACGGGGAACAGGTAGGGATTCGCCGCCTGCGCCGCCCAGCCCGTGAGCATCCCCGTCACGGTGAACGAGGCGAGACCAACCGTGTCGCAGACATTGTAGACCTGCAGGAGAAAATGCCTGCGCCGCCTTGAGAGCGGTAGCAGCGCGTAAAGGGCGGACACGAGGACGGCCGTCACGAGGGAGAGCATGAAATCCGTCACATGGCAGAGCGCCGTCGGCGGCGTGATACCCGCGAGCACGTCCCGCACGATGCCGCCGCCCACAGCCGTGAGCAGGGCGAGCACGAGGATGCCAAAGATATCCATGCGCTTCTCGATGCCGACCACCGCGCCGGAAACCGCGAATGCGACAGTCCCCATACAATCGAAGATCTGCCAGGTCAGTCCATCCATGAGAGGCTCAAAGACCTGCTTCCTTCCTCAGCACATCCGCCTTATCCGTATGCTCCCACGGCAGGTCGACATCCGTGCGGCCGAAGTGGCCGTAAGCCGCCGTCTGCTTGTAGATGGGGCGACGCAGGTCGAGCATCTTGATGATGCCCGCCGGGCGCAGGTCGAAATGCTTTTTCGCCAGCTCCTCGATCGTCTCCTCCGGCACCTTGTTCGTGCCAAACGTGTCGACCATGACGGAGACCGGGTATGCCACGCCGATGGCGTAGGCGAGCTGAATCTCGCAGCGATCCGCAAGACCCGCCGCGACAATGTTCTTCGCGACGTAGCGCGCGGCGTAGGCAGCGCTACGATCGACCTTCGTCGGGTCCTTGCCGGAGAACGCGCCGCCGCCGTGGCGCGCCCAGCCGCCGTAGGTATCGACGATAATCTTGCGGCCCGTGAGGCCGGAGTCCCCCTGCGGGCCGCCGATGACGAACTTGCCCGTCGGATTGACGAAGATGCGCGTCTTGTCCGAGAGGAGGTCTGCCGGCACAACGGCCTTGATGACCTGCTCGATGAGATCCTTGCGGATCGTCGCGAGGTCTACATCCTCATCGTGCTGCGTGGAGATGACGATGGTATCGACAGCGACCGGCTTGCCGTCCTCGTAGAGGATCGTGACCTGCGTCTTGCCGTCCGGACGCAGATAGGAAAGCGTACCATCCTTGCGGACCTCTGCGAGGCGACGAGCCAGACGGTGTGCGAGCGCGATCGGCAGCGGCATGTACTCCGGCGTTTCGTTCGTCGCATAGCCGAACATCATGCCCTGGTCGCCGGCACCGATGGCATCCGCCGCATCCATCTCACCCTCGCGCGCCTCAAGCGCCTGATTGACGCCCTGCGCGATGTCCGGCGACTGCTCATCGAGCGAGACGAGGATGCCGCACGTCTCCGCGTCAAAGCCGTATTTCGCGCGCGTGTAGCCGATCTCCTTGACCGTCTTGCGGATGATGTGCGGAATATCGACATAGCACTTCGTCGAGATCTCGCCGACGACGTGCACCTGGCCCGTCGTCACGAGTGTCTCACACGCGACGCGCCCCTCCGGGTCCTGCGCGAGGATCGCATCGAGGATCGCATCGGAGATCTGATCTGCCATCTTATCTGGATGGCCCTCGGTCACCGATTCCGAGGTAAAGTACATACGTTTCTTGCTCATGGTGTTCCTCCTTGTCAACAACGCGCAATCTCCGCACGCCGCCATCGCTGAAAGCAACTGCCGTGCGCCGCTCTTGAACGAGCTGCCGCGCGGCTTTCTTGCCCTGCCACTTCCAGCAAATGAAACCGACCTCAGCCGAACATTCCGTCTCCGTTATCAACCGCGCCATAAGAAAAAGCCCTCTATAAAGAGAGAGCTTTTCTTTCCACTCTCATCTTATAGGTAGAACCTAACGGAATTGGCACCGTTTTGCTTTCGCAAGGGTTGCCGCAGCTTCATAGGGCCAGTCCCTCCACTGCTCTGGATGAGTTCATATTCAGCTTTGTTGCCTATAGTATAGTGGATATTTCCGCTGACGTCAAGTATAAAAATGAACAGCATTCATCTTTATCTATCATGCCGCGCGAGCCATTCAGACCAGCGCGGTGCGCCTGCCCGCCGCTCCCGCGCGTACTGCGCGAAGAGCCAGAGCCCCGTCATGATCTCTGGGCGCAGATGCAGATCAGCCCCGCCCGCCGCCAGCTGATGCGACAGCGCATCAGAAAGCGCTACCTCGGGATGGCGCAGCAGCTCTGTCAGCACGAGGAACGTCGTCGTGCGCCCCATGCCCGCCTGGCAGTGGAAATGAAGCCAGGCATCCGGCGGCAGCTCGTCATAAAATGCGAGAAAGGCATCGATGGCTGCTGGCTCCGGCCAACGCATATCCGTTGCGGCGATACGTACGGGGATGAATCCCGCCGCAGCCGCAGCCTGTTCCTCTGTCTCATAGGCCGAGGCGCGGAACGTGACAGGCCGCATGCCAAAGGCGAGATCGAAGCGCCCCATCGGCGAAGCCGTGACCTCGGTGGAGACGGCTGCGGCGAGCCGCTGCTGCTCGTCCTGCTGTACGGCTGCCGCGTCGCGGCCGCGGTTCGCGGCATTCATCGCGGTATGCCAGCTCACGGCATACGCCTGCCCTGCCGCAGTGAGCAGATAGCCGTGGCTCTCCTGCCGCAGGTCGATGATGTAGATGCGGCGATTTCCCGCAACCGCGCGCAGGCGCGCCGCGAGCGGACGCATCCCCTCCAGCGTCGGCTGGCCGCTCCCCGAGGCTGCGAGCGCGGGCAGGACGCGAAAGTTGCCCGGCAGCGCATCCGCACCAGCAACGGCGTCGAGGCGCCAGGTCGGTGTGACGAAGGGTGCCGCAAGCGCCGTCGGAATCTGCGCGAGCAGGACGAGCAGGGAAAACAGAAAGCGCGCCCCCATCGTCATCTCCCGAGCGCCGCCGCGACGTGGTCGAGGATCACGTCCGCGAGCTGGCGCTTGCCCATGAGCGGATACTCCGTGCATGCGCCGTCGCGCGCGAGGATGGTCACGCAGTTCGTGTCCGCAGAGAAACCAGCGTCCTTGCGGCTCACATCGTTGGCGACGATGAAATCGAGATTCTTCTTCTCGAGCTTGGCGCGCGCATAGTCGAGCACATGCTCCGTCTCCGCCGCGAAGCCGACGAGCAGCTGATGCGTCTTCTTCTCCCCGAGCTCCCTGAGGATGTCGGGGTTGCGCACGAGCTCGAGGGTGAGGCCGCCCTCCTGCTTCTTGATCTTCTGCCCGGCGCGCTCTTTGGGCCGGTAGTCGGCGACGGCCGCCGCCTTGATGACGGCGTCGACCGCATCGAAAGCGTGGAGCACGGCCTCGCGCATCTCGAGCGCCGTTTCGACGCGGACGCAGTCGACGCCCTCCGGCACGGGCAGACTGCCCGGCCCCGCGACGAGCGTGACATGGGCGCCGCGTGCCTGTGCGGGTTGTAGTCGGTTACGGTACTCAGAAAGCAAAAGATGTGACAGGATCTATCGGG
>ERZ772897.914-NODE-914-length-33866-cov-6.470823_pt1 | contig 33866 bp, 30 predicted proteins | sample MGYA00512125_ERZ772897 | MGnify/ENA primary metagenome ERZ772897 (study PRJEB29015, sample SAMEA2737660) | human gut metagenome | biome: human gut; feature: human-associated habitat; material: faeces | place: China | collected 2012 ... | reverse complement strand
GCGAGCTGCGCGAGCGTCGTGAGGTCCGTGCGCACGTCGCTCTCCGGGCGGCCGCCGCGGATGACGCCGCTCGCGATGACCTCGCCCGCGCGGAACACGACCTCGCCCTCGCGGATGGAGATGAGGCCCTGCTTCAGGAGGTCCGTCTGCTTCTCGAGGTCCGCCTTCTCTCCCGTGAGCTGCTTGTTCGTCTGTGTGAGGCTCGTGTTCTCGCCCGTGAGCCACTCGTTCGTACCCGCGAGCTCCTGGTTCCTGTCCGTGAGGCCGGCGTTCGTCGCGACGAGCGCATCGTTCCGCGCCAGGAGCGCCGCCTTCGCCTGCTCGAGGAGCGCGTTGCCCTCCTGCAGGCGCGCCTGCTCCGCCTCGAGCTCCACCTGACGCGCCTCGAGCTTGCCAACCTCCTGCTGGGAAGCGTCGAGCGCGGCGTCCGTCTCGTCCTTCTGCTGCTGCGCCTGCGCGAGGTCCGCCTGCGTCTCCTGGAGGCTCGCGCGCGTCTCCTGCATCGTGCGATTCAGCTTCTCCATGCCGAAGAGCGCCGTGCGCACGTCTTTCGACACCGCCGTCATGACGCCGAGCGTCGTCGTCGTGATGAGGATGCCCGTGACGATCGTCACGATGATCGAGGTATGGCGGGGACGCAGGCCGAAGAGGGAGAGCTTCTTCTTCCCGACCTTCGAGCCGAGGCGGTCGCCGATGAACGCGATCGCCCCGCCTGTGATGATGAGAACGAGGATGAGCAGCACGCCGTACATGTCAATACCTCCAATCGAGCGCCGATCCCTGTGGATACCTGGAAAGAACGCCGCCTCACCGCGACGCTTTGCGGATGAGGAGCACCCCTGCAATGAGGCCGACGATGTTCGGGATCCAGACCGCGAGCATTGGCGAGAGCGCGCCGCTCCTGCCGATCGCGTTCGCCATCGTCATGAGCGCATAGTAGAAGAAGATGATGATGACGCTCATCGCAAACCCCGCCGACGAGCTGTTGCGCGTCGGCTGCAGCCCGAGCGGCACGCCGATGAGCGCGAAGATGAGGCTCGCCATCGGCACCGTGATGCGCTGGTAGAGCTCGGTCTCGAGCTTGCTCGTATCGACGTACTGCGTCTTCATGATGTTGATCTGTGCCCGGAGTTCCTTCATCGTGAGCTCCTCCGGGTCCTTCTGCTCGCGCACGATCTGGCGCGGGCTCGCATTGATGGGGAGCACCTGCGTATTGAAGCGCAGCGTGTGCTCGCTCTCGCCCTCCGAGATGTCGTAGAGCATGCCGTTGTGCATGATCCATTTCTGCCCGTCGTACTCGGCGTTCTCCGCGTTCTCGACATGGCTGACCTTGCCCGCGTCGTTGAATTCCTGCAGCGTGACGTTCTCGAGGCTCTGGCTCTCCGCGTCGTAGCGGCGCGCGTAGAGCAGGCGCTGGATCTGCCCGTCCTTGATCTCCTTGAGGATGATGTGGTCCTGCGATTTCATGCCCGTGTTGCCCTGGATCTCGTAGTAGACGACGTTGCGGTAGGCGGTGTTCGCCCACGGCACGACGTATTCGTTGAAGAGGATCGCGCCGATGCTCACGAAGAAGCCGAGGATGAGCGCGGGCATCGCGATGCGGAAGAAGCCGATGCCGCATGACTTCATCGCCGTGATCTCGCTCGAGCTCGAGAGCCGTCCGAACGTCAGGAGCGTCGCGAGCAGCATCGACATCGGGAACGTCCACATGATGACGCTCGGCAGGCCGAAGACGAAGACTTTGACGACGGATGAGAGCGAGGCGCCGTAGTCCGTGATGTACTTGGCGATCTTGAAGAGCGTCCCCGAGCCGATGAAGACAGCGGAAAACGCGCAGATGCCGAAGACGAACGCCTTGAACACCTCGCGGAATATGTACTTGTCGAGTATCCTTAAATGCATCGTCCTGCTCCCCGTTACAGCGTAAAGTTATCGCCGAGATAGAATTTCCTCGCCACGGGGCTCGCCGCGATCGTCTCGCTGTCGCCCTCGAGGAGGATCTGCCCCTCGTTGAGGATGTACGCGCGGTCGACGATGTGCAGCGTCTCGCGCACGTTGTGGTCCGTGATGAGGATGCCCATGCCGCGCTCCCTGAGGTACTGCACGATCTCCTGGATGTCGGCGACGGCGAGCGGGTCGACGCCTGCGAACGGCTCGTCGAGCAGGATGAACTGTGGCTCGAGCGCGAGGCAACGCGCGATCTCGACACGCCGCCGCTCGCCGCCGGAGAGCTCCGTCCCCTTGCGCTTCCGCACGTGCGCGATGTGGAACTCGTCGAGAAGTTCCTCGTATTTGTCCTTCTGCTCCGCCTTCGAGAGGGTCGTCGTCTCGAGGATCGCCATGATGTTCTCTTCGACCGTGAGCTTGCGGAAGATGGATGCCTCCTGCGTGAGGTAGCTGATGCCGAGCGCCGCGCGCTTGTGCATCGGCATGCGGCTGATGTTCACATCCGAGAGGAACACATCGCCGGACGTCGGATGCTCGAGGCCGACAATCATGTAGAATGTCGTCGTCTTACCCGCGCCGTTCGGTCCGAGCAGGCCGACGATCTCCCCCTTCTCCACGCGCAGGGAGACGCGGTTCACCACCGTGCGCTTCTTGAATGTCTTGACGAGATTTTTTGCTTCAATATGCAACGCGATCCTCCATCCTGAGCGGGAAGCCGAGCGCCGCTCGCAGCCCGCGGGAGCGCTTCCGAAAGGAGCCTGCGCTCCTCCATTCCGTTATTGTACCTTAGTCTGACCGTCCTTGGCAAGATAAATCGTGATGCGGTTCGAACGCATCGTGTTGTTGTCCTGTACCGCCCAGGCGTTGCCCTCCGAGACGACGCGGCCCTGGTCCTGACCGAAGTACTCCATGCGGTCGCCGCCCGCCTCCATGTTGCGCGCGGGGCTCACGAGATGGGCGCTGCCCGTGCCGATGTAGTGGTCGTCCTTCATCCAGCCCTCCATGCGCGCCGCCGTAAAGGTGCCGTCCTGATTCGAGACGATGCCGCCCTGCTCCATGAGCACGTAATCGTTCTGCTGCGGGAAGTAGTCGACCTGCTCGCCCGTGAAGCTGCGGTCGTTCTCCGTGCCGTGCACGCCGCCGATCGCCTTCATGTGCTCCTGCCCGTCGGAGATGACCTCCTGGCACGTCACGCGCATGTCACCGCGCACGGCGATGACGCCGCCCGTGACGGTCCCCTGCTGCGTCTTGGAGTTGTAGACGGCCTTCTGCCCGGCGATGCGTGTCTCACCCTGCTTCATGAGCACGTTGTCCGTCGCCGTGATGACGCCCGTCGTCATGTCGTACTCGACCGTGTCGGCGTCGAGCTCTGCGGGGGTGCTCCCCGTGCCCGCGGCGAGCCCCTGGCCCGCCGAGAGCAGCGTGCAGGCGAGTGCTGCCAAAAGCGCGATGTGTTTCTTCTTCATGATATCACTTTGCTCCCTTCACGATGTGCGCCTTGCCCGTGGCCTTGAAATGATGGAACCCGTTCGTGCTTTCGATGCGGTCGGCACGCGCCTGCATGTCGTCATGCTTGATGTAGGCATCGTCCACCGCCGCGAGATTTCCGTCCGCCTCCGTCCAGAGGAGCTTGCCGCAGGTGAGCGCCGCACCGTCCGTCGTCTCGATCTTGACGTCGCCATCGACCTCGATGTCCTTCGTATCGTTCTTGTAGGCGCCGTGCTCCGCCGTAACGGTGACGACGCGCCCGTCCTCCTCGTAGAACTTCCCCGTGAGATTCGCGAGTTCGACGTCCTTCGTATCGACATCGACCGTCATGCCCTCGCTCGAGAGCTCCCAGATCTTCTTGCCGTCCTTCTCCTCGCTGATGGTGTTGCCATCGTACGTCATGACCTTCGGCGCATCGTCCGCCTCGGGCTTCGGCGGCGCCTGCGGCACCGTGCGCACCGCCCAGACGACAACGCAGGCGAAGAGGAGGACGCCAAGGGCCGTCCAGAGTTTCCCTTTTGTGCTCATGCTTCCTCCTTCTTCCTCGCGTGCTCTTCGGCCGCCGTGTGGTGCTTGTTCTTCTTCTCCTGCTCGGGCGGCGTGTTCCAGCGCTTCTGGAACCAGAGCCACTGCGTCGGGTTCTCGCGGATGATGCGGTCGACGATGCGCGTCATGCGCACGGTGAACGCGCGCAGGTCCGCGTCGGGATCGCCTGTGTCCTCATAGCGCAGCGGCTCGCCGATCACGACCTTGTGCCTGCCGCTCGGCTGGCGCAGGATGAACGCGGGCACGACGGGCGCGTGGAACTTGCGCGAGAAGACCGCGGGACCCATCGGCGTCGACGCCGTGCGCCCGAGGAACTCCGTGAAGCAGCCGCCCGGCCCAGCGTCCTGGTCGGCGAGGAAGCCGAGGATCTTGCCGCTCTTCAGGGCGCGCGCCGCCGCGAGCAGCTCGCTCGTGCCGCGCGAGAAGATCTCGACGTGGATCGTCGCGCGCAGATCGTCGAGCACGCGCGTGTACTGGATGTTCGGCTGCGGCTTCGCGATGGCGGTCACCGGCAGTCCGTTGAGCGTGAACGCGGCGGAGAGCCACTCCCAGGTGCCGATGTGCCCCGTGAGCACGACGACGCCCTTCTTCTCGGCGAGTGCCGCCTGCATGCGCTCCAGGTGCTCGACCTCGATATACTGGCGGAAATTCCGCTCATTGAGGTGCGGCATGTAGAGGATCTCGAGCACGTTCTTCGCGAGGTTGACGAACGAGGCACGCACCGTATGGCGCGCCTCCGCCTCCGGGATCTTGAGGGAAAGCATCATCTGCGCGACGGCACGCTCCCGCTCCTTCTTGACGAGCAGATAGTAGAGATTGCCGAGCACGTGCCCGATGCCCATGAGCAGCCGGTACGGCGTGTGGCAGACGAGGAAGCTGAGTGCCATCAGCAAGCGATAAATCATGGATGTCCCTCCTGATCACTGCCCCAGGCGCGCGGTGTCCTGCGGCGTGGCGGTTTCGTAGAACGGTGCGATGAGCTCCTCCCACCGCCCCTGCGCCTTGAGAATGAATTCGATGATGTCGCGCGCGGCACCGTGCCCGCCGGGCTCGCGCGAAATATACGCCGCACACGCGCGCACCTCGTCGGTGGCGTCGGCGACGGCGGCGGGGAATCCCACCTGGAGGAGGAGCGGCAGGTCGATGAGGTCATCGCCGACGTAGGCGACCTCAGCATCGGTGAGGCCTCGCTTCTCCTTGAGCTCCTGATACGCCGTGCGCTTGTCGAGCGCACCCTGGTAGACCTCCGTAATGTGGAGCTCCGCCGCGCGGCGCGTGACCTGCTCGGAGGCGCGCCCCGTGATGATGGCGGTCGCCAGTCCCGCGCGGTGGGCGAGCGTGATGCCCATGCCGTCGCGCACGTGGAACGGCTTGAAGAGCTCGCCGTGCGGTCCGACGTAGATGCCGCCGTCCGTCAGCACGCCGTCCACGTCGAAGATGATGAGCTTCACCCGCGCCGCGCGTGCGCGCGGCGTCTCGCCAGCTGCTTGCGTTGCAAAGGAATCCATCGCGATGCCTCCTCAGACGACGCCCTGGCGCAGCAGGTCGGTGAGATGGACCATGCCGACGGGGCGATGGTCCCTGTCGATGACGGGCAGGACCGTGATGGGGCGCGGCTTGTGCTGCTCCATCACGTGGAGCGCCTGCGCCGCCATCTTCTCCGGCGCGATGATGAGCGGCTCACGGAACATGATGCTCTCCACAGGCTCGTCGAGGAAGCCGTTGTCCTTCGCGAGCGCGCGGCGGATGATGCCGTCCGTGATGAGCCCGAGGAACTTCCCGTCGCCATCGACGACGGACGCGGCGCCGAGGCCCTTGTCCGTCATGACGAAGAGCGCGTCCTTCGCCGTCTTGCCCGCCGCGACGAGCGGGTTGTCCTCGCCCGTGTGCATGACGTTCTTCACGGTGAGCAGGAGACGCCTGCCGAGCGCGCCGCCCGGATGGTAGAGCGCGAAATCCTGCTCCGTGAAATTGCGGCAGCTCATGAGCGCCATCGCGAGGGCGTCGCCCATCGCGAGCGTCGCCGTCGTACTCGCCGTCGGCGCGAGGCCGAGCGGGCAGGCTTCGCGCTCGACGCTGATGTCGATAAAGTAGTCGGCAAACTTCCCGAGCTGGGAGTCGCGCCGCCCGCTCATCGCGATGATCTGCGCGCCGATGCGGCGGATGATCGGCAGGATGTTGACGACCTCCGTCGACTCTCCGCTGTTGGAGATCGCGATGACGACGTCTTTCTCCGTCACCATGCCGAGATCGCCGTGGAACGCCTCCGCCGGATGCAGGAAGAAGGACGGCGTGCCCGTCGAGGCGAGCGTCGCGGCGATCTTGCGTCCGACATGGCCGCTCTTGCCCATGCCCGTGACGATGACGCGCGCCTTGCACGCGAGGATGCAGCGCACCGCTGCCTCGAACTCCGCGTCGATACGCTCCGTGAGCTTCTTCACGGCCGACGCCTCGATCTCGAGCGTCTCGACCGCTTTCTGTCTGATGATCGATGATTCCATGCCATTCTCCCCTGATTAGACCGGATGATGCTGCTGCACGATCGCGTGGATGGCGAGCGCCTCCTTGAGCAGGTCCTCGAGCTTGTCGAGGTAGACCATGTTCGCACCGTCGGAGAGCGCCTCCTCCGGGTTGTCGTGCACCTCGAGGAAGAGCGCATCGACGCCGACGCCGACGGCGGCGCGCACGAGGTACTCAACGTACTCGCGGTTGCCGGAGGACGACGTGCCGTTGCCGCCCGGCAGCTGCACGCTGTGCGTGCCATCGAAGACGACGGGGTAGCCGAAGCTGCGCATGATCGGCAGGCTCCGCATGTCGACGACGAGGTTGTGGTAGCCGAACGAGGCGCCGCGCTCCGTGAGCATGAGCTGGTCGCAGCCGCTCTCGTGGAGCTTGTCGACGACGTTGCGCATGTCGTCGGGTGCGAGGAACTGCCCCTTCTTCACGTTGACGACGCGGCCCGTCTGCGCCGCCGCGTGCAGGAGGTCCGTCTGGCGACAGAGGAACGCGGGAATCTGCAGGATGTCTGCGACCTCGGCGGCGGGCGCCGCCTGGTAGCTCTCGTGGATGTCGGTCACGATGGGCACGCCGAGCTCCTCCTTGATCGTCTTGAGCCAGGCGAGCCCCTTCTCAAGGCCGGGACCGCGGAAGCTGTGGAACGAGGAGCGGTTCGCCTTATCAAACGACGCCTTGAACACGTAGTTGATGCCGAGGCGGCCGCAGATCTCCTTGACCGTGCGGCCGATGAGCAGCGAGCGCTCGAGGCTCTCGAGCACGCAGGGCCCTGCGAGCAGGGCGAGCGGCGCATCGCCGCCGATCGTGAAATTTCCGACAGTTACCTTGTTCATGATGATGCTCCCTTCCCTCTCGCTCAGGCGTTTCCCTGGGCGCTCCGATAGATCTCATTGACGCGCGCGAGGTCTTCCTCCGTGTCGACGCCGACGAACGTGTGGTCGGTCTCGATGACCTTGATACGATAGCCATTCTCGACCGCGCGCAGCTGCTCGAGGCTCTCCGCGCGCTCGAGCGGCGTCGGCGCGAGCTTCGCGAACTTCAGCAGGAAGTCGCGCCGGTAGGCGTAGATGCCGATGTGCTTGTAGACGGGGATGCCGAGGTGGTGCCGCGGATACGGGAGAAGCGATCGCGAAAAATAGAGCGCGTAGCCATCCTTGTCACAGACGACCTTGACGTTGTTCGGGTTTTCCTGCTCTGCCTCCTCGTCGATGCGCGTCTTCACCGTCGCCATCGCGAGCGTCTCATCGCCGTCGAACGCGGCGACAAGCGCGTCGATGAGCGCCGGGTCGATGAGCGGCTCGTCGCCCTGCACGTTGACGATGATGCCGTAGTCCGGCAGCGCCGCCGCGACCTCCGCGAGGCGGTCCGTGCCCGTCGGATGATCGCGGCGCGTCATGACCGCCTCGCCGCCGTGCGCGAGCACGACGGTCTCGATGCGCTTGTCGTCCGTCGCGACGACGGTCTTCTCCGTGCGCCGCGCGCGTGCGGCGCGGTCGTAGACGCGGCAGATCATCGGCTGCCCGGCGATATCCTTGAGCGGCTTGCCCGGCAGGCGCGTCGAGGCGTAGCGGGCGGGGATCACACAAAGGGCTTTTTCTTCCATGTTCATCCTTCTTTCTCGGCAAGTACCGGCTCAGGCGCCCGGCAGGACTCCCGGAGCTTCTCCTCCAGCAGGTCGTGGAACTCCGTGCGACCGGACTGGAACGTGACCTCCACGCAGATGACGTAGACGGGGATCGGCCATTTCGCCTGCACGACCTCCGTCGGGATCTTCACGGCGTCTTTCTCCGTGATGACGATGGCCTCCGCGCCCTTCGCCTCCGCCTGCTCGAGCACGTCTAGCATCTCACGCGCCGCGTAGTCGTGGTGGTCGGGATAGCGCAGGCTCTCGATGATGACGGCGCCAAGATCGGAAAGCGTCTGCTCGAACGAGGCGGGGTTGCCGATGGCGGAGACGGCGACGACGCGCTTGCCCGCCATCTCGCGGACGTCGATGCCCTCGCTCGCGATATTCTCATACCACTCGTCGAGGGGGATGAAGCAACGCGGCTGGTGGATGCTCTCGATGATGAGCGCGTGGTCGTTGTACTTCCGCACAGTCTCGCGGATGTAGTCGCGCGAGCCGGCCGCCGCCTGGTCGACCTTCGTGAGCAGGCAGACGTCGGCGCGCCGCACATGCGAGATGGGCTCGCGCAGCGTGCCGCGCGGCAGGATGTAGCCGTTGCCGAACACGTTGACCGCGTCGACGAGCAGGATATCCATATCGCGCATGAGCTGCCAGTGCTGGTAGCCATCGTCGAGGATCGCGACCTCCGCGCCGAAATGGTCGATGGCATACTGTCCCGTGATCGCGCGCTCCGCGCCGATGAGCACGGGGACGTTCGGCAGGTGCTTCGCGAGCATGTACGCCTCGTCGCCCGCCTCGGCGGCGTCCATGTGGAGGCGCTTGCCGTCGGAGACGATGCCGACCTCGCCGTGCCACTTCGCGCGGTAGCCGCGGTTGAGGATCACGACGCGGTAGCCCATGTCGCGGATGTCGCGCGCGAGCCGCTGCGCTGTTGGCGTCTTGCCCGTGCCGCCGACCGTCACGTTGCCGAGGCTGATGACGAAGCAGCCGAGCTTCTTGCGCCGGAAGATCCCCAGCTCATAGCCCGCGAGCTTCCAGTTGACGAGCTGGCGGTAAATGAGGGAAAAGACGTAGAGCACCGCGAGCAGCAGGTGCAGGAAAACGCCGTGCACCTCCTTGCTGTGCACGAGGTCGATGAAGTACGTCTGGAGATTCGCGATCTTCTGCGTCGAGCGCACGTGCGTGAGGTTCTCCGCCGCGCTCTCGTATTTGTCGAGCATCTCGTGCAGGAGGATGGCGGACTTCCGCGAGGCGCCCTTGTTCTCGTCGACGATGGCAAGCGTCTCGCGCTCCATGCGCTCGCGGTGCGCCGGGTCGTCGAAGAGACGCACGACGGCGTCCGTGAGCTCCTTGCCGCTCTTCACCGTGATGCAGGCATCGCGGTTCTTGAAGAGCGCGTACGTATCCTTGAAATTGAACATGTGGTGGCCGACGATGATCGCCTTGCCGTGCGCCGCGGGCTCCAGGATATTGTGTCCGCCGTGCGGCACGAGGCTGCCGCCCACGTAGACGACGTCACCGATGCTGTAGACGCGGCCAAGCTCGCCGATCGTATCGAGGATGACGATGTCGACATCCTGCTGCGGCTCCTTTTGCAGCCCCGTGCGCGTCGCGACGGTAAAGCCCGCCTTCCTGCAGAGATGCGTGACCTCCATCGTGCGCAGCAGCTCGCGCGGCGCGATGACGAGCTTTGCGCCCGGGTGGCGCCGGCGCACGGCGGCGAACGCCTGCAGGACCGGCTCCTCCTCGCCGCGGTGCGTCGAGCCCGCGAGGAAGATGCCCTCGTTATCCGTGAGGCACATCTCGCGCAGGATCTTCTGCTTCTCCTCGGCACTCACGTTCGTGTACGTCTGGTCGAATTTCGTGTTGCCCGTGATCGTCACGAGCTCCGGTGGTGCGCCGAGGCGCTTGATGTAGTCGGCATCGATGGGCGACTGCATGGCGAATTTCTTCACCGTGCCAATCATGTCGCGCAGGATGCTGTGCAGATGCTTGTAGCGCTTGACGCTCTTGTCGCTGATGCGGCCGTTGACCATCATGACGGGCACGTGGATCTCCCGCGCCGTCTTGAGGAAATTCGGCCAGAGCTCCGTCTCAACCGGCAGGTAGACACGCGGACGGATGCGCCGCAGTACATGACCCGCGAGCCACGGCAGGTCGAGTGGGAAATAGATGATGGCATCGGCATCTTTGATGATGCGGTTCGCCATCTCGTAGCCGCTCGTCGTCACGACGGAGACGAGGATCGGGCTTTTCGGGAACTCGCGGCGGAACTCCTTGATGAGCGGGCTCGTCGCGACGATCTCGCCGACAGACGCCGCGTGCACCCAGATGCAGTCCTTCTTTTCCACCTTGTCGAGCGCATGCTTCGGGAAAAAACCGAGACTCTGCCTGATGCGTTCCACAAATCCCTTTTCCCGCACCGCGCGCACCATAAACACCGGTATGATGAGCACACCGATGAGGATGGCCGCAATATTGTAGAGTAATTGCATTTCCTTTCCCCTTCCGCCTACGCCTGCGCGTTCTTGAACTGAATGCTGTAAAGATAGCTGTACAGCCCGCCTTGTTTCAGCAGTTCCTCATGCGTGCCGCGTTCCTTCACCTGGCCGCCGTCAATGACAAAGATCTGATCCGCGTCGAAAATCGTCGAGAGGCGATGCGCGATGACGAATGAGGTACGGCCCTCCATGAGCTTGTCGAGCGCCGCCTGGACGATCTTCTCACTCTCCGTATCGAGCGCGCTCGTCGCCTCGTCGAGGATGAGGATGCGCGGATTCTTGAGGATGGCGCGCGCGATGGAGATGCGCTGGCGCTGGCCGCCGGAGAGGTTGAGCCCGCGCTCGCCGACCGCCGTGTCGTAGCCCTTGGGCAGCGCGCGGATGAACGCGTCCGCGTTCGCGGCGCGCGCCGCCGCCTCGACCTCCTCGTCCGTCGCGTCGAGGCGGCCGTAGCGGATGTTCTCACGCACCGTCGCCGAGAAGAGCATGGTCTCCTGCGGCACGATGCCGATCTGGCTGCGCAGGGAGGCGACGGTCACGTCGCGGATGTCGTGACCGTCGATCGTGATCGCGCCCTGCGTCACGTCGTAGAAGCGCGGGATGAGGTTCGCGATCGTCGACTTGCCCGCACCGGACGGCCCGACGAAGGCGACCATCTGCCCGGGGCGCGCCTCGAGCGACACGTCGACGAGTGCCGGCACGCCCTTCTTGTACTCGAACGAGACATCGTGGAACTCCACGTGCCCCTGCGTCGCGGGGAGCGGCTTCGCATCCGGCGCGTCCTTGATCGTCTCCGGCAGGTCGAGCACGTGGAACACGCGGTCGACGGCCGCCATCGCACGCTGCAGGCTGCCGTAGACGCGTGAGAGGCGCTTGACAGGGTTCGCGAGGTTCACGGCGTACGTGAGGAACGCGACAAGCGAGCCCGCCGTCATGACGCCATTGACGACCTCATAGCCGCCGAACCAGACGATGAACGTCACGGAGAGCGCCGCGAGGAACTCGACCGTCGGCGTCAGGAGGCTCGTGAGGCGCACGTTCTGCATGGCCGCCTGGAAATTCAGCTCGTTCTGGCGGCAGAAGCGGTCGATCTCGTACTGCTCGCGCACGAACGACTTCACGACGCGGATGGAGGAGATGCTCTCCTGCAAAAGCGAGGTGATGTCCGCCATGCGTTCCTGGATGAGCGTGCCGTTGCGCTTGAGCTTCCTGCCAAAGATCTTCATCGCCTGCCCGACGAGCGGGATGACGACGAGCGTGAGCAGAGAGAGCTTCCAGTCGAGCATGATCATCATGACGATGGAGCCGATGAGGATCGAGCCTTCCGTGACCATCTCGATGAGGTTGTCGACGAGCGCCGCCTGGATCGCGGCGACGTCGTTCGTGATGAAGCTCATCGTCTCGCCGGTCTGATGGCGGTCGAAATACGCCATCGGCATGCGCTGGAACTTGCGGAACATGACCTCGCGTACGTCGATGATGACCTTCTGCCCGATGTACGAGACGAGGTAGCTCTGCCCGTAGTAGAAGATCCCACGGAACAGGAAGACCACGACGATGCCGACGGAGATGAGGTTGAGCATCATCATGTCCTTGTCGGTGAGCACCTTATCGATCATGTCCTTGATGATCCAGGGCAGATAGAGGTTCGCGGCCGCCGCCATGATGATGCAGATGATGGCCATGCCGAGTCTCTTGAGGTACGGCCGGATATAGGCGAGCAGCCGTTTGTAATTCTTCATTTCGTTCCCCCGTGATCCGCGTGACGGCGAGCCAACGCGAGTATTCTTTCCGCGACGCGGTCCGCCGCACCCGGTGGGCCGAGCCGGCGGCACGCCTCCCGAAGCGCCGCGCAAGTCTCTTCCCTGTGCGGCTCGCCGCGGTAGAGCGCGAGCGTCTCCTTGGCGATGCGCTCCGGCGTCACCTCATCCTGCAGGAGCTCCGTCTCCACGCCCCTGCCGAGCAGAATGTTCGGCAGGCTGAAATGATCGACGTGCACGAGCAACCGGCCGATGAGGTACGAGAGCGGCGACAGGCGGTAGAGCACGACGGCGGGCAGCCCCATGAGCGCCGCCTCCATGACGACCGTGCCCGACGTGGCGATAGCCGCGTCCATGAGTCCCATGAGCGCGTAGCGCGCCTCATGCGTGAGCAGCACAGGCACGCCCGCCGCGTCGATGGCGGTGCGCAGCGCCGACTCGTCGACGCCGTCTGCGACCGGCAGATAGAACTTCGTCTCGGGGCGCACGCGCAGGATGCGCTCCGCCGCCGCGAGCATGCTCGGGAAGAGCAGCTCGATCTCCTGCCGCCGGCTACCCGGCAGGAGCAGCACACCGTGCGCCCCCTCCGGGAACGCGAAGCGCTCCCGCGCCTCGCGCGCGGGGATCTCTGCGCGCACCGTATCGACGAGCGGATTGCCGACGAACGAGATGTTCGCGCCCGCCGCCTTGTAGACGGGCAGCTCGTGTGGGAAGATCGCCACGAGCTCTTCCGCGAGCGCCGCGCACTTCTTCGCGCGGCCCTTGCGCCACGCCCACGCTGAGGGCGGGATGTAGGAAAAGACGGGGATGCCGAGCTTCTTCGCCCGCGCGGCCAGTCGCCAGTTGAAATCAGGATAGTCGATGAGCACGAGCAGGTCCGGCCGCTCCTCGCGCATAAACGCGGTCAACCGGTCCAGGAGCGCGCGAAGGCGGCGGAGGTTTTTCAGCACCTCCCAGACGCCCATGACGTTGTAGCTCGCGAAATCCGCCGTGAGCGCGACGCCCGCCTGTTCCATCTCCGTACCGCCGAACCCGACAAGCACGGTCTCCGGCGCGCGCTTCAAGATGGCGCGCGCGAGACGTGCGCCGTGGAGGTCTCCCGAGACCTCCCCTGCGGAAAGCATGATCTTCACGCGCACTCTCCCTCCCATCATATCAGTACTTCCTATTATACTATATCAGGCGAACGATTCAAATGGAAATTCAAGGAAATCGCAAGACGCGCGGGCGCGGCAATGCCCTGCGGGATGCGTGCGCCTCACCGCGCGGAGCGCCAGGCATCCGGCCTTGCAGCAGATCCAGCCGACCGCGCTTCGCCTGCAGCTTGCGCCCTTTGGGACTTACAAGCAAAAAGACTGCTGCACCTCATGCCTCATGCTGCGTGCAACAGTCCTTGTCTGTTCTGTTTTCTCAGCCCATCGCGACGATCGTGATGCCATTTGCGTCGGCGAGCGCCGCGACGCGCTCGCGGTCGACGACGAGCGTGCGGTCCGCCTCGATGGCGAGCGCCTTCGCACCGACGTCGATCATGCCGCGGAGCGTATCCTCGCCCACCGTCGGCACGTCGAAGCGGTTGTCCTGCTGCGGCTTCGCGACCTTGACGACGACGGCACCGCCGCGCGCGAGCTTGCCGCCGCGCGCGATGCAGGCATCCGTGCCCTCGATGGCCTCGAGCGCCATGACCGCGAGATCCTTGACGACGACCGTCTGCCCGATGTCGAGCCGCCCGAGCTCCTTCGCGACGCGGAACCCATACTCCATGTCGCGCCGCTCCTCCTCCGTCGGCTCGCGCTTCGTGAGCGTGCCATGATGTGGCATGAGCGTGTGAAGGAGCGCTGTCTGGTCGAAGACCTCCATGCCCTCCTTCTTGAGCTCCCGCACGAACGCGAGCATGATCGTGTCATCCTTGCGGTCCGGCAGGGACATGAGCACCTTCATCATGCGGAAGTCCGGCAGGACCTTCTTCGCGAAGAGCAGCTCCTTCGTCACCTTGCCGATCATCGTGACGCTCTTCACCTCATGCTTTTTGAGGAATTTGAATATCTTGTCAAGCTTCGCGATGCTGATGGCTTCGCATGCTGCCGTGCAGGTGTCGAGCTCCTCGTCACACTGCGGCAGGAGCTTCACGCAGCAGACCGCGTAGCCCTTCGCCCGCGCTGCCTTCGCGACCTCGACGGGCAGCCTGCCGACGCCCGCCAGCAGTCCGACGTTTTCCATGCATTTCCCTCCGCTCGTCTCTCAGTCGTTGTGGCGTTCCCGGCAGATGCCGCGCTCCGCGTCGCGCAGGAAGCGCAGGAAATGCTCGATCTCGTCGCAGGAGTCGACCTCCTGCTCGATGACGGCGATCGCCTGGGTGAGCGAGAGGCCCGAGCGGTAGAGGATCTTGTACGCCTGCTTGATGCGGCGGCGCGACTCAAGCGGGATGCCCGCGCGCGAGATGCCGACGCTGTTGAGCCCGACCGCCTTCGCGGGATGCCCGTCGACGATCGTGTACGGCACGACGTCCTGCGTGAGCTTGCTCATGCCGCCGACCATCGCGTTGCGGCCGATCTTGACGAACTGATGCACGCCCGCCATGCCGCCGATGACCGCGCGGTCCTCGACGATCGCGTGGCCCGCGAGGCTCGCGAGGTTCGACATGATGACGTTGTTGCCGACGACGCAGTTGTGCGCGACATGCGTGAGCGCCATGAGCAGGCAGTCATTGCCGATGCGCGTCTCCTCGCCCTCGCCCGTCGCGCGGTGCACCGTCGCGCCCTCGCGGATCGTCGTGCGGTCGCCGATGAAGACGTAGCTCTTCTCGCCCTTGAACTTGAGATCCTGCGGCTCCTCGCCGATCGAGGCGCCCTGGAAGATCTTGCAGTCCTTGCCGATCTGCGTCCAGCCCGTGATCACGACGTGCGGGCCGATCTTCGTCCCCTCGCCGATCTCCACGTTCTCACCGATGACCGAGTACGGACCGATTTCCACATTCTTCGCGATGTGCGCACCCGGAGCGATGACTGCCGTATCGTGTATGAAGGCCAGTACCTTGTTCTCTGTACCCATCTGCTCCAACTCCTAACTATCCTCATCCCGGCAAGCCGGGTCTCTTTGCTCTGTCTTTTCAAATATACTCCCAAATATACTTTCCATAATGGCACACGATATGACAGCAAATCCAGGCGCTTCTCGAATTGAACAAAGATTATCTTTCATTATCGGCTTTCGATAAGCCTATTTCAGAGGTTATCTCCCTTTTTCAAGGCGAACTTGAAGTCCGCCGAGGCGACGAGCTTGTCGCCGACGTAGCCGTCCGCGTGCAGCAGGCCGAAATCGCCGCGCACGCGCACGATGTGCGCCTTCGTCACGAGCGTGTCGCCCGGGATCACCGGATGCTTGAACTTCACGTTCTCCATGCCGCCGAAGAGCGCGATCTTGCCGCGGTGCTCCTCCGGGTAGAGCATGGCGACGCCGCCGACCTGGGCCATCGCCTCGAGGATCAGCACGCCCGGCATGATGGGATGCCCGGGAAAATGGCCGCGGAACTGCGGCTCGTTCATCGTGATGTTCTTGATGCCCGTCGCCGACTTGAACGGGTCGATCTCGATGATGCGGTCGACGAGCAGCATCGGCGGACGATGCGGCAGGATCTTCATGATTTCATTGATGTCAAGTTCCATTTGATCTCCCTCTTCTCGCTACTTTCAATTCCGCGCGGCCAGGATGCGCTTCGCCAGCGCCGTGTTGAGCGCATGCCCGGACGCCGCCGCGATGATATGGCCGCGGATCCGTCCGGCGAGGCGCAGGTCGCCGAGCACATCGAGGATCTTGTGACGCACGAGCTCATCCTCGAAATGGAGCGGATTGAGCCAGCCTTCGTCGTTGTAGACGATGACGCTCTCGAGCGTGCCGCCGAGGCCGAGCCCCATCGAGCGGAGCTTGTTGATCTCCTCTTCGTAGGCGATGGTGCGCGCAGGCGCGATCTCCTTCTCGTAGACCGCCGGCGTCACCTCGAAATTCTCGTACTGGATGCCGATGAGCTTGTGCGGGTTCACCGAGGTGAAGCTCACGCGCAGCCCGTCGTACGGCACAACCATGACGAAGCGCTGCCGTTCCTCATCGTCGATGCGATACACGCGGTCGATCACGACCTCCTCGCGCGGTGCTCCCTGCGCCGCACGCCCCGCCTCACCGATCAGGCGGAAGAAGGCGAGCGACGCGCCGTCCGCGACAGGCGGCTCCTCCGAGTCGAGCTCGACGTAGCAGTTGTCAATGCCCTGCGCGCAGAGCGCGCTCATGAGATGCTCGACGGTGAAGACGCGCGCACCGTGCTCCTCGAGCGTCGTCGCGCGCAGCGTCGACGTCACGTGGTCCGCTGTCGCGCGGATCGTCGGCCGCCCATCGAGGTCCGTCCGCACGAAGACGATCCCCGTGCCGGCTGGCGCCGGCAAAAGCCGCATGTGCACATCGCGCCCCGAATGCAGGCCGATGCCCGTATAGGTCGCGGTGGATGCCAAAGTGATCTGCTCCTGCAAGAAAATACCTCCCACCGATTCATAGCTCTTTTCATCATACTACGAAACGCCGACCGCGGTCAACGATTTTCCCAGCCGACTACCGGCACGCAATCATTGGTACATCTGCTCTAGCGTAACGGGCAGGATGGATGCTTCCTCCTGATGGTCAAGGACCCAGTCGGAAAAGCCGCTTTTCGAGAAGAGCAGGAACTGCACGGTGCGGTAACGGTGATTGATCAGTCCATCGCGTTCGCGCAGCTGGTCAAACACCTTCTTGTCCAGGAGTTCGTTCTTATACTTGCATTCTCCCAGCACCGCCTGATGCTCCACGCGGTCCAGGCCCACCACATCGATGTCGGTCTCTTCGCGTTTGCGAGGATTGCTGCCCCACCATTTGCCGACACTTGTGACCAGGCAGTCCAGCTTCCCTTCCGTGCCCAGCAGCAGCGTGTAATAGCGCGCCATGTCTTCAAAGACATCTCCCATGTAGCCGACCAGGCGCGGCTTGACGACCTTTTCGTAATGGATATCGCCGCGTCCGAAGTCGATGATATCCGTAAACGGAGCGATGAATTGGTACCAGAAGCGGAACATCTGATCTGCCAAGACATAGCGGGTCTTCCTCTTATTCCCCTCCTCTGTGATGGCATGTTCCCGGCGGAGCAGGCCCGTCGCAATGAGATTGTTCATCGCATACGCGATCTTTGCGGATTCCATATGGGTGAGGTCCGCGATCTCGGACATCCTGGTGCGGCCATTGGCCACCGCTTCGATGATCGCATTGTAAAGGGACACATTGCGGAATTCCTGCGTCAATAGGTTCAACGGTTCCTCGTAAAGAAACCCCGAGGTGTCAAAGAACAGCTGCTTCAGATTCGCATCCAATGACTGCTGCTCATCGAAGAGGGAAAGGTATTTCGCAACGCCGCCCGTCACCCCGTATACGATGGCCTTCCCCTCACAGGAATAAGACGGTACGAACTCCGCTGCCTCACGATAGTCGAAGGGGAGCAAGCGGATCTGAGAAGTCCGCCTGCCGAAGAGCGGGCTCTTCTGGCTCAGGACCTCATCTTCCATGAAACTGACCGAGGAGCCGCAGAGGAAGAAATACATCTGCCCCGCCTGCCACTCCGAGTCGATATAGCTCTGCAGCAACGACAAGAGAGATGGATCCTGTTCTGCCAAATAAGGGAATTCATCGATGATAAAGACGATGCGTTCATCACGGCACTGCTGTCCCAGGAACGCAAAAACCTCCTCATAGGAAGGGAAGTGCAGATTCGTCATCTGCGGTGCCAGCACTTCCATGACGCGCTGCCCCAGCCGTTCCAGATTCCGCTGCGCGCTGCTCCTTACGGCCGTAAAGTAAATAGCCTTCTTGCCTTGAATGAACTGCTTGAGCAAGGTCGATTTCCCCACGCGCCGTCGACCATACATGACGGTCATCTGGAAGCCGCCCTGTCGATACAGTCGCTCCATCGATGCAAGCTCTCGTCTCCGACCAACAAAGCCCGTCATATCAATCCCTCCTCTGTCGCATTCGCTTGTGTCGTGGTTTTTACTAAAGTTAATTTTACTAAAGTATGTTTTAGTAAAATTCATTGATTGGAGTATACCACACGACATACCTGCCAGCAAGATACCAATGGAGCGGTTGCATCCCCCGTAAGACTACAAGGCAGTCATCCGGGAAGTTTCTTCACGAAACAACCAGATCGATAGGTAAGGCAGGCCCCCCTTCCCGAGCGTCGATTTCCCATATAAAAAGAAGGCACCCTGTTGGATGCCTTCTTTTTATATCCTCACACGCCGATACGTCGCGCGGATGCTCAGCCGATCTTCGCCGTGTGGATGACGTTATAGCCTTTGGACTCGATGGCTTTCGTGAGTTCGTCGATCTTGCCCTGCTCCGTGACGGAGGTGCGCACGACGATCTCGTAGCGGCCGGTCGGCTGACGGCAGGTGACGAGGCTGTCGATCGAGTAGCCTTTGTCGGCGAAAATGCCAGCGATGACGGCGACGACGCCGACTTTGTCCTCCGTGTCGATCGTGAAGCGCGTGCGGCCTTCCTCGAGGGCCATGACGTCGACGAAGGTCTTGAAGATGTCCGTCTCCGTGATGATGCCGACGACGGCGCCGACGCTCGAGACGACGGGCAGGCCGCCGACCTTCTCCTTGTACATGAGGAGCGCCGCCTCCTCGATCGTCGCGTCCTCGCCGACGCTGATGACGTTCACCTGCATGATGTCGCTCACCTTGAGCTTCGAGAGCAGCGTCGTCACCTCGTAGCGCGAGAGCGTCGTCGCCGGCGACGGCGAGACGCGCATGATGTCCTTGTCGTTGAGGAAGCCGACGAGCTTGCCGTCCTCGACGACGGGCAGGCGGCGGAAATGGCCTTTCTTCATGAGGCGCGCCGCCGTGTCGACGCCGGTGTCGGGCGTGACGACGGTCGGATTCTTGGTCATGCGGTTTGCTACGAACATGGTATCCCAACCTTTCCTGCCGGGGCAGTCCGGCTGCTGCCGCTGCCCCGAGCGCTGCAGGAGCACGAGGAGGCCGTGCGCTTCCGCGCCCCTGCCTCCAGTGCTTCCTTATCCGACGCGGGAAGGCTCCCGCGTAAATATCTTTCCTTCGTGCTCAGCCGCCGAGGTAGGCTTTCCTGACGTCCTCGCTCGCGGCGAGCTTCGCGGCGTCGCCGGAGAGCGTGATGCGGCCCGTCTCGAGGACGTAGGCGCGGCTCGCGATGGAGAGCGCCATGTTCGCGTTCTGCTCGACGAGCAGGACCGTCGTGCCCTCCTTGTTGATGTCCTCGATGATGTGGAAGATCTCGCGGATGAGCAGGGGCGCGAGTCCCATGGACGGCTCATCGAGCAGCAGCAGTTTCGGCCGGCTCATGAGCGCGCGTCCCATCGCGAGCATCTGCTGCTCGCCGCCTGAGAGCGTGCCCGCGACCTGCTCCCGCCGCTCCTCGAGGCGGGGGAAGAGCTCGAAGACGTGCTTGAGGTCTTTGGCGATGCCGTCCTTGTCCTTGCGCGTGAAGGCGCCGAGGTCGAGGTTCTCCATGACGGTCATCTCCGCGAAGATGCGCCGCCCCTCCGGCACCTGCGAGATGCCGCGCCGCACGATCTCGTGCGCGGGGACACCCGCGATATTCTCACCCAGGAACTCGATCGTACCCGTCTTCGGCTTCAGGAGGCCGGAGATCGTGCGCAGCGTCGTCGATTTGCCCGCGCCGTTCGCGCCGATGAGCGTGACGATCTCGCCTTCGTCGACTTCGAGAGAGATGCCTTTGAGCGCGTGGATGGCGCCATAGTAGACGTTGATGTCGTTGATTTTCAGCATTGGCTTTGCCATTGATTCAGCCCTCCCCGCCGAGATACGCGCGAATGACTTCCGGATCTTTCTTGATCTCGTCCGGCGTGCCCTCCGCGATGATGGTGCCGTACTCGAGCACGTAGATGCGCTCGCAGATGCCCATGACGAGGCTCATGTCATGCTCGATGAGCAGGATCGTGAGACCGAATTCCCGGCGGATCCAGCGGATCATGTCCATGAGTTCCTTCGTCTCCTGCGGGTTCATGCCGGCGGCCGGCTCATCGAGCAAGAGGAGCTTCGGCTTCGTCGCGAGCGCGCGGGCGATCTCGAGGCGCCGCTGGGCGCCGTAGGGGAGATTTTTCGCCGTCTCGTCCGCCTGTCCCTCGAGGTGGAAGATCTTGAGCAGGCGGCGGCTCTCCTCCTCGACGCGTTCCTCCTCGCCGAAATAGCGGCCGAGGCGCAGCACGGCCTCGAGCATGCCGTATTTCACATGGCTGTGGAACGCGATCTTGACGTTGTCGAGCACGGAGAGCTCGGAGAAGAGGCGGATGTTCTGGAACGTGCGCGCGATGCCGCGCTGCGTGATCTGGTAGGGCTTGAGTCCGACGATGGAGTCACCGGCAAACGTGATCTGCCCCGTCGTCGGCTGATAAACGCCCGTGAAGAGGTTAAACGCCGTCGTCTTGCCCGCGCCGTTCGGCCCGATGAGCCCGACGAGCTCGCCGGGATTGATGTAGAAATTGAAATCCGAGACCGCCTTGAGGCCACCGAAGACCTCCGAGACGTTCTCCGCCTTGAGCAGTGCGTCAGCCATCCTTGCGGCCCCCTTTCTTCAGCAGCTTGCGGAAAGGCCCGTAGTTCGTGAGCTCCATGTAGCCGAAGAGCCCCTGCGGGCGATAGAACATGAGCAGGATCAGTGCGAGCGCATAGATGATCATGCGGAACTCCGGCCACGAGGCGAGTGCTGCCGAGATGAACGTGACGACGAACGCGCCTGCGATGGAGCCCGTGATGGAGCCGAGGCCGCCGAGCACGACCATGATGAGGTAGTTGAACGACTGCATGAACGTAAAGGAGTTCGGGCTGATGAGATAGAAGCTGTGCGCAAAGAGTCCGCCCGCGACACCCGCGAACGCCGCGCCGATCGTGAACGCCATGACTTTGTACTTCGTCGTGTTGACGCCCATCGACTCCGCCGCGACCTCGTTCTCACGGATCGCGAGGCAGGCGCGCCCATCCGTCGAGTTGACAAAATTCTTGATGAAGAAGAGCGCGAAGAGCATGAGGAAGAAGACCCAGGCGAACGTCGTGTGGTGCGGGATGCCCTTGAAGCCCGCCGCGCCGCCGACGTAGTCGATGTTCATGATAGAGATGCGGATGATCTCCGACATGCCGAGCGTCGCGATCGCGAGGTAGTCGCCGCGCAGGCGCAGCGTCGGGATGCCGACGAGGAAACCGAGGAAGCCCGCCGCGACACCACCCGCGAGGAGCGCCAGCGCAAAGGGCAGGTGGAAGAACGTCGTGAGCACGACGCCGACGTAGGCGCCGACCGCCATGAACCCGGCGTGCCCGAGCGAGAACTGCCCCGTGTAGCCGTTGATGAGGTTGAGGCTCACCGCCATGATGACGTTGATGCCGATGATGATGGAATTGAGCTGCCAGAACGAGCTCATGATGCGCTCCGTGATGAGCGTCTGAAGGACCGCAAAGATGACCAGGCCGAGGCCCAGCATGATGAGGTCATTCTTTCTCAAGTATTTCATACGATGACCTCCTTAGACCTTTTCTTTCGTATCCTTGCCGAAAATGCCCGCCGGACGCACGAGCAGCACGAGGATGAGGATCGCGAACGCCGCCGCGTCGCGGAACGTCGAGGAGATGAACCCGGAGACGAGCGCCTCGACGACGCCGAGGATCAGCCCGCCGACGACAGCGCCCGGCAGGATGCCGATGCCGCCGAGCACCGCCGCGACGAACGCCTTCATGCCCGGCATGATGCCCATGAGTGGGTCGATGGAGTTGTAGTAGACGCCGACGAGCACGCCCGCGACCGCTGCGAGCGCCGAGCCGATGCCGAACGTGAATGAGATGATGCGGTCGGAGTCGATGCCCATGAGCTGCGCCGTCTCCGTGTCGAACGACGCCGCGCGCATGGCCTTGCCCATCTTCGTTTTCTGCACGATGTAGGTGAGCACGACCATGAGGATCGCCGTGATGCCGAGGATCAGCATCTGCTGCCCGTTGATGACGATGCCCGCGACGCTCACCGCCACGTCCCCGAACATCGTGGGGAACGTGCGCGGCGTCGGCGAGACGAAATACATCGTCGTGTACTCGAGGAAGAACGAGACGCCGATGGCTGTGATGAGTACGGAGATGCGCGGCGCATGGCGCAGCGGCTTATAGGCGAGCCGCTCGACGACGATGCCGAGGAACCCCGTCACGACGAGCGAGATGAGCAGCGACGGCACGATGGAAAGATGCGCCTGCGTGATGGCGAAGAAGCCGATGTAGGCGCCCACCATGTAGATATCGCCGTGCGCGAAGTTGATGAGCTTGATGATGCCGTAGATCATCGTATAGCCCAGCGCGATCAAGGCATAGATGCTCCCGAGCGATATGCCGTTGACAAGCTGCTGCATGACCTGCTGCAATACTTCCATAAAAATACCTCCAACAGAAAAGGGGGCAAGCGCCCCCTCGGATGGTCTGTCTTTTATTCAGCGTCCGGCATGATCTTCGCGACCATGACGCGATCGCCGCCCTTGTTCTCAAGGATGACCGCCTGCTTGATCGGGTTGTGGTTCTTATCCATCGTGATGGTACCCGTACCGACCTTGAGGTCCTTCGTCTCCTCGAGCGCCTTGCGGATGGCCTCCGGATCGTCGCTGCCCGCGCGCTTGATGGCATCGACGAGCATCTTGCCCGCATCGTAGCCGAGTGCCGCGAAGACGTTCGGCGCGTGGCCGTACTCGCTGGTGAACGCATCGACAAAGCCCTTCACAGACTCATCTTTGTCAGAGTAATGCGTGCTGAAGAAGGTGTTGTTCAGCGCATCGGCACCAGCGATATCGGCGACCTTCGGATCGTCCCAGCCGTCCGTGCCGAGGATCGGGCAAGTGATGCCGAGCTCACGTGCCTGCTTGACGATCTTGCCGACTTCCTCATAGTAGGCCGGCACGAAGATGACGTCCGCATTCGCTGCCTTGAGCGTCGTCAGCGTCGCCTTGAAATCCGTATCCTTCGCGACGAAGGCCTGCTGGTCGAGCACCTTGCCGCCCGCTGCCTCGAACTTCTCCTTGAAGACCTTGCCGAGGCTCTTGGAATAATCCGTGCTGTTGTCTACATAAATAACTGCCGTCTTGGCCTTGAGCTTCTCCGTTGCGAACTTCGCCATGACGGAGCCCTGCTGCGGATCGATGAAGCAGCTGCGGAAGATGTACGGCTTCACCTGGCCATTCTCGACCGTGACGTCCGGGCTCGTCGCATCCGGCGCAATGACGGGGACCTTGTTGTCCGTCGCGACCTGCGACTCCGCGATGACGTTCGCCGTGACCGCCGGGCCGACGATGACCTTGACCTTGTCGTCGGAGATGAGCTTCGTCGCGGCGTTGACCGCCTCAGAGGCCTCGGACTTGTTATCGGCATCGACGATCGTGATCTTCTTGCCGTTCACGCCGCCTGCATCATTGACTTCCTTGATCGCGAGCTTCAAACCATCGAGCGTCGCGGAGCCGTAGTTCGCGACATTGCCTGTCATCTCGAAATTCGCGCCGATCTTGATCTCGTCGCTCTTCGCCTCATCGCCACAGCCAGCGAGCACACTGCCCATGAGCAGCGTCCCCATCAAAGCGGCAGCGAGCTTCAGGTGCTTTCCGCTAAACTTCATAGAGAATCCTTCCTTTCCTCTCCTTGGAGAGCATCGCGGCCTTTCCGTTCTGCGGCCGCCGATGAACTTGATGAACCTATTATAAGTGACATGTTTACAGCCGTCAAGAGGAAAACACATGAATACAAGATGATTCTTTCCGTTTGTCCCGCAATAAAAGACAATCCCATAGGAATCGACGGTAAATAATAGGAAAATACACGTACAACGAAAACTTGTCCACCAAACGGGTATCGGCGCCGCAGGAAAAGAGGAATCTGTAACCCCTCCCCTCCGCCCCCGCGAGATGGTATCCGACGATTTTCTCAGAAAATACGACGCCCCGGGGAGGAAAATCCGCTGACGCGTCGAAAGGTAACAATTAGTATATCAAGCGTAGTGCAGACCCTGCCCTCCCTGCCGCCCCTGGCGCGGGGACGTGGCAGGGGCATCGGGACGGCGCCTCGCCGCCCGCTCCCGGAGAAAGGAACCTGTAGCATGATGTACCTTATCATGACGGCGGGCATCATGGGACTGTGTCTCTTCCTCGTCAGCCGTCTCTCGCGCGCCTGCGGGCTGCATCTCAAGGGGCGAGCGCTCGCGCTCGCGGGCGTGTTCGCGACCTCGATCGCCCTCCTCCTCCCCGTCTTCGCGCCTTTCCTCACACGCGGCTACTACTGGAAGCTCGGCGGACTCGTCTTCCTCGCCGCCGCCCTCGTGACGGCGTACAACGCGCATCTGCTGAAAAGGGATGCCGCGCGGGACGGCGAAACGGCGCATGCGGCGGAATCACCAGCGGACGCCGCGGCGGAGGCGGAGGATATCCCCGCACCGCCGCCTCTGGCGCCCCAGGCATCGGCGCCAGAGGCGGCAGACCTGCAAGAGGCGTCGCCGGAAGCGGTCGAGCCGCAGGGCACGCCGCAAGCAGCGCCAACAGAAGACGCAGCGACACCGGCGCCAGCAGAGGCATCCCTGGCACCTGCCCTGCAGGAAACCGCGGAGATGACGTCACCGAAACCGGAAGCAGAACCGGAAGCGGCATCTGGCACCGAGGACGAGCTCCTGCCTCCAGAGCAGAAGCCCGTCCTCGTCCCAGCGTCCAGGGGAGGGCACGCGTCCGCACCGACACCAGAGGCACCAGCCGCAGTACCAGAGGCAGCAGGCGCGGCACCCGCAGCGCAGGCAAGCCCCGAGGCATCGGCGCCCGCACCGGATCCTCCGCAGAGAGAGGACACGCCGCCAGTCGCAGACGCCCCGGCAAAGGAACCTGCAGCAGCAGGCACCGCCCCCGCCCCGCCGCCCGCGAATGCCGCACCGCCGCGCCACACGATCTTTTCCCGGCGCCCCGCCGATGCGGAATTCGCAGACGAGCTCGCCGCGCTCTCCTCGCTCGACGCCTTCCTCGACTACGCGTACGCCGCGCAGCAGCGGCGGGAGTTCCCGCGCGCGCTCGCAGCCTACCGCGAGGCGCTCCGGCAGTACCCCGACGATCCCTACGTACCCTATCTCTTCATCGATCTCGGCAACCTCTGCAAGCAGCAAGCGCGCTACGAAGACTGCATCGAAGTCTACCGCGAGGGGCTCCGGCTCCCTATCATCGCAGGCAACGAAGCGATGGCGGAGGAATTCCGCAAGAATCTCCTCTACCTCTGCCTCGTTTACAATATCCTGAAAAAACATCAGGCGCTCGCGACGCCTTTTAGCGAGATCCCGCAGACCTACCGCGCGGAGATCGAGACTGCCTATCAGGCGAAGCTCGCCATGCACCCCGGCAGCTGACGCAGGGGGACATCACTCCCCATGCGCCCTGCCGACATCATCATCACTGGAGGAATACAAATGAAGAAAAGTGTGGAAATCCTCGGCCTCCCCATCATCAGCATCACGGAAGGCCGTGAGCTCGGCATGAGCAAGACGCTCCTCATCGATGCGAAGAACGGCACCGTCGCCGCCATCACCATCGAGGACGAGGACTGGTACCGCGGCGTCAAGCTCATCCCCTACGAATCCGTCATCGCCATCGGCGACGACGCCGTGACCGTCACGAACAGCGAGAACATCCTCACGCTCGACGACGCCGGCGACTACGAGCAGCTGCTCGACGACAACATCCGCATCATCGGCACGAAAGCCATCACGAAATCCGGCTCCATCCAGGGCAAGATCTCTGAGCTCTACATCGGCGACGACGGCAAGATAGAGAAATGCGAGATCACGGCGCCGGACGGCACGACGAGCGACGTGACCGCCGACCAGATCTCCATCTTCGGCAAGCAGGTCACCGTCATCGACCCGAACGCCGAAAAAAAAAATGAGCTGACGGCAGACGCCCCGAAGGCGGACGCCCCAAGCGAGAAAGCCGCACCGAAGGCAGCAGCCCCCGCCCCGCAGGCAGCGCCCGCGCCGAAAGCCGAGGCAAAGCCCGAGGCACCGAAGGCAGAGCCACCAAAAGCCGAGGCCCCTGTCAAGGCACCGGCCAAAGAAGAGAAACCTGCCGCCGCCCCCAAGGCGCCCGAGAAGCCTGCTGCCCCGGCCGTAAAACCGACCCCCGCACCGGCACCAAAGGCTGACCCGAAACAGGCTGCCGCAGACAAGGCGACGGAAGAGCGCCATCGCCGCTTCCTGCTCGGCAAGAAAGCGACGCGCACGATCAAGATGGACAACGGCATCGTCATCGTCGAGGAAGGCCAGGACATCACGGAGGAAGTCCTCCAGAAGGCCAAGCTCGCCAACAAGTTCATCGAGCTCTCTATGAATGTCCAGTAAATCGCAGCAATAAAGACAAAAAGAAGGCAGTCATCGAAACGGATTTCGATGACTGCCTTCTCGTATTCTCGATCTTTCAGGGCCGCAGGTTCAGTGACCGCATCGCCTGCGTGCGCACGCGCTCGACGAAGTTCCGAGGGCGCAGGATCGCGTGGATGGAGCGGTAGAGGCGCGCGTACTCGTTGAGCGCGTCGTTGACGCGATACATGCGGAAGAAGGCGCCGAGGCCGATGTGGTGGAGCGTCTTGTCGAGGTCGCCTTTCCTCTGCCAGGCGCTCTCATTCTTCGCCTGGTCGTCCGCGTCCTCGCTCGCGGGGAACGCCTCCCGCGCCTCCCGCACCGTGAGCTCCTCGAGCGTCTTGCTCGTGCGCTCCATCAGGAGGATGTAGTTACTTTCTTGCTATCGCCGCGTCACTCGCCGCGCCGCCCGTGGTAGAGGCACCACGGCTCCTCCGACATGTAGTCGCCGCCATGATAGCACGCGGCGCGCGCGCGGCAGCCGCCGCAGACGCGCTTGTAGCGGCAGACGCCGCAGCCGCCGCTGTACTCGAGCGTGCGCAGGCGCTCGAGCACAGCGTTCGACTTCCAGATCTCATCGAACGGCGTCTCGCGCACGTCGCCGAGCTCCATCTTGAGATACGCGCAAGGCTGCACCTTGCCGCGCGGGCTGATGATGCAGTAGCTGAGCCCCGCGAGGCAGCCGCGGTGAAAGCGCGACTTCTGCCCGAGCTCCGCCGCGATGCGCAGGAACTGCGGCGCGCACGTCGGCTTGAGCTCGATCGGCACCTCCTGCTGCTTCTTCATGATGCGCGTGAGCACATCCTCATACTGCTCCGCGCGCAGGCTCTCCTCCTCGATCGTCGCCGCACGCCCCGTCGGCACGAGGAAGAAGAAATGGTGCGCCTTCGCGCCGATCTCGACGGCAAAGTCCGTCATCGCCTCGAGCTCCGCCTCGTTCCAGTCCATGACCGTCGTGTGGATCTGGAAGGGCAGCCCAACGGCGGCGCAGTTCTTCATGCCGTTGACAGCGCCCTGCCAGCCGCCCGGGAAGCTGCGGAACTTGTCGTGCTTCGCCGCGTCGAGCGAGTCGAGCGAGATCCCCATGGCACGCGCGCCCGCGTCCTTGAGCTTCTCCGCCATCTCGCGCGTGATGAGCGTGCCGTTCGTGCCGAACACGGGGAAGAGTCCGAGCGAGGAGGCAAAGGAGACGAGTTCCAGGATATCCGGCCGCATGAGCGGCTCGCCGCCTGAGAAAATCATGATCTTGAATCCCGCGCGTGCGATCTCCGTCAGGAGCTTCTTCGCCTCCGCCGTCGAGAGCTCCTCCTCCGCCTTGCAGCCCGCGTCGCGGTAGCAGTGCGCGCAGTACATGTTGCAGGCGTTCGTCACATTCCACGATATGATATTCATAGTCCGATCTCCTCATCCGTCAGATAGCACGCGGGATCCGACGCCCAGAAATCCCCCGTGACTGCCTCCGCGCGCGTGCGGAAATTGCCATTGCACACCGAGAGCCACTTGCACTTCGCGCAGCGCCCCTTTAAGAGCGGCTTGCGGTCCTTGAGCCCCGCCATGATGGGATTCGACGTATCCTGCCAGATGTCGCCGAACGCGCGCTCGCGCACGTTGCCGAACGTGTGGTGCTGCGTGAACTGGTCGGGATGCACGTACCCCTGCGGATCAACCTCGCCGAACGCGATGCCCGAGCGGTTGCCGCCGTTCATCGAGAGGTATTTCTCGATCTGCGCCGCCGTCTCCGCCTCCCCGGCGTGCAGCGCCTTGAGGTACATGTAGATGCCGTCGCAGTGGTTGTCGACCGTGAGGATCTCCTTCTCGAGCCCCCGCTCCTCGAAATCCCGCGTGCGCCGGATGATCGTATCCATCGCCTGGCGCGACGCCTCGCGGCTCACATCCTGGTCGACCATCGCCTCGCCGCGCCCGCTGTACACGAGATGGTAGAAGCAGACGCGGTTGATGTTCTCCGCCTCGATGAAATCGAAGATGCGGTCGAGCTCCTGGGCATTGTGCTGATTGATCGTGAAACGCAGGCCGACGCGCTGGCCGACGGCGACACAGTTCTCGATGCCGCGCATCGCCTTCTCATACGCGCCCTCGACACCGCGGAACGTATCGTTGACATCGCGCAGGCCGTCGAGCGAGATGCCGACGTAGCCGACACCGATATCCTTGATGCGCTGCGCGACCTCGCGCGTGATGAGCGTGCCGTTCGTTGAGAGCGTCGGACGCACCCCCGCCGCCGCTGCATACGCCGCGAGCTCGAAGAAATCCGGCCGGATGAGCGGCTCCCCGCCCGAGAAGAGCAGCACCGGCACATGGAACGCCGCGAGGTCGTCGATGAACTTCTTCGCCTCCGCCGTCGAGAGCTCGTCCTGGTACCTCTGCGCATCAGACTTCATATAGCAATGCATGCACTTCAGGTTGCACGTCTTCGTCGAATTCCAGACGACGACAGGGCCGACGCCCTCCGCCGCCCCGTTCCTGACGCTATGCGCGCTCTTCGTATAGCGCAGGCGATCCCCGAAATACTCCCGCGCGAAAAGCAGCTTCGTCACACTGATCATAGTCCCTCTCCTACTCCTTTTCCAAACGGCGCGCCGATCCCTCAGCGCACCCTCATCCCTGCCGGACCCCGTCCAGCAGCAGCTTCAACTTCCCTTCGAAATTCTCGCGGAACGGGAGCCCCAGATGGCTGAACGCCGCCGACTGGAACAGCCCGTGCAGCGTCTCCGCGATGAGCGGCGCCGGCACATCGCCGCGCAGCTCGCCCGCCGCCTGCCCCTCCTCGATGATGGCGAGGAAGAGATCCTTGAACCCCGGCGCGCGCCCAGCCGCCTGTGCGCCCTTCACTGTCTTCCCGTGCGGCGCGCCGCCGCGCTCTCCAACGGAGAGGAAAAGCGCGAGCACGAACCGGTTCTCATCGAGGAGCCGCGCCGTATCCTGGCAGCCCACCGTGAGCCGATCGAGCGCGGATCGCCCCGCCTCCTTCATCGCCGCAAGATGCGCCGTGACCTCCCCCATGATGCCCATGAGCAGGCTCATGAGGATCTCCTCCTTAGAGGAGAAATAATTGTAGAACGTCCCCACGCCGAGATCTGCGCGTTCCATGATATCGGCGATCGATGTCTCCTTGTACCCCTGCCGCACGAACTCCTGCTTAGCGGCGGCGAGGATGGCCTTGCGGGACGCGATCTTCTTGCGCTCCCGCCTGCCGAGCTTTTTCTCTTCCATCTCAGTGCTCCTCTTTTTCATTTTTGAACCCTGTTCACTATTTTACCCCAGCCGCGTGTTTTTTTCCAGTCTTGACAAATCAGGATCGAGGAATCTCCCGCCCCGCGCCCGCCATTGGCGAGACACTACCGGGGCGAGAGGACGCGCTGAGACCACCGCGCCCCCCACTCTGAGAAAATTTCAGGAAAATCTCCGAATCCCATTGACAAGCACTGCGACTGACGATATAATGTCTTATGTTGATTGCGAGAGCATCATCATGCAATATGGCCCAGTAGCTCAGTTGGATTAGAGTATTTGACTACGAATCAAAGGGTCGAGGGTTCGAGTCCCCCCTGGGTCACCATTTGAAAGAAATCCCCCCGTCGGGGATGAAGCACTTCCTGCGGAAACGCTGGAGGTGCTTTTTTATTGCCCGCCGATCGGCAGGCAATAAAAGAAGGCGCACGGCGCGCCTCACTCTGCGCCGTGCGCCCTTTTCCATGCCTTGATGGCGGCGAGGCGCTCCTTGAAGCGGCCCTCGAGGCCTTCCTCCGTCGGGTGGTAGTACGTGCGCCCCTTGAGATTGTCCGGCATGCACTGCATGTTCGTGAGCTTGTCCTTCGCGTCGTGGGCGTACTGGTAGCCCTCGCCGTAGTGCAGCTCTTTCATGAGGCGCGTCGGTGCGTTGCGGATGACGAGGGGGACAGGCTCCGCGAGGTGCTCGATGGCGTCCTTGCGCGCGGAGAGGTACGCCGTCTCCATGGCGTTCGACTTCGGCGCGAGGGAGAGGTAGACCACAGCCTCCGTCAGGTGGACGTTGCACTCCGGCACGCCGATGAAATGGCACGCCTGGTAGGCGGCGACGGCGATCTCGAGCGCACGCGGGTCGGCGAGGCCGACGTCCTCCGCCGCGAAGCGCGTGACGCGGCGCGCGATGTAGAGCGGGTCCTCCCCCGCCTCGAGCATGCGCGCGAGCCAGTAGACGGCAGCATCCGGGTCAGAGTTGCGCATCGACTTGTGGAGCGCCGAGATGAGGTTGTAGTGCTCCTCGCCTTTCTTGTCGTAGAGGAGGGATTTCTTCGACGTGCACTGCTCGATCGTCTCTTTCGTGACCGTGACGGCGCCGCGCTCGTCCGTCTCGCCGTTCAGCACCGCCATCTCGAGCGTAGAGAGCGCGCTCCTCGCATCGCCGTTCGCGAACGCGGCGATGAGCTGCAGGAGGTCCGGCGCGATGTGGATGACCTGATGGCCGAAGCCGCGCTCGTCCTTGAGCGCATGGGTGAGCAGCGCACAGATGTCGTCCGCCGAGAGCGCCTTGAGCACAAAGACCTTGCACCGAGAGAGCAGGGCGCTGTTGATCTCGAACGAGGGATTCTCCGTCGTCGCGCCGATGAGGATGATGCTGCCGCGCTCGACGAACGGCAGGAACGCGTCCTGCTGCGCCTTGTTGAAGCGGTGGATCTCATCGACGAAGACGATGGTGCGCTCGCCGTAGGCGCGGTTCTTCTCCGCCTGCCCCATGACCTCGCGGATGTCCTTGATGCCGCTCGTAACGGCGGAAAACGTGAGGAACGACGCCTTCGTCTGCCCCGCGATGATGCGCGCGAGCGTCGTCTTGCCGACGCCCGGCGGCCCCCAGAAGATCATCGAGGAAATCTGGTCGCTCTCGATGAGCCGGCGCAGGATCTTCCCCCTGCCCACGAGATGGCCCTGGCCGACGTACTCGTCGAGGGTGCGCGGGCGCAGGCGCTCTGCGAGCGGCTGCGGGACTTCCCTTGCAAACAGGGAGCCTGTCCCTTCATCGTATGTTCTCTTCATCTCGTGCCTCCCTAGCGTATCTGCCGCGCCTTGCCTGCGCGGCTCTTTTTCTTACTCGCGACAGGACTTCCACCGAACGCCACGCCTCCCACCGCCCCGCCGCCGCGCCGATGACGTCTGGCGCGGGACGCCCTCGCCCCCATGCTGCCATCTCCCCTATGGATAGCGAAAACGGGAGCCGCCGCTGCCGCGACGGCTCCCGCCTGCTGCTCATGATTGCCTAAGGGCGCGCCTCTCCGCACAGCACCTCACTGCACGGCGGCCGCCTTGCGCACGACGTCGTACGCCGCGTCCTTCGTCTCGACGAAGCCGTTGATCTTCGCAGCGCGCATGGCGTCGGCACACGCCGCGCCCGTGTCCTTCGTGCGCTCGAATTCCTCGCGCAGACGGCGGACGACGTCCGCGGACACAGAGGGCGCCGCAGCGATGACATCCGTCGGGATCGGCGGCGTGCGGAAGATGATGTCGAGCCGATCGTCCGCGTGCGCCTGCGCGAAGGCGGTGGAGTACGTCGCGCCGCCGTCGACCGCACCGTCCTCGACGGCCTGGATCACATTGTTGTGGCTGCCGAGGAAGACCGTCGAGCCGAAGAAGCGCGCCGGGTCCTTGCCCGCCTCGACGAGCGCGGCTTTCGGGTAGACGTAGCCCGACGCCGACTTCTCATCGACGAAGCCGAACCGCTTGCCCGCAAGGTCGTCGAGCGAGGAGAGACCGCTGCCTTTCTTCGTCACGATATAGCCCGTGTAGCTCGTCTGATGGTTGACCTCCGGCGTGACGAGCGGCTGCAGCTTCGCCTTCTCCGCCGCCGAGACATAAGCAAAGGGAGAGAACCAGCCGACGTCCGCGAGCCCGTTTCTCAGCGCCTCACCGAGCGTCTCGTAGTCCGCGACGATGATCGTGCGCGCCTTCTTGCCCGCGCGCGCCGCGACATCCTGCAGGATGGGGACGTACGTCTTCTTGATGATCTCCGGCGCCGTGAACGGGTTGACGGCGAAGACGATCTCGTCCGGCTGCTTGAACTGCATCGCCGCGCGCTGCACTTCGTCCGCCACATGCAGAATGGATCTGGCGTACGTATGGATCTCGTCGAGGTTCTTGCGCTGTCCCTGGATGCTCTTCGTCACTTCCTGCGTATTGCCGGCGATAGAGACCGTTGCCTGACCGACGCTCTCGACGACGCGTGCCATCTGATCCGTCGTCTCACGCTGGCCGTCCGACATGCGTGTGAGCTCATCCACGATGCCCTCGAGATGCGTGACATTCTGCGCGAGACTCTTCATCTCCTCCGCGGAGTCCTTTGCCTGCCCCTCGACCGTCACGAGCTGCGAGCTGCCCGCACGCATCCTTTCTGTGACAGCCGATGTCTTCGTCGTGATCTCCTTGACGATCTCCTCGATCTCCTGCGTCGTCTCATCGCTCTCATTGGCGAGCTTGCCGACCTCGCCCGCGACGACGGCGAACCCACGCCCGTGCTCGCCCGCGCGCGCCGCCTCGATGGACGCGTTGAGCGCGAGCAGGTTCGTCTGCGCCGCGATGCCGCGAATCTTGCCGACAAACGCCTGGATCTTCTCCGAGGCCTCGTTGAGCGCGTCGATCTCCTCGACGCCCTGCTGCACAGAGACAGCGACCGTCTGGATATCCTGACTCACATTGGTGATGACTTTCTGGCAGTTGCCCGCGATCTTCGTAGAGCTCTTGCACTCGGCAAGGCTCGAGGTCGCGACATCCGACACCTTGCTCGCCGATGCAGCGATCTCCTCGACGCCTGCGGATGCCTCCTCGAGGTTGCTCGCGTTCGTCTCGCTCTCCTCGCTGATACCCTCGGCGAGCTTCTCCACCTGCGCGATCACCGCCTGGTACTGGTCGATGCCCCAGATGAGCTGCTGCGATGCGAACGCCATCTCCTCCGCGATGCTGAGGAAGTCGACGTCCGGCTTCTCCGCGCGCGCGTCAGATGCGGCGGGCGCTGTGCTCGGCACGGGCGCG
>ERZ772897.910-NODE-910-length-33972-cov-5.800778_pt1 | contig 33972 bp, 31 predicted proteins | sample MGYA00512125_ERZ772897 | MGnify/ENA primary metagenome ERZ772897 (study PRJEB29015, sample SAMEA2737660) | human gut metagenome | biome: human gut; feature: human-associated habitat; material: faeces | place: China | collected 2012 ... | reverse complement strand
GCATCCTGGGGCTGAATTCGGTCCCAAGGGTTTGGCTGTTCGCCAATTAAAGCGGCACGCGAGCTGGGTTCAGAACGTCGTGAGACAGTTCGGTCCCTATCTGTTGCGGGCGTAAGAGATTTGAAGGGAGCTGTCCTTAGTACGAGAGGACCGGGATGGACGTACCTCTGGTGCACCAGTTGTCCTGCCAAGGGCATAGCTGGGTAGCTATGTACGGACGAGATAAACGCTGAAAGCATCTAAGCGTGAAACTCCCCCTAAGATGAGATCTCTCATCCTTCAAGGAGTAAGGACCCAGAAAGACGATCTGGTTGATAGGCCGAAGGTGGAAGCGCAGTAATGTGTGCAGCTGATCGGTACTAATAGTCCGAGGGCTTGACCTACGAATGAAGCAGGCAAGGCCTTGAGAGGAGCTTTGAAGTTACATTGTTCGGTTTTGAAGGTTCGATTTGAAGACATGCACCTTTAGCTCAGCTGGTACTAACGCCGGCAGGCGTTGTATCGCGGGCAACCGCGGAGCGGCACTTAGCCTGCGATTGAGCACGTAGTGCGAGCAGGAGGAGCAGACAGAAAGATAAGCGCAATGAGCGAAAGAACATGCACCTTTAGCTCAGCTGGTAGAGCACCTGACTCTTAATCAGGGTGTCCAGGGTTCGAGTCCCTGAAGGTGTACCATCCCACTGGATGGGAGCACCATCCAGTGGGGACCCCACGACGCAAGGCATGGCCCGTTGGTCAAGTGGTTAAGACAGCGGCCTCTCACGCCGTTAACATCGGTTCGAATCCGGTACGGGTCACCATTTTCCGAACTTGATAAATGAATAAAGGTTTGTTACTGTAGAGATGCAGTTGCAATACAGCAGTTGGTGCTGATTAGGGCGAGGGTCCACCCGTTCCCATCCCGAACACGGAAGTTAAGCTCGCTTCTGCCGACAATACTTGGCTGGAGACGGCCCGGAAAGATAGGTAGCGCCAACATGGAGAGAAGCCACTCAAGAGAGTGGCTTCTTTTTTTATATTCATAGCTGCGGGAGTGCAATTCACTGTTCGAAATCCGCGACGATACGTTACAATACCCCTATCACGAGAGATAGGGGTATTTTTATTATGGAACACTATATGGCAAACGAGAAGATCGAAGCCTATTTGAAAGCCCTCGAAAGCGAAGAACGCGCCGCGGCGACGATCGAGAAATACCGCTGTGCCTGTTGAGTTTTGCTGCGTTCCTGTGCGGTGCGAAGGTCACTTCGGAAACGATTCGACCCTGGAAAGACGACCTGCGCGAGAAAAACTACGCACCGTCGACCATCAACGCTTGTTTGGCGGCACTGAACGGCTTTTTCTGCTTCTGCGGCTGGACAGACTGCCGCGCACGGTTTCTCAAGATCCAGCGCCGCCTGTTTCGAGACAGCAGGCAGGAGCTAACGCGAGGGGAATACGAGAGGTTGGTCGCTGCGGCGGAGGCCACGGGCGACCGCGGTCTCGCGCTCCTGATGGAGACCATCTGCTCCACCGGCATCCGCGTCAGCGAGGTGCAGTACATCACGGTTGAGGCCGCGAAGAACGGCAAAACAGAAATTGCGCTCAAAGGCAAAATCCGCACGATCCTACTGCCGTCAAAACTCTGCCGCAAGCTGCTCAAGTTCGCCGCGCGGCAAAAACCGTCTCCGGCGCGATCTTTCGCGCCAAAAGCGGCAAGTCCATGTCGAGATATCAAATTTGGCCGAAAATGAAAAAGCTGTGCGTCCGCGCGGGCGTCGACGCAGGGAAAGTTTTCCCTCACAATCTGCGCCACCTGTTCGCGACGGCATTTTATCGCGCATACAAGGACATCGTCAAGCTGGCGGATGTTCTCGGGCATTCGAGCATCGAAACGACGCGCATTTACCTTGTTACGAGCATGGCGGAGCATCGGCGTCAGCTCGAACAGCTAAAACTTGTATCATAAAAACGGAATCTATATTCTGTTGCGCAAAAGTGCTAAAGCGAATACAGTTACCACTATATTCACAACTAAAGCGCATGCAGAGATCGAGCTGTCTGCGCCAGAGAACGCTCAAATGGGTGCAGAGGCACAAGCTTACAGTGCGTTTTCCCCTGTAAACTCCATAATTTATATTTGGAATCATAATTTCCATAGCCTTTGTCGGAAGATTGTGCTATATTTTGCTACGAGTAAAGGAGACGATAAGATCGTTTCGCTTCCTTTGTATATACGGAATATAGATTCCGTTCTCAAAATCTCATATTTTGGCAAAACCGCCGAAAGGCGGCGACGCAAAGCCAGATGGGTCTAACGCCTCTCCGAATGGAGAATACGCTATGACAGCCGGTTGCACCCTTACTGATGTATTCGCTTGTCACTGCTCCGTCCGGCTTTGCTGGAACGGAACTTTTTTCGCGAGGGAGAGGCTGACGATCCGACGAACATTTTGAGCGTTTTGCGCGGAACAGGGAAAGACTGCTTTGCTTGCCCAGTGGGATATTGAGCGAAATTTACCACTCACGCCAGATGATGTGACTTTCGGCAGTCACAAAAGAGTCTGGTGGACCTGCCCAAGCGGTCATTCGTGGCAGGCGATGGTTTACACCCGCAGCGAGGGTGCAGGCTGCCCCTACTGCACAGGCCGCAAGGCTTTACCTGAGCAGAACTGCTTGGCAAAGCAATTCCCAATGCTCGCGGTGGAGTGGGACAGCGAGAAGAACGCGCCCTTGACACCGAAGGACATTACGCCCGGCAGCCACAAGCTCATCTGGTGGCGCTGCCAGAACGGCCACTCCTACCGCTCCGCCGTGAAGACGCGCGTGCAGGGCAGTGGGTGTCCATACTGCGCGGGAAAGAACGTCCTGCCAGAGGAAACCTCCCTTGCGACTGAGTATCCGTCGATCGCGAAAGAATGGGATGCGGCAAAAAACGTGCCTCTTTTGCCTACGCAGGTGATCTCCGGCACAAGGCGCAAAGTCTGGTGGCGCTGTCCGAAAGGCCATTCGTGGCGCGCGGCGGTGTATTCGAGGACGACCCTCGGCACGGGCTGTCCAGTCTGCACCGGACGGCAGGCGTTGGCCGGTGAAAACGATCTTGCGACGCTGTACCCGGACATTGCCGCGCAGTGGGACGAGGAGAAAAACGGCGTGCTCCATCCAAACAATGTCACTGCGGGCTCGAACCGCCGCGTGTGGTGGAAGTGCGAAAAAGGCCACTCCTATCGTGCGATGATTGCGCAGCGCGTGCAGCGCGGCGACGGCTGTCCTTACTGCGCCAACCGAAAGGTGCTGCCGGGTTTCAACGACTTAGCGACCGCAGCGCCGCTGGTCGCCAAACAGTGGCACGAGAGCCTCAACGGCGCGCTGACACCGGAGATGGTGACCGCGGGCAGCCACAAAAAAGCGTGGTGGCGATGCTCTTGCGGCCATGTCTGGAAAGCCACCATCTACTCGCGCGCGGGCGTGCAGCAGTGCGGCTGCCCCGTCTGCGCCGGAAAGACCAGACGCAAAACCAAGTAAACTCAGCCCGAGGAGGCGAGCAAAGGATAAAGAAAACTTTAGGAGGTAATGGAATGAAACGGCGATTATTGGCAAGTTTACTGACACTTGTCATGATGCTGAACCTGCTGCCAACGGTAGCTTGGGCAAGGAATGATGAGGGCATTGATGCTGATTCGGTAGAAATGTATTCCTCTGATGATGTAGTGACATCGGGGCCGATAACCATTTGGACGGACAAAATAGTCAAAATTACCGTTCCCGAGGGGGACGCAGTCAGAAGCTCGAACGAAGCTATTGTTAGTGTTACGCAAGATGGCACGCTGACCGGCGGCAGAAAAGAGGGCCGTGCAGAGGTTATTGTGGGCAACTCTACTTGGGTCGTTTATAACTACGCCAGCGAAGAGGAGTATAACTATTTATACTCGCTGTTCCACGAGAAAAGAATCTCCGTGATGGGCGACAGCATTTCGACGATCAAGGACAAAATCCCCAGCGGTAATGCTCTGTATTATGATAATACTACTGGCAAAGAGATGACTTTTGAGCGCAATTACTGGGGTGACATCATCACCCGCTTTGGCGCGGCAGAGGGCATTGATGAGGCATGGAATGGAAGCACCATCGGTTCTAAAGCTGCTTCTATGGCAAGCAAGGATAGAATCAACAAGCTTGACGATAATGGCACGCCGGATGTGATCCTGTACTATGGCGGCAGCAACCCGGACAGCTCGGTCGGTACGTTTAATCCCGATGCAGACTATGCGAAGACTGTCGATTGGGCGCAGTCCTATTCGGATACAGCGAGCGCCTACGCGGCTTCTCTGCAGCGCATGAAGGCAACCTATCCGGGTGCTGAGATTATCGCAATTATTCCCTATTATGAGCAAAATAATATTCCTAAACAGGCGGAAGTGATCGAGCAGATTGCAAAGCACTACGATATCACGACGATCGACCTGCGGGAGCTTCGGAATCAGGAAGGCATTTCTCCGAATAACGAACTCCACCCTAATATGGATGGTCACAGCCAGATCGCGGCCTACATTTGCCAGCAGCTCTATGAGCAGCAGGCAGTGACTCCGAATGAGAAGACCGTCACCTATAATGCCAACGGCGGTAGCTTCAAAAACGGCAGTGATCCCATCAAGCAGTCCGTGACAGCCGAGCTGCCGAAGGCCACCCGCGCAGGCTACGCCTTTGTGGGCTGGTTCGATCAGGCTGCTGGCGGGAACAAGATTGCATCCGCTCTGGACACGGCGATTCCTTCCGACAAGCAGGATAGTTTTAGCGGTACGACCCTGTATGCGCATTGGACGCACACCTTTACGTGGAATTTCAACAGCGATATGAACGCTGTTGACGCAGATGGTAACGTTATCATCACTGTGAGTGATAAACATGGCAGCACCACGTTGAACGATGACAACACAGTGAAGTTCAATGATTATCAGGGTAAACTGAGCACTCCATTCACCCTTGACCCGACACAGAATTGGTGTGTCGAGTGGAAAGAAAAGAATCAGGCAAAAGAGAATATGCTCTTCAGCTCTACTGCAACGAGAGAAAAGGGTATGACCTATATTTTCCTGTATGAGCTGAGCATCTATATGGGTACATATGATGTTACAAATAGCAAAACAGATTACATCAACTTTGGCGGTCCTGCATATCAGAAAGAGCCAACCTCCAATGAGTATTCTGCTGTCAAACTGGAGAATAACTATGATAAAGCTACCGGGACGAGCCTTGTGACTCTTTCTGTTGATGGTGAGCAGGTGTTTGCCAAGCTGAACACGCAGGGGAGATACGGAAGCCATGGATCTTCGTTGACTGCAAGTGACTATGAGCAGTATGCTTTGGAGAAGCTCAACTTTACATTTAATTACCTCGGCGGTAACAGAGACGGCGGCGATACTCCTGCTTGGAAGCTTTCCAACACCTTTGACTACATCAAGGTGACGCTGGGTGACGACCATACCCACACATATGGCACGACCTATTCCAGCGACAGCACTGGCCATTGGAAGACCTGCACTGAGTGCGGTGCAAACGGTGAATTTTCGAAGCACACCGGCGGTACTGCCACCTGTACTGCAAAGGCGGTTTGTGAAACCTGTGATCAGCCGTATGGCGAATTAGGCGCTCATAAGCTGACCAAGACCGATGCCAAGGCTGCCACCTGCACCGAGGCCGGCAACGAGGCCTACTGGACCTGCTCCGGCTGCGGCAAGTACTTCTCCGACGAAAACGGAATCAACGAGATTGAGAAGGACAGCTGGGTGCTCAAGACCCTCGGCCACGATATGACCAAGACCGATGCCAAGGCCGCGACCCGCACGGAAACCGGCAACAACGAGTACTACCTGCTCCAGATGCGGTGGAGTCTTCAAGGACGAGGCTGGTACGCAGGCAACCACCGTTGTGGCGGAAACGCTGAAGAAACTCGGTCACGACTGGAGCAACAAGAACGGTATCTGCGCGCGCTGCGACGCCAAGTGCACCGAGACGCACAAGCCCGGCACGACCTGCTCTGTCTGCCACAAGTACACGAGCTATCCTTACGTTCCCGGCGCGCCGACCTATCCCGCGTCCGCTCCCGCTGTCCCCAACGGCACGGTGACCGTTTCCCCGGCCAACGCCTCCAAGGGCGCGAATGTGACCGTCACGGTGAAGCCCAACGAGGGCTATGAGCTCGGCAGCCTCGCCGTCAAGGATGCGAGCGGCGATCTGCTTCCGCTCGCCGACCTCGGCAACGGCAAGTACAGCTTTGTCATGCCGGATGGCAAGGTCAGCGTCGAGGCGGAGTTCGTTAAGACTGCTGCTACCAGCTTTGCTGATGTTCCCGCGAACGCTTACTTTGCCGATGCAGTGAAGTGGGCAGTCGACAAGGGCGTGACTAACGGCCTGTCCGACACGATGTTTGGTCCCTATGAGTCCTGCACGCGTGCGCAGATCGTGACGTTCCTGTGGCGTGCCGCAGGCAGTCCCGAGCCGAAGACGATGAGCAGCTTCACGGATGTTCCCGCGAGCACTTACTATGCCAAGGCTGTCGCTTGGGCGATTGAGAACGGCATCACGAACGGCATGACCGAGACGACCTTTGCGCCCGACGCGACCTGCACGCGCGGCCAGATTGTGACGTTCCTGTACCGCGCCCTCAAGGGCACCGCGAGCGGCAGCACGAACTTCACCGATGTGAAGTCCGACACGTTCTACGCTGATGCGATTAACTGGGCGGTTGCGAATAACGTGACGAACGGTACTTCTGCCACGACGTTCAGCCCCTACGCGTCCTGCACCCGTGCACAGATCGTGACGTTCCTGTATCGTGCCTATCAGGGCAAGTAAATCCAACTGAAAAAAGCGGCGGTTCATCAGAACCGCTGCTTTTTTGCGCCGCATTGACAAGCGCTCCCGCCCTCGGTATACTATGACCAAAAGCAAGACGGCAGTCAAAAATGCAGACGAGTTTGAGAGATTAAACTCGAAAAGGGGAGAGCAAATGAAGTATCTTGGAAAGCCTGCGGGCATGTGGGCGCTGTTTGCCGGATCGTTTGAAAAGCACCTGACGGTCGAATTCGACCTGACCGCGGAGCAGGCGAAGGACGTTGCGGCGCGTGCCAAAAAGAAATATCGCGAGATCATCGCGAAGCTGCCGGAATTTGACAAGCGCGACCGCTTCGAAATGAACATCGTCAACTGCGCGATGCTCGCCGCGTTTATCCTGTGCATGCCGCAGCGGCCGGACATCAAAACGCTGACGGACTACTACGCCGCGGCGATGATGACGCCTACGATGAAGGCTTTCTGCCGCGCGAGCGGAAAGAAAAAGTTCACGCCCAAGGACATCGAGGGCATGAAGGCGACGGCGAAGCTGCGCGCGGGCGATCGCAACCCCTATTCGTGGAACATGGACTTTTTCGAGTACGAGGACGGCAGCGGCTACGAGGCGCGCTTCACGACCTGCGGCATCTGCACGCTGATGCAGGTGTTGGGGCTCTACGATCTGACGCCCGCGCTGTGCCATCTCGACTACACGATGAGCGACGCGGGCGGCGCGTCGGATTTCGTGCGCGAGTACACGCTCGCCTCCGGCGGCCCCTACTGCGACTGCGGGTATCACAAAAAGCAGTGAAAAAACAAAAAGGATGCGTCTTTCGATGCATCCTTTTTCCTTTATGTAGGGGACTCAATCTTCGTTGTAGGCATCCGAGGCCTTGATGCGCTGGTACATGTCCTGCATCTGGCGGTCGATCTCAGCGATCTTGCCCGCGCATTCGAACATCTCCTCGTTGATGCCCTCGGGCAGCTTCGTTTTGTCGACCTTGTAGCGGATATCGTGCTCAAGGCTCGCCCAGAAGTCCATGGCGATCGTGCGCAGCTGGATCTCCGCCACGACGTATTCCGTCCGGTCGGAGAGGTAGACGGGCACCTTGATGTCCATGTGCAGCGAGCGGTAGCCGTTGTAGTTCGGCGTCTGGATGTAGTCCTGCTTTTTGACGATCTCCACATCCGTCTGCCGCGCCAGCATCTCGCCCACGCGGTAGACATCGTCGATGTAGCTGCAAACAACGCGCACGCCCGCGATGTCGTTGATGTTTTTCCGCGCGGACTCGATCGAGAGCGGCAGGCCGCGCTTGATGAGCTTGGCGACGATGCTCGATTGCGATTTGACGCGCCCGTCGATGTGATGAATGGGATTGCGTGCATAAAGAACATTGAATTCACTGTTGAGAATATTGAATTTCAACGTGAGCTGCCGAACCGCCGCGTCATAGAGATTCTGCATGACAAGAAAGTCATGCGGATCTTCGCAGAGTGCGGCGCCGTTCCCCGTTCGATTCATTCTGAGCCTTCCTTTCCATCGGAAGCGTCAACGCCCGCCCGATGAGCTTTTGTTCCTTTCAGTATAGCAGACGATCACCGCCGCGCCAAGGGGAGAAATGTTGATTTTCCGCAAAAGTCTGCGCGAAAAGAGCAGCGGGCGGGAGAAACTACCAAGCGACGGGCAAAAGAACTTGCAATGCAGCGCAAGCCATTCTATAATTAACCTGAAAGGATATGCACAGCGTTCGGCACTTCCGCTCCGGTGGCAGAGCAAACGCGCGGAAGGTGCAGAAAAGAACAATGGATAAAAAAGGAAAACAGCAATTTCTTCTGGTCGCGTTCGGCGTGGCGCTCTATGCCGCGCTGATGAATCTCAACGAAGTCGCGGCGTTTCTCACGAGGCTCGCTACCCTCTTCACGCCGGTGATCATAGGGTTATTGATGGCGTTTGTCCTCAGTGTGCCGATGCAGGGCATCGCAGGACGTTTGACCCGCCTGATGCCAAAGGCAAAGGAAAAACACATTGACCTTCTCAGCCTGCTGCTGACGCTTTTGTGCGTGGTCATCGTCGTGGTACTGCTGTGCGTTCTGGCGCTGCCGCAGCTTGCCGCGTCGCTCAAGAGCATCGGCACACTGGTCAGGGAGAACTGGCCGGACTGGGCGCGCCTTCTCTCGGATCACGGCGTGGATACAAGCGAGCTCACCGATCGCATCGCCGCGCTCGATTGGAAAACGGTGCTGGAAAAGGCGCTCACCGGCGCCGGCGCGCTGATCGATTCGGTGGTGGATCTTGCCGGTACCACAGTCTCGGCGGTGGCCAACGTCACCTTTGCCATCGTCATCATGTTTTATGTGCTGCTCGACCGGCGCAGCCTTGCTAAACAGAGCCGCAGACTCCTCTACGCCAACCTGAGCGAGCGAAAGGCCGATCAGGTCTGCCGCATCGCGCGCCTGACGCACACCACCTACGCCCGTTTCCTGTCCGGGCAGTGCGTGGAGGTCGTGATCCTCGGCACGATGATCTTTCTCGCGTTCTCCCTGTGCGGCATTCCCTACGCGGGGCTGACCGCTGCGCTGACGGCGGCCTTCGCCTTTGTTCCCTACATCGGCGCGCTGGCCTCCTGCGCAATCGGCGTACTGCTGACGCTGCTTGCCCAGCCGGAGAAGGCGCTGCTGTGCCTGATCGTCTATCAGGCGGTGCAGTTCACGGAAAATCAGTTCATCTACCCGCATGTGGTTGGCAGCAGCGTGGGGCTTGCGCCGCTGTGGACGCTCCTTGCGGCATTGCTTGGCGGCAAGCTCTTCGGCCTTGTCGGTATTGTGTTTTTCATTCCCCTCACGGCGGTAGTACTCCAGCTCGTACATGAGCACACCGCACAGCAGCTTTCGGAAAAGAAACTCGACCGCGAGGATCTGATCGAATAACAAAAAAGGACGACAGCTAAAAATAGCTGTCGTCCTTTTTTGTGCGGTCACGACTGCGCCATGCGCTCGAGGAGCTGGAAGGCCTCTTCGAGCTTGGGGTCGATATGGTCGGTCTGCAAAGCCTCGCGCACGCAGCCTTCGATGTGCGCGCGCATGATCTGCTGGTTGGCGCTTTTGAGGAGCGACTGCGTGGCGAGAAGCTGGTTGGAGATGTCCACGCAGTAGCGGTCGTCGTCGATCATCTGCAAAATGCCGTCGAGCTGGCCGCGGGCGATTTTGAGCTTGCGGCGGACGGAATCACGATCGGCTCTCATGGCCTTAGCGGATGGAGACGGCCTGATAGCCCGCCTCATCGACCGCGGCCTTGAGCGCCGCGTCGGTTACGCTGCCGTCCACGCTGACGGTGGCGGACTTGCTCTCGAGATCGACCTTTGCCTCCTTCACGCCGGGGACGGCGGAAAGCGCCTGCTGAACGTGATTCACGCAATGCATGCAGGCCATGCCCTCAATGCTGATGACTTTTTCCATGTTTGTTTCTCCTTTTTCATTACTTGCCATAATTTCCTTGCTTGCTATCTCCACTCCGCGATCCGACGGAGAAGAAACCGTTTTCGGTGCTGCCTCCGTGTGCTTGGCCTTGAACCAGCGCAGGCGCAGCGCATTGCTCACCACAAACACCGAGCTGAAGCTCATCGCGAGCGCGCCGAGCATCGGGTTCATCTTGAGCTGGAAGGCGGGGTAGAACACGCCCGCCGCGATGGGAATGCCGATGGCGTTGTAGAAGAACGCCCAGAAGAGGTTTTCCTTGATGTTGCGGATGACCGCGCGGCTCAACTGCACGTCGGTCGAGACGTCGAGAAGGTCACTGCGCATCAGCACGATATCCGCCGACTCGATGGCGACGTCCGTACCGGCACCGATGGCAATGCCGACATCTGCGCGCGCAAGGGCGGGCGCATCGTTGATGCCGTCACCGACCATGGCGACCTTCTTGCCGCCCTCCTGTAAGCGGCGGATCTCGCGTTCCTTATCCTGCGGCAGCACCTCGGCCACGACGCGGTCCACGCCGACCTGACGGCGGATGGCCTCGGCGGTCTTGGCGTTGTCGCCCGTGAGCATGACGACTTCAATGCCCATGCTCGAGAGCTCGGCGATGGCCTGCGCGCTCGTGGGCTTGACGACATCGGCTACGGCGATGAGGCCGATGAGCTTGCCGTCCAGCGCAAAGTAGAGCGGCGTCTTGCCGTCCTCAGCCAGCGCTTCGCCTTGTGCGAGCAGCTCACTGTTTTCGATGCGGTTTGCTTCCATCATGCGGCGGTTGCCGGCAAGGCAGAGCTGGCCCTCGACCTCGCCGCGGATGCCCTGACCGGGGAGCTGCTCAAATTTGTCGACGGACAGGAACGTGAGCGATTCCTTCTCCGCCTCGGCCACGATGGCCTCAGAAAGCGGATGCTCGGAGAGCTTTTCGAGCGACGCGGCGACGGAGAGAAGTTTGTCCCTGCCGATGCCGCCGTCGATGACGTCGGTGACGACGGGCTTGCCCTGCGTGATGGTGCCGGTCTTGTCGAGCACGACGGTGTTGACGCTGTGCGTCGTCTCAAGCGCTTCGGCAGACTTGATGAGGATGCCGTTCACCGCGCCGCGGCCCGTGCCGACCATGATGGCCGTCGGCGTGGCGAGACCCAGCGCGCAGGGGCAGCTGATGACGAGCACGGAAATACCGATGGACAGCGCAAATTCCACGCTGTGGCCCGTCAGCAGCCATGCTGCCGTTGCGATGACGGCGATCGTGATGACGACGGGGACGAACACGCCGCTGACCTTATCGGCGAGCTTGGCGATGGGCGCTTTGGAGCTCGTGGCCTCGTCCACAAGGCGTACGATCTGGGAAAGGGCGGTATCGTCGCCGACTTTGGTCGCGCGCATCTTGAAATAGCCGGATTTGTTGATGGTCGCGCCGATGACGCTGTCTCCCGCCTGCTTTTCGACGGGGATGCTCTCGCCCGTCAGCGCGGATTCGTCGACCGAAGACGTTCCCTCGAGCACGACGCCGTCGACGGGGACGCTCTCGCCCGCCTTGACGATCAGCACGTCGCCGAGTTGGACCTCCTCGACGGGGATGACGCTCTCGACGCCGTTGCGCTCGACCGTCGCGGTCTTGGGCGCAAGGTCCATGAGCTTTGTGATGGCGTCAGAGGTCTTACCCTTGGCGCGGGCCTCCATCGTCTTGCCCATGGTGATGAGCGTCAGGATCGTGCCTGCGGACTCGAAGTACAGCTCCATCATATAGGTGTGCACCGTGTCCATGTCCATTCTTCCAAAGCCGATGCCGATCTTATAGATGGCGTAGATGCCGTACACGATGGCGGCGCTGGAGCCCAGTGCGATCAGCGAATCCATGTTCGGCGAGCGCTGCCACAGCGTCTTGAAGCCGACGATATAGTACTGGCGGTTGATATAGACGATGGGCAGCAGCAGCAAAAACTGCGTGAATGCGAACGTCATCGCATTTTCCATGCCGAGGAAGCACGCGGGCAGCGGCCAGCCCATCATGTGGCCCATCGAGAGATAGAACAGCGGGATGGTGAAGATGAGCGAGAGGGCGAGACGCTTTTTCATGTCGCTGTACGCCTTCTGTGCGGCGCTGGCGCCGCCGGTCTCGGCAGTCTGCGCGGCGGGGGCGCTGCCGGGCTTTGCATGCAGAGACGCACCGTAGCCCGCCTTTTCGACCGCGGCGATGATCTGCGCGGACGAAAGCTGGGATTCGTCGTATTCGACGACCATGCTGTTTTTCAGCAGGTTGACCGCGACCTGCTGCGCGCCGGGCTGCTTGGCGACGGCCTTTTCCACGCGGCTGGAGCAGGCGGCGCAGCTCATGCCGGTCACGTCATAGGTTTCCTTTTTCAATTCGATTCCTCCTTCGGGGCAAATACAATACCCGTGTGGGGTATTTTTCATTTACCAACAGTATAGGTCGGAAATTGGCGGATTGTCAAGACCTCTTTTCGAGAAATTTCCGTTTGGGCGAAAGTTGCGGCGTTTCGGTCGGGAAAACTTACCGCCGCCGCGCCGCTGGACAGCTTGCATCCCTTATGGTAAACTGACGGCATGAGTTTTATGATAAGCAGGTGAAAAATGAAGCAAAAACATATCTTGAAATGGCTTGGCATCGCACTGGGCGTGTACCTTTTATATGGGGTGCTGACAGCCATTCTCGTCCCGCTGCCGCAAAAAGAGGCGGCAGGGGAGCTGTGGAGCCAGTATGAAGCCCGATTGAGTACGGACGCATCGCAGGAGCGCGTGAGGAGCATCGAGGATACGGACAGTGCGCTGCTCTGGCGCTTGCAGCTCATCGAGAGTGCGGAAAGGGAGGTCATCTTCTCGACCTTTGACCTGCGCGCGGACGGCAGCGGACAGGATTTGATGGCCGCGCTCTATGGCGCGGCGCAGCGCGGCGTGCGGGTGCGCATCATCGTCGACGGGCTGAACGGTTTTCTGCATCTGCAAAACAGCGGCGTTCTCCGTGCCCTCGCGGCGGAGGAGAATGTGGAGGTGCGCTTTTATGATCCCATCGACCTGCTGCGCCCGTGGAAGCTCAACTACCGTCTGCACGACAAGTATCTGATCGCCGACGGGAGCAAATACATCCTCGGCGGAAGAAATTCGAACGATTTGTTCCTCGGCTCATATCAGGAGAACCAGAACATCGACCGCGACGTGCTCGTCGTGTCGGACGGGGGAGAGGGCAGCTCGGTCTCCCAGCTTTTGACGTATTTTGAAAGCGTCTGGTCGCAGCCGGAGAATAAAACCATCACAGGCAAGACGTCCTCGCAGACCGACGCGCTGCAGGAGCGCTACGCGGCGCTATGCGCGGTGCATGGAAAAGAGCTTGCCGCCGTCGACTGGGAGGTGGAGACCGCGGCGGTCACGCATGTGAGCCTTCTCAGCGGCTCGCCGCGCGCGGAGGCGAAAGCGCCTGAGCTGTGGGACGCGCTTGTCCGCCTGATGGCGCAGGGCGATGACGTCCTGCTGCAAACGCCGTACATCATCTGCAACGACAAAATGTATAACGATTTGGAAGCACTTGCCGAGACGCGGCAGCTGCGCGTGCTGACGAATGCCGTTGAAAACGGCGCGAACCCGAGCGGCTGCTCGGACTACTTACGCGAAAAGCAAAATATTTTATCGCGCGGCGTCGACGTGTACGAGGTCGTCTGCGGCCAGTCGCTGCATACGAAGACAATTTTAATCGGAAACGATTTGAGCGTCGTCGGTTCATTCAACGCCGACATGCGCAGCGCATATCTCGACACGGAGCTGATGCTCGTCATCGAGAGCGAGGAGGTCAATGCCGCGCTGCGGCAGGAGAGCGTACAGTACATCGACCAGAGCCGCCTCACCCTGCACGACGGCGGCACGGAATACGGCGCGCGGTTTGAAGAAATGACGCTGCCTTGGGCAAAGCGCGCGCTGTATACGATTCTGAGCGTTGTCCAGCGCCCGATCCGCCACCTGCTGTAACGAAAAGTGCGGCACAGCGGAAAATGAGGGAAAGGAATGCGGATTTTGCCCGTATTTCCGTTTTTTCGCCTTGCAAAAGACGTTCGGGTTTGCTATGATAAAAAATACGTATGGATACGTTCCGCTTTTTGTGGAGACAGAGGATAAGAAAGGAAGATCGTTATGATTTACACGACCGAAGTGCAGCATATGTGCCCCGTTGCGAAGGGCGCATATCACGGTCCGGCCCCGATCCCCGAAGAGGGCAAGTGGGTCCAGGCCAAGCAGATCGCCGATATTTCCGGCTTCACCCACGGCATCGGCTGGTGCGCTCCCCAGCAGGGCGCCTGCAAGCTGACGCTCAACGTCAAGGAGGGCGTCATTCAGGAGGCTCTGATCGAGACCATCGGCTGCTCGGGCATGACCCATTCCGCTGCCATGGCTTCCGAGATCCTGATCGGCAAGACCATTCTCGAAGCGCTGAACACCGACCTTGTTTGCGACGCCATCAACACCGCCATGCGCGAGCTGTTCCTGCAGATCGTCTACGGCCGCACCCAGTCCGCCTTCTCTGAGGACGGCCTTGCTGTCGGCGCGTCCCTCGAGGACCTCGGCAAGGGCCTTCGCTCCCAGGTCGGCACGATGTTCGCCACCGCCGAAAAGGGCCCCCGTTACCTCGAGATGGCCGAGGGCTACTGCTCCCGCGTCGCGCTCAACAAGGAAAACGAGATCGTCGGCTACGAGTTCATCAACCTCGGCAAGATGATGGACTTCATCAAAAAGGGTATCGATGCGAACGAAGCGCTCGAAAAGGCCAAGGGTCACTATGGTCAGTGGGACAACGCTGCCAAGTACATCGACCCGCGTCAGGAATAAGGAAGGGAGGACGAAACAATGGCTTTATTTGAAAACTACGAGAGAAGAATCGACAAGATCAACGGCGTCCTCGCTCAGTACGGTATCTCTTCCGTCGAAGAGTGCCGCGAGATCTGCAAGGCCAAGGGCTTTGACCCGTATGAGATCGTCAAGGGCATCCAGCCCATCTGCTTTGAAAACGCCTGCTGGGCGTACACCGTCGGCGCGGCCATCGCCATCAAGTCCGGCGTGAAGTCCGCGGCCGAAGCCGCCAAGATGATCGGCGTGGGTCTTCAGTCCTTCTGCATCGACGGCTCCGTCGCCGAGGACCGCAAGGTCGGTCTGGGCCACGGCAACCTCGGTGCGATGCTGCTGTCCGACGAGTCGAAGTGCTTTGCCTTCCTCGCCGGTCACGAGTCCTTCGCCGCCGCTGAGGGCGCGATCGGCATCGTCCGCAACGCCAACAAGGCCCGCAAGGAGCCCCTGCGCGTCATCCTGAACGGTCTCGGCAAGGACGCCGCTCAGATCATCTCCCGCATCAACGGCTTCACCTATGTTCAGACCCAGTTCGACTACTTCACCGGCAAGCTGAACATCGTGCGCGAGATCCGCTACAGCGAGACCGAGCGCGCCGACGTCCGCTGCTACGGCGCTGACGACGTCCGCGAGGGCGTGGCCATCATGCATTCCGAGGGCGTGGACGTCTCCATCACCGGTAACTCCACCAACCCGACCCGCTTCCAGCACCCCGTCGCCGGCACCTACAAGAAAGAGTGCATCGAGCAGGGCAAGAAGTACTTCTCCGTGGCCTCCGGCGGCGGCACCGGCCGTACTCTGCACCCCGACAACATGGCTGCTGGCCCCGCTTCCTACGGCATGACCGACACCATGGGCCGTATGCACTCCGACGCCCAGTTCGCCGGTTCCTCCTCCGTCCCTGCTCACGTGGAGATGATGGGCTTCCTGGGCATGGGCAACAACCCCATGGTCGGTGCGACCGTCGCTGTGGCCGTTGCTGTTGCTGAGAGCAAAAAGTAAGCAAAAAGTCCTGAAATCATAAAAAGCAGGAACTTTTCCGGCAAAAAACACCCGTTTCGTAAAGAAACGGGTGTTTTTCTATCATTAAGTTCAGGAGAGTAGCATCCGGTCATTGCTCAGGGTCTTGCCGGTACCGGCCTTGAACCGGTGGATCAGATCCTCTACGGTCATGCCCGCCCGGTCAGCGCCGGAAACGTCCAGCACGATCCGGCCGTCAGCCATCATCAATGTCCGGGTTCCCAGCTCCAAAGCCTGCTGCATGTTGTGCGTTACCATCAGACAGGTGATGTTCCCCTCTGCCACGATCCGCTTCGTCAGCTCCAGTACCTTTTCCGCTGTGCCGGGGTCCAGGGCGGCGGTATGCTCGTCCAGAAGCAGGAGCCAGGGGGGATTCATGGTCGCCATCAGCAGCGTCAGCGCCTGCCGCTGGCCGCCGGAGAGCAACCCTACCGGCTGATTCAGCCGATCCTCAAGTCCCATGTCCAGAAGGGCCAGCCGGTCGCGGAAACGAGTTCGATCCTTCTGGGTCAAGCGGGAAAACCAACCGCCGTTTCCCGCTGCCAGTGCCAGATTTTCCTCGATGGTCATATTGGGGGCAGTCCCCTTCAGAGGGTCCTGAAATAAACGGCCGATCCGCTTCGCCCGTTTGTATTCGGGCAGAAAGGTCATATTGTGACCGCCTACGGTGATGGCGCCTGCATCCACGTAAAAGCTGCCGGCGATGGCGTTGAACAGGGTGGATTTGCCCGCGCCGTTGGAACCGATCACCGTGACAAATTCTCCCTTGTTCAAATGGAGAGACAGGTCCGTGATGGCCTTTTTCTCATTGACGGTGCCGGGATTGAAGGTCTTGGAGATGCGTTGAATGTCCAGCATGTCAGTTCCCTCCCTTTCCAGCGGCCAGTTTCCGCTGCTGGAAGGCCGCCCACTTTCGGATGCTGGGAGCTGCAATGGCCAGAGCCACGATGACGGCCGTCAGCAGCTTCAGACACTCCACCGGTACGACCTTGGTGTAAAAGACAACGGCGTAGATAAACCGGTAGATCACGGAGCCGATCATCACCGCCAGCACGCCCTTGGTAACGGTCCGGCGTCCTAGAACCGTTTCACCGATGATGAGGCAGGCCAGGCCGATGACCACGATGCCGGTGCCGGAGTTGATGTCCACCGTCTTTTGATACTGGCCCACCATGGCCCCGGAAAGGGCTGTCAGGGCATTGGATACGCACAGTCCTACCGTGACGGTGAACGCCGGGTTCAGGGACGAGGCCCGCACCATGTCGGGATTATCGCCTGTGGCCCGGATGGAAAGGCCCATGCGTGTTTTCAGAAATGCCAGCAGCAGCACGCCTGCCAGAATGGTGACGGAAGCCGCCAGCAGCAGCTCGTACCAATCACTGCCGATGCCGCTGTCCCGCAGAAGGGTGAAGATCGTGCTGCCTCCCAGCAGGCTTTGGTTGGCCTTCCAGCCCATCGCCATCAGATTGACGGTGTACAGGCCCGTGTTGGTGACGATGCCCGCCAGAATGGAGGGAATCCCCAAGCGAGTCTGCAAAAAAGCTGTGACGAATCCGGCGCAGCTGCCCGCCAGCATGGCGGCAGGAATGGCCAGGATCGGGTGTCCCCCGGCGGCCAGCGTGACAGAGACCGCCGCCCCAAGGACAAAACAACCGTCGGTGGTCATGTCGGCGATGTTCAAGATCCGGAAGCTCAGAAACAGGGCCATGGCCACCAAAGCGTATAAAAAGCCCAGTTCCAGAGCGGTTTGTGTGATCATCAGCAAGAGAATGCGCTCCTTTCATGCCGCTGCCCCCGGCAGCAGGCCGGGGGAGCGGGGCGGGGAATTTGACTGGATCAGTCCTTGGTGGTGGTGACCTCTACCACCTCGCCCATGCTGTCGAAGCAGGCGTAGTCGGCCTGCTTGCCGATGAGGGCACAGGTGTCTGTGTTGACGGTGATGATGCCGCCGTCCATCAGGTAGTAGTCCTCCATGCCATCCATGCCCTCGGTCATGGCGGTGTAGGCCAGGTCAGCGGTCTGGGCGCCCAGGTCGGTGTAGTTCACGCCGCAGGTGGCGTAGGCGCCGTTGCGGACGAAGGAGTCAGCGCCGGTGTAGTGGGGGATGCCGTTTTTGGCAAGATCTTCATAGATAGCCAGCTCTGCGGCCATGATGACGTTATCAGTAGGAGTAAACACGGCGTCCACACCGGCAGCGATCAGGGCGGAGGCGGCAGCAACTACTTCATCGTTGGTATTGGCGGTCTGTTCAACGTACTCGATGCCCTTAGTATCCAGATAGGCCTTGGCGTCGGCAATGGGCTTGGCAGAGTTGGGTTCAGACAGGGAGTACAGCAGGCCCACCTTTGCGACAGAGGGATTCTGGGCGAACATCATATCCATGATGAAGTCGGTATTCAAGGCGTCGCTGGTGCCGGTGACACAGTCGATCCCGGTCAGCTTAGCGGTCTCCGGGTCGGAGACTGCGGCGTAGACCACAGGGGTCTTGGTCTCCTCGGCGGAGAGGGCGGCGATCTGAGCGGCGGTGGTGGCAATGGGGATGATGGCATCCACGCCGTCGGCAATGGCCTGGTCACTCAACTGCTTGAGAATGGTCTGGTCGCCCTGACCGGAGGTGACCTCGTATTCGATCTTCACATTCTTATCGGCGGAGATCTGATCCAGCTCCGCGGTGACGGCGTTGGCAATCTCGTCCAGAGAGGCGTGGTCCAGCTGCTTGATGACGGCAATCTTGTAGGTCTTGGCATCGGTTTCGGTGGGCGCGGCGGTGTTCTGGTCGGCAGAGCTGTCGGCGGGGGATTCGGCCTTGCTGCCGCAGGCGGCCAGAGACAGGGTCATGGCACAGGCAAGAGTCATGGTCAGGAGCTTCTTCATCATGTTGTTCTTCATTTTGGGTTCCTCCAAAAATATAAAATGTTTGAGTGGCAGATGACCGTTTTGGCTGTGCCGGGGCCAAACGGAAATAAAAAACAGCCTTCGCCCCACTCATGGGACAAAAGCTGATGCTTCTGCGATACCACCCAAATTGACGTTTATACGTCCGCTCGCTTACGCGTACCATCATATGCGCCCCGATGGATAACGGGTGGGATTCCCGTCGGTCTCTACTTGGTTTCCCGTTCGGACCGCCCTCCGAAGTCCATTCGCCAGCCGACTCCCACTCCGATCTCACCGCCCGGAACTCTCTGAAAGGCCATCTTGACTGGGTACTGCTCTCCGTCATAGGTTTGCTGTGATTTCCTTGTTGTGCCGTATTATAGGCGCGGAAGTTCGGAATGTCAACCCTCTCCCTAAAATTTGATGAAGTTTCCAATAAAAGACGGACATCTGCTGAAATCTCCGTCCGTTCCCACAAAAATTAAGGCAAAACAATTTTCTGACCTTCCTCGGTAGGCTCCTATAAAAAGCATCAGCCCCCGCTTGTTCCAACGACAAACGGGGGCTACTTCTGCTGAATTTCTTTCAATACGGTTACCTCTACTTCCATCTATCTGCCGTTGAGAGCTGAAACACTGCCTGCCAATCCATGAAGCACCGTGCGTACAGAATTCATGTCTCACGCGATCCCATAAATGATGTGCTTCGTATTTGACCTTCCGGTAACGCTCTCCGGCGAAGAAAGAGGGTTTCCCATTGAGGGTTTTCTCTCCCTCTTTGTGTCTATAATATATAATGATATTGGCGGTAAGTCAATAGCTTTTGTGCAATTTCAACGTTTTTTACAAAAAAATCTGCGGTGGACAAGCAGGTCGCACAAAGGTGGACCTATCCGCAGAAGGCCGCCAGCAGAGCGGACAGGGAAAGGCCCTCCGTCTGCCAGAACTGCTCCCGCAGCGTGGCCAGATTGTCCTCATCGTGTTCGATCTCCCGGCTGAACAGCCGCAGGGCCTCCGGCAGTCCTACGAAACGGGAGAGGCGGTCTGTCACCAGTACCCCCAGCGCGCAGAACTGCGCCCGGCCCAGCAGGTCTCCATCGTTGACGGCCTTCAGCAGATACCGGAAGGCGAAGTACACGGCGATGCGTTCCAGCTTTTCTGGGTCTTGGGGAGCGAAGCCGGGCAATTCCGGTGCTTGCTCCCACTGTTTCAGCAGCGTAAGCCAGTCCGGTTCCAGAATTTCCAGATCCTGTAAGCACTGGCAGGCAGCAGCTTCCCAAGAGCCGGAACCGGCAGCGGTTTCCGCAGAAATTGCCCAAGGCTCCGTGCAGAAGGCAGCCAGTTCCGCCATGTTTTCACTGTCCAGTAATTGCTGGGCCTCTCCGGCGACGAGCAGAAAGTCCCGCAGACGGGCTTTTAAGGAGCGGCTCCGGTCTCGCAAGAGATCCAGCAGGCGGTCCCGCAGAGGGACCAGCCAATCCAGCCATTCGTCCCCGTCCTCCGTGGGCTGGTTATCCTGACGCTCCGAGAAGGTCAGAGGGTCACGGGTGCCCAGCAGCAGTTCATTGGCCTTGGGACAGGCGGCAGACAGAGTGATCTCCTGAAAGGGTCCGTAGTCCTCAATAAAACGGGGGTGCTCCCGGCAGGTGACGGAGGTGGCCTCCGGTCCCAAGGCGCAGTGAATGTCGCAGAGGTTTTCCTGATTCAGAAAGGGACAGCGGCGGCCGTCCAGCGGAAAGCAGACATCCTCTCCGTCCAGGGCCATCGCATCCCGGAGCCGCTCGCCCAAGGCTCCCGGAAGCTGCTGATACCGCCGGACCGTGTCCTCGTCCAGGACCACCTCCCACCCAATGCAGCAGCTATGGGGACAGGCCCCCGCCAGACAGGAAAATCCGTCAAAATAATCCGGAACACGCACCCGCATGGAAATCCCTCCTGAAACTGACAGTTGTTTTTACAGAAAAAGTTGCAAGCGCAACAGATTTTATGAGCCTATTATACGATACTAAGAGCACAAAAACAAGCCTGCATAGCTGAGAAAAGAGGAGACACCCTATATGGTACGGAGAGTGATCGAGATCGACCGGGAAAAATGCAACGGCTGCGGCGCCTGTGCCGATGCCTGTCAGGAGGGGGCTATCGGCATGGTGGACGGCAAGGCTGTGCTCCTGCGGGATGACTACTGCGACGGACTGGGCAACTGCCTGCCCCACTGTCCCGCCAATGCAATTACCTTTGTGGAGCGGGAGGCCGCCGCGTTTGATGAAAAGGCCGTTGCCGCCGCACAACTGATGAAAAGGGCGGCGTCCCTGAAGGGCAGTGCTCCCGTCACCCGTAGCGGCTGTTCCGGCAGCGCACCCTTACAGATGGGCTGCCCCGGCAGTCAGGCAGACACACTGCATCAGGGAACGGACACGGCTGTCCCCATGCGGTCTGCCCCGGCCTCCCGGCTCATGCAGTGGCCTGTTCAGATCAAGCTGCTGCCGGTACAGGCACCGTTCTATCAGGGGGCCAGACTGCTGATCGCCGCGGACTGCACCGCCTTTTCCCGGGCGGATTTCCACGAGCGGTTTATGAAGGGGCGGATCACGCTGATCGGCTGTCCCAAGCTGGACGAGGGGGATTACGCGGAGAAGCTGACGGAGATCATCCGTTGCAATGACATCCGGGAGGTCACCATCGTCCGCATGGAGGTGCCCTGCTGCGGCGGCTTGCAGAGGGCGGCGGAAACGGCGCTCCGGGAAAGCGGAAAGTTTTTGCCCTGGCAGGTGGTAACACTGGGCCGGGACGGAACCATTCAGGAATAATGGAGGTAAATCGTATGAAAGCAACAGTGAACGAAAACTGCATCGGCTGTGGCCTGTGCGCGGGAACCTGCCCGGTGGTGTTTACCATGGGGGATGACGGCTTGGCCCACGGTGGAGAGATCCCGGCCAACCAGCAGACCGAGGCAGAGACCGCCCGGGACGGCTGTCCTGTCAGCGCTATCAGCATTGAGGACTGACAACGGAAAGACCTGCCAAACGTCTTTAGCAGTCTATTCTGAATCAGATCAACAACGCAGCCGTCTCCCGGAGAAATCCGGGAGACGGCTGTAAAACGATATGGAGTTTTGAGATCGACAGAGAAGTTGCCGGGACAGCTCAGACCTTGCAGGTCCAGCCATGGGGATCGGGCTGCGTGCCCCACTGGATCCCGGTGAGGGTGTCATACAGCTTCTGTGCCAGAGGGCCGGTTTGGAAGTTGTTGATGGTATATGCCTTGCCTTCGTAGGTCAGTTCACCGATGGGGCAGATGACGGCGGCGGTGCCGACGCACATGGCCTCCTCCAGCGTTCCATTGGCGGCGGCCTCAAACAGCTCGTCGACAGAGATGAGCCGTTCCTCTACGGGCATACCCCAATCCTCAAACAATTGGAGGCAGGAGCGGCGGGTGACGCCGGGGAGGATGGACCCGGTCAGCATGGGGGTGATGATCCTGCCGTTGATCTTGAAGACCACGTTCATGCCGCCGCCTTCCTCCACATACTTGTGCTCCACGCCGTCCAGCCACAGCACCTGGGAATAGCCGTTGGCAAAGGCACGTTCTCCGGCCCGGTTGGAAGCGCCGTAGTTGCCGCCGCATTTGGCCTCGCCGGTGCCGCCCCGGACAGCCCGGACGTCCTCGGTCTCCACGATGATCTTCACCGGCTCCATGCCGTTGTCAAAGTAGCTGCCTACCGGGGAGAGAATGATGATGAACTGGGCCGTGTGAACGCCGTGAAGCCCCAGCTTCGCATCGGTACCGTACAGGAAGGGACGGATGTACAGAGAGGTGCCGGGATCAGAGGGGACCCAGCGCTCGTCAACCTTCACCAGCGCCTTGACGGCTTCCAGTGCGTCCTCCGGGGGGACTACCGGCAGACCCAGGCGGATGGCGGAGTTCTTCATCCGCTCCATGTTGTCCCAGGGGCGGAACAGCTGCACCTCACCGTCAGGACGGCGGTAGGCCTTCAACCCTTCAAAGACCTCGGCACCGTAATGGAACACACAGGCGGCAGGGGACAGAGAGATGTTCTGGAAGGGGACGATGCGGGGATCGTACCAGCCTTTTTCATCGCTGTAATCCATGATGAACATGTGGTCGGTGTAGTGGATGCCGAAGCCCAGCTGATCCGAGGGGAGGAGTGTTCCGGGGTGTGTCGTTTTCGTGATGCTGATATACATGGATGATACCTCCTGAAAATAAGTTCGAGTGTGTTCAAATACTTTATGCTTTGGCAGCCGGATGGCTGGAGCAAAAGCAAACAGAAAAGCGGCCCCGTCGAATCGACGGAGCCGCTTGGCGTTTCAGGTCCGATCCTCAGAGGATCGAAAGGGAAACCGGGCGTTGTACCGGGATTCGACAAATGGGAAAATGATGTACCAGAATAATCATGGGTAAAATAATAATGGACGCCAGCAGCAGGCCGGCGTCCAGAATCATAGCGATATTGGAGTGGGAAGAAGCTTCGGAGCAGACGGAAACGGCGCAGACTGCCTGCGCAGAAGCGTATGCAAAAGTAGAACCGGTCATGCAGGTCATCGTTTGTCTCCGTCCTTTCGTTCAAGTTGGCTGCAGTTTAGCACGGTGAAGGCGGTCCGTCAAGAGGAAATCATGCAAACACCCAAGAGATCGGCGGTGTGACCAACAACCTCATGTTTCCGAGCAGGTGATTTTGTAGGAATTTGCGGAAACGGTTGCCGATAGGTCGGCCTTTCCAAATACGGAATCAGGAAAAGGACCGGCAGCGGGGGTTGAACCCCCGTTGGAAATCTGTCATAATAAGAAAAAACAGGCCGGGCAAGAGGCTCCGGCGGAAACGGATATTGCCCATGAAACAGATCTGTATCGGCATTCTGGCCCATGTGGACGCCGGAAAAACAACCTTATCAGAGGCCCTGCTGTACCGGGCCGGAGCCATCCGCCGTCTGGGGCGGGTGGACCATCAGGACGCCTTTCTGGACACCGACGCCATGGAGCGGCAGCGGGGCATTACCATCTTTTCCAAGCAGGCGGTGCTGGAACTGGGGGAGACCCGTGTGACGCTGCTGGACACCCCCGGCCATGTAGACTTTTCCGCCGAAATGGAGCGAACGCTGCAAGTGCTGGACTGCGCCGTGCTGGTGATCTCCGGTACTGACGGCGTACAGGGCCATACCCGGACGCTGTGGGACCTGCTGGAGCGGTATCAGGTGCCCACATTCCTGTTCATCAACAAGATGGATCTGGCGGGCGCGGACCGGACGGCGCTGTTGGCCCACTTAAAGAATAAACTCAGCGGCGGCTGCGTGGACTTTGGGGACCCGGATACCCTGTGGGAGGAGGCCGCCGTCTGCGACGAGGCGGCTTTGGAGCAATATCTGGAAACAGGAGAACTTCCGGAGGACATGATCTCCCGTCTGATCGGGGAACGAAAGCTGTTTCCCTGCTACTTCGGTTCCGCGCTGAAGGTGGAGGGCGTGGACGCGCTGCTTGCCGGCGTGGAGCGGTATGCCCCCCAGCCGGCCTATCCGGCGGAATTCGGCGCCAAGGTGTTCAAGATCACGCGGGACGCGCAGGGCGCCCGGCTGACCCACATGAAGATCACCGGCGGTGCACTGCACACCAAGGAACTGCTCACCGGCCGGGAGGGGGACACGGTCTGGCAGGAAAAGGCGGATCAGCTCCGGCTCTACTCCGGGTCGAAATTCCACCCCGTGGACACGGCGGAGGCCGGGGCCGTAGTGGCGGTGACGGGCCTGAGTCACACCTTCCCCGGACAGGGGTTGGGGATCGAGCCGGACTGGTCCGGGGCGGTCTTGCAGCCGGTCCTGACCTACCGGGTGGAACTGACGGACGGCACAGACCCCCACACGGCGCTGCAAAAGCTGCGGCAGTTAGAGGAGGAAGACCCCCAACTTCACATCGTTTGGAATAACGGCGAGATCCACGCTCAGCTCATGGGCGAGGTGCAGATGGAGGTGTTGCAGCGGCTTGTCCGGGAGCGGATGGGCATGGAGATTAGTTTCGGCGCGGGGGCTGTCTGCTACCGGGAGACCATCGCCAACGCCGTGGAGGGCATCGGCCACTTTGAACCCTTGCGGCACTATGCCGAGGTACATCTGCTGCTGGAACCCGGCGAGCCGGGCAGCGGCATTACCCTCGCCTCCGTGTGCCCCACGGACAAGTTGGATCTGAACTGGCAGCGGCTGATCTTTACACATCTGTTGGAAAAACTTCATTTGGGGGTACTGACTGGCTCGCCCATCACCGATATCAAAATCACCTTGTTGGCGGGCCGCGCCCACGAAAAGCACACCGAGGGCGGCGATTTCCGACAGGCTACCTACCGGGCCGTGCGGCATGGGCTGATGCAGGCGGAAAGTGTGCTGCTGGAGCCGTGGTACCGGTTCCGGCTGGAAGTTCCCGCCCAGCAGGTGGGCCGGGCCATGACGGACTTGCAGCAGATGGGCGGAAAGATCGACCCGCCGGAGACGGCGGGGGAGGAAACGGTTCTCACCGGCACGGCGCCGGTGGCGGGCCTTCGGGATTATGCCCGGGAGGTGGCGGTCTACACCCGTGGACAGGGGCGGTTGTCCTGCGTCCCGGCGGGGTATTTCCCCTGTGCGGAGGCGGAAGCCGTCATCGAGGCCATGGGGTACGACCCGGAGCGGGACGTGGAAAACACGGCGGATTCCGTGTTCTGCTCCCACGGGGCCGGTGTGGTGATCCCGTGGCGGGAGGTGGCCCAGCACGCCCAGGTGGACAGCGGCTGGCGCCCGCAGGGGACGGAGCCTGAACCGAAGGAAGCGCCCCCCCAGCGGCGGCCCGTCAGTACCTACGCCGGGACCGCAGCCCAGGATAAGGAGTTGCAGGCCATCTTCGAGCGGACCTACGGCGCGGTGAAGCGGGAGAGTTTTCTTCCACCCAAGGCTCCTAAGCGGCCTGTGGCCGATCATTCGGAGGAAAAACGGCGGGAATTGAAACAGGCCTTCTCCGGCGAGGATTATCTGCTGGTAGACGGGTATAATATCATTTTCGCGTGGGACGAGCTGAAAAAGCTGGCGGCGGAACATCTGGACGCCGCCCGGAAAAAGCTGTGCGACCTCCTGTGCAACTATCAGGGCTACCGGAAATGCCGGGTCATCCTGGTGTTTGACGCCTACAAGGTGAAGGGCGGTCTGGGCAGCGTAGAAAAGTACCACAACATCACCATTGTCTATACCAAGGAGGCGGAGACGGCGGACGCCTATATCGAGCGGGCGACCTACGAGATCGGGCGGCAGCACCGGGTCCGGGTGGCCACCTCCGACGGGCCGGAGCAGATCATCATTCTGGGCCACGGGGCGCTGCGATTGTCGGCCTCCGCTTTCCACGAGGAAATGATGGAGGTCCAGAAGCAGATCGGAGATACCGTGTGGCAGAATAACCGGAAGAATGCCAACAGCGGCGCGGTGCGGGCGGCGCTGAAAAAGGCGAAGGAGGGCGGCGGATGCTGACACTGTTTACCGCGGCGGCGGTTTTGGCCGCCTGCGCCTGTCTACGGCAGCTTTTGAACCGCCCGGAGCGGACAGACGCATATTTCTGGAAGGGCCGCGTCCGCTTGACGGCCCTGTGGAATGACGGCGCGGCCTTCGGCCTGCCTCTGAAACGGACGCTGGTAACGGCGCTGTCCATTCTGATTTTGCCGCTGGTGTGGGTATTCCGCCGCCGCAGTCCCATAGGGGCGGGACTGGCCTTGGGAGGAGGTCTCAGCAACCTGTGGGAGCGGCTGCGGCGCGGTGCGGTCTATGACTATGTGCAGTTTCCCAAGCTGCCGAAGATCGGCCGCTATGTATGGAATCTGGCGGATCTCGCTATTTTGATCGGCGGACTGCTGCTGGCCCTGCTGGAACGGAAGAAATGAAACGATGCTGCCCGGAGGAATATCCTCCGGGCAGCGTTGTTTAGAAACGTGTGGCTTTTCAGGAAAAGACAGGCGGGTGGTCAGGACTTGGCCGGGGCGGAAAGCTCCGTCAGGGGGGCGAAGCGGTAGCCCATGTCCTCCCACTTCGACAGCAGATCGTCCAGAATGGCGGCGTTGGTGGAGGAGGTAGAGTGCAGCAGCACGATGGCACCGTTGTGGATGCGGGGGAGCAGCTTGGCGTAGGCCTGCTCCGCTGTGGGCTGGTTGTCGGCATACCAATCCACGTAGGCAAGGCTCCAGAACACTGTCTGGTAGCCCAGTTCCTGAGCCAGTTTCAGGTTTTGCTCACTGTATTTCCCCTGCGGGGGCCGGTAGAAGTGGGACAATTCCTGCCCGGTGATCTCCTGATACAGCGCCGCCAGAGAATCCAGCTCCTTTTGGAAGCTGGCCTTGTCGGAAATGGCGGACATATCCGGGTGGTGGTAGGTGTGGTTGCCTACGATGTGTCCCTCCGCCGCCATCCGGCGGACAATGTCCGGGGCGGATTCGATCATGTGGCCCACCACGAAGAAAGCCGCCGGAGCGCTGTGCTTTTTCAGCGCATCTAAAATGGCCCCGGTGTTGCCGTTTTCGTAGCCGCAGTCAAAGGTGAGATAAATGACCTTCTGTCTGGTGTCTCCCACATACCAGGCGTCATACCGGGTGAGAAAGTCCGCCGTGGCATTGCCGATGGGGGTTTCATGCTCCGCAGGGAAGGACAGTCCCCAGTTATCGGCGGAGGCGGGAATGGCGGCATCGCTGGACGCGGACAGGGCGGCGGGGGAGCCTCGGCCCAGGATCCCCATCAGCGCCAGACAGGGCAGAAGCAGAAGACAGAAAATTTGCAGACGTTTGCGCATGGCGTTCCTCCTGAGAATGGATTTCCTTTAGTCTGCCCGAATGAAAACCCCTTCATACCCGGTTGCGAAACCCGGCGAAAGCTGTTATGATGTGGCAGTGAAAAATTCGCAGGATCCAAAGGAGAAACAAAATGGCAAAGAAACGGCGTACCTCTCGAAAACCCGGCCGGAAGGAGGCCTTGGCAGTCATCATCCTGGCGATGCTCGTCGGTCTGGCCCGACAAATGCTGGCCCCCAGCTATGACCTATCGAATATCCCGGACTATGACGGCACCAGCGCTTACGCCGTCATCGACCGGAATCAGCCTTCCTTTACGGAGGAGGAATACACCACCGGTTCCTATGAGTATTACAGCGAGCTGGACAGTCTGGGCCGCTGCGGTGTCGCGGAGGCTTGCGTCGGCGTGGACCTGATGCCCACAGAGGAGCGGGAGAGCATCAGCAAGGTGAAGCCCACCGGCTGGGTGCAGAACCAATATGATTTTGTGGACGGCGGGAACCTCTATAACCGCTGTCACCTCATCGGCTTTCAGCTTACCGGTGAAAACGCCAACGAAAAAAATCTCATTACCGGCACCCGGTACATGAACGTGGAGGGGATGCTGCCCTTTGAAAATCAGGTGGCGGACTATGTGGCCTCCACCGGGAATCATGTGCTCTACCGGGTGACCCCCGCCTTTACAGGCACAGAACTGGTAGCCCGGGGCGTGGAGATGGAGGCATATTCCGTGGAAGATCAGGGCCGGGGCGTCTGCTTTCATGTCTACTGCTACAACGTGCAGCCCGGTGTGGAGATCGACTATGCCACCGGAGAGAATTGGGAGGCATAATGGAACTTTGGAAGAATTTTGACCGGCTGGTGGTGTTCGATACGGAAACTACCGGAATTGAGTTCGGCCGGGACCGGATCATTGAGATCGGCGCTGTGGCGCTGGAAAACGGCGCGGAGCGGGGGAATTTCAATGCCCTTGTCCGCCTTCCGGCAGGACAGATGCTGCCGACTTTCATTACAGAGCTTACCGGCATTACGGACGAGCAGTTGGACCGGGAGGGCGTGGATGACCGTGCGGCGGCGGAGGGCTTCTGCCGTTTACTGGAGGGGGCAGAACGGCCGCTGCTGGTGGCCTATAACGCTCAGTTCGACCTGAATTTTCTCTACTATTTGCTGAAACCCTTGGGGTTGGTGTCCGTTTTGCGAAAACCCCGATTTTTGGATGCTTTGACAGTGTACCGGGACCGGCGGGACTATCCCCACAAGCTGTGCAACGCCATCGAAGCCTACGGTCTGACGGAGGCGGAAAACAGCCACCGGGCAGTGGATGACGCCCGGGCCACTGTTCTGCTCTTGGAGGCCATGGCGGCGGAGAAGGATGACCTGATGCGGTACATCGATCTGTTCGGAACCCATCCCAAGTATGGCCTGAGCGGAAAGAAAATTTCCTCCGTGACCTACTGCCCCCAGCCCTACGACCGGCGGGTGCCGCTGTATGAGCTGACTCATACAATGTGAAAAGTTTGTGAACATTTGAAGAAAATACTTGCAATATGACAACCTGTCGGGTATCATACCCGACAGGTTGTCATATTAGGAAGAGTATCCGGTTCCGCACAGGCTTTCTCAATGGGAGGAAGGGGTGTGCGGGACCCTGTCCCAGATATTAGGGAGATCATTATAGATCGAAAGGAGGATGGCGGCTTGCCCAGCAGTACATTTTTGAATCTGGCGCCGGAAAAGCAGGAAAAGCTGCTGTCAGCGGCAGTCCGGGAATTTACGGAGCGGCCCTATAACGAGGCGTCCATCAACCGAATCGTCCGGGAGGCGGGAATTCCCCGTGGCAGCTTTTACATGTATTTCCGGGATAAGGAGGACCTGTTCCACTATCTGATGGAGGAGAGCATCAACGAGATGCTTATGGTGTTTGAGGAGGTGCTTCGCAGTCAGGGTGGCGACATCTTCGCAGCCCTGCCGGCCATGTACGATCATCTTCAGAGCCGCCGGTCAGCGGACCGCAGTTTGGGGGGCATGGGTATGATGTCCGCCATCGTCAACCGCAACGACGGCTTGCAGAAGGGCGGCCTGCTGGAGTTTCTGGACCCGGATCACATTTTGAAGCGGATGGAGGGCTGCGTGAACCCGGATCTGCTGGACCTGCGGGAGCCGGAGGACCTGAACTGCATTCTGAGGATGCTTATTGTATTGATAGTCCCCATCATGTATAACGGCATTCGGCCTGAGACCGACCCGGAGGACCGGGAAAAGCTGGAGCGCGCGTTGGAAATTCTGCGGCGGGGCATGGGGGCAAAGACCCACCCCGCACAGCGTTCATAAAGGAGTTGTCTATATGGAAGAACTGATGAAGAAAACGAAGGCGGGTCAGTCTGCGCCTGCGTCCGAAACGGAGCCGAAAAAGAAATTCGGCCTGCCCAAGAGCAAGAAAGCAAAAAAATGGATGAAAATTGCCATTGCCGCGGTGGTGATCGCCGCTGTGGCGGCAGGCTGCATGGCCAGGGCATCCAAAAAGGCAAACGCCTATCTCGGCGGCAGCTATCTGGTGGCTCAGGCCACCCGGCAGGATCTGACGCTGTCCGTTACTGGAACGGCGACCCTGAAGCCCGCAGATTCTTATAACGTCACCACTCTGATCTCCGGTGAGATCGAAAACGCGCCCTTTGAATTGGGCGATTTGGTGAATAAGGGGGACCTGCTGTTCGCCATGGACAGCAGCGACGCCCAGAACCGGGTCAGCCAGGCGAATATTTCCGTGGCCAACTTCCAGCTGGCCTACCAGCAGGCTAAGGAGGCACTGAACCCCGTAGCCCCCATCAGCGGCACGATCCAGGAGCTGTATGTCCACAACGGTGACAGTGTGAATATAGGTTCTCAGATTGCCAAGATCGTTTCCAGCATGGACCTGTCGGTGGACTTCCTGTTCCCTTATGCTCAATCCTCGGATTTTTATGTGGGCCAGGCGGCCACGGTGTACATCGGCAACTTTGACGCACCGATAAATGGAACGGTGGAATCCGTGTCCAACTCCACCAGCGTCACCAGCAACGGCCTGTCTGCCGTCAGCGTCCGGGTGAAGATCCATAACCCCGGTGTTGTCTCCGACTCCATGACCGCCACTGCCTTGATCGGCAATTACGCCAGCTATGGCCAGACGCCTATCAATCTGGGCGGAGCCACCATTGTCTACGCCAGTGTCAGCGGCACGATTCAGGGATTGAATAAGCTGGCGGGCAGCACCGTCAAGCAGGGGGAGATCCTGTGTACCGTAGAGTCCGCCGATGCCCGGAATCGGGTGGAGAATGCCAAGCTGAACCTGAAAAATGCCCAGCTGACCGCGTCGATGGCGGCGGACAGTCTGGATGACTACAACATCACCTCTCAGATCACCGGCACCGTCATTGAAAAGAATTTCAAGGCTGGTGACAAGGTGGAGGGTATGAACTCCGGCTCTCTGGCAGTGGTTTATGACATGAGCTACCTGAAGCTGGAAATGGCCGTGGATGAGCTGGATATCGGCAAGGTGGCCGTGGGCCAGACGGTAACGATCACCGCCGACGCCCTGGAGGGGCAGACCTTCACCGGTGTGGTGGATAATGTCAGCATCAATGGTACTACGGCGGGCGGCGCCACCAGCTATCCCGTGACCATCCTCATCAAGGATTACGGCGATCTCAAGCCGGGCATGAATGTCTCCGCTACCATCGAGGGCGACCGGGTCCCCAATGCCCTGTGCATCCCCGTGGACGCTGTGAACCGAGGCAACACTGTGACGGTCCCCGGCCCCGGCGCCATGAACGCGGACAATACCGCCGTAGCGGACGTCTCCAAGCTGGAAACACGGGAAGTAACGCTGGGCAAGAGCGACGGTGATTTCATCGAGGTTACCGGCGGTCTGGAAGAGGGGGACACTGTCCTAATCCCCAACCAAAGCTCTAACATGATGGCTGAGATGATGAGGATGTAAGCCATGGAGCATCTCATTGAATTAAAAGACGTCTACAAGATCTACCATATGGGCGACGAGGACGTTCACGCTCTGGACGGCGTGAGCCTTACCATCGACAAGGGGGAGTTTGTAGCCATTGTGGGACAGTCTGGCTCCGGTAAATCCACCGCCATGAACATCATCGGCTGTCTGGATGTGCCCACCAGCGGCACCTATCATCTGGGGGGCGTGGACGTATCCACCATGGACGATGATCAGCAGGCGGAGATCCGGAACAAAATGCTGGGGTTCATCTTCCAGCAGTACAACCTGATCCCCAAGCTGACCGTGCTGGAAAACGTGGAGCTGCCCTTGCTGTATGCCGGCATGGGCGCAGAAGAACGGAAGGAGCGGGCAGTGGCGGCCCTGGGCCGTGTGGGTCTTGCCGAAAAGCAGAAAAACCTGCCCAGTCAGCTCTCCGGCGGTCAGCAGCAGCGGGTATCCATCGCAAGAGCACTGGCGGGGAATCCCTCTGTTATTCTGGCAGATGAGCCAACTGGCGCACTGGACTCCCGGACGGGCCGGGAGGTGTTGGGGTTCCTCCAGAAGCTGAATCAGGAGGGGGATACCGTGGTGCTCATCACCCACGATAACTCCATCGCCGTAAAAGCCAAGCGCATCGTCCGCCTTCAGGACGGCCGCATCATCTATGACGGTGACGCCTCCGATCCCGCCGCCGTGGTGCAGCCGGAGGAGACAGGCGCAGACGGGGAGGTGGGCGTATGAACTTTACCCAATCCTTCAAGCTGGCGCTGAAATCTCTGAAAACCAGCAAGATGCGGGCGTTTCTCACCATGCTGGGTATCATCATCGGTGTCGGCGCCGTGATCGTGATTCTGTCTCTCGGCAACGGCATGACCAATATGATGAACAGCCAGTTTGAAAAAATGGGCTCCAATCTGATTCAGGTCATGACCTATGGCCGGGGTACCGGCGGCACCCGTGACGTGGATGTGGAGGATCTCTATGAACTGGTGGACAAATATCCCCAGTACCTCACCGGCGTGACCCCCTATGTTTCCGCTTCTGCCAAGGTGCGCTACCAGACGGATGACTATGACCGCACCTCGGTCTACGGCGTCAGCGAGGCGTTTTTCAAGGAAGACACCAAGGGCACCATGCAGGGGGAGACTCTTGCGGAGGGGCGCTTCCTCAGCTACATCGACGTGGATCGGCATCAGAATGTCTGTGTCATCGGCGATTATCTGGCGCAGACGGCCTTTCGTGGGGATGCGCTGGGCAAGACAATCTCTCTGGGCGGTGTACCTTACACCGTCATCGGCGTGTTGAGTAAAAGCGGCGACAGCAGCGAGGGCAGCGCCGACGATGTGCTCTACATCCCCTATGAAAATGCCGCCCGTATGGGCGGCGGCAGCATGGGGGGAGTCAGCAGTATGTTCCTCGTCACCTGCACCAGCCGGGACACCGCCGCCGCGGCCAAGGGCATCGTGGAAAAGCGGCTGTATAAGACCTATCAGTCCACGGACTACTACATGGTCATGACCTCCGCAGAGATGATGGACGCCATGAACACCATGATGAATACCATGATGATCGTACTGGTGGCCATCGCCGCCATTTCCCTGCTGGTGGGCGGTATCGGCATTATGAACATCATGCTGGTGTCCGTCACCGAGCGGACCAGCGAGATCGGTCTGAAAAAGGCCCTGGGCGCCAAGAAAAAGCGCATTCTATTGCAGTTCCTGACGGAAGCGGCCGTGCTCACCAGCATCGGCGGTATCATCGGCGTTCTCACAGGCATTGGCCTGGCGGAGCTGATTTCCGGCCTGATGCAGATTCCCGTGGCCATCAGTGCCCCGGCAATCATCATCGCCGTGGTGTTCTCCACCCTCATCGGCGTGATCTTTGGCCTGCTGCCCGCCACCAAGGCCGCAAACCTGAACCCCATCGACGCACTGCGCAGAGTATAAGCAAAAATCCCGCCCAACCGGCGGGATTTTTTGTGTCAAGGCTTCGAAGCAGTGAAAAAGGCCGCTGTCTGCCGCCGGGAAACCGGCAGCGGGACAGCGGCCCCTGTGTTATTTCCGGAAAAGCTTCTTTTTCAGGCGGAAGGCATAGGGGCATCTTGGTTTATCCCAGCGCCACATCCAGCGTCATCATGACGCTGAAGCCCACGGCAAAGAAAA
>ERZ772897.885-NODE-885-length-34473-cov-4.139142_pt1 | contig 34473 bp, 26 predicted proteins | sample MGYA00512125_ERZ772897 | MGnify/ENA primary metagenome ERZ772897 (study PRJEB29015, sample SAMEA2737660) | human gut metagenome | biome: human gut; feature: human-associated habitat; material: faeces | place: China | collected 2012 ... | reverse complement strand
GGATGAGGTGCCGCAGTATGGCCAGTTCGCCAAGGTTCCTGCTTACCGCATGCGCCAGGTATTAAACTATCTGCTGATGCACGATTACTTAAGTGTACCCGATGCCCCCTACGCCATCCTGCAGCTGACGAAAAAATCCGCGCAGCTTCTGGATCCGGAACAGCAGGCAGAACATGGCCCGCTTCTTATGAAAATGGCAAAGGAGCAGGACAAGGCACCGAAGGAATCTGCCGATACAAAGGGTAAAAAGAAGAAACTCAAAACAGCAGCTTCCGTGGTTCTCACGGAGGAGGAAGAACTCCTTTTCGAGGCGCTGCGCGGCCTGCGAACCGAGATCGCAAGGGAAGAGAGTGTGCCGCCTTACATTGTATTTTCTGATAAGACCCTGGTGCTTATGTGCCGCCTGCGTCCGGAGAACAAGGCAGAAATGCTGGAGGTATCCGGCGTGTGAGAGCATAAATTTGAGAAGTATGGCGCACGGTTTCTGCAGCGGATTGCGGAGCATGTGTGAGCAGAAAGGAGTTATCAATATATATGGAAGAAAAGAATCAGAACATAAATCAGAATCCGGAGCAGCAGACGCCACATAAGCGCCGCGTCCGCTACAAAGGAACTCATCCGAGAAGATTCGAAGAAAAATACAAGGAGCTGAACCCCGAGAAATACTCCAGGGATATCGAGCACATAATCTCCCGAGGAGCCACCCCGGCGGGAATGCACATTTCAATAATGGTCAGCGAGATACTGGAATTTCTCGACATAAAGCCGGGACAGACCGGTCTTGACGCCACACTGGGCTACGGCGGTCACACCCGCGCAATGCTCGAAAAGCTCCAGGGAAGCGGACACATCTACGCGCTGGACGTCGACCCCATCGAATCTGAAAAGACGAAAAAGCGCCTTGCAGACCTCGGATTCGGCGAGGATATCCTCACTGTAAAGCTGCAAAATTTCAGGGACATCGACAAGGCCGCCGCCGACGCCGGAAAGAAATTTGATTTCGTGCTCGCCGACCTCGGCGTAAGCTCCATGCAGATAGACAATCCGGAGCGCGGATTCTCCTATAAAATCGACGGTCCGCTCGACCTCCGAATGAACCCGCAGAAGGGCAAAAGCGGCGCGGAGCGTCTCCAGGAGCTGACCTACGCGGAGATAGTCGGAATGCTGACGGAAAACTCCGACGAGCCATACGCGGAGCAGATAGCGCGTACCATCATGAGATACCGCAACAAGGGCGTGTACATCTCGACCACCACACAGCTCCGCGAGTGCATAACCGAAGCGCTGTCCTTCCTGCCGAAAAACGAGCAGAAGGAAACGATTAAAAAGTCCTGTCAGCGCGTATTCCAGGCTATCCGCATCGACGTCAACAGCGAATTTGAGGTGCTGTATGAGTTCCTCGAGAAGCTGCCGAACGTGCTCGCTCCAGGCGGACGGGCGGCTATACTGACGTTCCACTCCGGCGAGGACAGGCTCGTTAAACGCTCATTCAAGGAGCTGCACCGCGCGGGCGTTTACAGCGACGTCGCAAGAGACGTAATACGCCCCACCCCGGAGGAATGCGTGAAGAACCGCCGCTCGCGGTCAACAAAGATGAGATGGGCTGTGCGTGCGGAGTAACCGCTCACATCAGCTTCATCAGCTTGCAGTTGACTATACCGGCGCTCCAGAAATCCGCGATCGGAATATTCCGCACCTGGCAGACTATGCTCGAATCCATCGCGCCATGACCTACGATAAGCACGTCCTTGCCGGCATTCACGAGCGGGTAAGCCACTTCCTGCAGGAACTCCCCGGTTCTGGCAAAGAGCTGCTCAAAGCTCTCGCCGCCGTCCACCGGCTCGGTGTATTTCTCGGGGTGCAGAAAAAGGTCCGCGATGGGACTGCCCGGCTTGTCGAAGCTGTATTCCATGCCCTCGCAGGCTCCGAAGCTCATTTCTACCAGCCGCTCGTCCGGAATTATCGGAATATTCCGTCCGCGCAGGACTATCTCAGCCGTTTCCCGGGCGCGTATCAGCGGCGAGCAGTAGCACACGTCAAAATGTACGTCTGCGTACTCCTCACGCGCTTTTTCCGCCATCTGCCTTCCGTTGGCGTTCAGCGGAATATCCGTTCTTCCCTGCAGCTTGTGCCTTTCGTTCCAGTCTGTTCTTCCGTGCCGCATTATGTATAACATTGCTGTTCTTGTTCTCCTGTCTGTTTATCTTCTGGCAGGTCTCGGCCTGCAAACTGATTATAGCATACTGCCCGGAAATTGTCAATCTGCCGGAAACTCGGGTTCAGATTTAGCGTACTGCCTTAATTTCACTACATTATTGATTGCTGGTGATATTCATGAAAATTGTGTTATTAGTGGTTCTGATCCTTCTGGGATCGATCCTGCTGCCGTTTTTGTTCCTGTTTATCTGCGGGCTTTTCGTGGATACCAGGAAGCAGTACGAACGAGACAGCAAGTTCTACCGCGCCCTGCTGGACGGCTCCACGACTGTTATCCTGTGGTGCCTCGGAGTGCGGTATCAAATCAGCGGCGAGGAGAAATTCCCTGAAACCGGGAACTTCCTCTTTATAAGCAACCACCGCTCAAACTATGACCCCATCATACAATGGACGGTGTTCAAGCGTTACAAGCTCTCGTTCATATCAAAGAAGGAAAACTTCAGAATTCCGATGTACGGCAGGATAATACACCGCTGCTGCTTCATGCCGATAGACCGCAAGAGTCCACGGAAAGCCATGGAAACGGTAAACCGCGCCGCAAAGCTGCTCACCGAGACCGGGAATTCCGTCGGAGTTTACCCCGAGGGAAAGCGCAGCAAGGAAGGCAGGCTGCTGCCGTTCCACGCGGGAGTTCTGAAAGTGGCTCAGAAAGCCGGAAAACCTGTTGTAGTATCCACTATCGAGGGCACGGAGAACATCTTCCGGAACATCAAGCGGTTCAGAAAAACCGTAGTGACGATAAAAATACTGGAAACCATAGACGCGGCAAAAGTCCGGGAATTAAAGACCTCGGAACTCAGCGAATACTGCGAAGCGCTTATGAAAAAAGAACTGGAGGAGCATACATAATGATCTACGTTTTATATAATCCATTCGCGGGCAACAAGACCTGCAAGGAGCAGTCCAGAAAGCTGACCAACCTTTACAAGGACGGGCAGCTCACATTCCGCAGCATGGCGGATATCAGCTATCCGGAATTCTTTTCAGGTCTCAAGGGTGAGGATCAGGTGATGATCTGCGGCGGCGACGGTACCCTGAACCGCTTCGTGAACGATGCCAGAGGAATCGACATTCACAACGATATCCTATATTACGCTGCGGGCAGCGGAAACGACTTCCTGCGTGATATCGGCAAGGAAAAGGGCTGTGCTCCGTTCGTGATAAATCAGTACATAAAGGAGCTTCCCTCCGTCACCGTAAACGGGAAGGAAACACTATTCTTAAACGCGATCGGTTTCGGGATCGACGGCTACTGCTGCGAGGTCGGCGATGAACTGCGAAAAAAGTCGAACGGAAAGCCGGTAAACTACACCAGCATCGCTATAAAGGGACTGCTCTACGCATTTAAGCCCACCGACGCCACAGTGATCGTCGACGGAGTGGAAAAGCGCTACAAAAAGGTGTGGATCGCCCCCACGATGAACGGAAGGTTCTACGGCGGCGGAATGATCGCAGCTCCGGATCAGCGCCGGGACGCTCCCGACGGCAAGTTTTCCGTAGTCGTCTGGCACGGTTCAAACAAGGTGAAAACGCTGGTCGTGTTCCCCTCTATTTTCAAAGGCGAGCATGTGAAGCACAGCGAGTGTATCGACATCATCAAAGCCGACGAGGTAACTGTCAGATTTGACAAGCCCTGCGCGCTCCAGATAGACGGAGAAACCATACTGAACGTTACTGAATACAGCGCAAAGAGCAGCGCCAGAGTCAAGGCAGAAAAGCAGCAGGTTTCATCAACATAAAACGAGCCGGGAGTTTTCAGTAACTCCCGGTTTTTGCGCTTCATAATCAATTTGAGAGAATAACGCATTGCATTTACCATTATTTTCTAGTATAATCATATTATCTTTTTTTGAGGGAAGCCATGCCAACAGCACAAATCGTTACAGATGAACTTATACGCTCAGCCGCGCCAAAAATCCGACGGCGGTATCGAATGCGAAAAAAATATGCTCCCTGGGCGAATTCTCCAACCTGCGCAAAACAGCGGACGAAACGCTGATTTTCGGGGAATGCCGCGGCAGCGGGAAAAATCCATACAACACATCGGCGGATTTTTCGGGAGAAACTCAGGTATTCAGACGCTCCTGCCCGAGCCGCCAGTTTCCATGTAAACACAGCCTTGCGCTTATGATGGAGTGGCTCTCGGGGAAAAACTTTGAAACCTCGGATATCCCCGAAGACATCGCACAGAAAAGGGAAAAAGCCGCAAAGCGCGCCAAACGCTCCACGGCTCAGCCGGCATCTCCGAAGCAGAATAAATCGGCTGCCGAAAAGATGCTCAGAAAGCAGCTTGAGGGGCTTGACCTCGCGGAGAGCTTCGTAAAGGATATGCCCGACTGCGGAGTCTACTCGGTCAGCAGCGCTGCCGCCGACCAGAACGCCTGCAAGCTTATCATCGAAAGGGCGGGAACGAGTATCTCCGAAGCCGTAAAAGCCGCCAAGAACGAGCTTAAAAACACCCTGTCCGAACCGTATGCCGGTGTCCTTCTGCGATTCGATGAAATAGAGCTGGCAGACGACCGCCGCGCCGTATTAAAGCTCGGTAACGAATCCATAACGCTGTGCGCATACTACCGGAGATTCCCGAACACATGCGATGTCCTTGCCGTGACGGACAGCCGCCATCTGCGCGGCGGAGCGATTTTCGGTCTGCTCCACTATATCCCGCAGGAGCACCATATTCTGCTCTGCCCGATGTTGCTTGTCCACCCGTACGGAATCACCAAACTATGCTGAAGGAGGCGCGGAACTATGAATACAACGCCATTTTGCGAACTCCACGACAGGCTATACGACCGCGCCTCGGCAGGCTGCGCGTCGATTGCGGAGGATTTCCGGCTGAAACGCGCCGCAGAAAACATGGCTCCCCTCGCGGAAGCCAACAAGACGTTCACGCGGCTCGGGAACATGTGCGCGAAGCTCTTCACGGAGCCTGAGCCAGCGCTGCTCCTCGCCGAATGCGATGAAAGCCTCCTCGTAAGGCTGTATGCCTTACGAGGAGGTGCAACACGATGTTGCAGAGCGAAATAACCGGGCGACGGCATGGACGCCGTCGCATCAGAAATTTCGCTCGTTGAAAGAAGCAGTCTGTGTGCTATACACATTTTCACTCAAACAAGGGTTTTAGAGGTGACCTTTAGTAAGTAAAAAGCGGTCACAAGTCGTGACCGCTTTTTTATATGTTTGAAAATAATTCAGTGAGCCGCTGTTTTATCTCGTTGTATCGCTTTACTGGAACAGGGAGCTCGCTGCCGTTTGACATTACGACGCAGTACGGCTTCAAAAGTGTGATATGATCAAGATTTATCGCATAACATCTGTGTATGAGGACAAATCTCCCGCCGGCTTTTTCAACGAATGATGAAATGTTTATCCTGGCGTTGATTTTTCCGGAGAAGCAGCAAATCTGGCAGTTGCGACCGTCTGACGTAGCGTAAAGTATGTCGTTTCTTGGAATGAATCGGGTGCAGTCGTCGGTGTCCGTGATGATCATTCTGTCGGAAGAACGGTTCTGCTGGTGCAGCGCCGAACCCGCCGGGATCAACGCTGAATTAAACGCATTTCCGTAGACAGACTCGGACATGCTGTCAGGCTTGTTTACGCCGATGTGCTTGAGCTTAAGTTCACCCAGCCCGGAAAGCTCCCATATGAACACGCAATACTGCTTCATGTACACCATGTCGTCAGAATCGGAGATGGGAGAGAGCGTGTACTTTCCGATGACAGTGCACGCGCTACCGCAGTTCTGCGCAATAATGAACATTTTATCAGTCAGCGTGCTTTTGATAATGCCGCTGATCGCAGTTGGTATGAAATTGCATACTTGCTGCTGACCCTGGATAATAGAATGATTAAGGGCGTCAGTCAGACTGAAGTCCTCGTCTATGTATTTCAGCAGCAGACTCGTATCCTGCTGCCAGAATTGCTCCAGTATCACTTGAGTAAGGTCGATAGCAAGAGCTGTGTTTTCGCTGGTCAAATTTAGATCTGCCTTTCTTTAATTGATACTGTCTGGTACGGATAACAGAAATCAAAAGAAAGAAAAGTAAAAATGATATGAAGCAGACAGCCAATCCGCTTCCCTTACATTGATTATATCACATTGTCTATAGTTTTGTCAAGTACTTTCGGTATTTTCATATAGATTAGCACATATAAGCGTTGGCCCAAAGTGCCAAGTAGTCTGACGATTTTTGGTTACGCATGGGAGGTCATTCGTGCGAAATATATTGAAAACCCGGTTTTTTTCTGGTATAATATGCACAAGTTTCATGAGCGTTGTGAATTTGCCTTTGATTAAAATGGCAGACCGGGGTGGAAAATGGCAGGGTATACATACTCTAAAAGGAAAAAACAAGTCAAAACGGCAAAGAAACAAAGCATACAGGCGCGAAAAAACATCGAAACCGAATATGAGTTGCCTGCCGCAGCCTATGGATTAAAACACGTTGACCCGGTTTACGTGCTGACAGACGGTTTCGCAAAGCGGTTTGACGCCGTGGGAACAGAACGCGCCAGACAAATGGCGGGAAACAGCGAACAATTCCAGCGTACCGACAGAGAGAATTCCAGTACAGGCGACGGTTTAGGTTCCAGAAAAGTTAATGATCGGGAGTCGACCGTGGCTGCTGATTCGCGCCGTGAATCAGATGAATGCCATTTTGCAGACAAGTTTTCGTCGTATGCATTCCGTGGTGGGAAGCTTGCCAACGCCGTTATGGCGGGGCAGGGACGTCAGGTGTTTACTGTCTGCCTTTCAAGGGCGCTGGGCAGGAGTTTTCACGGCTCTGAACGGCAGAAAAAACTACTCGGGAGCGCTAACGATTTTCACGTTGGAAACACTTCCGCGAGGGTCATGTTCAACCGCGACGCGCAGTCTGCTGTAAGTCTCGTGACGGACGCGCTCCGTGGAAGCACAAGGATACTTGAGCTGTTTAGGAATCTTGCGAAAGGCAGTGATCAGAGGTCAGACACACCGTTGGAAATGCGCAATATCGACACGCTGAAAATGGCGTTTCCGTTTTTGCAGACCGACGATGATAAGCGGCTTCTACTGTCCTGCAAGAGCCGTCTGAAGGAGCTTGAGAACTCAAAAAATCCGAAATCTGAGAACGCAGCACGGCTTCTCAGGGCGGCAGTGATAAAGCATACCGCCGTGCTTCGCAGAAAAGAGGAGCAGCAGCGGAACTTCCTCACAAAGCTGAACGAGATCAACAGCAACGTGCGTGAAGCCGAAAAACTGTTCAGCTCCGACGGATTTGCCGAGCAGGCGCTCCGCGAGGCGGAGGAGCTTATGGAGGGAACTCCGCCCGATGATGATAAGCGCCGCGAAGCCTCATTCGAAGCCGCTTCGGCGGTCGCGGACTTCTTTTCAGGTCTGAGAGGAGACGAAAATGGAACAGCTCGGCAAAACGAAGCAAACCAGCCGGAAACCGGCGCACCAGAAAAAACCACAAAATCATAGCCGCCAGGCTGTGTTTTGCCCGGAGATCCTGTCTGCGGCGGCCTCCGCGGCAGAGCATTCGCTGAGCGAATCTCTGCTGGGAGTATCTCCCGAACAGCTTCTGAGCGCTGGAAATCAGTTCCTGCTCAGACTTACGGGCCGCGAGTTCCAGGTTATCTCTAACCAGGAAATGCGTTTTTCTGAACAACCTCCGGAAAACGCATTCGAGCAGGTTCCGGCGAGTCTGGAGTTTCAACAGCCGGTATTTTCGGGTCAGCTTATCGCGCCGACCAACATAAATGATATCTCAGCAGGGAGCCAGTAATGGATTATTCCGAAATTGTAAGAAACGAGCTTTTGCAGCGAGGTCTGAATTTCATCGAGGAATACGGCGCGTTTCAGTTTACCATGAGCAGCGGACAGCGCCGGTGGCGCACTCTGCTGAGCGCTGAAAATAACGCGCTGATTTGCTGTGCGCAGTTCCCGTGGATATCCGGAGGCTGCCTGAAAACGCTGAACCAGCTAAACGCTGAGGCCGCGCTCGGGTGCTTTCTGCTGACGGAAGGACACGTTGTGTTTCGTTGCGGCGCAGAGGTCTTTGACCCGCTGACCGCCGGAGAAACCGCGATATCGCTTCTGCGGGTGAGCGGAAATACAGTCTGCCGATACTGGGAACGCGTAAGGTTCTGCGGAGGTACTGATGAGCTTTGATTATTCCAGCGCGGGGAAACGCTTTGCAAGCCAGAACGAGCTTCTGGACTGCTTTGCGGACGTCCTCGATCTTCACATATATTACATCTACAAATATCACTACTGGGTCAGCCCGGAAAACAGCATGCAGGGCATGCTCGGGGTTGTCGTTACCCGGGAGGAGTTCGAAAAGGGACTGCTCCGGGCTTCCGGCGGAACTGCATGGGAGAGCCTGAGCGACGATGAGACCTCCGAAATCGAAATGACCAGGGAGTACTTTTTCGGAAGGGTTCTTGCGACTCCGGACGACTGCGGATTCCCGGTTTTCGGAGTTGAAAACGCGTTCAGAACGGACAGATTCCGCTTCCTGACGGTGCTTACGCTGCTTTGCTGCGATGTGGAGCGCCGTTACGAGAAGCTGTTTGCATTCCTACAGGACGATATCTCGAAAAAGCTCCCGACAGCCGACACGATGATACGTCTGTGGGCGGAGCCGGGCAGGCGCATAGCGGATTACTACCGCTATTTTTCAGAGCAGGACGCGCTGATGAAGTACATCTGCGCCCCCGTAGAGGGTACCCTCTGCACCCGGCAGCTCCAGCTTTCTGAGCCAATTATCCGGTACCTTACAGGCGGGGAGTGCGCGTATCCCGTGTATTTTCCGCAGGAGGATCCCGGGCAGGCTTACATAATGGCGGAAATCGCGGAGCAGGCGGCGGCAGCGGCGGAGCGTTCGCTGAACGGCGCCCCCGCAGTGATATGCCTGTGCGGTAAGCGCGGCAGCGGCAGGAAGTTCCTGATAAAGCACTGCGCACGGAGGTGCGGCGAGAGCGTTGCGTTCGTTCCGGCTGCGGAGCTTATCTCAGCGGAGGATACGGCGGAGGCGTTCCGGCGGGCGGTCTGCGAGGCTGCTCCGAGGGGAGCGGTACTCTGCATTACCGATTTTGAGCAGTTTCTTGAGGAAGAAAACCGCGCGAAGCTGGCTGAACTTTCAGCGGAGCTTTCAGACAGCGGGCGCTTCTTCGGTACTCATATATTCATAACCACGCAGCGGCGCTGGCAGACTGAAATTCCCGGCGCGGGCACGCTTCTGCTAACGCTGGATATTCCTGATACCGACGAGGATCAGCGGCTCACACTGTGGCGGTACGCGCTGTCCGGTCTGGAGCTTTCCGAAAGCGTCGACCCGGCGGAGATGGCGGCGAAGTTCCGGTTTACCCCGGGGCAGATAGCCGCGGCGGCGAACCGTGCCAGGGAGCTTTCCCGAGGAGGAGTAACTCCGGAGCTGCTGCACGAATGCTGCTACGCTCAGGTGGTGGTAGGGCTGAATACGCTCGCCACGCCTATAAAGCCCGCTTATTCCTGGGAGGACCTTGTGCTCCCGGAGTCCGAGATAAAGCTGCTGAAAAGCGCGCTGACCCACGTGAAGTACCGACATAAGGTCTACACGGAGTGGGGATTCTCGAAAAAGGCGGCTTACGGCAGGGGACTGTCGGTGCTGTTTTCCGGGCCTCCCGGCACGGGAAAGACGATGGCGGCGCAGGTCATAACGAATCAGCTTCACATGCAGCTTTTCAAGGTGCAGCTTTCTCAGATAGTCAGCAAGTACATCGGCGAGACCGAGAAGAATCTCCGGCGGGTTTTTACCGAAGCAAAAAACGCAAACTGCGTGCTGTTCTTTGACGAGACCGACGCACTTTTCGGCAAGCGCTCCGAGGTCAAGGACTCCCACGACCGACATGCGAACATAGAGACCGCGTATCTGCTCCAGCAGATGGAGGAATACGACGGCGTTGTGCTGATGGCGACGAATCTTCTTCAGAATATCGACGAGGCGTTCATGCGAAGGATAAGCTTTGTGGTCGCGTTTCCGTTTCCGGACGCCCCCACGCGGAAGCTGCTGTGGCGCAAAATGCTGGACGCGAAGGCTCCGACGGAGAACATCGACTACGATTTCCTCGCTGAGAACTTCAAGATGGCTGGAGGAAATATCAAGAACTGCGTGATACATGCGGCGTTTCTTGCGGCTTCAGAGGGCTCTCCGATAGGAATGCGCCATCTGCTGACCGGAATAGTCAACGAGCAGCGCAAGAACAACACAGTTGTGCTGCGCGAGGATCTTAAACAGTACGCCGACCTTGTTTTCGGCGAATGACACAGGTTAGTTTATCCGACAGGATCTACTATAAACGAAGATCTGCTGTCCGGCGGACTTCACAAAATTTATTTGAGAGGAGGCACTGATCTTCTTGCAGCCCGCGAAAGCCGGAAAGCTGGAATGGAGATCAGAAACAAGTTATGCCAGAGTATTTATCCCCAGGTGTGTATGTTGAGGAATACGAGTCCGGCGCAGTTCCCATGGAAGGCGTTGGAACAAGCACGGCAGGCTTTGTAGGTCTTGCAGAGAAGGGCGACGTTATCGGAAAGCCGCAGCTTGTAACAAGCTTCAGCGACTATGTTCGCATTTTCGGCGGTTATCTTTCCGAGACGAAGTACGGCGACAAGAGATTCCTGCCGTATGCGGTCGAGCACTTTTTCATCAACGGAGGCTCCAGGGCTTTTGTTATGAGAGTCTGCCCGGATGACGCAAAGTGCGCTTCCACAAAGAGCGATTCCATACTGAGCTTCACCGCAAGGAATCCCGGCGAGTGGGGCAATCGTATCAAAGTGACCGTATCCCCCGTATCCCGCGTAAAGACGCAGGTCTACGAGGTCGAGGGAAACAGCGCGACTGTAAGAAGCGTTGACGGCTTCAACATCGGCGACGTAGTCGAGTTTGCGGACGGCAAGACCTCCGTTTATAACCGCATCACCGCCATCGAGGAAAAGACGATCTCCTTTGAGAATCCCGTCAGCCCCTCCATCATCGACAAGAACCTTGTACCCACGAAGTTCATCAAATCCAGCGAGATAGACGTTTCCGTAAAGTACGGCGACGTCAAGGAGGATTACCTGTTCGTATCCCTCAACACTGAATCCGCGGACTACATATGTTCCAGAATGTCCAGAAGCGAACTTGTGACCGTTGAGGTCTCCGCTAAGCCGGCGAAGCCCATGGTTCCCGAGGTAAAGGACAAGGACAAGAAGGACGCGGCTCCCGCAGCGGTTTCCTCAGCGGTTTCCGGAATCGTAGCTCCGTTTGACGCGGTAGGCGGCAAGGGCGACGCTATGATACTCCAGCTCATAGGCGGAACCGATGGCAATGCGGATTCCGTAGTGGCTTCCGACTACATCGGCAAGGACGGCGGCCCCGGCAGAAGAACAGGCATACAGGCGTTCATCGAGAACTCCGACGTAAGCATAATGTCCGTTCCGGGTATCACGATACCTGAGGTTCAGATGTCCCTTATCGCGCACTGCGAGAACATGAAGAGCCGCTTTGCAGTTCTCGACATGCCGAAGGACAGAAAGAAAACAGACGAGCTGCTTGAATATCGCGACATGTTCGATTCAAGCTACGCTGCGTTCTATCACCCGTGGATTCAGATTTTCGACCCGCTCTCAAAGAAGAACGTGTTCGCGCCGCCTTCCGGCTCAGTGCTTGGCGTTTACGCGCGCACTGACAACACCGTCGGAGTCCACAAGGCTCCCGCAAACGAGGTCGTACGTTCCTGCACCGGACTTGCAAGCAGCTACAACACCGCCGAGCAGGATCTGCTCAACCCGAAGGGCGTGAACCTTATCCGCTCCTTCCCGGGCAGGGGTATCAGGATCTGGGGCGCGAGAACCGCTTCCTCCAACGCGACATGGAAGTACGTCAACGTACGCCGCCTGTTCATTTACCTTGAGGAATCCATTCGTGCAAACACCAACTGGGTAGTGTTCGAGCCGAACACCGAGGCTCTGTGGGGCAGAGTAAAGAGGACGGTGGAGATGTTCCTCGCAAGCACATGGAGAAGCGGAGCGCTGGCAGGCACTTCCCCCTCCGAGGCGTTCTTTGTTGATATCGGCAGGAACACCATGACCCAGGACGACATCGACAACGGCAGACTGATCTGCGTTATCGGCGTAGCTCCCGTAAAGCCCGCTGAGTTCGTCGTATTCAGAATCGGTCAGTACACCAGCGAGAGCAACGGTTGATTTTTGTAGGAAAGGAATGAGAGTAAATGCCGGAAATTAGATATCCGTTCAAGAATTTCAGATACAAGGTGGAGTTCAACGGCACCGAGGCTGCCGGCTTCAGCGAAGTATCTGGCGCAGACATCTCTGTTGACGTTATCGAGTACAGAGAGGGCAACGAAGTACGCACCACCCCCAGAAAGCTCGCAGGTCTGACGAAATACGGCAACATTACGCTGAAATGGGGCGTAGTAGGTTCGCTGGAGATGATGGAGTGGCTGCACACCGTGGCTTCCGACAACACCTCCGGTCCGACCGGTATCGAGCGCAAGACCATCACAATAAAGCTCCTGGACGACACCGGAGCAGAGGGCCCGAGCTGGGAGATAATCAATGCATGGCCCACGCATTACACCGCGCCTGACCTCAACGGTCTCGGCGGCGAGGTAGCTATCGAGACTCTGGAGATATGCCACGAGGGCGTAAACAGAATAGACGGCGGATCAATGGACTCCGCAACACCGTCTGAGAACTGATAAACAGTAACTGAAAACAGAACCGCCGTCGGTTCTTCGGTGCGACCGTTGAGCCGATGGCGATATCTGGTTTTTTCAGGCCGGAGGAAAAAATGAGCTTTCAGACAGAATTTGAATTTGAACTCCCCAGAGGGTATGTCGACCAGAACGGCGAGGTGCACAAGCGCGGCGTCATGAGGCTGGCGACTGCCGCTGATGAAATAATGCCGCTGAGGGACCCGCGCGTTCAGCAGAACCCGGGGTACCTGACGGTGATACTGCTTTCCCGCGTGGTAACGAAGCTGGGAACGTTGCAGGCGATAAACAACCGCGTAATCGAGAACCTGTTCACCATCGACATGGCGTATCTGCAGGATCTCTACCAGCGCATAAACATGCAGGAGGTACCGGCGTACAAGGTCGTCTGCCCGCACTGCAATAAGGAATTCGACCTTCCGCTGGATTTTTTAGAAAAGTAGAGCTGTCGCTGTATCCCCAAGACAAGCTCTATGAGGAAATGACGTTTCTGGGGTATTACCTTCACTGGAGCCACGACGAGCTGATGACCCTGGAACACCGCGAGCGCCGCAGATGGTGCACGGAGGTGTCCCAGATAAACAAGAAGCTCAGCGGGCAGAAGGAAAAGAAGAACCTGTTTGAGAAGTAAGGGGGCGGCTAATGGAGAGCAGACACACCGGCGGGAATTTCAAAGTTATAATCGCTCCCATTGAGCTGACCGGGAATTTCTCAGCGGTTTCCGGGCTGAATGCCGAGCTTGAGTGCGAGGAGTACATCGAGGGCGGAACGTTCCGGCCGGTGTACCTACCGAAAGGGCTGAGGTACGGCAGGATCGTTCTTCAGCGGGGAACTGCAACGCTGGAACCACTGGCGCTGTGGTTTGATACGGTGAGAGCCGGGTCGCACGTCAGGTACCCTATGGTGATAACGATGATGGACAACGCCGGAAAGCCAGTCAAGATATGGACGGTGCTTGACGCAATGCCGGTGAAGATAGACTACGGCACGCTGGACGCTATGAGCGGCAGCGTGGCACTTACCACGGTCGAGCTGGTGCACGGAGATATCGTCACGATAATGTAAGGAAAGGAGCATGCTTAGTGGAAAGTATCACTGCTGCAAGGAATATCAGCGGTCTGGAGCCGATGAGCGTGCTTCATGGAATTGCTCCGCTCTGCGTTCCGATGAGCGTTTCCGAGGACTTCGCCGACGAAGTGGGAAATCGCGCGGTCCCGCGTATCGTTTCGCTGTGGGAGCGGCTAGGACTGTTCTATATGCTCGAACAGCCGCAGACTGCTCCGGTGAGCAATACTCGCGTTACGGTTAACAATTTCACGGCGCAGATGATATTTCGTCTCTGTTCATTTTCACATACCGACAGGCTGATTGAAAGATATCAGCCCGGCTCTGTATTTCCGGAAAATATCCGCAGGGCGTCTCAGGAGAACGTCCGCATGATACGTTCAGCGGAAATGCGGAGGGTATTCCGCGCGCTCACGGAAAACAGCAGGTACACCGAGGAGGTCGGCAGGGTATTCCGGCTGATTTTCGAAAAGGAGACCGGCGGCATTCCGCTTCAGACGGTCTGCCGGGCGCTCGCGGCGCTGCTTGGCTCGAGCGGAGGCGGCGCGGTTTTCACGGCTCAGCAGCGCAGAATATTCGAGCGTATCGCCGCCGTGCTTGGAAGCGAGTACCCGGAAAGCCCCGCCGCCGTCGAGATAAGCCGTCTTGGATCTGCCTCCGGCTTCACCGAGGAACAGCGTGCGCGTATTCTCTCGGCGGTTGGCAAAACTGGGAACCGTCCGCAGACTGACGCGGCGCAGATTGTGGTTCAACTGGCTGAACGCGGGAAATCCGCCGTGGAAGCGGCAGAACTTATCCGCCGCGAGGTCAGAAGCTACGGCTTTACCGAGCGGCATTACGACCGCGAATCCATTCGGGAGATGATCGGCGCAGTTCCGGGCAGAATAGCTCCGGCCGGCAGGTCGGCAGCGTTCATCGCGGCTGATCCTGAGAGCGCCGCGGCGCGCAATGGAGCCGCCAGACCCGCAGGAGGTATTTACGAAGCGGCGGCGCTGCTGTATCAGGAGCTGTCCGGCACTGGAAGCGATGATTCGGCAGGGAAAACAGATAGTTCCACGACTCAGCGGAATGTGGAATTCCGGCGGCTCTCCGGGAAAATGACCGCCGGGATATCGGCTGTTTTTTCTGATATTCTCAATAGCGCGCAGTATAGTTTAAACAATCCCCGCTATCAGGCGGAGCGCAGAATTCCAGAACGGATTTTCCGCGAGAACGTTCTCGGCAAAGCGGTTTCCGCGAACGCAGAAACAGGCAAGCCGGGAAGAATCGGAATTCCCGGAACTTCAGAGCATTCGGAAAAAGCCAAATATGCAGGCGCTTTGAATCCAGCCAGCGAGATAACGATGAGGTTCTATGCCGATTCCCCGGCGGGAAGGCTGCTTGAGCAAATTTCAGACGGCATGGTCAATTCTGAGTCCCGCCGCGGGATAAGCGAGTATTCTCGTCAATTTGAAATCCCGGTATCGGAGCTTTTGGCGGGCGCTCGGCTGAATGCAGGCGCGGGAATTGATTTCGGAGAAAAACGGGGGTTATCACAATCCGGAGAAGCACGTGTTGTTCCAATGAACAACACGGACGCTCCGCAGGACGTAACTCAGACCATGGCATTTCCGGAACCGATTTTGAATAATTTCCAAGCTGAAGAGACCGGAGCAAATTCTGTTTCGCTCTGGAGCAGCTTTGAAAAATCTGTTGAAGGTCGATTGACAAGTCTTTTTTCCGAGATTTCCAGGAACGTAAATTTCGGCGGCAGAACCGTCGTGCTGTCAGGAAGTGACACGCATTCGGAATCAATGCGAACTGTGCAGAGTCAGGTGTGTATTACCGCCCCGGCTTTGCGGCGTATTCTGAGTAGATTCAGCTTTGAAACTGACATTTACTCCACGGCGCAGCATAGTAATTCGGATACGGCGCTGACTTCTGTGGTAAATGAAACAGCAGAGCTTCTCAGAAGGTACTCGTTTGAAGAAGATCGTCACCAGAATAGTCCGGAAACGCATATTTATCAGGATTATTCATTTCGGGAAACAAGCGGTTTTTCAGAGAAAAACACAGTCCATAATAGCTCTACCGCATTGACATTCAACAATGCAGTGCAGAAAGAAAATGAGGAGGCTCCGGCTCATTCCACATCGAAAAATACGAATCATCCCACAGGGGCAGTGCTCTCATCAGAACCGCAGAGCAATGCGGCTCAAAGGGAGCAGCTGATACTTCCGGAGCGCTCCACATCGGAAACCGCAAATCAACTCACAGGCACAGTGCTCCCGCCAGAACCGCAGAGCAATGCGGCTCAAAGAGAGCATCTGACAATCCAGGAGCTTTCCACATCGGAAACCGCAAATCATCTTACAGGCGCAGTGCTCTCACCAGAACCGCAGAGCAACGCGGCTGAACCGGATCAGCTGATACTTCCTGAGCGCTCCACATCGGAAACCGCAAATCATCTTACAGGCGCAGTACTCCCACCAGAACCGCAGAGCGATGCGGCTCAAACGGAGCTGTTGACGCCCCTGGCGCAGTCCGAAACTCAAAATAATGAGCGCCGCACGGCAGGCTCCTACCGCGACAGGTTGGATAACAAAACGCTATCGGTAATCGACCAGTTGATTGCAGAAACCAGACAGCCTGTTCCAGTCCCGGAAATAAAAGAAGCAATTCCAGAACCAGAGCCGGAATTAAATTACATATCTTCTGAAAAGAGCGTGGAACCCAGCGATGTTATCCGCAGCGTGAACATAGTCCGCGAAAGCATTGTAAGGCACACAGAAAGCCACATGAGCCGCCTGATCGAACGCGCTTACAGAAACACGCTGCCAGAACAGCCGGAAAAGAAGCCGTTCACATTCCGGACGGCGGAGAATACGGAGAACATGGTAATGCTGGTTCCGCCGACTGAAATGGACAGATACAGGGCGCAGCAGCCCTACATGAACTCACTGCCGCCCATTGAACTGAAGGAGCCTCAGCCCGCTCAGGCTCCCGCCGAGAGCAGCAGGACGGTCACAACTAACCGTCAGGTCACGGTGAACACGAGCGTTGACGGCGGTATCAGCAGCCTGACCCGCGATGAAATTTCCAGGCTGACTGATAAGGTCTACGAGCGCATCGAGACCAGACTTGCGCGCGAGCGGCGCAGAATGGGATTATAGAAAGGAGCGAGGTAGTTGGTAGGTCCGGTCAAGGCAAAATTCAAGGTGCTCGACGGAGCAAACAAGCTGCTGAATGTCAGCGCCGTGGTTGGCGGAGCGGGTATTCCGTGCATTTTCAATCCGACTGATTTCACGATACAGCGCAGCGTGAACTACGCGCAGCACAAGATTCCGGGCAGGGACAGACCGTTGCTCCAGTTTGTAAGCGGCGAGGCAGAAGTAATGAGCTTCAGCCTGCTGTTCGATACCTACAGCGCCGGGGACGCATCCAACCAGCCGCTGACGGCGCTCTCGGCAGCCGCGCCAGACCTCCTCAAGCAGGACGTCCGCGTATACACTGCGCCGCTGATGAAGCTTACAACGGTCAATTCCGACACCCACGCACCCAGCCTGGTGGAATTCGTGTGGGGCTCTATCAGTTTCAAGGGATTTATCATGTCGATATCGCAGAGGTTCACGATGTTCGCATTTGACGGCAAGCCGGTGCGCGCGGTAGTCGACATTCAACTGATATCAGACAAGAAAGACAACAACGTCCGCAATTCTCCTGACAGGACGAAGGCGCGGACTATCTCCGAAGGCGACAGGCTCTGCGCCTTTGCCTATGCGGAATACGGCGACTGTTCCGAGTGGCGCAGAATAGCCGAAGCGAACGATATCGACGACCCGCGCAGGCTGGAGCCAGGAACGGACATCGTGATACCGCCGATACTCTGAGCATGAGAAAGGAGGCTGCGCCATGGAACTGAACAACGAGGAGCTTCTTCTGCCTCAGTGCCGTGTTTTTGTTGACGGCAGGCAGATAAAGGCTTCGGAGGAAATGATAGAATCCGTGAGCGTGCAGCTTTCCGCTTCCCAGATGTCGAATAGCTGCGAGGTTGTGATATTCTGCGACCATGACCACGGAAGAAGCACCATCGGAAATATCATCAGCAGGGCTTCCGCAGGGAAAAAGATACGGGTCGAGATGGGGTACAGGCTGACGAAGCCGGTTTTCCTGGGGTACATCAACGCCGCCGGGGTCAGCTTCTCAGAGGACGGCGTGACTCTCACGCTATCCTGCCTGGACGCCCGTGGTCTCCTGATGGGGAACACCTCCCGTGAAAGCTTTGAAAATAAGAGCGTGAGCCAGATAGTAAAGGAACTCCTGGAGCCGGTCAGAGGCTACACTGACGGCATCACCGTTTCTGTCCCCGGAGCCGCCGACAAGGAGTACCCCATAGTGAGCCACGACATGGACGATTACCAGTTCGTGTGCATGCTTGCGAAGCTGAGCGGCTGTACCTTCTACATGTCCGGCACGAAGCTGAAATTCGTGAAGGATATCTACTCCACCGCGACGGTTCAGCAGCGGTACTCCTGGGGTAAGAACATGCTGAGCTTTGAACGCACCGTGGAGCTGTCCGGACAGCTCGGGAAGGTGCGCGTGTACGGCACTGTCCCAGAGACCCTCGAGGATTTCTGCGCGGAAGCTTCTCCGCTGGGCGGCTCGGGAAAAAGCGGCGCGGGACTGTGCCCGCCGATACGCTCGAAGGTGCTGGAGAAGGTCAGCAAAACGGTGAAGAGCCAGAGCGAAGCCCGAACATATGCTGAATCCCTCATGCGGGAAGCCTGCCTGAAGCTGTGCACCGGAACCGCTACAGTCCCCGGAAACGAAGCTCTGCTTCCCGGCACGAAAATAAAGTTCGGCGGGCTTGACCCCAAGCTGAACGACACGTACTACATCACGGGAATAACCCACACGTTCAGCGCGGGTGGATTCCTGACAAGGATAGATTTCTGTTCCCCTACAGATTAACGGAGGTGAGCGTATGCAGAGCATGGCGGATATGCTGTCCGCATCCGGCGGAAGCCAGCAGAAGTGCACCGGGATAGCACTGGCGGAGGTCACTGCGATAAAGGACCCTAAGAACCACGGCAGGGTAAAGTGCAGATATCTCACCGCTGACAAGAACCTCGGCGAGACCGGCTGGATATACTGCCTCACGCCGTTTGGCGGGAAGGAGTACGGCTGCTTTTTTCACCCGGGTATAGGCGATATAGTGGCGCTCGCATACGAGGACGGCGACGTGCACCGCCCGTTCGTTATAGGCAGCCTGTGGGCAAAGAAAAACACTCCTCCGGCGTCGGTAAGCGACGGCAAAAACGAGATCTTCAAGCTGATAACGCCGAACAAGAGTTACGTTGAGTTCAGCGACGCTCCGAAAAAGGAGCACATCACAGTATCTACTCCGAAGGGTCACAGAATAGACCTCGATGACGAGAATGACGTTATTTCCGTGACCGACGGCAAAAACAAGCTGGATATCAGCGGAAAGAGCGGCTCCGTGGAGCTGACCTGCGAAAAGAAGCTCACGATAAAGGTTGGCAGCGGAGTCACGATTACCTGCGATGGAAATTCCGGGGCGGTGGAGATCAAGACCAACTCAAAAATAGAGCTGAACTCCGCGAAAATCGGCGTGAAGGCAAGCGGCGAGGCGAGCGTGGAGGGCAGCGGCTCAGTGACCGTGAAGAGCAGCGGCGTGATGACGATAAAGGGTTCAATGACCAAGATAAACTGACGGGAGGGTACACGGCATGGCAGACAACAAGGGGTTCATGGGCAGGGGGTTCAGCTTTCCGTTCAGGGTAGACCCGTCAACGAACCGCATAGCCATGAGCAGCGCCGGGCAGGACGTCGAGGAGGCGATACGCATAATACTCCGCACGAATCTCGGCGAGCGGGTGATGCTTCCGGAATTCGGCACAGCCGCCGGGGAGTTCCTGTTTTCCGACAGCCGTGCGGAGCGTATCGCAGCGCTTGAAGAAAGCGTCCGCGAAGCGCTTGAGCAATGGGAGCCGCGTATCATGGATATCGACGTGCAGGCAGCGCGCGAAAGCTCCGGGGGAGTGCTGAATATTAACATCAGTTACACGCTGCGCGCTACAAACAACCAGTTTAACATGGTCTATCCGTTTTACATGATGGAAGGTGAGGGCAGATGAATATGCCAAAACTTGACGGCAGAACCGCTGCGGATATTCTTGCCCTTATCGGCAGGAAAAGCGGCTCGTACACTCCGGAGTGGCGCTTTGACCCGCAGTCCCCGGACGGCGGAACGGCGCTTGCAATGCTGTTCTCTGAGATGTTCTGCGGTACTATCGACCGCCTGGACAGATTCCCGGACAAATGCAGTCTTGAATTCCTGAATATGCTCGGCGTCAGCGCGAAGCCGGTGTCCCCCGCAGTGGGTACTGCCGCAGCGCGCATAGCCGAGGGCGCGGAGGAGCGCATATACATAAAAAAGGGAACTCAGCTTTTCACGGACAGGGGCGAGGAGCGCATAGTGTTCGAGACCTCGGAAGGGTTCTTTGCAGTTCCGGCAAAGCTGACCGATATTTTCATGACCGCCCCCGCCGAGGACGTCATAACGCGCACCGAAATACCCGGGGAGCTTCCTGTTAAGCTGTTCCGTCCGCAGGCTGAGAGAAACCTTGAGCGGCATTGCTTCACATTGTCGAACGGCGCAGTGCTGCGGCTGGACGGCGCTGCGGAAATTATGGTGAAGTTTGGCGGGACCTCCGGGCTGCGCGATGTTTCCTATCAGGAAGCGCTCAGCTCTGAAAATGTAAGATGGAGCATTCCAGGCGAGAACGGTGTAATTCCGCTTGAGGCGCGCCCCGGCGCGGACTGCGTGATACTTTCGAAACCGGATGGAAAGGCAGTCGCGGCTGACGAAAACGGCGTGCGTGACGATGAAAACGGCAGATTCCGCATTATGTGTGAAATGACACGCAGTGAAAAGGCGGAGTTTCTGGCAGCGGATATAGCGTACCTTAGCTGCCGAGGGAACGACGACCCGGAGACCCTCCGTGGCAGACTTCCCGACAGGCTTTATTCCAACGATACGGAGCTTCCGCAGATAGAATGCGGATACGTTTTCGGAAGGGAGCCGAGCGCCTACGATTCGCTTTATATCGCCTGCGACGAGGCGTTCAGCAAGGCGGGGGCGCAGATAACCGTGGATATCTCGGTCGGAACCGTGGTGGTTCAGAACGGCGACGTTCAGTCGGAGCCGCAGTTTGATCAGAAACTTGTCGTGGACAAGGGAGACCTTCGGGTAAATACCCCGGACGACGTGTATATTTCCGGCATAGTGTGGGAGTACTGGAACGGCACCGGCTGGGCGCGACTTGAAGTCAGCGGCGACGTGAATCCGTTTTCCTGCGCTGGTTCCGACGGCAGGCGGAGGCTGAGCTTCACCTGCCCGGAGGATTTTCAGCCGTCCGTGCAGAACGCCTACAGCGGGCTGTGGCTGCGCGCGAGGATCCGGGAGGTACACAACCGGTTCAGCATGAACGCACGCTGGCTGCTTCCGCTGGTGAAGTCGATCGAGCTGCGATTTGATTACGGTGCCGGGTACGTTCCGGCGGAGACAGTAACAACGCTGAATTCCTGCCGCAGGAACTCCTACGAGATGAGCGGCACCCGTACACGAATGGAGCTTTTCTCCACTATGCCGGACAGTGGAAACACCGTGTACATGCGGTTCGACAAGGCTCCTGCGGGGCTTCCGGTGAATCTGTACATGGATTTCGAGGGCGAAACGGACGTTCCTCAGGCACTGAAGTTCTCCTATTATTCCGGCGGTCAGAACGGCGGCTGGCGCGAGCTGCGCGCAGTAGACCGCACCGGAGGATTCTGCGCAGGCGGGATAATATCGCTGTACGCTCCCGACGACTTCGCCAGGGCGGAGTTTTTCGGAGTTGAAGGTTACTGGATAAGGGCGGAGGAGCCTTTCGGCGCAGAGCGGTCGAGACCTGTTCCTCCGCTGACTCTGGCTGAAATGAACGCGGTGCGGATAACGCAGAAAACGACCGTTACAGGCGAGCGCCGCACTGCACGCGCGGGCGCGAAATACCAGAGTATCACGCTGTCGCATTCTCCGGTGATAGAGTGCGCAGTGTGGGTCAACGAGCTTGGAGAAACTCCGGTGAGCGAGCTTCAGGAGCTGCTGAGGGATTCCCCCGCAGACGTGAGGGTCGTAAACGGAGACGACGGGCTTCCCGCCGAGTGGTGGGTAAGGTGGCGGCTCACGGAAAACCTCGGGGAATGCGCCGGAGATGTCCGGTGTTTCGAGCTTGACAGTTCCGCCGGAAAGCTGACCTTCGGAGACGGAGCATGCGGGCGTATCCCGGCGTACACCAGCGACGCGGAGATGATCGTCGACTATTCCTGGGGCGGCGGCACGGCGGGTAATCTTCCGGCGGGCGCGCTTGACGGACTTATCACCGGAATTCCGTTCATCGAAAGCATGACGAATATCCTCCCGACCTGCGGCGGGAGCGCGGCTCAGAGCCTCGAAACGATACGCAGGATCGGCGCGCAGCGGATACGCCACGGCGGAAGAGCAGTGACCGCCCGGGATCACGAGAGCCTTGTAATGGAGGAATTCTCCGAGGTCGGCGAGGTGAAGTGCTTCCCGGGAAGAAACCGCCGTGGAGAACAGCAGAGCGGCTGCGTGACTCTTGTGGTAAAGCCCGCCGAGATGGGAACTTCCGCTTACGCGGCAGAGCTTTGCCGTCGGGTGGAAGCATTCCTGAGGGAGCGCGCCTGCGGTATCCCCGCCGCCGGGGGCGGTCTGGCGGTTGTTCCGGCGAAACCGTTGAAAATCAGCGCGGAGGTATCCGTGGTTATCAAAGATATCGCATTCGCCGCGCAGACGGAGCGCGAAGCCGCGGAAGCGCTGTCCAGGCTCACTGAAAGCCGGAGCGCCCGCATCGGCAGCGTGCCATGCGAATCCGACGTTTACGCCGCGTTGAGGAACATCGGCAACATTGCGTATACGTCGAAGGTGCTGCTCACCGGGGAGTATTCGCAGGACGGCGAGGTGCGGGCGATACCGCTCGACCGTGCACCGGAATACAAGTATTTCCTGCCTGAAACGGGCGTACATACCGTCAGGATCGACGGCGCGGCGGGGATTTAGCCGCAATACCAAATGAGAGGAGCTGTCTGCAATGATAAGCCTGCCGAAGCTGGACGACCAGAATTACGCTGAAATAGTCGAGGCCGCGAAGCGGCGTATCCCGGTGATATTTCCGGAATGGACCGATTTCAACGAGCACGACCCCGGCATTACAGTTATAGAGCTGTTCGCGTGGCTCAAGGAAATGCAGCAGTACACTCTCGACCGCATTCCGGACAGCACCCGCGAGGCGATGCTCCGGCTGGCGGGAGTTCAGCCGCTTGAAGCGGCTCCCGCAGCTGTGGAGCTGATCCCAGCAGCGCCGCCGGAATTTCTGCCTGCGGGGAGCACGGCACATTCAGCAGACGGCACAGAGTTCACACTGACCGAGCCATTCCGCCGCCAGGACGCGCAGATATCTAAAATCTACATGAAATCTCCGGGCGGTTACGTTGATGTGACCGGGCTTCCCGGGGAGCGGGGCGCGGTATTCTATCCCTTCGGCGCGGAACTTGACTGCGCCGGACGTTACCTCCTGATAAAGCTGACCGCCGCGCAGGAAGAGATATCGCTTGACTTCATAACGTCGGACCGCTGCGCTGTTGCAAGGAATCCATACGCGGACGAATCCGGCGCGCCCCGGGATATCAGGTGGGAGTATTCCACTTCGGCGGGGTTCGCTCCCTGCGAGGTCAGGCGCGACCTTACGCATGGAATGTCGTTTTCAGGCAGGCTGACCCTCGGCTGCGGCGATATCGGAGAGTATTCGGAAGGACTTCCGGAAAAGGGCGTGTGGCTTCGCGCCTGCATTGAATACGCAGGCTGCGAGGATATGCCTCTTCTGTCGGGAATATACACGAATGCTCTTGCGCTGACCCAGAAAACCCGCGGGTGCGTCTGTACGGAAACCAGGCTTGACGGCGGCTTTGCCGAGGCGGACGACGTCCTTGCGGCGCGGGGAGAGCACGTAGTAATGCTCCGCGACGAACACGGCTGGTACGATGTCCCTGAGCCGGAATTCACCGTCGAGGGAAGCCGTGTGAGGTTCGGACTTTCGCAGTACGCCGCTGTTGACGACGGCGCGGTTAACGTCAGGATCATCAGCTATTCAAAGGAGTTTTCCGGCAAAATGTGCTTTTCATCCGACGGGCTTCCGTGCCAGGAGTTCCCGTTTGACCCGGACGGCACCGTGCTTACCGGGGAGCTGCGCATAATGGTGCGGGACAGAGCCGACAGCGAGTTCCCGCGCTGGAATGAATACACGTTCACGGAGGATCTGGCGCTTGCCGGGGAGTTCGACAGGGCGTTCAGCTTTGACGAGAAGCGCCGCCGGATAGTTTTCGGCGACAACGAGAACGGCGAAGCCCCTCCGGTCGGAACGGACAATATCCTTGTGATATCCTGTTCGCTTACGAAGGGAGCCGCAGGAAACCTCGCCGCCGGGAATCTCCATGAAATAACCGGTGCGGAAGTTTCCTGCGCGGTGGAGCAGCCTCTGAGCTGCTGCGGCGGGCGCTTCCGGGAGACCACCTCGGCGGCTCTGCGGCGCTTCCGGGCGGAGCTTTCCGACTGCCAGAGGGCGGTTTCCGCGGAAGACTTCCGAAAAGCGGCGCTGCGAACGCCGGGGCTGCGCGTGGCGGACGTCAGGGCAATTCCGTTCTTTGACCCCGGCGACCCCTACGCCCCCGCAGAGCGGCTGTGCAATACCGTGACGCTCGCGGTGCTGCCTTATAGCCGCGGCGAATTCCCGGAGCCTGACGAAAGGTTCCTTGCCGCCGTGAGGGCGCATATGGAGCGCTGCCGCCTGCTGACGGTGGAATTAAAAACCTCAGCTCCGGCGTATGTCCGCGTGAACATAAGCGCAGAGCTGGCGTGCGGCTCCGGCGAAGTCGGAAGAGTGATAGAAAACGCGGAAAAGAAGCTGCATGAGATGTTCAGCGTTTACGGCGCGGACGGGCGAAGCCGATTCGGGGAGCCGATACGTGAATCCGCCGTTATAGCGGGGCTGTGCAGCGTGGACGGCGTACTTGCGGTGAAGCGCCTGCGCATGAATATTGACCGCCCCGACTGTAAAAAAACATCTGCCGGGATATCCATACCGCCCCATGCGATAGCGTGCTGCGGCAAAGTGGAGCTGATTTCCTCCGGGAACTGACCGGGCTGAAAGAGAGGGATACCGACCTTGAACAGATCAAGACTGTACATAACGCTGAACCGACCCTCTGAGTGGCAGCGGTGTCTGCTGAGCGGCATGACCATAAGCGGCGGCAGCGTGACGTCTGACAGCGGGATTTCCGGCTGCACGATGGTGACAGGCTCGCAGGATTCCACCGAGCACGGGTTCCTTTGGCGGAGCCTTGAGATATCCGCTGATTACGGCGAGAACACGGTGACGCGCGTGAGCGCCTACGCAGCTGATTCCACGATAGTGAGCGCCGGCGGCAGGACATTCGAGCTTGACAGCTTCCTGCACGACGATACGGTTCCCGCCGGGGAACGCCTGAATCTGCTGGACGGTTTGTTTACGCCGCTGTTCACAAACTGCACGGACGGCCTCGCCGACCTGCGCGGGCGGTATATCTGGGTAAGGATAGATATCGTCATACTCGACGAGCACCCGGTCAGCATTGATAAAATCAAACTGCTTCTGAAAAGCGAGAGCATGATGGATCACCTTCCGGAGGCCTACCGAGCAGAAGACGGAGAAAACGGCTTCATGACGCGGTTCATGTCGATATTCGACAGTATTTTCTTCGACATGGATCAGCGCATTGCGAAGGCTAGAAGCTCGCTGGACTACCGCACGGCGCGGGGCGAAATGCTCCGGTACCTTGCGGGCTGGGTCACGGACGAAACGTCGGCGTATCTCAGCGATGAGCAGCTCCGTGAGAAGATACATCATGCAGTATCGGAATACCGCATGACTGGCACGCGGCGGGGGCTTTCCGAGTGGATAAGCCGGGAGTACGGCGTGACCCCGAATATAATCGAGTATTTCAGCGTGCGGAAGCTGGCTGCGGAGGGCGGCGACCGCGAGGTATACCAGCGGCTGTTCGGCAGCGACCCGTATAAATTCTACATTCTGCTGCCGGAAAAGACCTTTGCCGACACCCGCGAAGCGAATCTTTTCACAGAGCGGCTGAAAAACAGGATCCCAGCCTACACGGAAGCCGAAGTCGTGGTGCTGAAGCGCAACGTAGTGCTTGAGCAGCACACCTACCTTGGCGTAAATTCAGTGCTGAGCGGTTATGTGTGCGCCGAAGCGGACACAGGCAGTATCACCGGGGACATTATTTTAGGAGGAAACAACGATGAACAACAGTAATTTCTTTCCGCTTGAGAGAAACAGGTATTTTTACGGAAAAATGCTCACCGCCAGGGATTTCGAAACCGAGCAGCGGTATTTCAACAACAAGCGGAGACTGCTGAACCGGACGCTGTACGGCGCGGGCGTGGTCTGCGGGCTGGGCGTTTACCGGAACGACGACGTTTCCTTCTCGGTGGAGACCGGAATGGCGCTTGACTACATGGGTCGCGAGATATGCGTGAGCGCCCCGGTGATACGCAAGCTGCGCATGGTCGAGGGCTGCGAGAGCCTTGAGAAATCCGACCGCGCATACCTCTGCCTGCAATACGCACAGGAGAACCGCGAACCTGTCAACAACATCGGCGCGGCTGACAGCACCAGCGAGCAGTTCAACAAAATAGGCGAGGGCTACCGGCTGTATCTCTCCACAGATGAGCCCGACCTGACCGAGATATACGGCGGAGCCGGCGTGAACAGCGTTTCGGTAGTCTACAGCTCCCACGGACTGCGCATAGTCCGGGTGGTTCCGAAGCTGGCGGCGTCCGGCGATGAGATCACGGTGCGCTTCATCGTGACGAAGGGCGCGGATTCTCCCCAGGTGTCGTTTGCGTATTCGTTCAGCGCGGATTATTTTCATTCCGGCGGTGACGAGGCTTCGCGGCTCAGCTTCACGGAGGACACCTCCCTTGGCGAGGACGTTTTCCATGTTGATTTCACGCTGAACTGCGCGGAGGCTTCCGATATTTCGGTGCCGCTTCATAAGGAAAGCGCGACCCTTTCGGTTCAGATGGGCGATTTCACCGACAAGGTGCGCACGGAAGCCCCGGAGGTCTACCTCTGCCGCGACGAGGAGAGCTGCGCCCTTATGCGCGATACGAGAATGAGCACGCTGGAGCGCCACCTCGGCGGAGAAAATACCCCCATCTACCTTGCAAAGGTGGACTGCATGAACATCGGCACCGGGTTTATTATCCGGCACATCACGCCGCTTCCGTTCGGGCAGCGGGTTGTGACTGCGTTTTCCGGCGAACAGGCGGCGCGTACGGCTCAGCCGGCGGCGGTTCCCGTAAGACCAGAGAGCATTCTGAAAGGCGGCGTGTCCACGAATGTAGAGACCCTCGAATACTGGCAGAAGCCGCAGGTCAGCGCAAGCTACAGCCGGCGCGACGACCGACTCGACCTGCATTTCGGCATACCGTCCGCCGAGGCGTACGACTACGCGACCTCATCCGGCGCTGTGGATATCCCGATATCCGGGGCGATACGCGTCAACGCAAAGTTCTTTTCGGAGGATATCCCGCATAATCTCGGCATAGGCGACGTAAGTATAAACGTTTCTGTGGAGTACGACGATGACGGCGGGCGCAGGCTCCTTTTCGGTGACGGCGAGATATTCTCGGCAAAGGGCGAAAAGGGAGTTCCGAAAATACAGGCGGCTGCGCTCCTCAGCCCGGATAAGGGTACTTTCAGAATAGGCATACGGCTGTCTGATTACGTCGAGGGTCACAGCGTAAGGGTGCGCTGGTTCGCGTACAAACCGACCCGTGACACCGCGCAGTTCCGCAGCAGGGACAACGTGGTGATAAAGATAACGCCGGATATCCAGAAGCTGAGACCGCTTGAAAGAGTTCGCTTCACTGCGGAGGTAGACGGCACGGAGGATAAGTCAGTAACGTGGTCGGTAAGCGACCCGGAGGGCGGCAGCATAGACGACAACGGACTTTATCAGGCACCCTCGGAGGAGGGAACATACGAGGTCATCGCGCGCAGCAACGCTGACGGCGAGACCCGCACCTCGGCATTTGTGCTTGTAGGGGAGTAAAACCACATCAGGGAGGGCTTCGGCATGCAGGGACTTATCGACTGCGGAAAATACAAAGTCACGGAAGTGCTGAGTTCCCACAGCGGATTTGAAGCGGCGCTCTGCTCTGATGTCACGGTGAACGACGGCACGGTTTACATCGTGAACGAATACAGCAGTATGGTTTATATACGGGAGCTTCTGCAGCTTTTCTGCGCAATGGAAAAACAGCGGTTCAGGGGCTTCCGCGGACTTATCACTTCAAGCGGGAGTTTTTCGGCGGTGTTCGTTTACCGCAGCGGAGTTCCGTTCGCGGAGTACTTCGCAGAGCGCTCCGGGGATTACGATACAAACCTCGGGCTGGCTGACAGCCTGCTGCGTGGAGCGCTCGAGTTCGACCTTATCGACGACCGGACGGCGGCGTGCGGGCTTACCTGTGAAAATGCAGTAGTGAACGCGGCGGAGGGGCAGGTATATTTCAACATGCTGCTAGATCCTGACCGCACTGCGGGCGCGAATTTCCGGACGAAGCGGTTGGGCGGCATGCTGCGCATGATGTTCCGAACCGACAGATATTTCCCGGACGAAATAGCGGAATACATAGAAAAAATGTGCTCCGGGGGCTTCCGGAGCTGCACCGCGGCGTACGCGGCATGGCGGGAGATACAGCCGTCAGCGCAGAAAACCCGGGAAGCGTACCTGAAAGAGAGCCTTATGAAGTACCTCGGCAGGCGGCTGAGGGGAAGTATAAAAAAGCGCCGCAGGAGGCGCGGTGCGTAGACCCATTCAGAAAACGGAGGAATGTTACATGGCAAAGAAAGTGATCAGCTTTATCGTGATATTTCTGGTGTTCTGCACAGCTGGAGCTGCGGTGCTGATCGGTACCTCCAATTTCGGGCTGGGCTTCGGCGGCATGACGGAGAATCCGGTCAGCTCGGCGTACGCGCTGGATCGCGCGGGAGATATCTATTACGTGAACCGTACAAGCACCGGAATGGAGCTTGTGTGCGTGGATTCCACAGGAAAGCGGCTGTTTGAAAAGAAACTTGACCCGGCGGTTTTCGGCGGTGATTTCACCGTTTCCGGGATTTACGTCGAGCACGATAAGGGAATATACCTCACGGTATACGAGTACGACCCGGAAACGCTGTTCATCAGCAGGGTCTCCATTCAGAATTTCTACGAGGACGGAACCTATGCCGGGGAGGTGTTCTCGCAGAAGGTCTCCTGCCTGATGAACGCCCGGACGATGCTTGTGTCGTCGTTCAGCGAGGACGACAACGCAGTGTACTTCGCGCTGCTTGATAACGGAACCGCCGAGGTGTTCTCCGCATTGAAGAACAACTCCGAGCCAGCCGCGAAAATAGCGGGTCACCGGCTTCCGGACGCGGAGATATACGGCGCGTACGCGTTCACGGACGGCAGCGTTGTGCTTGGCAGAAACGGCGGACTTACCGTGCTGAGCAGCTCCGGAAAGCGCGAGTTTGACATGCCTGCCGGCTCTCCGGTGTTCGACCGCTTCTGGAACGGGATCGACCTTGTATACATGATGAACTCCGCAGACGGTGATATCTACACGCTGTCAAAGGACCTTTCGATGTCGGCGGCGGTTTCGGGCAGCCGTATCATCAACGCTGAGGAAGCGCTGTCCACCGCGGATTTCACGGATATTTCCGTGGGAATAACCGGCAACATTTTCGGAACTATCCGCGGTGAAACCGAGAGGCTGTATTACGGAAGTTTCTCGGTGATGTCAAGAATATTCACCGACGAGGTCGACCGGGGAGCGCAGATAAATTCGATACTGGCGCTTGCAGGAACGGCTGCGGCGGTGATACTGCTTACTATCCTAACCTGGGATTTTTACGTCAGCATACTGAAAATGCACCTTTCGATACTGCTGCGGCAGTCGCTGCTGATGATAATGCTGATATTCATGGTGCTGTACTCACTGTCGTACCTGATAATAATTCCGCAGGTGGAGAATATCGTTACTGCAAACTACAGCCATGAAGCGCAGCTCATCGCAAACAGCTATCAGGATCTTATGAGCGGCGTTATCGGCGGGAAGCCGCAGTACAGCGAGTACGAACACCTGTTTGCCGCGGAAGGCGAGGCAGCGGCCGCCGCAGACCCGTCGGACGGATTCAGCGGCGATGATGAAAAGCCGCAGGTGCACCTTGTCAGACTGAATGGCTCCCGCGCCGAGCTGATAGCTTCCACGGAGCTGTATCCCTCCGGAACCCCCGCAGACCGCCTGATGTACGGCGTGAACCTCTCCGCGCTGGCTCAGGGCATGACCGGCCGCGAGGAATTCGTCACCGCCAATGGCACGGAGGGCGGAAAGCTGTTCCTTGTCCGGAAAATCTCCCTGCCGGTGACTTCCGACGATGTTTTCATGGTAGTTGGGATACGCATAAGCGCGCTGTCGGGCGCAGTCCAGAAGATACAGGCGCTTATTAATATGTTCCTTGTCGGCGGCGGAGTTGTGCTTGTCGTGATTTTCATGATTATCGAAAATATCACCGCCGGGGCGGTCCGCAGGCTGAAAAAATCGGTCGACAGGATAGCCTGCGGCGAGTATAACGCGCCTATCGACATTCGCACAGGCGACGAGATAGAGGAGCTGTCGAAGTCCGTCAGGGCGCTTTCCGACCACATCGTTGACAAAACCACCAGCCTTGAGCGGCTGAACAATTCCTATTACAGATTCGTTCCGCTGAGCTTTCTGAAAAACCTCGGAGAGACCCAGATAGAGCGCGTTGACAAGTCTCTGCACTCAAAACGCAGAATGGCGGTGCTGCTGCTGAGATTCACGATGTCGGATACCGGCAGCATGATGGAGTCGCAGGATATTTTCGAGAGCGTAAATGGCGTGTTTGAGCAGATGATACCGATAATCGGAGAATTCAGCGGAACGGCGTATAACTTCCTGTACAACGGACTGAGCGCGATATTTAACAGCGCTGACGACGCGGTACGCGCAGCGATACGGATACGCGAAGCAATGGCGGCGTACAACGAAGTCGGCAGGAAAAAGGGAAGGCGCACCGCCGACGTCAGGGTAGTGATAAGCGAAGGCGACGTGCTGCTTGGATTTATTGGCGACGAAAAGCGAATGGAGCCGGCGGCGGTGTCCGGAGTTATCACCGAGGCCGAGGAAATAGAGAAGCTGTGCAGCGGGAGCAGTCTGTACATCGTATGCACCGGGGATGCTTTCCGCACCCTGCCGCAGGGAAGGTATCGCAGCCGCCGCATAGGGGAGTTCTCCGCCCCGGGTATCGCGGGTGAGTGCCTGTACGACATATTCGACAGCGACCCCTACGCGCTGATAAAGCTGAAGGAGCAGTTCAGCGCGGAGTTCGCGAAGGCGGTATCGCTGTTTGAGAGCGGCGATTTCACCGCAGCCCGGACGCGCTTCATGGATATCGTGAAATACGCTCCGGACGACGGCGCGGCGCGTAACTACCTCTACCTGGCGGAACACAACATTAATTCCGGGCGGCGCCGGCTGACCTACCGGATATACGACGGCAGCGAGGCGTAAGCAATACCCCTCATGGAAGGAAATGACGCATGATCAAGAAGATCTCGAGCGGGATCGCGCTGACGATCCGTGTGCTGAAAAATGCATTACTTCGCCCGTTCCGGGTGATTTACAGCAAGGTGAATTACATGTTCAGCGCCGGAAGGGTCGCGACGGCGATACCGGGCGCTGTGAAAAAGCTCCCGAAGATCGCGAAGCGCAAGCCTGAAAAGCGCGAGGATTACTTCGACTGGGGCAGCATATACGTTGCAAAGTCGCTGGTGCTTCTTGTTGCGGTGCTGCTCGTGGCGATCCCGCTGGTGTACGTATTCCTGCTTCATCCGCTGTTTACCAGCTGGTGGTGGGTCCGGGACTTCCGCGGGAATGACGCCGCGCTGAGCAGTTATTCCGGCAGAGTCAGGATATACTACGGAGAAGAGCTTGATGAACTCCGGTTCGAAGGCAGGCTGAAAGACGGTAAATATGAGGAATTCGGCGAGGAATACTGGGAAAACGGCAGGAACAAATATTCCGGGAATTATTCCGAAGGGCAGTACAGCGGAAGCGGGATACTGTACCTTGAGGACGGCACGGTGCTGTACCGCGGCGAATTCGCGGACGGAAAATATAACGGCTCCGGCGAACTGACGGAGAACGGCAGGACGTTTTCCGGGGAGTTCAGAAACGGAGTGCTCCAGGGCAGCGGAACGATCTCGCAGGACGGCGTGGTGCTGTTCACCGGGAACTTCACGGACGGAATTCCCGAGGGAGCGGGCAAGGAGAACTACGCCGACGGCTCGCTGCACTACAGCGGAGGATTCAGCGGCGGAGTCCCGCACGGGGAAGCGCTTGAGTACTACCCCGATGGAACGCTGAAATATAACGGAAGGTTCACCGCCGGGAAGTACAGCGGCGAGGGAACTCTCTATGACGAGCGCGGCGTGAAAATCTACAGCGGCGGCTTTGAAATGGGCGAGTATTCCGGCACGGGAACGCTGTATGAAAACGGCGTGCGCGTGTACAGCGGCGAGTTCGAGAAGAGCCTCTGCAGCGGCAGCGGGACCCTCTACGGAAGCGACGGAACCGTTACCGCCGGAACATTCAAGGACGGAAGCGTTTCCGGAGCCGCGGTGCGCACCTACCCCAATGGAATGAAATACGACGGCTGCTTTGCCGGGAACATTCCGGAGGGCACAGGAACGCTCACCGACGCGGCGGGGAACACGGTGTATTCCGGACAGTTCAGCGGAGGCGATATCGCGTACGGAGCAATAGCCGGAATGGACGCTTCCGAGGCTGCGGAGCTGTTCCCAGGAGCGGTCCGGACAGTGCAGGAGGACGGTTTCTTACTGACGGCAGACTGCGGAATAGTGCTGGAATGCAGCTTCGCAGAGGGAGATGTTCCGGCGAAAGTGCGCGCGGTGTACGCTGTTCCGGTAGGCGGGATTTCCGTGGAAATAAGATCCGCAGAGGATATCCCGGCGGAGGGCGCATATAAGGTGGACTCCGCGCTGCCTGGCATTGCGGAAGCGCTGGGGGTTTCCGGGTCGGACGTAAAGTGCTGGGCAGCCGCAGAAAACGGCGCAGTGCGTTACTGGTGGACGTCTCCGGACGGCGTGCTGCTGATGAACTCAGCCGCCGCGGGAACCGCCCCGGAATCTCCTGCAGACAGCGCGGGCGGCTCGGACGATGAGTACGGCGGCGACATTGAACGGCTGTTCGAGGAGATAGGGCTTGACATCAGGGATTTCGAGAGCCTGGGGTTCAAAGGGGGAGACGATGAAGCGTAGAATATCAGCCGCTGCGGCGGTAACTGCGGCTCTGCTGCTGACCGCGCATTCGGCGGCGTACGGCTTATTTTGCAGCGACGTCACTGCTCCCGCAATGCAGGAATCTTCCGCAGACCTGGCGGAGATCTCAGCAAAATTTGAGAACGCCCTGAACGCCCCCGAAACCGAACCGGGAACATCGGAAGCCGAAACCGCCGAATCCCGCTCAGAAACCGCGGCTGAGCTGTACGCCGCACGCATGGAGCTTTATAACAGCTTTTGCAGCGAGCATTCCGCGATGGAGTATTCCCTTGCGGAGAAGCTGATAAATTACGACCTGCTGCTTGAGCGGCTGAAAGATGGTTCGGAGCTTTATTCAGAGCTTAAAGAAACCGCTGCGGAAATGTCCGGGAAATACCTCGTCGGCGAATGCACCAAGGCTGAGCGCGACGAAGCGGAGAAGCTCCGGGACGACAAGTATTACGAGCTGCAAAGCCTGCTTTTCGATGTAAGCGCGCTTAAATCTGAAATCGAGGCGCAGACCGGAGAAACGCTGAGTTCCGACTTTGATTTCAGCAGCGCGTATCTCATAACTGACGCTCTGAAGCTGTCAGCGGATGAGCTTTCAGACTGGGGCAGCCCGGGAACGATATACGTCCCGGAAGGCGCGGAATATTCCCCGGAACAGAGCGATTTTACAGCGCAGTACAACGCGGCTGTTCAGGGGTACTATACGCTCGGAGAAGCGCTGCGGGGGTACGTCAGCGCTGCGGAGGACTACGAGAGCGCGGCCGCCGGAGCAAAGGTCGGCACGGTGAGCGCGTCGGAGCTTGAGCGGCTCCGGCAGACCTACGGCGAGGCACGGCTGGAAGCGCTGCAAAAAAAGGCGGACTACGCCGTCGCCCTGTTGAAACTCGACCAGGCGAGCGGCGGAGCGCTGACCTC
>ERZ772897.881-NODE-881-length-34627-cov-3.036706_pt1 | contig 34627 bp, 23 predicted proteins | sample MGYA00512125_ERZ772897 | MGnify/ENA primary metagenome ERZ772897 (study PRJEB29015, sample SAMEA2737660) | human gut metagenome | biome: human gut; feature: human-associated habitat; material: faeces | place: China | collected 2012 ... | reverse complement strand
TCCACAACGGAAGCCATATCGGTGGGCAGATCTGCGCCCTCGCCGCCGACACGGGTGATGACGACCATTGCGGTATCCGAGAATGCTTTTGCGTTCTCCATCATCTCATCGGTGTACAGACTGACATTAGGCTCCGGCAGGGTCCAGTCCTGCGCCGCTATGCTAACGCTGGGGCGGTCTGCCTTGTAGTCGGTGTAGAACTTGCTCAGTTCCTCGTTGGTCTCGATGCCGGCATCGTGCAGGCCGGTCAGCAGATCGGTGACGGGGTAAGTGGCGTTCAGCGCACCGGAACCGGTGCCGCCGTAGCAGGGGTTGGTGGAAGCCCAGCCGAAAACGTTCAGCTTGGAGCCGGAAGCCACAGGCAGGATGTTGTCGTCGTTCTGAGCCAGAACGATGCCTTCCTGGGTGATCTCATTGACCAGCTCGGTGGCCTCTGCGGAAGTCTCCTCACTGATGGAACCTTCGCCGGAGACCAGATCCAGCATGGTGGACATGGGGCCGGTGCAGATGAGGTTGACGACAATCGCCAGCGCCAGCAGAATGGCGAGGCCGGACTGCGCACGAATCATCTTCTTTTTCGCTTTGGGCATCTTCCGCACCGCGAACATCACGAGGAGCGCGAGTACGAGGACGACACCGAATGCAATCAGATAGTTCTGAATGTTCGAAACTACCTGCATTACATCATCCATATTGATGGACAACATAATTTTCTTCCTCCTTATTCTGAATCCATATTTTCCGGGTACAGCTCCCGGAGCATTGCCACTATTATAAATGGATTCAAAGAAAATTCACAAACATCTTCACAATCTGTCATTTTGGAGGCATATTTTGCAGAAGTTTCAATTTGGTTTCAAATTTTATTGTGCTAATCCACAACTTCGAGCGCAGTTTTATTGTGCATCATGCCAAAAGCAAAAACTCCCCCAGCCGCTGACGCGGCAGCCCCCTCAAAGAGGTGGCCCTTGGCAAAGAGGACAATGTTTCGCTCTCTACCAAAGGCTCCCTCCCTGAGGGAGCTGTCACCGCAGGTGACTGAAGGAGTCCCTTTACTTTTCCGGGACCGGCAGCAGGATCCGCAGGGTGAACCAGCCGTCGGCCCAATGAAGAGTCATGGTGCCGTCGTGGTGCTGGGCGGCCGCCTGCACACCCTGCAGGTCGTAGCCGCCGTGGGCGTTGTGGACGGGCAGACCGTCCGCGCCCATCTCCACGGGCTGGGCGCAGTAGTTCTCGAAGCGGAGCATCACGCAGCCGCTCTGGTTATAGATGGCCACCCGCAGCAGACGCTTTTCGGGGTCGGGCTCGGCCAGCACGCTCTCGATGGCGTTGTCCAGCGGCGCACCCACGAGGGTACACAGCTCCCGCGTGCTCAGAAAGCCCAGCTGGCTGCCGTCGGCCACACTGGTCATGTTGATGCCGCGCTGCTGGCAGTCCATGCTTTTGGCGGTCAATAGGGTATCCAATACCGGGTTGCCAGTCTTGTTCTCGGCCTCATACTGCCGGATGCCGCTCTCCATCCGGGCCAGAGCCGCGTCCTGCTTGGCCCGGTCGCGCTCGGCACGGATGTCCGCGATCTGGATCTTCAGCTCGTGATAGCGGCTGTTGATGAGCCGGATGCCCTCCTTGCTCCGCTTGTACTGCTCGTACTGGCGGTGGAGCACCTCGTCCATGGCGGCAAGCTCGCTGTGGAGCGCCGCCTCCCGCAGCTGTTCGTGCTGGACCGTCAGGATGAGCACGCCGCAGAAATCCACCAGCGTACGGATGCAATAGACGCTCATGTCCACCTCGCGGTCACCGAGAAAGAGCAGATTGCTCACCGCAAAGGCCATCACCGCCATGACGACGGCCACGAGGCCCGCTTTTCCGCTGATGACGATATGGCCCTTGGGACTTTTGTGCTTATGCTCCAGCACCCAGATGCAGCCGAAAACGCTGCCGTAGACCGCCACCAGAAGCAGCAGTGACAGGCCGTCGGCCCCGCTGCGCTGAGGCCAGAGGAAGCAGTGCAGCTGCCACTCGGCGCTGGCCGCCAGCTCTGCCAGAACGAAGGCCCGGGCGCAGACATAGCCCGCTTCCAGCAGGGAGATGGTGCGGGTGACCCAGAGGTATAAATACTGTATTCCCACAGCTGCCGCCATGCAGGGGATCCACCACGCCAGCGGGACGCTGCCCGTGGCCTGCAAAAAAGCACTCAGGGCCAGCGCCCATGCCGCACTGGCAGCGATGGTGGCCGTTTTGCCGAAGCGGATGCCCAGCGGCAGGGCGTAGATGCCCACGGCCAGACACTCGGCCAGCGCCGTATACAGGCGCGGGATGCTGGGCAGTGCCGTCATGCACCCTCACCCCCGATGTGGTCGGCCAGCGCCGCGAGGAAGGCTTTCCGCCGGGGGCGGCTGACCTGCAATTCGTAGGGTCCCACCTGCACCATCCCCTGCTGCACGCTCTTCACCTGTGCCAGATTGACAAGGTAGCCGCTGTTGCAGCGGGCAAAGGGCCGCTCGGCCAGCTTTTCCTCAAAGGCTTTCAGAGTGCCTGCCGCCACGAAATCGCCCTCTTCAGTATAAAAATGGACGCGGTGTCCCTCGCTTTCCAGATAATAGATGAGGGACGAATCCAGCCGCCGCATCCCGCCCTCCACCGGCAGGGCCAGATAATGCCGTGCGCGGCGGCGCAGCTGTTCTTCGGCCTTGCGCAGCTGCTGCGAAAACGCAAAATAAGGCACCGGCTTGAGCACATAGTCCAGCGCGCCCACCGCGTACCCGCCGATGGCATACTGTGCCATATTCGTGATAAAAACGATGATGACGTCCTTGTCCAGCTCCCGCACCCGCCGGGCCGTCTCCATGCCGTCCAGATGCTTCATCTCCACGTCCAGAAACAGGATGTCGTACACCGGGCGGTAATCATCCAGCAGCTCCATGCCGTCAGCGAACTCCGTCACCGCGAACTCGGTGCCGTACTGCCGGGTGTGCCGCTGCACATAGCCCTGAAGCTGCGCCCGCACCTCTGCCTCGTCCTCGACCAGAGCAATGCGTATCATTGCCGCACCTCCTTTTTCCGCAATTTTTCTAGTTTTTATTGTAACACGAAATAGGGCGTGTGGCAAATAGGAGAATAAAACAGCAGCCCCGCTTCATCTGCCGCGAGGCTGCTGTTCTGTGATTGGAAAATTTCAGGCTCAGTTCGTCTTGACGGCCACAAGGATACGGATCTTCCTGCCGCCGGAGCAGCCGAAGTTGTCGTACCAGCCGATGAGCTTATAATCCTCGGTGTTGATCTTGGGCAGCGAGGTCGCGAAATACTGGCCGTTCGACCACAGATACACCTGCATATCGTCGGCGGTCTCATAGCGCTTGTCGCCGCTCATGACCGAAGCTGCGCCCAGCTTATCGATGACTACCGGCGAGAGCTGGAGCATCCGGTTGATGGCCTTGCCGTCAGCAGAACGGCCGATGGCGATGCCGCCTGCGATAACGGGGTACTTGGTGGCGGTGCTGTAGGCCACCTGCTTGCCGCCGGAGTAGCAGACGTAGGTCGCACCCTCGCCCAGATAGTTGAGGAAGTCGCCCAGCGTACCGCCCACGCTGTCGCCGGTGCGGCGGAGCACATAGCTGAACAGCTGGTCCGTCTTGCCGGTAAGGGTGTTCCAGGTAGAGCTGACGACACTGCCGTCGATGAGGCCGTAGAGCACATCGCTGGTGCTGGGAACAAGGATGTTCTTCACATCCTGGAAGGTTTCCTCATCGGTCTTGTCCACCTTGGTGGTGGTCGTGGTGGTCCCAGCGGGGAGGCCCGCCGCCTCTCTTGCGGCGTCCTGTGCCTTGTCGCTGATCTTTTTGTCGATCTTCTTGGCGGCTTCGTCCGTCAGGCGGCGGACAGAATCCAGCGCAGCGTACTCCCACAGGTCACCAGTCACATCGTCGAGGATGACCCGGTCGATCTGGCCTGCGGAATTGGTGGTGTAGTAGCGGACGTCGCTTTCGCTCAGAGTTACCCCCGATAGGCGGCTGGGGCGAACTGCCCCAGCCACACCCTCCGACGTCGTATCAATGATCTGCACGTTGTCTGCAAACGGGGTGTCGCCCAGCGCGGTGCCGTCGGCGCTGACGATGCCGCTGGTCGAGCGGGGCGAGATGGACTGGACGCTTTCACCGTCACAGTCCACGCTGATCTCCACCAGCTTGCCGGCCGGGAAATTGAGCTTATTGTCCACATTGACGGTGCGGGCGGTGCCGTCGGTACACATGACCGAGACAGCCTGCTGCACCTCAGCACTGTTCGTCTCCACGAGGGTGCGGGATGAGGACTGGACCACGCCGTAGAACACAGCGTCTGCCGCGTCGCCGGTGAGGACGGAGACAGCTGCATCGTTCATGCCCAGCAGCAGAGTGACCACCTGGCCCACGCCGCCGCCGGACAGGGAGGACAGCTGATAGGCCACAGAGGGCGAAGCGATGGCGTAGGTGACGCCGGCCACGGTCACAGAGGTCGGAGCGCTGGCCGAGGGCGAGACAGCCGTCACGCGGCCTGCGGCGCGCTTGTTGTAGAGCCAGACGGTGCGGGCGCTCTCGTTATAATAGTAGACATCATAGGGAGAGAGGGCCGCAGAGGTGGTGACTTCGTCGTTGCGGTAGATGGCCGCCGGGGCGAAAGGCAGGACGGTGGAAGCATCTGCCACGAAGGGACCCTTGACGTTGTCCAGCAGGACCGAAGAGATGTCCACCTGGCCGTTGCTCACGGCAAAGCCCAGGGTGGAAGCGTAGACCTGACCGCTGCCGTTCATGGCGGTGAGGGCGTTGTAGAAGAGCATGGTACCCTGCTCGAGGGTCAGAGTCTCGCCCTGACGGGCATTGATCTCATTGCGCAGGCCCAGTGCGCTGGCCTTGCTGAGCTGAGCTGTGGGGAAGGTACCGCCCAGCTTTGCCACATCATAGCCCAGCAGGCGCAGCGCCATGGTGCAGGCTTCTTCCAGCGTGACGGTGTTGTCCGGACGGAAGCTGCCGTCGGAGTAGCCGGTCATCCAGCCGTTCTGGACGGCAGTGCGGATGTAGACCGCATAGGGAGAGTCGCTGTCCACGTCGCTGTAGAGGCGGCCGGTGCGGCCCTGTGCCGTGGTGGTATCGCGGTAAGCAGAGAATGCGGTGAGGAGGCGGGCCGCCTGCCCACGAGTGAGGGGCGCACCCAGAGAACCGGCCTGCTCGGCGGTCAGACCGCCCAGTGCCGTCGCCGTCTGGACTGCCGCGTTGGAGCCGACCGCAGAAGCGGGCAGCACCAGCATGGAAACAGCCACGCAGACAGCCAGCAGGAATGCGAGGAATCGTTTTTTCATGGTAAACTCCTTAATCATATCTGAGTGCTTCGATGGGGTTCAGGCTGGCGGCACGGCGGGCCGGCAGGAAGCCGAACAGGACACCGATGCCGCAGGAGATGCCCACGGCGATGGCTGCTGCGTCCGCCGAGGGGGTGACATTCAGGGTAATATCCGTCAAGATATACGGAAGGATCTGGTTGATAATGGCCGACACGACGTAGCCCAGCACGATGCCGAGGCAGCCACCCAGCGCCGACGTGACGCCGGCCTCCACGACGAACTGGGTCAGGATGGTGCTCTCCTGTGCGCCCAGTGCCTTGCGGATACCGATCTCACGGGTGCGTTCGGTGACGGACACCAGCATGATGTTCATGATGCCGATGCCGCCGACCAGCAGCGAGATGCCTGCAATGGCCGTCAGGACGCCCACCATGACGTTGATCATAGAGGACATCTGCGACATTGCCGCACTCAGGCTCATAACGTAGACATAGTCGTCCTTGCTGACCAGCTTCTTGAGCCGCGACTGCAAAAACTCCTGTGCCTCATCCGAGTGGTCCGCGTCCTGCAGGACCACATAGTACTGGCTGACACTGCTGGTGTTGTTGACGCTCATCAGGGTGGTATAGGGGATAAGAACAATGTCGTCGTTGCCGCCCTCGTACTGAGAGGCGGGTTTGGAGCGGCCCTCCAGCACGCCCACGATGCGGTACTCGCTGGCGCCTACCTTGAGGGTGCTGCCGAGACCGTTGCCGCCGAAGATCTTGCGGTCCACATAGTCGCCGATGACACAGATATTCTTGTTGTCTATCAAATCGGTGTACTGGATACCGCGGCCCTTGGCCACCTTGTAGTTGTTGATGGTCATGTAATCTTCGTTGACGCCGCTGATGTAGGTGCGGCGGTACTTCTCGCCCGCCACCCGCAGCGTGTCGCCGACACTGGCAATAGGCGAAAGGCCCTTATAATACTCGGGCTTTTCATTGATGATCCTGTACACATCGTCCACTTCCACTGAGCGGGTGCTGGCGGTCATGACGTTGACGCTCAGAATATCGCTGCCCATGTCGGAGTAGAAGTCCTGCATCATGTTGGTCATGCCGTTGCCGAGACCGACGATGACGATGACGGCCATGACGCCGATGATGATGCCCAGCATGGTGAGGAAGGTGCGGACTTTGTTGCTCAAGACGTTCTGGACGGCCTGTTTGAAGGTCTCCTTTATCATGCCTGCGTCCCCTCCTCTCCGGCTTTCGGCTCTGCCATCATGAAGTTCGGCTGAACGACTGCCTCGGGTGCGTGGGCATCGCCATCGTAGACGACGCGGCCATCTTCAAGGCGAATGATGCGCTCGGCCTGCACAGCAATGGAGTTGTCGTGGGTGATGAGGACGACGGTGTTGCCCTGCTTGTGCAGATCCTGCAGCATTCCCAGAACTTCGCGGCTGGTGTGGGAGTCCAATGCACCGGTCGGCTCGTCGGCCAGGATGACCGCCGGGCCGCGAGCCAGCGCACGGGCAATGGCCACACGCTGCTGCTGGCCGCCGGACAGGGCGTCGATTCGCCGGTTTTCATAACCCTTGAGACTGACGATTTCCAGCATTTCCCGCACTCGCTGGTCTATTTCCGCTTTGGGAACCTTGTTGATTTTAAGACCGAATGCCACGTTATCATAAACGTCTAAGTGCGGGAACAACGCATATCGCTGAAATACCGTATTGATCTGCCGCTTATAGGGCGGTACATCATTGATCGTTTTCCCATCAAATGTCACCGTGCCGGATGTGGGCGTTAGAAAGCCGCCGATGATCCGCAGTGTGGTGGTTTTGCCGCAGCCGGAGGGGCCTAGCAGGGTTAAAAATTCGTGATCGTTGATGTAAAGATTGATGCCGTCGAGAATGCGTTCCCCGTCGAACTCCATGGTAAGATCCCGGAGCCTGATGAGTTCCTTGGACATTATCCTCCCCCGTTTCTTTTTATCAAAAATATGCCGAAAAACGACAGTATAACTATATCGCATTTTTCCCGGTTGTCAATAAAATTTTCATGGGAAAACGTAAAGTTTAGGTATCAATTTCTCCTAACCTTCCCCAGCGGGGAAGGGGGACCGCCGCAGCGGTGGAAGAGGGGCGTTGCGGGAGTGAGCGGTTCGTATGTTGCGTTTTTTCCCACTGCTCCCGCTCATTACGCCCCTCCTCAGTCAGGGCTGCGCCCTGCCAGCTCCCCCGTAGGGGAAGCTTTTTCTCCCTACCTTCCCCGATGAGGAAGGTTAAGGATTTTTCAGCTCCCCTGATTAAACACGGGAAAACCTGGCTATACTCAGCCTCGGAGGTGCTGAAAAATGCGCAATAACAAAACCTTCGGAATCGGAGGAAAGGGCTACTACATAGCCCTGGTCCTGTGTGCGGCAGCTATCGGGATCACGGGCTATGTGTACCGGAACAATCAGAAGAAGGTGGAGCAGGTCTCCCTGCTGGAAACCCAGGAGGTGGTGCTCCGGACCGGTGAAACCACTGCGGCGGCCACGGAGCAGCCGGAAACAAAGGGAACCGCCCCCAGCCGGGCGGAAACCCAGCCGCCCCAGACCCAGGCGACGGTCCCCTCGAAGCCATTGAAAACCGGCCTGCCGGTTCAGGGCAGCGAGGCCGCCGTCTACTCCATGGACGCGCTGAGCTACAATGAGACCACCCGGGACTGGCGGGTGCACAATGGCGTGGACTACGGCGCAGAGGCGGGAACCCCCGTGCTGGCGGCAGCCGACGGGACCGTGACGGCGGTGAAGGAGGATGATCTCATGGGCTGCACCCTGGTGCTGCGCCACAGCGGCGGCTATGAGACCACCTATTCGGGCCTTGCCCAGATGCCGGAGCTGGCAGTGGGGGAGACGGTGGAGCTGGGAGAGCAGATCGGCGAGGTCGGGACAAGCGCCCTGGCAGAAACCGCCCTTGGCCCCCATGTCCACTTCTCCGTCACCTATCAGGATATGCCCATGAACCCGGAGGATTTCCTCTCCTAGCTTTCCCTGCACCATTTTCCTTGACAACCCACTTGCTCTGTGCTATAATGCGAAACAATGAGCAAAGGCGCTCGTTTTCTTCGGAAAAGCTCTTTTTCCGAGGGGAACGGGCGCTTTCTTTTTTGAAAAAGTTCGTTGACATGCATAAAGCAAGAGGACGAAAGCAAGGGGGATTCCGGCAGAACAACACAGGCAAGCGCTGAAAAAAGAAAGCATGGCCCCCGGTTGGGAGCCGAAAGGAGAAGCAAATGAGAGAAATAAACCGCAAGCTGGTGCTGGAGGACGGCAGCGAATACTATGGCTGCGCCTTTGGAAGCAATATTGACCGGGTCTGTGAGATCGTCTTCAATACCTCCATGTCCGGCTACCAGGAAATTGTCTCCGACCTGAGCTATACGGACCAGATGGTGGTCATGACCTATCCCTTGATCGGCAACTACGGCATGGCCGAGGACGACTACGAGTGTAAGTTCCCCTCCATCGGCGGCCTGTGCTGCTATGACTATAACGACACCCCCTCCAATTTCCGCTGGGTGAAGACCTTGTCCGAATCCCTGGAGGAATACAATATCCCCGGCATTTCCGGCATCGATACCCGGAAGCTCACCCGCAGCATCCGGGACCTGGGCTCCCGAAGAGTGCTGATCACCGCCCCGGAAACTCCGGTGGAAAAGGCTCTGGAAATCATCGCCGCCACCCCTGTGCCCCACGACGCGGTGTCCCGGGTCAGCTGCAAAAAGCGCTGGTATTCCCGGACGGCGGATGCAAAATACAACGTGGTGGCCATCGACTGCGGCATGAAGCTGAACATCATCCGCTCTTTGAATCAGTTCGGCTGCAATGTCACCGTGGTCCCCTATAATACCGGCGTGGAGGAGATCCTGTACATGAAGCCTGACGGTGTGTTCCTCTCCAACGGCCCCGGAGACCCCACGGATGTGGTGGAGGTCATCGACACCGTCAAGGCCCTGCGGGGACAGACGCCCATCTTCGGCATCTGCCTGGGCCACCAGATCCTCTCCCTGGCCTACGGCGGCGAGACCTACAAGCTGAAATTCGGACACCGGGGCGGCAACCACCCTGTGAAGAACCTGCAAACGGGGAAAATTGAGATCACCTCCCAGAACCACAGCTATGCCGTGGTTCCGGAGAGCCTGGAAAAGACCCCTCTGGAAGTTACCCATATCAACCTGCTGGACGGAACCGTGGAGGGCGTGGCCTGCAAAGAGGACCGGGCCTTCTCCGTCCAGTACCACCCGGAGAGCGCCCCCGGTCCCCAGGACAGCCGATACCTGTTCCGGCAATTCATCACACTTATGGAGGAGGGCAAGCACCATGCCTAAGAGAACCGACATCAAGAAGGTCCTGGTCATCGGCTCCGGCCCCATCGTCATCGGCCAGGCGGCGGAATTCGACTATGCCGGTACCCAGGCCTGCCTGGCGCTGCGGGAAGAGGGCTACTATGTGATCCTGGCCAACTCCAACCCGGCAACCATCATGACCGATACCACCATCGCAGACAAGGTGTATATGGAGCCCCTGACCCTGGAATATCTGGCTCGTATCTGCCGCTATGAGCGGCCGGACGCCATCGTCCCCGGCATCGGCGGCCAGACGGGGCTGAATCTTGCCATGCAGCTTGCCAAAAAGGGCGTGCTGCAGGAGTGCGAAATTGAGCTGCTGGGCACCGGCGTGGAATCCATCGAAAAGGCCGAGGACCGGGAGCTTTTCAAGGAGCTGTGTGAAGCCATCGGCGAGCCGGTGGTGCCCTCTCAGATCACCTACTCCGTGGAGGAGGCCGTGGCGGCGGCGAAGGAAATCGGCTATCCCGTCATTCTGCGCCCTGCCTTTACCCTGGGCGGCACCGGCGGCGGCTTTGCGGACGACGAGGATGGCCTGCGCGCCATGATGAAAACCGCCCTGGCCCTGTCTCCCGTCCACCAGGTGCTGGTGGAGAAGAGCATCAAGGGCTACAACGAGGTGGAGTACGAGGTCATCCGGGATGGAGCGGATACGGCCATCACCGTGTGCAATATGGAAAACATGGATGCCGTGGGCATTCACACCGGCGACTCCATCGTGGTGGCCCCCAGCCAGACCCTGACCAATAAGGAATACCACATGCTCCGGGACAGCGCCCTGAAAATTATCCGGGCGCTGGATGTGAAGGGCGGCTGCAATGTACAGTTTGCCCTTGACCCCCATTCCTTCAGGTACTATGTCATCGAGGTCAATCCAAGGGTATCCCGGTCCTCCGCCCTGGCCTCCAAGGCCACGGGCTACCCCATCGCCCGGGTCTCGGCCAAAATCGCCGTGGGTATGAACCTGGATGAGATCCGCCTGGCCAACACTCCCGCCTGCTTTGAGCCCACATTGGACTATGTGGTCACCAAAATGCCCCGGTTCCCCTTTGACAAGTTCCCCACCGCCTCCAATTTCCTGTCCACCCAGATGAAGGCCACCGGTGAGGTGATGAGCGTGGGCAGGTGCTGGGAGGAGAGCCTGCAAAAGGCCATCCGTTCCCTGGAGGACGGGGCCTACGCCCTGCGCCTTCCCAAATTTGCGGACTGGTCCGATGTGTCATTGCTGGACTATGCGGCCAAAGGCCCCTCGGACCGTATCTATGCCCTGGGAGAGCTATTGTACCGGGGGATGGATCTGGCGAGAATCTGCGATGCCACGGCCATCAGCATTTTCTTCCTCAGCAAGCTGAAAAACATCACCCAGTTCGAAAAGGAGCTGGAGGAGAATCCCGGGAGCCTGCCCCACTTGAAGCAGGCAAAGTGCCTGGGCTTCTCCGACCGGCGGATTGCCGCTCTGTGGCACACATCGGAGCGGGAAATTTACGAAACGCGCTGCCGGGAAAATCTCTTCCCGGTGTACAAGATGATCGATACCTGCGCCAGCGAGTTTGAGAGCTACGTGCCCTATTTCTACTCCACCTATGCCCAGGAGAATGAGTCTGTGGTTACGGACCGGAAGAAGATCATCGTCCTGGGCTCCGGCCCCATCCGCATTGGCCAGGGCGTGGAGTTCGACTATTCCACCGTCCATGCCCTGCGGACCATCCGCAGCGCGGGCTACGAGGCCATTGTCATCAACAACAACCCGGAAACCGTCTCCACAGACTATACCGCCGCGGACAAGCTGTACTTTGAGCCCCTGACCACGGAAGACGTGATGAACATCATCCATCTGGAGAAGCCTCAGGGGGTCATCGTCTCTCTGGGCGGCCAGACGGCGGTGAATCTGGCCCAGAGCCTTGCGGACCGGGGGGTGAACATCATCGGAACGGACTGCGCCGCCATTGAAAAGGCAGAGAACCGGGATGCCTTCGATGCCCTCATCCGCGCCCTGCACATTCCCAACCCTAAGGGCGAGGCCGTGACGGACATTGAATCCGGTGTGGCGGCAGCGGAGCGCATTGGCTATCCCGTGCTGGTGCGGCCCAGCTTCGTCTTGGGCGGCCGGGCCATGGAGATCGTAGCCAATGAAGAAATGCTGCGGCGGTATCTGCGCAATGCCGTGGAGATCGACGAGAAGCGCCCGGTGCTCATTGACCGCTATATCGTGGGCAAGGAGGTGGAGGTGGACGCCATCTGCGACGGAGAGCAGGTGTTCCTCCCGGGCATTATGGAGCTGGTGGAGCGCACCGGCGTTCACTCCGGCGACTCCATCTCCGTGTATCCGCCCTACAGCCTTTCACAAACCGTGAAGGACCGGATCGCGGACTATACGGAAAAGCTGGGCCTGGGCATCGGCATCAAGGGCCTGTTTAACATCCAGTTTATTGTGGATAAGAAGGGCGATGTGTACATCATCGAGGTCAACCCCAGAGCCTCCCGCAGCGTGCCGTTTTTGAGCAAGTCCACCGGGGTAAACCTGGTGGAGATGGCCACCAGGGTCATGCTGGGCCAGTCCCTTGCCCAACAGGGAATTGGGAACTTGCATCTTCCGGAGAAGCCCATCTGGTACGTCAAGGCCCCGGCCTTCTCGTTCGCCAAGATCCGCGGCATGGATTCGTACCTGTCGCCTGAGATGAAGTCCACGGGCGAGGCGATCGGCTACGACGACAAACTCACCCGCGCGCTCTACAAGGCATTGCAGGCCACGGGCATGAACGTTTCGAACTACGGGACGATCTTCGTCACGATCGCCGACCACGACAAGGAGCAGGCACTGCCCCTCGTGCGGCGGTTCTACGACCTGGGCTTTAACATCGAGGCCACGACCGGGACGGCCGAGTTCCTGCGTAACCACGGTATCCGTACCCGTACGCGCCGCAAACTGAGCGAAGGCAGCTCGGAGATCATCGACTCGCTGCGCCAGGGACATGTGAGCTACGTCATCAACACCATCGACATCAACCAGCATAACACCCGTCTCGACGGGTACGAGATCCGCCGCACGGCCGTCGAGAACAACGTGACGGTATTTACGGCGCTCGAAACGGTGAAGGTGCTGTTGGACGTGCTGGAAGAGATTACGTTCGGGGTTTCGACCATCGATGCGAAGTGATTTCCGGTATTATGCGGCACATTGGAACAGAAAGGCATGTATAAGAAAGGCATCTATAAAATCCTTGCCAACGAACCGCTGACGGCGACCGTATGGCGCATGGTGCTCGGGGGGGACACGCAGTGGATCACCGCCCCCGGGCAGTTCGTCGACATCGCCCTCGAAGGCCGTTACCTGCGCCGTCCGATCTTGGTCTGCGACTACGACGCCACGACGCTCACGCTCATCTACAAGGTGGTGGGCGAGGGAACCGCACAGATGAGCCGTATGGCTGCGGGCGGGGAGCTCGACCTGCTGACGGGGCTCGGCAACGGGTTCGACGTGCACAATGCCGCACAGCGTCCCCTGCTGGTGGGCGGCGGCGTAGGCGTGCCCCCGCTCTACAACCTGGCCAAGGTGCTGCTCGCGGCGGGCAAACGGGTCGGCGTGGTGCTCGGGTTCAATACGGCGGACGAGGGTTTCTATGCCGACGAATTCCGGGCGCTGGGCTGCGACGTTCATCTGGCCACGGCCGACGGTTCGGCGGGTGTCAGGGGGTTCGTCACGACGGCCATCGCCGAGTGCCGCCCCGAGTTCGACTATTTCTATGCCTGCGGGCCGCTGCCGATGCTGCGGGCATTGTGCGACGCTGTGCCGCAGGACGGGCAGCTCTCGTTCGAAGAGCGCATGGGCTGCGGTTTCGGGGCCTGCATGGGCTGTTCGTGCAAAACCAAATACGGCAACAAGCGCATCTGCAAGGAGGGGCCCGTATTAACGAAAGGGGAGGTCATATGGTAAACAAGCAGTTCATCGCACAAAACCGGCCCGCGGAAAAACCCGCCGCGGATATGTCCGTCAGCCTGAGCGGCCTGAGACTGGATAACCCGGTCGTGCCGGCCAGCGGTACGTTCGGGTACGGCAACGAGTTCCGGGATTTTTACGACATCAACATCCTCGGGTCGTTTTCGTTCAAGGGCACCACGCGCGATGCGCGCTTCGGGAACCCCACGCCCCGCATCGCCGAATGTACGGCGGGCATGATCAATGCTGTGGGGCTGCAGAACCCGGGCATCGACGCCGTGATCGCCGAAGAGCTGCCGCGCCTGAAGACTTTTTTCCATAAACCCGTGATCGCCAATATCAGCGGCTTTTCGGTCGAGGAGTACGCCTATTGCTGCGAGCGCATCGACAGGCAGGAGCAGGTGGGGCTGATCGAGGTCAACGTCTCGTGCCCCAACGTGCGGCACGGCGGCATGTCGTTCGGCACGTCGCCCGAGTGTGCCGCCGAGGTGACGCGCGCCGTGAAGGCCGTGACGACCAAACCCGTCTACATCAAGCTGTCGCCCAACGTCACGGACATTGTCTCGATCGCCCGGGCGTGCGAGGAGGCGGGTGCCGACGGCATCTGCCTGATAAATACCCTGCTGGGGATGCGGATCGACGTCAGGAACCGCAAGGCGGTCATCGCCAATACGATGGGAGGCTTTTCGGGTGCTGCGGTCTTCCCCGTGGCCGTGCGGATGGTCTACCAGGTCGCCAAGGCCTGCAAAATACCCGTCATGGGGTGCGGCGGCGTGACGACGGCCCGCGATGTGATCGAGATGATGATGGCCGGCGCTACGGCCGTACAGGTCGGCGCCGCGAACCTGGCGAACCCCTATGCCTCGAAGGAGATCGTCGAGGCGCTGCCTGCCGAGATGCAACGGCTCGGGATCGGGCGGCTGAGCGACATAATCGGAATTGTAGAATGAACGTAAAACCGTACGATATGCAACATGACGTAATTATCGCCTGCGACTTCAAGTCTGCGGAAGATACCTTCAAATTCCTCGACCTGTTCAGGGGCGAGGCACGCAAACCTTTCCTCAAGATCGGCATGGAGCTGTTCTATGCCGAAGGGCCGGAAATCGTGCGTGAGATCAAGCGCCGGGGGCACAAGATTTTCCTCGACCTCAAGCTGCACGACATTCCCAATACGGTGAAGAAAGCGATGGCCGTACTGTCGCGGCTGGACGTGGATATGTGCAACGTCCATGCGGCGGGTACCATCGAGATGATGAAATATGCCCTCGAGGGGCTCACGCGCGAGGACGGTACGCGCCCCCTGCTGATCGCCGTGACGCAGCTCACCTCGACCAGCGAGGAGCGTATGCAACAGGAGCTGCTGATCGCATCTTCGATCGGCGACACGATCGTGAAATACGCGCAGAATACCAAGGCCGCAGGGCTCGATGGCGTGGTCTGCTCGCCGCTCGAAGCGGGCATGGTACACCAAGCCTGCGGAAAAGAGTTCCTCACAATCACGCCCGGCGTGCGTTTTGCAGACGGTGACGTGGCGGATCAGGTGCGTGTCACCACGCCTGCCCGTGCGCGGGAGATCGGCTCCGACTTCATCGTCGTGGGACGCCCGATCACCGCCGCGGCCGACCCTGTGGCTGCCTATCGCCGTTGTGTGGACGAATTCTGCGGATAATCCGCGAAGTTACTTTTAAACGAGTATAGTTATGAAACCGGTAAAACTTTTCTACCTGAAAAACTGCCCCTTCTGCAAGAAGGCGTTGCGTTACATCGAAGAGGCCAGGGCGGCGCACCCCGAGCTGGCTGCCGTCGGGATCGAGATGATCGAGGAGTCGGAACAGCCCGCGCTGGCCGACACGTTCGACTATTACTACGTGCCGACATTCTATGTCGGCGGCGTGAAGGTGCACGAAGGCGGGGTTTATCCCGAGGAGGTGGAGAAGATTTTACGCTCGGCACTGGAATAACCCTCCGGTCGGGAGACCCGATCCGGGGATCCGATTCATACGAACCTGCCCGATGAGAACCTTGCTGCGAATGTCGCTGGCGGCTGCGGCCGTGCTTTGCCTGCTGCCCGCCGGGGCACAAACCCCGGCAGGGAACGCTGTGTCCGATTTCGGCTATGCCGTCGGTGTCGTGGAACGCGCCTATGCCGGCTATCCGGACAAGACCGCGGGCCGCGAAGCGGAGTACGCAGCACTGAAAGCGCGGCTGCAAAGCGAGATTTCCGGCGACCGTGATGTCTATGATGCCATTGCCGAATACCTCGGCTGGTTCGACGATTCGCACCTCCAAACACCCGGTGCCGAAGCCTACCGGGCTAAGTCGCTGCGCCGCGATACGGACTATGCCGGGCGGATGAAGCGTTACGATCCGCAGTTCATGCACTGCCGCGTGGACGAAGATACGTATTTGATCCGATTCCCGTCGTGCGACCTGACCGATGCCGAAATCGCCGGAGTGCGGGCCGCTGTCGCGGTTTACTGCGCCTCGGGCTGCGAAAACCTGGTCGTCGACATCCGCGGCAATATGGGTGGGAGCGACAATGCCTATGAACCCCTGCTCAAACTGCTTTACGACCACGAAGGTACGGAGGATGCCATGGAGTACCGCGTATCGGATATAGCCATCGCCCACGTCCGGGAGTTTGTCGGGAATACGGAGCGGGGACGCAGGAAGGTTGCGTGTATGGAGCGAACCCCGGCCGGGGAATTTCTCGAAGAGGGCAAAACCTACCGTATCCGTTACGATTCGGTGTCGCTGGTGCCCCGGCGCGCCGCGCTGATCGTCGACGGACGGGTGGCTTCGTCGGGCGAGCAGTTGGTACTCGAAGTACGGGCTTCGAGCCGTCGTACGACCGTCTACGGACAGGACAACACGCTGGGGTGCCTCGACTATTCGAACTGCGAGATACTTTATTTCCCTCGGGACACGGCGCGTTGGATGATCGTGCCCGTCACCCGTTCCAAACGGATTCCCGCAGGGCGCGGCATCGACCGGGAGGGGATCGCTCCCGACGTGCGCATCCCGCTGCCGCTGCCCCGGACGCTCACCGACAACGTTGACCCGTGGGTCGAGTGGGTGGCCGGAGATTTGAAAAAAACCGAAAAAAATGTAAAATAATCATGGAGAAATCAATTGCTAAAGACCTGCTCTCGATCGGCGCGGTATTCCTGCGTCCCGAGCAGCCGTTTACCTGGGCCAGCGGTATCAAGAGCCCGATCTATTGCGACAACCGCCTGACGCTGACGGCGCCTGTCGTGCGCGGACATGTCGAGGCCGGGCTGGCCGGGATAGTCCGCACCAAATTCCCCGGTGCCGAGGTGCTGATGGGCACTTCGACCGCCGGCATCGCCCATGCGGCCATCACGGCGACGATCCTCGACCTGCCGATGGGGTACGTGCGCAGCGGTTCGAAAGACCACGGCCGCGGCAACCGGATCGAAGGCAAACTGGAGAAGGGGCAGAAGGTCGTCGTGATCGAAGACCTGATCTCGACCGGCGGTTCCTGCATCGAGGTGGTGAACGCCCTGCGCGAAGCCGGTGCCGAGGTGCTGGGTGTGGCTTCGATCTTCACCTACGGCATGAAGAAGGGGCTGGAGCGCCTGAAAGAGGCCGATGTGGTCAATTACAGCCTTTCGAACCTCGATGCGCTGGTGGAGGTCGCCGCCGAAGAGGGGTATATCGAGCCCGGGGATAAGGCCCGGCTGCTGAAATTTCGCGACAACCCCTCGGACGAAAGCTGGATGGACAAATAGTTCGCTGCGGCCGCGTATTCCCGGCCGGGCCTTTCCTGCCGTGCGGGGATATGCCCGCACGCAGCCGGGGTGGAACCGCGGGACATACCGGCGCCGATACGGACTACGCAACCCGAAACCGAAAACAGAGAAGAAAAATATGCGACATTTAATCGATCCGACCGACCTGACGGTTGCCGAAACCGAACAGATCGTTGCGCTGGCGGAGGACATCATCGCCAACCGTGCCAAATACAGCGAGGCGTGCAAGGGAAAGAAGCTGGCGACGCTCTTCTACGAGCCCTCGACCCGTACGCGCCTGAGTTTCACCTCGGCCATGATGGAGCTGGGCGGCAGCGTCATCGGTTTCTCGGACGCCAACTCGTCGTCCGTGTCGAAGGGCGAGACCGTGGCCGATACCGTACGTGTGATCCGCTGCTTCGCGGACATCATCGCCATGCGCCACTTCAAGGAGGGGGCGCCGCTCGTGGCCTCGCAGTATGCCGGGGTGCCGGTCATCAATGCCGGCGACGGCAGCCACAGCCACCCGACGCAGACGCTGACCGACCTGCTGACGATCAAGCGCGAAAAGGGGCGTTTCGACAACATGACGATCGGCTTCTGCGGCGACCTCAAGTTCGGCCGCACCGTCCATTCGCTCATCAAGGCGCTGTCGCGCTACTCGGGCATCAAGGTCATCCTGATCGCCCCGCAGGAGCTGCGCCTTCCCGACTACATGCTGGCCGAGATGAGCGAGAACTCGAAGCTGGAGTTCCGCGAGGTGGAGACCATGGAGGAGGTGATGCCCGAACTGGACGTTCTCTACATGACGCGCGTACAGAAGGAGCGCTTCCTCGACGAGGAGGAGTTCGACCGCGTGAAGAACAGCTTCGTGCTCAACCCCGAGAAACTCGGGACAGCCAAGGAGGATATGATCATCCTGCATCCGCTGCCGCGCGTGAACGAGATCACGCGTGCCGTGGACAACGATTCCCGCGCGGCCTATTTCCGGCAGGTCGAGAACGGTAAGTTCGTGCGTATGGCACTGATCCTGACCCTGCTCCGCTGGGCCGACCGGAACAAGCCGTTCGAACGGACTCCGGTTTTCAACGGCGAGTATGTAGTCAACGAGATGGAGTGTTCCAACCGCCGTTGCATCTCCGCCACGGAGGATGTCGACCAATTGTTCTACCGCACGGCCGACGGCACCTGCCGCTGCGCCTACTGCGAGGCCAAAGCCAGGTAACGGGCTGGCAATTCGGGCTGAAAGCTCCCTTCGGGGAGCTTTTTTTATGTCCGGTGCGGAAAAAACGGTTTTTTGTCAGGGATTTCCCGCGTTGGAGTGTTATTATATAAATGGCAGGGATTTATGGAATAAATTCTGTTGCGTTGCCCTACCCGGAGTTTGGCGCTGGCGGGTATGGCCGTTTATTTTTTGCGTTTTTAGGGCGCGGATATTGCACACTTTCCTTATATTTGTTTAAATGAATGAGTGTATGGAGTTGCAATCCGAGACGATTCTGGATCTGAAGGCGTTCAACCGCCTGTTCGGGGAGTACCAACAACGGTTTATCCGTTTCGCGGGCACTTATGTCTCCGATGCAGCCACGGCCGAGGATATCGTCATGGAGAGCTTTATGGCCGCCTGGGAAAAACGCGACATGCTTTCCGCCTCCGCCTTCCCTCCCTACGCGCTCACGATCGTCAAGAACAAATGCCTGAACCATCTGCGTTCGCAGGGCGTCCGCCTGCGTGCCGCCGAGGATATCCACTCCCACGGTGCGCGCATGCTCCGAACCCGCATCTCGACCCTCGAAGCCTGCAACCCCGAGGAACTGTTCAGCGAGGAGGCGCGGCGGCTGGTGAACGAGACGCTGGACAGACTTCCGGAAAAGACCCGCGCGATCTTTATCCGCAGCCGCTTCGACGGCAAAAGCTATAAGGAGATCGCCGCCGAAATGGGCGTTACGGTCAAGAGCGTCGAGTTCGAAGTCTCGAAGGCGATGAAAATCCTGCGTGTGGTGCTCAAAGATTACCTGGCTTATTTTATTTTCTGGTTTTATATCAATTGATAATCATTCGTTTAACTTGCTTCACCCGGGCTTTCCCTGAAAAAAGTGCGATTTTTTTCAGGGATTTCCCCGGCTGGGGTGTTATCTCTATGTCATGGAAAAAGAATTACTACACCGGTTTTTTGACGGGCGCGCGTCCGTAGAAGAGGAAAAACAAGTCCTCGACTGGATCGACCGTGATCCGGCCAACCGCAGGGAACTGCTTGCCGAGCGCCGTTTGTTCGATTCGATGCTGATGCTGGCCGACCCCGGACGCACGACACGCAAGCCGAAGGTTTTGACCCTGCCGCGCTGGACACGCGAAGTCCTCAAATATGCTGCGGTCATCCTGGTCGTTGCGGGAGCGGGGGGCATCTACGTCTCGCGGATGTACGACAAGTTCCTGTTGGCGGGCAATACGATCACCGTCCCGGCAGGCCAGCATATCGACGTGCAGCTGCCCGACGGCACGAAAGTCTGCATGAACGCGCTTTCCGAACTGCATTACCCGACCTTCTTCATCGGGCGCGAGCGTAAGGTGCAGCTCAAGGGCGAAGCGTTTTTCGATGTGTCGCATGACCGGAAGCATCCTTTCGTCGTCGAGACCTATGCCTGCGACGTGGAGGTGCTGGGTACGAAATTCAACGTCAAGGCCCGCTCGGAAGACGGGGAGTTCGTCGCCTCGCTCGTCGAGGGTAAGGTGCGCGTGACGGATCGCTTCAATTCGAACAACCAGGTCGAGCTGCATCCGCGCGAACAGGTGACGCACCTCAACGGACGGCTGATCCTGGGGCGGATACCCGAACACGAAGGGTTCCTGTGGCGCGAGGGGCTGATTGCCTTCCGCGACGCTTCGTTCGGGGATTTGCTCGATGAGTTCGAGAAATATTACGGCGTGAAGATCGAGGTGCGGCGCCAGGATATGCCGACCAACCTTTTCACCGGGAAGATCCGTATCTCCGAGGGTATCGACCATGCCCTGTGGGTTTTGCAGCAGAGCGCCGATTTCCAGTATACGCGCAACGAATTGAAAGACATGATTTATATACACTGACCAACCTAACCTGATTGTAGTACCTAAGCCCAGATTTATGTGAAAAATTGCCCCAGACCTTAGACGAATGACGAGGCGTGCCCCGGACAGCGCCTTTAAACCCCTCCCCCGAGCAGGGCAGGGGATCCGGGAAAAACCAATAACCTAATTAACTGACCAACGTATGAAAATGAAAAACCAAGCGAGAGTTAGGTTTCTCTTGCCTGTTTTGACACTTGTATGCTGCCTTTTCGCGGGCACGGCAAGTGCGCAGTCCGTACCGGTAACCCTCCGGGTTTCGGACGCTCCCCTTGAGCAGGTGCTCAGTGCAATCGAAAAGCAAACCACCTACCTGTTCGTTTACGACAAGAATGTGGACGTAGCGTGCCGCGTGTCGATCGATGTGAAGGACACGCCGCTGAACAATGTGCTCAATACGCTTTTCCAATCTTCCGATATCGCTTATGCCGTCGAGAATACGTCGATCGTACTCTCGCAGAAAGCCCCGGCCGCACAGCCCGGCCAGCCTGTCACCGTGACGGGCAAGGTCGTCGATGCTTCCGGTATGCCGGTGATCGGCGCTGCGGTCATTGTCAAGGGGACTACGATCGGTACGAGTACCGGCGTGGACGGCGATTTCTCGCTGCAAGTTCCCCCCCCCTCGGCTGACGCCGTATTAGAAATCAATTATTTAGGCTACGAACCGATCGCACAGACCGTAGGCAGCCGCACCAACATCACCTTTACGCTCCGGGAGTCGGCGGTGGATGTGGATGCGGTCGTGGTTACGGCTCTCGGTATCAAACGTTCGGAAAAGGCGCTGTCGTACAACGTGCAGCAGGTCAACTCCGAGGACATCGTGGCCAACAAGGACGTCAACTTCATCAACTCGCTCAGCGGCAAGGTCGCCGGTGTGACGATCAACTCGTCGTCCGGTGGCGTCGGCAGCGCATCGAGGGTCGTCATGCGTGGTCAGAAGTCGATTTCGCAGACTTCGAACGCCCTCTACGTAATCGACGGCGTGCCGATGTTCACGACGGCCCGCGACGGCGGCACGGAGTTCGCCTCGCAGGGTACGACCGATCCCATCGCCGACATCAACCCCGAGGACATCGAGTCGATTTCGGTGCTGACAGGTGCCGCGGCCGCGGCATTGTATGGCTCGGACGCCGCCAACGGTGCCATCGTCGTCACGACTAAGAAGGGACAGGTCGGACAGCTCTCCGTCACCGCGACGGCCGGTGTTGAGATCATGAGCCCGCTGGTGCTGCCTGAGTTCCAGAACCGTTATGGCACGGGCAACCTTACTACGCCGATCAACGTGGCCAGTTACAGCTGGGGCAAGCGGCTCAACCGCGCCAACCGATACGGCTACGATCCCCGCGAAGACTATTTCCGTGCTGGCGTAGTCAATTCCGAGAGCGTTTCGCTTTCGACCGGAACGGAGAAGAATCAGACCTATTTCTCAGCCGCGGCCATCAATTCCGACGGTATCGTGCCCAACAACAGCTATGACCGCTACAACTTCACTTTCCGCAACACCACCTCTTTTCTGAACGACAAGATGAGACTGGACGTAGGAGCCAGTTACGTACTGCAGGAAGACTGCAACATGATCAATCAGGGAACCTACAACAACCCTCTGACGGGAGCCTACCTCTTCCCGCGCGGCGATGACTGGGCGGATATCGAAATGTACGAGCGCTACGATCCCATAGACAAGATTTCGAAACAGTACTGGCCGATGGGCGACGGCTCCATCACCATGCAGAACCCCTACTGGGCGAACTACCGCAACCTGCGCGAGAACCGTAAGGATCGTTACATGCTCAACGCGGCGCTGTCGTACGACATCCTCGACTGGCTGAATGTCTCGGGTCGCATCCGTCTCGACAACTCGCACAACACCTATACCGAAAAGATGTATGCGTCGTCGAACGTGCAGCTCACCGAGCAGTCTGCCAACGGCCTTTACGGCGTCACCAAGACGATGGATCGTCAGGTTTACGGCGACGCCCTGCTCAATATCAACAAAACGTTCGGTGACGACTGGTCGTTGCAGGCCAACATCGGCGCTTCGTTCTCGGATATGAAGAACGACGCTCTGAAGATCCGCGGTCCCATCGCCGACGGTACGTCGGGCGAGAAGCAGGGGCTGGCCAACGTTTTCAACATTCAGAACCTAAGCAACTCGACCAAGACCGTCCGCAAGCAGGAGGGCTGGCGCGAACAGACGCAGTCGATCTTCGCTTCGGCCGAGGTGGGCTACAAGGGCACCTACTACCTGACCCTCACGGGCCGCAACGACTGGCCGTCGCAGCTGGCGGGTCCGCATTCGAATGCCAAGTCGTTCTTCTATCCTTCGGTCGGACTTTCGGTCGTGTTGTCGCAGCTCATTCCCAACATGCCTGAAAATCTCTCCTATATCAAGTTGCGCGGTTCGTTCGCCTCGGTGGGCGTCGCCTTCGAACGCTACATTGCCAACCCGCTCTATTCGTGGAACGAAAGCGGCCTGTCGTGGAACACGCAGACGCAGTATCCCGCCTATCACCTCAAGCCCGAGCGCACCAAGTCGTTCGAGGTGGGTCTGACGATGCGTTTCCTCAAGCACTTTAACCTCGATTTCACCTACTACAATTCGCATACGTCGAACCAGACCTTCGACCCGCAGATCTCGGGCGGCACGGGTTTCTCCAAGATCATCATCCAGTCGGGTAATGTCCGCAACCAGGGTATCGAATTGGCATTGGGCTACCGGAATACCTGGCGCGACTTCACGTGGGATACCAACTACACCTTGTCGACCAACCAGAATAAAATCGTCTCACTGGCCAACAACGTTATCAACTACGCCACGGGTGAGCGCTTCTCGATCGACCGGCTCAATATGGGCGGTCTGGGCGACGCGCTGTTCCTGTTGCAGGAGGGGGGTACGCTGGGTGATCTCTACTCCCGCCGCGATTTGCGCTACGACGAGAACAACGCCATTTACATCGACGAGAACGGAAATGTAGCTACGGAGACGATCCAGGATGTGAATAAGTATGTCAAGCTGGGCAGCGTACTGCCCGATGTCAACATGTCGTGGCGCAACGACTTCCGGTGGAAGAACCTGAACTTCGGTTTTATGGTTGCGGCCCGTTTGGGCGGCATCGTCTATTCGCGTACGCAGGCTATGCTCGACCAGTACGGCGTGTCAGAGGCTACGGCCGCGGCGCGCGATGCCGGAGGTGTGACGCTCAACGGCGGCGACGTGGTGGATGCCTACACCTGGTATTCGGCCATCGCGGGCGGCAATTCCATCCCGCAGTTCTACACCTATTCGGCTACGAACGTGCGCTTGCAGGAGGCTTCAATCGGCTACACGATTCCCCGCAAAGTGCTGCGCAACGTCTGCGAGATCACGGTTTCGATCGTGGGCCGCAACTTGTGGATGCTCTACAACAAGGCTCCGTTCGATCCGGAAAGCATCGCGACGACGGGCAACTACTATCAAGGTATCGACTACTTCATGATGCCGTCATTGCGCAACGTGGGATTCAATCTCCGTTTCAAATTCTAAAACAGCGACACGATGAAAGACAAAATGATAAAAGCGGCGCTCTCCTTCGCAGTCTTGTGCGGGTTGGGCGCATGCACCAAGAATTACCTCGACATCAACAGCAATCCCTATGAGGTGGACAAGGAGCAGATGGAGGCCAAGGACTACGCCATCGCCTCGGGACTCTCTGCCATGTTCGGTACCGTCGTCTCGACGGATGTCAATACGGCGCAGTTCACTGACTGTCTGCTAGGCAGTACGCAGGGCGGTTATTACGCTGATGCGAACAACGGCTGGACGAACACCATTTCCAAATACAACCCGACCGACAACTGGACGAACGTGTTCATGTACAGCGACAAAGTCATCCCGCAGCTGTACAGCAACATGTCGAACGTAGAGGGTATTTCGGAGGATCCGCTCGTTCTGGCCATCCTCAAGATTGTGAAGGTCTGCGTCCTGAACCGTGTGACGGACACCTATGGGCCGATTCCTTATTCCGAGATCGGAAGCACCGGTAAGATCCAGGTGGCCTACGATGACCAGCCCAAGGTCTATTCGCAGATGTTCGATGAATTGGACGAGGCGATCGCCCTGTTGGACGAGAACATCGACCGGAGTATCACGAGTACGACCGACCAGGTCTTCGACGGCACAGCCGTGAAATGGTGCCGTTTTGCCAACTCGATGAAGCTGCGGCTGGCCATGCGGGTGGTATACACCGATTTCGTAAGCTCGAAGGGCCTCTCTCCGCAGCAGTTGGGCGAACAGGCCGTGGCGCACTCTGTCGGTGTCATGCAGTCGAACGCAGACAATGCGCAGCTTTCGTCCCTGGCCTTCGGCAAGGACGGCAATCCGCTCTATACGGCATGCATGTACAACTCCCCAGCTGGGTCGGTGACGGGCGGCGATTCGCATGCTGCAGCTGACATCATCTGCTACATGAACGGTTATGAGGATCCACGCCGCGAGAAATATTTCAGCAAGGCGCAGTTCTCCGGGGACAACGCTCCTGAGTATGTGGGCATGCGTCGTGGTATCGCCATTCCAGCGCTCAGCACTGTGGGGCTGCTCTATTCAGGCGTCAACTTCGTAGATGGCATGGCTACTCCGTTGCAGTGGATGAATGCCGCCGAGGTGGCCTTCCTGAAGGCGGAAGCCGTCGGCGTGTTCGGCTGGAACATGGGTGGCAGCGCCAAGACCTTCTACGAGCAGGGCGTCCGCCTCTCGTTCGAACAGTGGGGTGTTGCGGGCGTCGACGAATACCTTGCCGGCACCACTCTTCCGGAATCCTACACCGACCCCAACGGCGGTGCAACCTCCTATTCTACACAGCTCTCCCAGCTGGGGGTGGCTTGGAACGACGGCGCCTCGAAGGAGGAGATGCAGGAGCGCATCATCATCCAGAAGTGGATCGCCAACTTCCATCTTGGCAACGAGGCGTGGGCTGATTTCCGCCGTACAGGCTTCCCGCACCTGATTCCGGCCATGGAGTCCGCCGTGGGCAATAACTCGCAGGGCATCCGGAACCTTACGCTCGGCGCCCGTCGCATGTCCTATCCTGCGGACGAGGCGACCAACAACCCGGAGAACTACGCCAAAGCCGTGGAGATGCTTGGTGGCTCCGACAACATGGCGACCCGCATGTGGTGGGACTGCAATCCGGCCGTCAAATAATCGCACACGCCGTTTAACCCATTAAAACGAAATTTGACATGAAGCGCATATTTATTCCGTTTTTCGCCACGGCGGCCCTACTGGCCTCGTGCAGCGACTGGACGGAAGTCGAACACAGAGATCTTTTGCCGCAGATGAATCAGAGCGATCCGGTTTTTCTGGCATCGCTCCGGGATTTCAAGGCCGGCGAACACTTGGTGACGATGATGATCGTCCGAGGAACCTCGACTGCTCCGAATCGGCAGAACCAGCATCCTATGTCTATGCCTGACAGTGTGGATTACCTGCTCATGACCGACGTCGATAACCTACATCCGGCGCTGATGGATGAGATTGCCGAGGTGCGCTCGAAGAAGGGCACCCGCACGCTCAACGTCGTGGACTACACGACGATCCGCAGTGCATGGGTCGCTATGAAGGAGGAATCTTCCGGTACGGAGCACGAGGGGGACTTTACGGAGGATAAGTTCGCTGAATACTGCAAGATCGAGACCGAAAAGCAGCTTGCGGCCTGCTCCCGATACGGATTCGACGGCATCGTCGTCTCCTATCTGGGCGGTTACGACAGCAGTGTCGCCGCTCCGTTTGTGCTGGCGGCAGACACGTGGCGCCGCGACAATCCCGACAAGCTGCTCTTCTTCCGCGGATACCCCGCCTTTATCACGAGCATCGAGAACCAGACGATTCTTTCGGAGTGTGACTACGTCATCATCCTGACCGAGGGTGCCTCGTCGTCGGTGGCTATCTCCCGTATGGTGCGCGATCAGCTCGAAGAGGGCGTTCCGAGTGACCGGATCGTGCTAGAAGCCTCTGTGCCGTCGATCGCCGACGGCGGCAGCGACGCTCAAGTGGGCGCTTCGCTTCAGGTGGCCGCCCAGTGGGTGATGGATCCGAAAACCTCCCAGACTGTACAGTGCGATAAGCTGGGGCTCTGCGCATCGAACGCACAGGAAGACTATTTCAATACGCCAACCTACAAGAGAATCCGCGAGGCGCTCGGCATCCTGAACCCCGAGCCCGAAGAGGAGTCCGAAAACAATCCTGAAAATAAAAACGACGATGAAAAATAAATTAGGATTCGCATTGTGCCTGCTCTTGGCGGCTGTATTCACGGGCTGCAAGGAGGATGAGGAGGGCAAACACCACTTCAGCAATCAGGTGTTCATCTCCGCAACGTCGTTCACCGACGACGTGTTTATCAAACGGGACAACCTCGACGTGACCCGGGAAGAGAGTTGCGACGTCACCGTCGCCATGGCCCAGCCCCGGGAGCGCGACATCACGGTCACGTTCGCCGAGGCTCCCGGTCTGTTGGAGCACTACCGGATGTTCTACGACGATCCAACGGCCGAACTGCTCCCTGCCAACGGCGGCTATTACGATTTCGCGGATATTTCGACTGTCATCACGGCCGGGATGGTGGAGAGTGCGCCGCTCACCTTCGCCTTTACGAATTTGGATAATCTGCCCATCGAGGAGAAGCAGCGCTACGTGTTGCCCGTACGCATCGTGTCGGCCGACGGCATGAATATCCTCGAAAGCGCCCGGACGGTCTATTTCGTCTTCTCGAAGGCCGCGCTCATCAACGTCGTGGCCGAGATGGAGAACAACTGCGCCTGGCCTGAGTGGACGGCCGACACCGAGGCGGTGAAGGACATGGAGACCTTCACGCTCGAAGCGCTCGTCTACGCCAACTCGTTTGACCGCAAGATCTCGACGATCATGGGCATCGAGGATACGTTCCTCATCCGTCTGGGCGACGATGGCCGTCCTACCAACCAGTTGCAGGTGGCCTTCGCCAAGAAGGTTTCGGAGGAGGAGACCTCGCCTGCACGCGGGAAGATTCCGGTCGAGGCCGACAGTCGTTACGACCTCAAGCAGTTCGTTTGGCATCATATCGCCGTCACGTTCGACCGCGGCACTATCTGCGTCTATATCGACGGCAAGCTGAAGGATACGGCCAAGGCCTCAGTATCCGGTACCGACGGGCAGGCAGTGATCATTGACAAGATCAACTTCGCCATTCCGCATTCCGATGAGACGGACGGCAAGGAGCGCTGCTTCTGGATTGGTCACTCGTACCGCCTCCAGTCGGACGGCGACTTGTTCTACGAGCGTCGTTTCGACGGCATGATGGGCGAAGTGCGCCTCTGGAACAAGGCCTTGACGTCCGAAGAGATCGCTTCCGAGAACCATTTCTACAAGATCGATCCCGCATCGGACGGACTGGTGGCCTACTGGAAGTTCGACGACAATACGAAGGGTAAAATCGTCAAGGATTATACCGGCAACGGCTTCGATCTGAAGACCGAGCGCGAAGTGAATTGGCAGAGCGTCGCGCTTCCCGAAGAGTGAGAGATTTATTACCTGAGGAATCGTAATACCTTAACTTTAATTTAACCTTTTTAATTAACCTAATCAACCAAACATGAAAAGAAAGTCATTTCTGATGCTTTTGGCGGGTATGTTCGCCATTTCATCGGGGGCTCTCGTCGGCTGCAACGATGACGACGATGATGTGAACAAAAAGAATTCTTTGTCGGTAACGCCCTCGTCTGCTATTGAGTTCAAGGCCGGCGACAATCAGGACGTTGTGCTGACTGTCAAGACCGACGCCAAGTCGTGGGCATTCGAGAAGAACGGCGAATGGATCGTCGCCAAGCAGGACGGTGACAAACTAACCGTGAACGCCCAGGCCAACACCACGGAGTCCGTACGTCCGGGCCGCATCACGATTACAGCCGGTAACGCCGAACCCGTCAACATCAACGTAAACCAGAAGGGGCTTGAAGTAGGTGAAATCGTACTGAGCGTTTCGCCGTCGGATCCCATTGGGTTCGAGGCTACTGGCAATAAGGCCGTTGAGCTGACCGTTACGACCAATGCACCCGACTGGACGTTCTCCTACCCCGAGGAGTGGATGACGGCCGAGAAGCAGGGCGACAAGCTGACGGTCAACGCCAAGGACAATACGGGAGACGCCCGTGTAGGGCAGATCGTCGTGACGTCCAGCGAGGGTGAGAAGACCGCGAAGATCGCCGTATCGCAGAAGGCCGGCAGCGAGAATCCCGCCCCGGGCGAGGAGATCGTCGGTTCGCTCTCGACGGCCGATGATTTGAACATCCAGTTTGCTCACGATGCCGTGGAGCCCGTCAAGAAAACCCTGACCTTCACGCTGGAGAAGACCGCTACGGCTGAGACCAAGGTGAAGCTCGTCTTCGACGAACGCCATGTCGATGAGTACAACTTCGACCACGCTACTGAGTACGTCGTATTCCCCGAGAAACTCTGCACCATTGCGAACGACGGCGTGATAACCATCCCTGCCGGCGAAACCTCTGCGCAGATCGAGGTAACGCTCTCGCCGAGTGCTTCCGATCTGGAGTATGTTACCACCTACATGGTTCCCCTTCAGGCCGTAGCCCAGACGGAGGGTATCGTCGTCAAAGATGAGGCTGAATACGTCGACTTCCTAGTTTCGCGCATTGGTTCGAAGAAGATCCGCAACATCTGTTACTTCGAGGTGAACGACTGCAACCCGCTCAACGCCATCGAGTACATTCTGGAGGACGGTCAGCCGTTCTTCGATGCCGTCGTGCTCTTCGCTGGCAACATCAACTGGGATGCTTCGAAACAGAAGGTTTACATGAACGCCAACCCCAACGTGCAGGCGTTACTCGACAACTCGGAGGAACTGCTCCAGCCGCTGCGTAAGAAAGGTATCAAGGTGTTGCTCGACATCCTGGGCAACCATGACCAGGCCGGCATCGCTGGTTTGAGCGACTGGGGCTGTGAGCAGTTCGGCAAGGAGCTGGCTCAAATCTGTCTCGACTATAAGCTCGATGGTATAGGTTTCGATGACGAGTATTCGAGCTACTCCGGATCCGGAAAATGGTTCGCAGGCCCCAGCTCCCAGCAGGCCGCCCGTCTCTGCTACGAGACCAAAAAGGCGATGAAGGAATTGTGCCCCTGGGAGACCTGGGTACACCTCTATTACTTGGGCTATATCCAGTCCTCGCTGCCTTCGGTATTCATCGACGGTGTGGAGCATAAGCCGTCTGAATTCATTGACAACGTCTGCGCCGACTACGGCGGTGCAGCAAGACCGGTAAACGGTATGGGACTGAGCGGATGTGCCGGTAATTCCATCCAGCTCAACTATGGCAACTCCATTTCGTCTGAGAGTGCCAAGGCACTGATGAATCAGGGTTACGGCTGGATCATGTGGTTCGCATTCGATCCTTCCGGAACCGGAACAGTCAGCAACAACCGTTCGCACTCGCTCAAGCAGTTCCGCAACGTGGCACAGGGCTGCTACGAGCAGAACGTACTCGATCCCAAAAACGTCTACAACAAGATCGGCGAGGGGCAGTACGATCCCGCACCGCACCCGATCAACTAACCTGAAAACGAATGACGAGGTCGTGCGTCCCGGCTTTGGCCGGGATGCCGCCGACCGTTCGGCCGGAACCGGACGAAGCCGTTGTCCGGTTCGCCGGCAATGAACAAATCCTTAAAACCTGAATGACAAGATATGAAAATTTCGAAAATATTTCTTTTTACAGCTGCTGCGCTCGCACTCTGCGGAGCTTGCGATGACAGCGACGACAAGGTGGATCCTTCGACTACCGAAGACAAGATTTCCATTTCGCCGACGGAAGGCGTCGTGGGGAGCAAGGGCGGCGATGTTTCGACCATGGTTACCAGCTCGGGCGAGTGGACGCTCGAAGGCGCCGAGAACGCTTATGTGACCCCTTCGGCCGCTAAGGGCAAGGACGGCGACATCGTGGCCTTCACGGTGAAGGCCAACGACAAGGAGGAAGACCAGGTCTTCACTTATACGTTCGCGTGCGGCAAGAAGACCGCTCCTTTCAAGATTACGCTTAAGAAAAAGGCCTCCGAGACCGAGGAGCAGCTCGAACTCTTCTATGCCGAGGAATCGAACATCATACCCCGCGAAGGCGGCAAGGTGACGGTGCTGGTTACCAGTTCGGGCGCGTGGACGCTCGAAGGAGAGTCCGATTTCGTGACGCCGTCGGCTACGAGTGGAGAAGACGGTGCCGAGATAGTCTTCGAGGTGGATCCCAATGAGACCGAGGAGGAGCGGAGCGCCAACTACGTCTTCAAGATGGGCAGTAAGGAGGTCGAATTCCAGATCGTCGAGAAGGGCGAGGTGCCCGAGACCATCGAGATCACCTCGAAGGCGGAGATGCGTCTGGCCTATACGGCTGAGGAACGTCTGGCCGTAGAACTGTCGACGAATGTTAACTACCGCGATCTGACGGCCGAAATCGTATCGGAGGCCGAAGGCTGGCTGACCTATACGATCGCCCGTCCCACTGAGGGCGGCGCCGATACCGACGTTACGGCCTATTTCTCCATGGCTAAGAACGACGGCGAGACTCCGCGCGAGGCTACCGTGACGATCAAGGGCGTGAAGAACGGCGCAGCCGTGCTGAAGGTAACCCAGCTTCCCCAGTCGAAGATTGAGCCCGAGAAGCTGGCCTATTTCCTGGATGTGGAGGCTCAGACGCTCGATATTCCGGTAACGGCCAATGTCGAGTTCGACGTGACGGTGGGTGAGGGTGCCGACGGCTGGTTTACCTATAATAATGCCGACGATAGCGGCCTGCACTTCACAGTGGAGGCTCTGGTTGACGGATCTGCCCGCAGCTGCGAGGTCGTGCTCACCGAGAAGAACGCTCCCGACAATGCAGAGCCGCTGACGGTCAACATCAAGATTTCGCAGAAGTCCAAGGGACTGATTGAGTGCGTGGCCGACATGCGTCGCGCGCGCTGCTACTTCCCGTATCTGAAGAATGCCAATGCGCTCAACGGTCTGAAGAACGGAGCCATGGAGGCGCTGGTCAATATTCAGGATACGCGCGTAGCCGGTTCGTTGTCTACTATTATGGGTATCGAGGGGAAATTCCTCCTCCGTCTGGGCGACGTCGGTGTGCCCTGGAACCAGATTCAGCTGGCCATGAGCGGCGGAAACCGTACGGATGCCAAGCTGGAACTTTCCGAACTGGATCGCTGGTACCATGTCGCAGTAACGTGGGACGATACCTTCGCTTATTTCTATGTTGACGGAGAACTTTTGTATCAGGCCGGTATCTCCAATTACTCCGGTTTCAATCTGGGTGTGGCATACGGAGGCAGTGAGAGCGACTGGAACCGTGCCTTCTGGATCGGTTACGCTTATAATGCCGACCGTTTCTTCCCCGGTTACATGGCCGAGGTGCGCGTATGGAACCGCACCTTGACCAAGGAGGAGATCAATGCCGAGAACCACTTCTACTCCGTTCCGGTGGATTCGGAGGGTTTGGTAGGTTACTGGAAGCTCAACGACGGTGCCGGTGCAATCGTCAAAGACTCGTCGCCGTCGGGCAACGACATGGTGGGCGAAATCAATGTCCGCTCTTCAAACGGCCAGCAGATTGGCGACGAGGGTATGAACTGGGTGGAGATGAGTCTGCCCTAATTTCGAGCGGATAAAATAAGCGTTGCCTGTCCGTCGGGAACGACGGTTCGTGTGTGGCAGCTGAATCCCATTCTGCTATGGGATTGAAAGAGCGTAACGACCCGATTTATCGAGTCGTTACATTCTTTATACAGTAGAGAAGACAACAGTCTATTTTCAGCCTATTGCGTTCAAATACCGCATTTCAAATAACCTAGCACGAGATACAAAAAAATTTCGAACAAGTCTCTTTGTTAAAAGGCAAGGCTGTATTTCGCGATTATCGCATTATATCAGAATAAATAATATTTAGTATAAACATATAAAAAAGTTGTTTATGTCGGAGCAAATCCATATGTTTATAATGCTTTAAGCATTCTTCTATTTGTGTATTATGCAATCTCTTAGCCATCTTAAACATTCTCCTTTGAAATGGGGTTCGTCATTGTACTTTGCGATGGGTTCGCCGTTTGTCGTTCTGCACATGGTCTCGGCAGTTCTGTACAAGGAGCTGGGGATCTCGGATGCTCAGATAGCGTTCTGGACGTCTCTGATCATGTGGCCTTGGACGATCAAGTTCCTGTGGAGCTGTTCCTGGAGTTGTACCGGACGAAGAAGTTCTGGGGCGTCGGGAGCCAGATGCTGAGCGGTGTTCTGTTCGGCGCAGCGGCCCTTTCGCTTCAGCTTCCGCTGTTCTTCGCGGTCAGTGTTGTTGTCTTTGCCGTTGTTGCCTTCAGCGGTGCTACGCACGACATCACGGCCGACGGGGTCTAAATGTCGGAGCTTCCGCCGGCGTCCCAGGCTAAATACATCGGCTGGCAGGGTGCGTTCTACAATTTTGCGAAACTGGTTGCCCCAGGCGGTCTGGTGTGGCTTGCGGGGTGGCTCTGCGACGGCTTCTCGGCCGTCGGCGCGTCTTCTTACGACGCCTCTGTTCGTTCGTGGACGGTCGTTCTGTTGCTCCTGTGCGCCGCGCTCGTCGCTTTGGGCCTTTACCATCTCCGTGCGCTTCCTTCAGGCGGCTCGGCTTCAGAAGGCCGCTCGCTGCAGGATGACCTTATCGGCCTGCGTGAGGTCATCGGCGCTTTTTTCACGAAGAGACACATCTGGTATTATATCGCCTTCATCATCCTGTACAGATTGGGCGAGGGCTTCGTGATGAAGATCGTTCCTCTGTTCCTCAAGGCGGATACCGCATCCGGGGGCTTGGGTCTTACGAACCAGCAGATCGGCCTTTACTACGGGACTTTCGGCGCGGGGGCGTTTCTCATAGGCTCGCTTTTGGCGGGCTACTACATCGCCCGACGAGGTCTGCGGCGCACTCTTTTCACGCTGTGCTGTATCTTCAACCTGCCGTTCGGGGTCTACGCCTTGCTTGCATGGTTCCAGCCTTCGAGCATGTGGCTCGTGGGCGGTGGCATCGTCGTGGAGTACTTCGGCTACGGATTCGGATTCGTGGGCCTCACGCTGTTTATGATGCAGCAGGTCGCTCCGGGGCGTCACCAGATGGCGCACTACGCTTTCGCTTCGGGTATCATGAACCTCTCGGTGATGCTCACGGGCATGGCTTCAGGCTTTTTGAGCGATCTGATGAGCTACCGGATCTTCTTCCTCGCGGTGATGCTCGCCACCATTCCGGCTTTTGTGATCACCCGGCTGGTTCCCTTTACCTATGACGACAAACCAAACGACAAATAATTTATATGGATACACTGAAAATTGCGGGCTCGAATCAGCCCGATATGCCGTGGGAGGATCGTCCCGCCGGCTCCAAAGAGGTGATGTGGCGTTACACGCAGAACCCGATCATCGGGCGTCATGCGCTTTCGACGTCGAATTCGATCTTCAACTCGGCGGTCGTTCCCTTCAAAAAAGGAAAATATAACTATGCGGGCGTTTTCCGGTGCGACGACACGAACCGCCGGATGCGCATCCACGTGGGCTTTTCGGTCGACGGCCTTCGGTGGGAGATCGAGGAGTCCGACTTCCGGCTGGAGGGTGCGGACGCCGAGATCGGCCAGTGGGTCTACGGCTACGATCCTCGCGTTGCGAAGATCGGCGACAAATACTACGTTACGTGGTGCAACGGCTACCACGGGCCGACGATCGGCATTGCGTGGACGGATGATTTCGAGACGTTCCACCAGCTTGAAAACGCATTTCTTCCCTATAACCGCAACGGGGTTCTGTTTCCGCGCAAGATCGGGGGCCGGTTCGCGATGCTGTCGCGTCCGAGCGACACGGGTCACACGCCCTTCGGGGACATCTTCTATTCGGAGAGCCCCGACATGGAGTTCTGGGGCCGCCACCGTCATGTGATGTCTCCCTCGGCGTTCGAGGTTTCGGCGTGGCAGTGCATGAAGATCGGCGCGGGCCCCGTTCCCATCGAGACCTCGGAGGGCTGGCTGCTGTTCTACCACGGGGTGCTTCGCTCGTGCAACGGTTATGTCTACGCCTTCGGTTCGGCGCTGCTGGATTTGGAGGAGCCTTGGAAGGTCACG
>ERZ772897.873-NODE-873-length-34769-cov-6.980094_pt1 | contig 34769 bp, 19 predicted proteins | sample MGYA00512125_ERZ772897 | MGnify/ENA primary metagenome ERZ772897 (study PRJEB29015, sample SAMEA2737660) | human gut metagenome | biome: human gut; feature: human-associated habitat; material: faeces | place: China | collected 2012 ... | reverse complement strand
ATATTTAGTTTAGAATATTTAATGCATATTTCATTTAAATGTATATTTAATGTATTTAAATGTATATTTAATGTAATTAAATGTTTGTTGTCTACATCAGTCCATCCAATAAAACTGAAAATTTAGAATAATATTCTATATATCTATTATATAAATATATTAGGCTATAGTAATAGTCAATCCAAAAATTCCATTATATCCCTTCTAAAAAAATCGTTCTTTTTCGTCTCGTATTTTGTAGAGATAAATGGTATGTGGATACAGCAGAGAATTTGCCTTTTTTCTGTTATTCAAACTAAAAGTGAAACTCAAAAAAGAGAACTCAAAAAAACTAAAAAGAAATAGCAGTATGGCCTCTAGCAATGCTGATGACTGCTCACGTAATTGGAAATAGAGTGCATAATAATCTCTTCTATTAAATTATTTAATAAGACAGACATAAAATAAATTCCATCTTTGAATTTCAAATTCAAATCTGAATCCCCTAGCCTAGGTTGCACAAAAAAATTATTGAATTGAAATTCAAAGTCCAGAAGGAGTTTTAGAGGATTCAAAAAGGTCCGTTGAGCGCCTATATCTTATGTCATAATAGATTCGAACACTTGCCCCGGATTAACTTCCGGATCATAATTGTTCTAGTGAATAACTAAAGAAAAAAATTGGAATAGATAGATGGGAGATAGAATAGAAAGAAACTCAATATAAAAATCTCTCAAAAGTTCACTAATCTTTTTTTTTTATATTGGCAGGTCTCTTTGTATGTGTTGTCCGGAAGGAGGAGGACTCAATGATTATTCGTTCGCCGGAACCAGAAGTAAAGATTTTGGTAGATAGAGATCCCATAAAAACTTCTTTCGAGGAATGGGCAAAACCCGGTCATTTCTCAAGAACAATAGCTAAGGGACCCGATACTACTACTTGGATTTGGAACCTACATGCTGATGCTCATGATTTCGATAGCCATACTAGTGATTTAGAGGAGATTTCCCGAAAAGTATTTAGTGCCCATTTCGGCCAACTCTCCATCATCTTTCTTTGGCTTAGTGGCATGTATTTCCATGGTGCTCGTTTTTCCAATTATGAAGCATGGCTAAGTGATCCAACTCACATTGGACCTAGTGCCCAAGTGGTTTGGCCAATAGTGGGCCAAGAAATATTAAATGGTGATGTTGGCGGGGGTTTCCGAGGAATACAAATAACCTCCGGTTTTTTCCAGATTTGGCGAGCATCTGGAATAACTAGTGAATTACAACTTTATTGCACCGCAATTGGTGCATTAGTATTTGCAGCCTTAATGCTTTTTGCTGGTTGGTTTCATTATCACAAAGCTGCTCCAAAATTGGCTTGGTTCCAAGATGTAGAATCTATGTTGAATCACCATTTGGCAGGATTACTAGGACTTGGATCTCTTTCTTGGGCCGGGCATCAAGTACATGTATCTTTACCAATTAACCAATTTTTAAATGCTGGAGTAGATCCAAAGGAGATTCCACTTCCTCATGAATTTCTCTTGAATCGGGATCTTTTGGCTCAACTTTATCCCAGTTTTGCCGAGGGAGCAACTCCATTTTTCACCTTGAATTGGTCAAAATACGCGGATTTTCTTACTTTTCGTGGAGGATTAGATCCAGTAACTGGCGGTTTATGGCTGACTGATATTGCGCACCATCATTTAGCTATTGCGATTCTTTTCCTGATAGCTGGTCACATGTATAGAACCAACTGGGGGATTGGTCATGGTATAAAAGAGATCTTAGAGGCCCATAAGGGTCCATTTACAGGCCAGGGTCATAAAGGTCTATATGAGATCCTAACAACTTCATGGCATGCTCAATTATCTATTAACTTAGCTATGTTAGGCTCTTTGACTATTGTTGTAGCTCACCATATGTATTCTATGCCTCCTTATCCATACCTAGCTACCGACTATGGGACCCAACTATCATTGTTCACACATCACATGTGGATTGGTGGATTTCTCATAGTTGGTGCTGCTGCGCACGCAGCCATTTTTATGGTAAGAGACTATGATCCAACTACTCGATACAACGATCTATTAGATCGTGTCCTTAGGCATCGCGATGCAATCATATCACATCTAAACTGGGTATGCATATTTTTAGGCTTTCACAGTTTTGGTTTGTATATTCATAATGATACCATGAGCGCTTTAGGGCGCCCCCAAGATATGTTTTCAGATACCGCTATACAATTACAACCCGTCTTTGCTCAATGGATACAAAATACCCACGCTTTAGCACCGAACACAACGGCTCCTGGTGCAACAACAAGCACCAGTTTGACTTGGGGCGGTGGTGATTTAGTGGCAGTGGGGGGCAAGGTTGCTTTGTTACCTATTCCATTAGGAACTGCAGATTTTTTGGTCCATCACATTCATGCATTTACAATTCATGTAACGGTATTGATACTCCTAAAGGGTGTTCTATTTGCTCGTAGCTCGCGATTAATACCGGATAAAGCAAATCTCGGTTTTCGTTTCCCTTGTGATGGACCCGGAAGAGGAGGGACATGCCAAGTATCCGCTTGGGATCATGTCTTCTTGGGGCTATTCTGGATGTACAATGCAATTTCAGTAGTCATATTCCATTTCAGTTGGAAAATGCAATCAGATGTTTGGGGTACTATAAGCGATCAAGGGGTAGTTACTCATATCACAGGAGGAAACTTTGCGCAGAGTTCCATTACCATTAATGGGTGGCTCCGCGATTTCTTATGGGCGCAAGCCTCCCAGGTAATTCAGTCTTATGGTTCTTCATTATCTGCATATGGTCTCTTTTTCTTGGGTGCCCATTTTGTATGGGCTTTTAGTTTAATGTTTCTATTCAGCGGGCGTGGTTATTGGCAAGAACTTATTGAATCCATCGTTTGGGCTCATAATAAATTAAAAGTTGCTCCTGCTACTCAGCCTAGAGCCTTGAGTATTGTACAGGGACGTGCTGTAGGAGTAACCCATTACCTTCTGGGTGGAATTGCCACAACATGGGCATTCTTCTTAGCAAGAATTATTGCAGTAGGATAATGGCTAGGAGGATTTGAAAAGCATTATGGCATTAAGATTTCCAAGGTTTAGCCAAGGTTTAGCTCAGGACCCCACTACTCGTCGTATTTGGTTTGGTATTGCTACCGCACATGACTTCGAGAGTCATGATGATATTACTGAGGAACGTCTTTATCAAAATATTTTTGCTTCGCATTTCGGACAATTAGCAATAATTTTTCTGTGGACTTCCGGGAATCTGTTTCATGTAGCTTGGCAGGGAAATTTTGAGACATGGGTACAGGATCCTTTACATGTAAGACCTATTGCTCATGCAATTTGGGATCCTCATTTTGGTCAACCGGCTGTAGAAGCTTTTACTCGTGGGGGTGCTCTTGGTCCAGTGAATATTGCCTATTCCGGTGTTTATCAGTGGTGGTATACAATCGGTTTACGTACTAATGGGGATCTTTATACTGGAGCTCTTTTTCTATTATTTCTTTCAGCCATATCCTTAATAGCGGGGTGGTTACACCTACAACCGAAATGGAAACCGAGCGTTTCTTGGTTTAAAAATGCCGAATCCCGTCTTAATCATCATTTGTCAGGACTATTCGGAGTCAGTTCCTTGGCTTGGACAGGACATTTAGTTCATGTCGCTATTCCAGGAGCTAGAGGGGAATACGTTCGATGGAATAATTTTTTAGGTGTATTGCCACATCCTCAAGGATTAGGTCCACTTTTTACAGGCCAGTGGAATCTTTATGCTCAAAACCCAGATTCCAGTAGTCATTTATTTGGTACCCCTCAGGGAGCAGGAACTGCCATTCTAACACTTCTTGGGGGATTCCATCCACAAACGCAAAGCTTATGGCTGACCGATATTGCGCACCATCATTTAGCTATTGCGATTCTTTTCCTGATAGCTGGTCACATGTATAGAACCAACTTCGGGATTGGCCACAGTATAAAAGAGATCTTAGAAGCACACATTCCTCCAGGGGGTAGATTGGGGCGTGGACATAAGGGTCTTTATGACACAATCAATAATTCACTTCATTTTCAATTAGGTCTTGCTCTAGCCTCTTTAGGAGTTATTACTTCCTTGGTAGCTCAACACATGTACTCTTTACCTGCTTATGCGTTTATAGCGCAAGATTTTACTACTCAAGCGGCGTTATATACTCATCATCAATACATCGCAGGATTCATTATGACAGGAGCTTTTGCTCATGGAGCTATATTTTTTATTAGAGATTACAATCCAGAACAAAACGAGGATAATGTATTGGCAAGAATGTTAGACCACAAAGAAGCTATAATATCGCATTTAAGTTGGGCCAGCCTGTTTCTGGGGTTCCATACTTTGGGACTTTATGTCCATAATGATGTCATGCTTGCTTTTGGCACTCCGGAAAAACAAATCTTGATCGAACCCATATTTGCCCAATGGATACAATCTGCGCATGGTAAAACTTCATACGGCTTCGATGTACTGTTATCTTCAACGAATAGTCCGGCGTTCAATGCGGGGCGAAGCATATGGTTGCCCGGTTGGTTAAATGCTATAAATGAGAGTAGTAATTCTCTATTCTTAACAATAGGACCCGGAGATTTCTTAGTTCATCATGCTATTGCTCTAGGTTTACATACAACTACATTGATCTTAGTAAAAGGTGCTTTGGATGCACGTGGTTCCAAGTTAATGCCAGATAAAAAAGATTTTGGTTATAGTTTTCCTTGCGATGGTCCGGGACGAGGTGGTACTTGTGATATTTCGGCTTGGGACGCATTTTATTTGGCAGTTTTCTGGATGTTAAATACGATTGGCTGGGTTACTTTTTACTGGCATTGGAAACACATTACACTATGGCAGGGTAATATCTCACAGTTTAATGAATCTTCTACCTATTTGATGGGATGGTTAAGAGATTATCTATGGTTAAACTCTTCACAACTTATCAATGGATATAACCCCTTTGGTATGAATAGTTTATCCGTCTGGGCATGGATGTTCTTATTTGGACATCTTGTTTGGGCTACTGGATTTATGTTCTTAATCTCCTGGCGCGGATATTGGCAGGAATTGATTGAAACTTTAGCATGGGCTCATGAACGCACACCTTTGGCTAATTTGATTCGCTGGAGAGATAAACCAGTGGCTCTTTCCATTGTGCAAGCGAGATTGGTTGGATTAGCCCACTTTTCTGTAGGTTATATATTTACTTATGCAGCGTTCTTGATTGCCTCTACATCGGGCAAATTTGGTTAATGTAATTTTTTTTTGTATCCGCATCCTTTCCTTCTATGGAGAAGGTGGTTTACAGACCTCTTCTATATTCAATTTCTACTTCTATTTCTACATCTAGGATCCGACTTGTATGATTGATTGATACTAATAGGAAATTAACCATTATGGCAAGGAAAAGTTTGATTGAGAGGGAGAAGAAGAGAAAAAAATTGGAACAAAAATATTATTTGATTCGCCGATCCTCAAAAAAAGAAATAAGCAAAGTTCCGTCGTTAAGTCAAAAATGGGAAATTCATGGAAAGTTAGAATCACTACCGCGTAATAGTGCACCTACACGTCTTCATCGACGTTGTTTTTTGACCGGAAGACCAAGAGCAAATTATCGGGATTTTGGGTTATCTGGACACATACTTCGTGAAATGGTTAATGCATCTTTGTTGCCTGGTGCAACAAGATCGAGTTGGTAAGGGTAGGTTGAAAAATTCTCTTCAATGTTTTATTCATTTTTATGATCAACGATCATAAGAGGGCCCCTTTACCATTCTGTACAAATGGTTTATTCTATTTGTACAGAATGATAAAGGGGCACATTCAATCTTTGTTTGTGCATTAGTTGTCAATTCTTCTCTTTACCGCGGGGTAGAGCAGCTTGGTAGCTCGCAAGGCTCATAACCTTGAGGTCACGGGTTCAAATCCCGTCTCCGCAACAGTTTTTGATAAAAGCAGGAATTCAAGAAAAGGGGGGGAGATACTATCACAGTCAACTCTAACAATTTTTATTACTTTTTAATAATTTAATAATCGATTTAATAAAGTACTAAGGGCAGGGGCGGATAGCGGGAATCGAACCCGCGTCTTCTCCTTGGCAAAGAGAAATTTTACCATTCGACTATATCCGCATTTTTGAATCGTATTTGATACGTAATATATCAATCTTATTTGTGCAGAGCTAGGTTTGATACTCCGTTAGGCGTAATTTGAAAGAAAGTCGAAAAATGGAAAATATATGAAATATATATATGAGATCTCCCTATTCTATTAATAAGGATTTATCTATTAATAGAAGATTAATTTAGTAATAGTTCTTTCTATTAATACTTCTATATTAATACTTATAATATAAAAGGATTAATCGTAGAAATTAGTCGTATAAATAGAATAAATAAATAGAATAGTATTGAATAGTATTCAATTTGAGAAGAGAATCTTTATAGAGGATTTCGAATAGATTCGAAATTTAATAGATTAATAAAATCTATAAATCTGAATATATTACTCCTATTGAATATTCAAATTCATTTTTCTATTACTATTTTTTTTATTTTGTGATTTTATTCTATAAATTTAATTATATTAAATTTATAGATTTTGAAAGTTGAATTCAATTTCTATTTTGAGATTTGTTTTTAAGTTTTACAATATACCATAACAATATACCCTCCCTATATATAAATATAAGATGATATAAATATTAAGTATAGAAGATTTTTCCAATAGAAAAAAAAGTTTGACCCCTCCCTCCCTATAATGTCTTAGTTTTCTTTATTTTTATTTGGGGGCTTATATATTCCATTTTTTTAATTTTAATGTGCCTCACAATTCGAAAGAATTCGTGGGGAGGGGTCATTTCAGTTCATTTTTCGATCTATAACAAATAGCTTCAAGAGATGATAGAATTAAGAATACCCACTAAAAAAACTAATACAATCCATAATGAGGTACCGGAAAATACAACATTTTTGTTACTTGACCAACCATCAGGAGAAGCAAATACAACCGGTACACTAATCAATAAAATTGATGAAGTAGCAATTAATGCAAAAACAGCCAATTGGAAAGCTATAGTCATGTTTCTAATCCTCCAATTTACCAACAAAAGAAAACTATACCATTTGATCCCAACTCCTCGATTCCGTTATCAAAAAAAAATTGTAATAAAAAAACATATTTTGGGGTTTTATCATGAATCTATTGATTTTATATGACGTATTACCTACCCCTTTCTTTTTAGGCATGGATCGAAGGTTTGTTTTTATTTCAGAAAAAGACATGCTGGATCATGCATCTTCTATAATATTTTGAAGAATTAAAAGTGACCAATTGATTCACACTGGATATCTATGCCATCGATCATCGATCGATACTAACTATATTAATTCATATAGTTATGTTCTATTCAGTAGAATAAAGATAAAATAGAAATTGGCTTTTTGGTTGGAGAGATGGCTGAGTGGTTGATAGCCCCGGTCTTGAAAACCGGTATAGTTCACAACACGAACTATCGAGGGTTCGAATCCCTCTCTCTCCTTTTGTTTTTGCTCGACGAAAGTATTCTTTTTCTTTTATTGGTTTTGGTTGGTTCGGTTTTTTCGGGCTCGGCGATACTACCACTTAGCCGAGCCCGAAAAAAAAAAGATTCAGAATTTCGATATAATTAGATTAGATAGAAATGGATTAAAACGAGAAGTAAAATACTTTTTATTTTTGATTTTAATCTGACCCGCTCGACTCAACCCTATATGTATGGTAAAATCAACGTGATTCCTACTTCAAGCATTAGATCTCATATCTCAATTAAGAGGAGTCATGGAAAGAACAGGTTCAAAATCGCGATCAATTCCTTTTTCAAATCCTGCGGCAGCTGCGCGAGCTCTTCCCGCGTGCCATAAATGACCTACGAATAGGAAGAATCCTAGAACAAAATGAGAAGTAGCTAACCAACTTCTAGGAGAGACATAATTGACTGCATTGATCTCGGTAGCTACGCCACCCACGGAATTTAAAGAACCTAAAGGAGCATGAGTCATATATTCCGCGGAACGACGTTCTTGCCAAGGCTGTATGTCTTTTTTAAGTCTACTCAAGTCCAAACCATTGGGACCTCTTAGAGGTTCTAACCAGGGAGCACGTAGATCCCAAAAACGCATAGTTTCTCCCCCAAAAATTACTTCTCCGGTCGGGGAACGCATTAAATATTTACCTAAACCGGTAGGTCCCTGAGCGGATCCTACATTAGCCCCAAGACGTTGGTCTCTAACTAGAAAAGTAAATGCTTGAGCTTGAGAAGCTTCTGGACCAGTGGGCCCGTAAAATTCACTCGGATAAGCGGTATTATTAAACCAGACAAAGCAACAAGCAATAAAGCCAAAAACAGATAAAGCACCTAAACTATAAGACAAATAAGCTTCTCCGGACCATACAAGTGCACGCCGAGCCCACGCAAAAGGTTTGGTTAAAATATGCCAAATTCCACCAAGTATACAAATCGAACCCAACCATACATGCCCCCCAATTATATCTTCCAAATCGTCCACACTAACAATCCATCCCTCTCCTCCAAAAGGTGATTTTAGTAAATAACCAAATATAATACTTGGACTAAGGGTCAAGTTGGTAATTTTTCTTACATCCCCCCCTCCCGGAGCCCAGGTATCATATATACCCCCAAAATAAAGAGCCTTGAATACTAGAAGAAAAGCACCTATGCCTAACAAGATTAAGTGAATACCTAAAATTGTAGTCATTTTATTTCTATCTTTCCATACATAACCGAAGAATGGAAAAGATTCTTCAAGAGTCTCAGGTCCCAGAAGTGCATGATAAATACCACCAAAGCCCAATACTGCAGAGGAAATTAAGTGAAGTACTCCGGACACAAAGTATGGAAAGGTGTCTATAACCTCCCCCCCAGGACCTACCCCCCAACCTAGAGTTGCTAGATGGGGAAGTAAAATTAAGCCTTGCTCATACATGGGCTTCTCGGGTACGAAATGAGCCACTTCAAATAGGTTCATTGCTCCGGCCCAGAATACTATTAATCCGGCATGGGCTACATGAGCTCCCAGTAGTTTACCGGATAAATTGATAAGTCGGGCATTTCCGGCCCACCAAGCGAAACCGGTAGTTTCTTGGTCACGACCTGTTAAAGCTAAAGTTCCATTAAAGAGCGTTTCCACGTGGTAGAACCTCCTCAGGGAATATAAGGTTTTCATGAGGCTGATCTTGAGCCGCCATCCACGCGCGAATACCTTCGTTTAAAAGAATATTTTTGGTGTAGAAAGTCTCAAATTCAGGATCTTCTGCTGCACGTATTTCTTGAGAAACGAAGTCATAGGCACGTAGGTTCAAGGCCAGGCCGACTACTCCAAGAGCACTCATCCATAAACCAGTTACAGGTACAAATAACATAAAGAAATGTAACCAACGTTTATTGGAAAAAGCAACCCCAAAGATTTGGGACCAAAAGCGGTTAGCGGTGACCATTGAATAAGTTTCTTCAGCTTGGGTTGGGTTAAAAGCACGGAATGTATTTGCGCCATCACCATCTTCAAATAAAGTATTTTCCACGGTAGCACCATGAATAGCGCATAGTAGTGCAGCGCCCAATACACCAGCAACTCCCATCATATGAAATGGGTTTAATGTCCAATTATGAAACCCTTGGAAAAATAGGATGAATCGAAATATAGCTGCTACACCAAAACTGGGTGCAAAGAACCAACCAGACTGACCCAGTGGATAAATCAGGAATACGGAAACAAAAACAGCAATTGGACCAGAGAATGCGATTGCATTATAAGGGCGCAATTGAACAGATCGAGCAAGTTCAAATTGACGTAACATGAAACCTATTAATGCGAAAGCGCCGTGGAGAGCAACAAAAGTCCACAGACCACCTAATTGACACCAACGGGTAAAATCTCCTTGTGCTTCAGGACCCCATAGTAACAACAAAGAGTGTGCTAAACTATTAGCAGGAGTAGAGACTGCAGCGGTTAAGAAGTTACAGCCTTCCAAATAGGAACTTGCCAATCCATGAGTATACCATGAAGTTACAAAGGTTGTACCTGTGAACCAACCCCCCAAAGCGAAATAGGCGCAAGGAAAGAGCAACAGACCGGACCAACCCACAAAAACGAAACGGTCCCTCCGTAACCAGTCATCCATAATATCAAATAAATCATTTTCATCTTTGGTAAATTTACCAAGAGCTATAGTCATAGTGATCCTCCTATTCAACTACTTCAACCATTTCCGAACACCTCCTAGCATTTTGGGGATGGGACCTTGGAGGCTTTTCTCATTTATATAATGATTCTTTTTCTCGTAGATTTCCCTTCTTTTCTAATGCGTTTCGGATATAAAAATCATTTATTGCTCTATGGATACCTAGGTTAAGTTGAATCCATGAACTCAATCCGGCTATTCCTTTTTTTATTCTTCTAAATCAAATCCCCTAAGTCATGAATGGTTAATTGTCTTATGACTCATAAATTTACTCATAAATCTGATAGAAATTTTTTTTTAACAATTTTTCAAGAGAAAAATGATACCTTTTCTCGTTCGCGCTACCAGCGGAGCCCGGGCACACTCCGTTCCTTTGATCAAAGAATAATATTCAAAGAATATTTTTGTGAAATTGAAAAAATAAAAAAAAAATGTTTTCAAAATTCTTCTAATTTTTATGTCTAGGAAACTGGCTTATTTAGTACTTTCTATTTTTTATTACTTTTCTATTTGAATCTTATTTCAAGATTTTTTCTTTTAGTGTCGTTTTTGTTCTATTTTCCTTTCTTTCAGTTAAAAAAAACTCCAAAGTCTACTTTTTTGTAGATCACGGTAAGAGAAAGAGAAATTTCTAATATTTTTTCTATTTACTTTTTCGATATTTTTATCTATCTATCTATCTATCCGAGTAATTAATATTAATTGAATTAAAATATTTTAATTAATATTAAATAAAATAATAGAAATAATAAGAGAAGAGACTGTAAGTGAAAAGTCTCTTTCTCCCAGTCATTAATTGCCGGAAATATACCGGAAGCACCGATAGAAAAAGAAAATATTTGATACGTGAAGCCATGATTTGATGTATTTTTTTTATATATCATATCCCATTTTATAGAAATGGAAATTGATCTTCTCTTGTGTTCAAAAAAAAATGACTTGTATTTTGGAGCTTGGAATAAGCTCTAGAAAGGGAATATAAAAATATTCCTATAGAATCTTGAGGAACGGGAGGATTTAATCGTAAATATCGACTAATTCTTACGAAGTACAAATCAAAAAGAAGTCTAAAAAAAAAAGATAAATTTCATCTATATCGAATTTGAATATCAGAATAGTAGATATAGTTCTGATTCAATGGGTTAGGTCCACTTACTTTTTTTTTAATGTTTCGAAATTTTTTTATTGGAATAATCGAAAATAGCAATATAAAGAAGATATCATTATTCATTAAATAAAAAAAAGAGACTGATAAAAATGTTCTACTTTATAAATAGACTAAGTACTAAATAGACTAAGTAGAAATTGTTTACTAAAATTTGATTATCATTCATTAGAATGATAACAATAGTTTATTACAATTCAGAATTCTATTTTCTACTGAAATTAGACTCTTAGTTTTTTTTTTTTCGAAAAAAGAACAACAACAATATCTCTATTCTGCATTCAAATACGAAAACTACAAAAGACCAATACTACTGCTGAGGTTTTGTTTTATGAGAATGAAAAAGGGTCGGGCTCAAAGCCCCTTATCGGATTTGAACCGATGACTTACGCCTTACCATGGCGTTACTCTACCACTGAGTTAAAAGGGCTCCGCTTGATTCAATTCCTTATTCAGCAATAAGCCAATATGAGTCTAGTACAGATATTTGTTACTGAATATACTTCTTAATATAGATAATATTAGAATATCCGTTAGAATATATGCACATAGATATATCTATTATCTACATATCGACTCATTAAAGGACAAAAAATTCGATTTACCTAGTGAAAAAACATATAGTTAATAAAAAAGTTTATTGATATTAGATTTGATTTTGAATGATATGATATCGATGTTATCATATCAATGGAATTTGAAATAAATTCAAAAGCGATTCGAATTCTGGTTATCCTCATCATAACGAAATTCATTGTATTGGGTATTGATACATGTACCCACCAATTCAAATAAATATTTTATTGAATCGTTGCAAAATGGATTCCAATTTTCCTGCTCTTGAACCGATTCTTATTGAAAAAAAAAAAATAACTTGTTGATCCATATCCTTTTACCCCGATTTCCATATTTATTCGTGGTTTTTCCGGCTTAGGATGAGACAGAGATATATTTATTTTTATAAAATGAATAAAAGAAATGAAGTTTTAACCCACGCTACGCCTTTTCTAGCAAACCAACCACTCCACGAAAGATCCTACTTTTTTTGGAATTATAGATTGGCGATTGGAATGAACAATTTAGAAATCGTGATGATGAACTCCCCAAATATATGGTATGGAGTTTTGAAAAAAAGGGGGGGGGAGATCCTTCTGAGCGAATCATATCATTCCAATCTATTGACAATTAAAAAAAAAACTGTTTATACTAAGAACATAGCATAACGGCGGTCGGGAAAGTGGGCCCCCATCGTCTAGTGGTCCAGGACATCTCTCTTTCAAGGAGGCAACGGGGATTCGACTTCCCCTGGGGGTAGGGTACTACGAAAGGAAGGTGATCATGGATCATCTAAAAAGAATCAAATTGATTCTTCCTGGGTCGATGCCCGAGTGGTTAATGGGGACGGACTGTAAATTCGTTGGCAATATGTCTACGCTGGTTCAAATCCAGCTCGGCCCAATAATTTGCCGATCCACCATAAAAAGATATAACCATTTGTTGTTCTCCGGAAATGGCCGATATGCTCAGATATGGGAGAAAATAAAATGTGATAAATCTTTAGGGATCTTTTTTTACGGACCATATATACATATAAAATTCAAATCTTGTTAATGATCTAGATCCTTATTAGGATCTCTAAGTATAATATAAAAAACGATTAAATAAAAAAAAGATAAAAAAAAAGACTCTTTCTTTATTTAATTTCTTTTGTATTGATGGATTCATTTTTCAATTGATTTGGCAATAATGAATGAAGGGATTACAAGTAATCCATGTCGATCTCTAAAGTGCGTATTGATATATCAATTCAATAAATATATCTATTTATATAATTGAATAATAATAAAAATAATGGATATATGATACGTCTCTGTCAGTTAATTAAAGCAAACGATTCTATAATCTAAAATAATAAAAACAAAAGGTTTGAATGAAAGCATAAGAATTTCTATGCTGTACGCCCCTTTCCTGGGATTGTAGTTCAATTGGTCAGAGCACCGCCCTGTCAAGGCGGAAGCTGCGGGTTCGAGCCCCGTCAGTCCCGAATGAATAAAAATCCAAAAAAAGACACCAATTTGTATGTGAAAGGGAATCCTAATAACAAAAAAATATCATTCCTAAGAGGGATCCCCTCTTTTTTGCTTCGTGGGAACCCTTATCTAATTTGAAATTCAAAAGTTAAAAAAAAAAAAAGAATTTTTGATTGCATCAGAAACGACATTTTTTGAATTTGGTATGGATAAAAGATCTTCCTATGTTATACTATTCCATTCTCGACGATGAATCGATTTGATAGCTTAGCTTAGATATTGTTATTCATGATATTATATTGGTTCTATTTGATATCATCGAGATGTGATTTAGACCATTGAATTTGCTGACGAAAGATTTACCATCTCTATGGGATTAGATCCCGAGTTATTTATTGGAAATAAAAGAAAAAAAGCATAGAGATTATGGAAGTAAATATTCTGGCATTTATTGCTACTGCACTGTTCATTCTAGTTCCCACTGCCTTTTTACTTATAATTTATGTAAAGACGGTAAGTCAAAGTGACTAATTTGACTTAAAACATGATTTCATTTCTTAATTCATGTCAATACAGTGAATGAAAAAAAAGATTCTATTTTTGCTTAAGATTTAATAAATGAAATAATCGGACTAGAAGCAACAGAATTCTATAAAATCTGGATAGATAATATGGTAGAAAGAAATCAATTTGATTTCTTTCTACCATATTATCTATATTATCTATTCTATAATTGTAGTGCAAAAAGTTTTACTCTATAATATAATATGGATCAATCTACAATATGTATCTAAATATTCAGATCGACCTTCTTATATATAGACTTATATATATCGAATTTCAATTCCATTACATCATTATATCTAATGTACATAGTAGCTCCAATTTTTTCTTTATTTCATCCATTTTTTGTATTGGTTCCACTAAAATATATATGTAATAATCCAAAAGCAACTCTTATTTTTGCTATTCAAATTTATGGGTTTCTGATTCTTAATATCAATCCCGGCCCGGTATCATATAAAAAAATTGAGTAATACTTTTAGCATTTCCAAGAAGTAATTGATTAAATAGTTGGAATAGTTGTAATAGTTAACAAATGATCGGTAGTTTCTACGAGAAGCTTTTTCTGTATTTTGAAAAGATTGGTAGTCAACCCCAATCTTTTTTACATTTTAACCATGATTGCAAATAAATGAGTTCAATAAAGAACTTAGAAATCCAACTTTGAAAAGAGGGGAAAAAAGGGAAAAGGGGTGTTAAAGGGGGTTCCGCGGTTACTCATTTTCGATATATAACTTTGGTAAGAGCCAGTTCATCTAAATAGAAATCTTAGGAAGAATTAGGTTGGAATAGGAAAAAATTTCCTATCTTTTTTTCATCCCCTTAACAAGAATAAGGTAATAATTTCACTATTTGGGTGATTGACAGAGTATTTTGTATTTAGTATGCATAGAATACATTACACCACTCAAATAAAATAGACTTCCGAAATGCGGATATATTTGAATTAAAGGAATTGGTATGGTATTAATTAAAAGGAAATGAAAAATATTCAATAGAAAAATTTAATAACCCAGCTAGAAAACAATTGATACAGTTGGATCCCCCACCCCAATTAGTCGTACCTTTAAAGTCCACTTCTTCCCCATACTACGAGAGAAAGGGAAAATGTGAAAACTACCATTAAAGCAGCCCAAGCAAGATTTACTATATCCATGTGAATTTTTTCTCCTATCTCTATAAAAAATATCACTATGAAGGAATTATTTTACTATTGTTCACTAATTCTTGTTGTTTTTTTTTGGTATTAATCTAATCACTGAGAATACTAGAAACTATAATAACTATATATATTTATTTAAATCGCTGGTACAGAGTCAAAGGGGGATTCGATTCTGCACTAAAACTATTATATTAACACGAAACAATTCAATAAATTCTATTAGAACATCAAACAAGTTTTGATCAGATTTCTAGTAGAGTCGGAAAACATTACAGATAAATTCGTTTTTCCTCTCATTTTTTTAATTAAAAGGTCAAAATTCAATTCTCTTGTCGATCAGGCGACACCCGGATTTGAACTGGGGAAAAAGGATTTGCAGTCCCCCGCCTTACCGCTCGGCCATGCCGCCAAAACGATATATATATGAGAATACCCTTTTTTTATTGAAAAAGAGATATGCACTTTGATCGACAAACGCAATAATGGAAGGACAAAACGGAACCGTTAACTATACAATTCCTGAACAATTCTTGAAATCGAAATGAGAAGATGGTTTTGTCGTTATGAGATAAAAAAAAATGCAATTTGATACAAAATTTATCAATATTGCTTTTTTTATTCAAAAAACCTTCTCCATTTTAATTATAACAGTAACTGTCAGTATATGTAAACCCTAGAATATAACTAGAAATTGTTACAGAGATAATATCTATCGGGTATCATATCCGTATTCCGCATATGATACGTATATACCAGAATTTGAAATAAGATTCTCGTGCTTCCATAATTGAAAGAAGTTTTCCTTGAAAAAATAAATTCAATAGAAATTGAAAAATTGACTACGACATGCTCTGTACCGAATAAATAGGACTGCTATAAAAGGAAGAGACATGTATCTAATCTGGATACTAGATATATGGCTAGCTATAGCAACGGAAGTTAGATTTGTGCAGGTTTAATAAATATACTAGCTTTATTACGTATTCCAATTGTATTCTCAAATAAGAAGGGGTGGTGTGTAAACTCTCCCACCTTTGTAAATTCGAATTCTCCCTATTAATATAATAGAAATCTATATATATAATTTTGATAATTTTGAATTTGGAAAAAAAAAATTGAAAAGGGAGGGATTAAGTATTCTAAAATGAATTCTATGATTTCTATTATATTGTTCTATATTATATTGTTTAGGATTATTAGATTAGGTTTTTATCGAGCCGAACAAATCCCGAGTCGATTTTTTTCCCGGTATCCAAATCGAATTGAAATATGTAATATCATAACATAATAATGTTATTATGTTATAAATGGAATCCATTTTTTGGATATTCTAAAAAAACCAAGAAGTCGAGTTGGATCGTTTCAATTCCTTTCCATTTGGATTCTATCCGTTTGTTTTGTTGCAAATTCAAATTTGAGTATTAAATTCGATTCCCACCTTTTTTGTTTCTTCCTAACAGGTATTTCCTATACGGGGTTGGTAAAAAAATTTCATGTGATTCGGTAAAAGCAACAACAATTCCATTATTGCTAATTTTATTCATGTTATTCGATGAATAATGAGACAGCAAATGATGGGACATTTTCTAAAAAATACAAGGGGAAAATAAAAAATGATTGGGGGTGAAAATGCGGGAATGTCTACAATACCGGGATTGAATCAGATACAATTTGAAGGGTTTTGTAGGTTCATTGATCGGGGCTTAAGAGAAGAACTTTATAAGTTTCCAAAAATGGAAGATCTGGATCAAGAAATCGAATTTCAATTATTTGCGGAAACATACCAATTGGTAGAACCCTTGATAAAAGAAAAAGATGCTGTATATGAATCACTTACATATTCCTCTGAATTATATGTATCTGCGGGATTAATTTGGAAAAACAATAAGGATATCCAAGAACAAACAATTTTTATTGGAAATATTCCTCTAATGAACTCCTTGGGAACTTCTATAGTAAATGGAATTTATAGAATTGTAATCAATCAAATATTGGAAAGCCCTGGTATCTATTATCGGTCAGAATTGGACCATAACGGGATTTTGGTCTATACTGGCACTATAATATCGGATTGGGGAGGGAGATTAGAACTAGAGATTGATAGAAAAGCAAAGATATGGGCTCGTGTCAGTAGGAAACAGAAAATATCTATTCTAGTTCTACTATCAGCTATGGGTTTGAATTTAAACGAAATTCTAGAGAATGTTTGCTATCCCGAACTCTTCTTGTCTTTCTTGAATGATAAGGAAAAAAAAAAAATTGGGTCAAAAGAAAACGCCATTTTGGAGTTTTATCAACAATTTGCTTGTGTAGGCGGAGATCCTGTATTTTCTGAATCTTTGTGCAAGGAATTACAAAAAAAAATTTTTCACCAACGATGTGAATTAGGAAGGATTGGTCGACGAAATCTGAATCGAAGATTGAATCTTGATATACCTCAGAACAATACATTTTTGTTACCACGAGATATATTGGCAGCTGCCGATCATTTGATTGGAATGAAATTTGGAATGGGTACACTTGATGATATGAATCATTTGAAAAATAAACGTATTCGTTCCGTAGCAGATCTCTTACAAGATCAATTCGGATTGGCTCTGGTTCGTTTAGAAAATATGGTTAGAGGAACTATATGTGGAGCAATTAGACTTAAATTGATACCGACTCCTCAGAATTTGGTGACTTCAACTCCACCAACAACTACTTTTGAATCTTTTTTTGGATTACATCCATTATCTCAAGTTCTGGATCGAACCAATCCATTGACCCAAATAGTTCATGGTAGAAAATTGAGTTATTTGGGCCCCGGAGGGGTGACGGGGCGAACTGCTAGTTTTCGGATACGAGATATCCATCCTAGTCATTATGGACGCATTTGTCCAATTGATACGTCTGAAGGAATCAATGTTGGACTTATTGGATCTCTAGCTATTCATGGGAGAATTGGTCGTTGGGGGTCTATAGAAAGTCCATTTTATGAAATTGATAAGAGATCAAAAAGAATACGGATGCTTTTTTTACCACCAAGTAGAGATGAATACTATATGGTAGCTACAGGAAATTCTTTAGCACTGAATCGAAGTATTCGGGAGGAACAGATTGTCCCAGCGCGATATCGTCAAGAATTTCTGACTATTGCATGGGAAGAGGTTCATCTCCGAAGTATTTTCCCCTTTCAATATTTTTCTATTGGAGCTTCGCTCATTCCTTTTATCGAGCATAATGATGCGAATCGAGCTTTAATGAGTTCAAATATGCAACGTCAAGCAGTTCCGCTTTTTCGGTCCGAAAAGTGCATTGTGGGAACGGGATTGGAACGCCAAGTAGCCTTAGATTCGGGGGCTTCCGCTATAGCGGAACACGAGGGAAAGATCTTTTATACCGATACTGAAAAGATCCTTCTATTGGGCAATGGGGAGACTTTAAACATCCCATTGGTTATGTATCAAGGTTCTAATAAAAATACTTGCATGCATCAAAAACCTCAAGTTCAACGCGGTAAATGCATAAAAAGGGGTCAAATTTTAGCGGACGGTGCTGCTACAATTTTCGGCGAACTTGCTTTGGGAAAAAACATATTAGTAGTTTATATGCCATGGGAGGGTTACAATTCTGAAGATGCTGTACTCATCAGCGAACGTCTGGTCTATGAAGATATTTATACTTCTTTTCACATACGGAAATATGAAATTCAAACTCATGTGACAAGCCACGGTCCTGAAAAAATCACTAAGGAAATCCCACACCTAGAAGCCCATTTACTCCGAAATTTAGACAAAAATGGAATTGTTACCCCCGGATCTTGGGTAGAGACGGGCGATATTTTAGTGGGGAAATTAACGCCTCAAATGGTACAAGAATCCTCGTATGCCCCGGAAGATAGATTATTACGAGCTATACTTGGAATTCAGGTATCCTCCTCAAAGGAAACTTGTCTAAAACTACCTATAGGCGGTAGAGGTCGAGTTGTTGATGTAAGATGGATTCAAAAAAAAAGAGGTTCCAATTATAATCCAGAAACTATTAGAATATATATATTGCAGAAACGTGAAATCAAAGTAGGTGATAAAGTGGCCGGGAGACATGGAAATAAGGGTATCGTTTCCAAAATTTTGCCTAGACAGGATATGCCTTATTTGCAAAATGGAAGACCCGTTGATATGGTCTTCAACCCATTAGGAGTTCCGTCAAGAATGAATGTAGGACAGATATTTGAATGCTCACTCGGATTAGCGGGGGATATGCTAGATAGACATTATCGAATAGCACCCTTTGATGAGAGATATGAGCAAGAGGCTTCGAGAAAACTAGTATTTTCTGAATTATATGAAGCCAGTAAACAAACGTCGAATCCGTGGATATTTGAACCCGAGTATCCGGGCAAAAGCAGAATATTTGATGGAAGAACAGGGAATCCTTTTGAACAGCCTGTTATAATAGGAAAGCCTTATATCTTGAAATTAATTCATCAAGTTGATGATAAAATACACGGACGTTCTTGTGGGCATTATGCACTTGTTACGCAACAACCCCTTAGAGGAAGGGCTAAACAAGGAGGACAGCGCGTAGGTGAGATGGAGGTTTGGGCTCTCGAGGGATTTGGTGTTGCTCATATTTTGCAAGAGATGCTTACTTATAAATCTGATCATATTAAAGCTCGGCAAATAGTACTCGCGACTACGATCATTGGACGAACAATACCAAAACCCGCGAACGCTCCAGAATCCTTTCGATTACTCGTTCGAGAACTACGATCTTTAGCTATGGAATTGAATCATTTCCTTGTATCTGAGAAGAACTTCAGGATTCATAGGAAGGAAGCTTAATTGGATGGAATCATCATTTTTACTCTATGATTGATCAATATAAACATCAACAACTCCGAATTGGATCGGTCTCTCCTCAACAAATAATTGCTTGGGCAAAAAAAATCTTACCTAATGGAGAGATAGTTGGGGAGGTAACAAAGCCCTATACTTTTCATTACAAAACTAATAAGCCTGAAAAAGATGGATTATTTTGCGAAAGAATTTTTGGACCTGTAAAAAGTGGAATTTGTGCTTGTGGAAATTATCGAGTGATCGGAGAGAAAAAAAAAGACAACCAAAAATTTTGCGAACAATGTGGGGTAGAATTTGTTGATTCTCGGATACGTAGATATCAAATGGGCTATATAAAACTCGCATGCCCAGTAACCCATGTGTGGTATTTGAAACGTCTTCCTAGTTATATCGCGAATCTTTTGGATAAACCTCTTAAAGAATTAGAAGGTCTAGTTTACTGCGATGTGTGATTTGATCAAAATTTTTATTGTACAGATTTTGAACAATAAACTGTCATTCCAATCAATTGATTTGGGATGTCCCAGATCTGACGTGTCTCTGGAAGTGAGTAACATGAAACTCAGAATTTTGGGTATAGGGAATATTTCCCATTTAATTGAAAAGGGGAATAGATCTATGGTTTAGTAACAAAGAAATATAAGCTTTACCTCGTAAAAAAGGACCTTTTGTGGGAATTTACTATAATTCCATTATTCCATTTCTTTTCTAAAGAACGGAATTTGTGTTCAAATCAGCAAAAGTATCATGGTTTTCGAAGTTTATCTATCGCATATAGGCTTATATAATAAGGACATCGTGGCATAACCATCGAGGTTAAGTCTGGGCCTAAAAGATCACATGAAATTATACATAAGATAGACAAGCAAATCTCTTATGAATTTAGGGATACTCTTTTAATTTCAATTAAAAATGAAGGAGATTCTCCATTCGAGGGGAGTAGACTACTCAAAAATTTTATACCTCTTTTCTGCGATAATTGAGAAAAGGAGTTCATCAACAATGAAAAGTTGTTGGGTTTTTCTTTAGTGATAACTTGAGTAAAGAGTAAAAATTTTTAGATTATTTGATTCTCCATTTTATAGAATTTGAACGCAGAAATTCATTATTCTTTATTTTGGACTTAATTATTTAAGCCGGATGAAAGGAAACTTTCACGTCCGATTTTGAAAGGGGGAGATCCCATTGATCCATTGGTTGGATCCTATCCAAATTTTTCGTTTGCTAGACCCGTCGTTAAAAAGCCTACTTTCTTACGATTACGAGGTTTATTCGAATATGAAATCCAATCCTGGAAATATAGCATACCACTTTTTTTTACTATACAGGGTTTCGATACATTTCGAAATAGAGAAATTTCTAGTGGAGCGGGTGCTATTCGAGAACAACTAGGCGATCTGGATTTGACAATTCTTATAAATTCTTCATTAGTAGAGTGGAAAGAATTAGGAGAAGGGGGATCCACGGGCAATGAAAATGAATGGGAGGCTCGAAAAGTTGGAAGAAGAAAAAATTTTTTGGTTCGACGTATAGAATTAGCTAAACATTTTATCCGAACAAATATAAATCCGGAATGGATGGTTTTATGTCTCTTACCAGTTCTTCCCCCCGAATTGAGACCCATTATTCAAATCGATGGGGGAAAACTAATGAGCTCAGATATTAATGAACTCTATCGAAGAGTTATCTATCGGAACAATACTCTTATCGATCTATTAACAACAAGTAGATCTACGCCAAGCGAATTAGTAATGTGCCAGGAGAAATTGGTACAAGAAGCCGTGGATACGCTTCTGGATAATGGAATCCGCGGGCAACCGATGAGGGATGGTCATAATAAGGTTTACAAATCATTTTCAGATATAATTGAAGGTAAAGAGGGAAGATTTCGCGAAACCCTGCTTGGAAAAAGGGTTGATTATTCGGGGCGTTCTGTTATTGTAGTAGGACCATCACTTTCATTACATCGATGTGGATTACCTCGCGAAATAGCAATAGAACTTTTCCAGACATTTGTAATTCGTGGTCTAATTCGAAAGCATTTTGCTTCGAACATGGGAATTGCTAAGAGTAAAATTCGGGAAAAAGAACCGATTGTATGGGAAATCCTTCAAGAAATTATGCAGGGGCATCCCGTCTTGCTAAATAGAGCGCCTACTCTGCATAGATTAGGCATACAGGCATTCCAACCTATTTTAGTGGAAGGGCGCGCTATTTGTTTACACCCATTAGTTTGTAAGGGATTCAATGCAGACTTTGATGGAGACCAAATGGCTGTTCATGTGCCTTTATCTTTGGAAGCCCAAACGGAAGCTCGTTTACTTATGTTTTCTCATATGAACCTATTGTCTCCGTCGATGGGAGATCCTATTTCCGTACCGACTCAAGATATGCTTATTGGGCTTTATATATTAACGAGCGGGAATCGTCGAGGTATTAGTGCAAACAGGTATAGTCCGTGTAATCGCAGAAATTCGAAAACTGAAAGAATTTACAATAATAACAATAGATATACGAAAAAAAAAAAAGAACCCTTTTTTTGTAATTCCTATGATGCAATTGGAGCTTATCGACAAAAAAAAATAAATTTCGATAGTCCTTTGTGGTTCCGCTGGCGGCTAGATCAGCGCGTTATTTCCTCAAGAGAAGCTCCTATCGAAGTTCATTATGAACCGTTGGGTATCTATCATGAGATTTATGGTCATTATATAGTAGTAAGAAGTATAAAAAAACAAATTCGTTGTATATACATTCGAACTACTGTTGGTCATATTTCTTTTTATCGAGAAATCGAAGAAGCTATACAAGGTTTTTGTCGAGCCCATTTATATAGTATCTAGTTAAGTCAATTTCTGATGCGGATTTGAATTCAAGGATCAATTAGGATCGGGTAGCATCTTAGTTTTTAAAATAAACTTCTACACGAATCAACATAAGCAAAGAAGCGAAGTTTTCAAACCATTGACTAAAACCCATTGTTGAACTTAATCCCACTGAGCAGAATATGGAGGTACTTATGGGAGAACGGGCTGATCTGGTCTTTCACAATAAAGTAATCGGTGGAACTGCCATTAAGCGACTTATTAGTAGATTAATAGATCACTTCGGAATGGCATATACATCACATATACTGGATCAAGTAAAAACTTTGGGGTTCCGGCAAGCTACTGTTACATCCATTTCCTTAGGGGTCGACGATCTTTTAACCATACCGTCTAAGGGGTGGCTTGTTCAAGATGCTGAACAACAAAGTTTTATTTTGGAAAAACACCATCATTATGGAAATGTACATGCAGTAGAAAAATTACGCCAATCCATTGAGATATGGTATGCTACAAGTGAATATTTACGACAAGAAATGAGTCCCAATTTTAGGATGACCGACCCCCTAAATCCAGTTCATATAATGTCTTTCTCAGGCGCTAGAGGAAATGCATCTCAAGTACACCAATTAGTGGGTATGAGAGGATTAATGTCAGATCCACAAGGACAAATGATTGATTTACCCATTCAAAGCAATTTACGCGAGGGACTCTCTTTAACAGAATATATAATTTCTTGTTACGGAGCCCGTAAAGGGGTTGTGGATACTGCTGTACGAACATCAGATGCTGGATATCTTACTCGCAGACTTGTTGAAGTAGTTCAGCACATTGTTGTACGACGGGTGGATTGTGGTACCATTCGAGGAATTTCTATAAATACCCAGAATGAAATAATGCCAGAAAGAATTTTGATACAAACATTAATTGGTCGTGTATTAGCAGACAATATATATATAGGTTCGCGATGTATTGCCATTCGAAATCAAGATATTGGGATTGGACTAATCAATCGTTTAATAAATTTTCAAACACAATCAATATCTATTCGAACCCCTTTTACTTGTAGGAATACATCTTGGATCTGTCGATTGTGTTATGGGCGGAGTCCTACTCATGGAAACTTGGTGGAATTAGGCGAAGCTGTAGGTATTATTGCGGGCCAATCGATTGGAGAACCTGGTACTCAACTAACATTAAGAACTTTTCATACAGGTGGAGTATTCACAGGAGGTACTGCAGAACACGTGCGAGCTCCGTCTAATGGAAAAATAAGATTCAATCAAGATTTGGTTTATCCCACGCGTACACGTCACGGTCATCCTGCTTTTTTATCTTATATAGACTTATATGTAACTATTGAAAGTGATGACATTCTACATAATGTTAGAATTCCACCGAAAAGCTTTTTATTAGTTCAAAATAATCAATACGTAGAATCAGAGCAAGTGATTGCCGAGATTCGCGCGGGAACATACACTTTAAATTTGAAGGAAAAAGTTCGAAAATATATTTATTCTAACTCACAGGGAGAAATGCATTGGAGTACTGATGTATATCATGCATCTGAATTTAATGGGGGTAACATACATATCTTACCAAAGACAAGTCATTTATGGATATTATCGGGAAAGTCGTGTAAGTGGAGTGACTTATCTTTTTCACTCTTCAAGGATCAAGACCAAATGCACACCCATTCTCGTTCTCTTGGAGAAAAAGCTATTTCTAACTCTTTTTTAAATAATGATTTTGTCGAAAATAACCTAAATCTAGTAAGACATAAATTGTTTAGTTCAAAACCTTACGCTAAATCAGGATTCAATTCAATTCTATATAATTCTCATTTTAGACATCCTATTATTTCCCCGATAACTTCAGATTTATTGGCAAAAAGGCGACGAAATAGATTCATCATGCCATTTCCATTCCAATCGATTGAAGACCCTGACAAACAATTAACGTCTTCTTCCGATATCTCGATTGAAATACCTGTGAATGGTATTTTTCGTAGAAATAGTATCCTTGCTCATTTCGACGATCCTCAATATAGAACACAAAATTCGGGAATTCCGAAATATAAGACTATTGGAACCCCCCCTCTTTTTAAAAAAGAGGATTTAATTGAATATGAAGGAGTCAAAGAATGTAAACCAAAATACCAAATCAAAGTAGAGCGATTTTTTTTCATTCCCGAAGAAGTGCATCTTTTATCCGAACTTTCTTCCATAATGGTAAGGAACAACAGTATTATTGAAACAAATACACCAATCACTTTTAATATAAAAAGTCGAGTAGGCGGATTGGTGCGAATGGAGAAGAAAAAAAAAAAGATTGAATTACAAATATTTTCTGGGGATATCCATTTTCCTGGCGAAATGGATAAGGTATACCGACACAGTGGTATTTTGATACAACCCGAAAGGTTAAAAAAAGATTCAAAGGAATCAAAAAAAATTAAAAATTGGATCTCTGTCCAATGGATCACAATTATCAAGAAAAAGTATTTTGTTTTGGTTCGACCTGTAATTCTATATGAAATTACAAACGGTATCAATTTAGTCAAACTTTTTCCACAAGATCTGTTCCGGGAAAGGGATAATTTGGAGCTTAAAGCTCTCAATTATATTCTTTATGGAAATGGGAAATCAATTCGTAAAATTTCTCACACAAGCATTCAATTAGTTCGAACTTGTTTAGTATTGAATTGGGATCGAGATAAAAAAAGTTCTTCGATAGAAGAATCCCGTGCTTCTTTTGTTGAAGTAAATATAAATGGTCTGATTGGAGATTTTCTAAGAATTGATCCAACGAAATCGCGGATTTCCTATATCAGAAAAAGAAATGATCCATCCGGTTCAGAATGGATCTCGGATAATGAGTCAGATCAAATCAATATTAATCCATTTTTTCCTATTTCTTTCCAGAAAAAAATTCAACAATCACATATCCAAAATCATGAAACGATTCATGTGTTGTTGAACAGAAATACAGAATGCCAATCTTTGATAATTTTGTCATCATATGATTGTTTTGAAATAGGACCTTTTAGCAATGTAAAATACTACAACGAGCTGAAAATAAAAAAGAGAATAAAAAAAATAAAAAAGGATCTTCAAATTCCAATTAAGAATTCATTAGGTCCCGTAGGAATAGCACTTCAAGTTTCAAATTTTTATTCATCGAGATCTGATTATGAGTTATTAAAAGGTAAACTGAATAAAAATTTGAAACTTGACAAGTTAAAAAAAACTTGTCAAGCATTAAAAATTTTTTTAATGGACGAAACCGAGATAATTTATAAGCCCGATCCATGCAGCAACATAAAATTAAATACATTCCGTTTGAATTGGGATTTTCTCCATCATGATTATGATTCTAAATATTGTGAAAAAACGATTACAATAATTAGCCTGGGACAATTTATTTGTGAAAATGTATGTCTATCTCAAACAAAAAATGGACTAGAACTAAAATTAAAATCGGGACAAGTTTTAATTGTTAAAATGGATTCCATATTAATAAGATCGGCTAATACCTATTTGGCGACTCCAGGAGCAACAGTTCATGGACATTTTGGAGAAATCTTTTTTGAAGGAGATATATTAGTAACATTTATATATGAAAAATCGAGATCAGGTGATATAACCCAAGGTCTTCCAAAAGTGGAACAGGTATTAGAAGTTCGTTCGATTGATTCAATATCGATTAACCTAGGGAAGAGGGTTGACGCTTGGAACGAACATATAACCAAAATTCTCGGCATTCCTTGGGGATTCTTTATTTGTACTGAGCTAACTATTGTCCAAAGTCGAATTTCTTTGGTTAATAAAATCCAAAGGGTTTATCGATCCCAAGGAGTGCATATACATAATAGACATATTGAGATTATCGTACGCCAAATAACATCAAAAGTATTGGTTTCAGAAGATGGAATGTCTAATGTTTTTTCACCCAGCGAGCTAATTGGATTGTTTCGAGCTGAACGAGCGGGACGTGCCTTAGAAGAAGTAATTTGTTACCGAGCTCTATTATTGGGAATAACAAAAACATCTTTGAATACCCAAAGTTTCATATCCGAAGCGAGTTTTCAAGAAACTACTAGAGTTTTAGCAAAAGCTGCTCTCCGAGGTCGTATCGATTGGTTGAAAGGTCTGAAAGAGAACGTTGTTTTGGGGGGAATGATACCCGTTGGTACCGGATTCAAAAAGGTAACACAGCCTTCAAAGCAAAGACAACTTATTAAGATTGCTCCGAAAAAAAAGAATTTACTCGAGGAAAAAATAAAAGATATCCTGTTCCACCATAGAGAATTTGTTTTTTAATTTCAAGAATTTATGTGATACGTTGCAGCAATCATTTCCGAAGATTTGATAATTGCTAAAAGCCTATTTTTTCGAATTTATAATTCTTAAATTTAAATAAAGGCGTTTGATTACATTTTTGAAAGAGAATAAAGAAAAAAGTAAAAAAAATTGAATGGCCTGACCATGTATCAAGAGCCAATCTTCGATAAAAGAGAAGGTTCCATCGGAACAAAACTTTTCTTATTTCAGGATACCCTGTCTCTTTTTTTGTGGGGATCAATGACAAAAAGATACTGGAACATAACGTTGGAAGAGATGATGGAAGCGGGAGTTCATTTTGGCCATGGTACTAGAAAATGGAATCCCAGAATGGCACCTTATATATCCACAAAACGTAAGGGTATTCATATTCTAAATCTTACAAGAACTGCTCGCTTTTTATCAGAAGCTTGTGATTTGGTTTTTGATGCAGCAAGTAAGGGGAAACAATTTTTAATTGTTGGCACAAAAAATAAAGCTGCGGATTTAATAGCACGGGCTGCAACAAGAGCTCGGTGTCATTATGTTAATAAAAAATGGCTCGGCGGTATGTTAACCAATTGGTATACTACAGAAACGAGACTTCATAAGTTCAGGTCCTTGAGAACAGAACAAAAAACGGGCAGAATCCATAGTTTGCCAAAAAAAGATACTGCTATTTTGAAGAGACAGTTATCGCACTTGGAAACCTATCTGGGTGGCATTAAATATATGACTGGCTTACCCGATATTGTCATAATCGTTGATCAGCAAGAGGAGTATACCGCTCTTAGAGAATGTATCACTTTGGGAATTCCAACGATTTGTTTAATCGATACAAATTGTGACCCCAATCTCGCGGATATTTCGATTCCAGCTAATGATGATGCTATAGCTTCAATTCGGTTAATTCTTAACAAATTAGTATTTGCAATTTGTGAAGGTCGTTCTAGCTATATACGAAATTCTTAATTAATAATAAAATAAATTATTCCATTGAGAACTTCATAGATTTATAGAATAGAATCGGTTACTATAACTAATTTACTAAATCGCGCAAAAAACAAAAAACCCAGAAATATTAAGTGATTAGTCGATATTCAAAATAAAAGATTTAACAGACAATTGAAAAAATAGATGATTGAATCAAAATAATTCCTTTCAAGTTCTATTTATTTTGAGGGCAATATGAATATTCTATTATGTTCCATCAACACATTAAAAAGATTATATGAGATATCTTCCGTGGAAGTAGGTCAACATCTCTATTGGCAATTAGGGGGGTTCCAAGTGCATGCCCAAGTACTTATAACTTCTTGGGTCGTAATTGCTATCTTATTGGTTTCAGCCATTTTAGTTGTTAGAAATCCGCAAACCATTCCCACTTTTGGTCAGAATTTCTTTGAATATGTCCTCGAATTCATTCGAGATGTAAGTAAAACTCAGATTGGGGAAGAATATGGTCCGTGGGTTCCCTTTGTTGGAACTATGTTCTTATTTATTTTTGTTTCAAATTGGTCGGGGGCTCTTTTGCCTTGGAAAATAATACAGTTACCTCATGGGGAGTTAGCTGCACCCACAAATGATATAAATACTACTGTTGCATTAGCTTTACTTACATCAGTAGCATATTTCTATGCGGGTCTTTCGAAAAAGGGATTAGCTTATTTTGGTAAATACATCCAACCAACTCCAATCCTTCTACCAATTAACATCTTAGAAGATTTCACAAAACCCCTGTCGCTTAGCTTTCGACTTTTCGGAAATATATTAGCTGATGAATTAGTAGTTGTTGTTCTTGTTTCTTTAGTACCCTTAGTAGTTCCTATACCTGTCATGTTCCTTGGATTATTTACAAGCGGTATTCAAGCCCTTATTTTTGCTACTTTAGCTGCGGCTTATATAGGTGAATCCATGGAAGGCCATCATTAACTTAACAAATTTAGGAAATAGTCTTTTTTTTAGTTTCTAGTTTAGTTTGACTCGCCACAATATATGTGCGGCTAAAGATAATATACTTAGGTAACAAAAATACATAAAAGATAAACAAATAAGTTTTGAATTCTGATTCTATTAATTGAATATTCATAAATACGGGGTTAAATTAAATGCAATCAAAGTATAAATAAATATATGATTTGGTAAAAAAATAGAAAAGATTACTTGAGAGCTGTAAAAAAAAATAGGAAAAAGATTCATTATTTAAAAGATGTTTTTCCTATTTTTTTTTTACTAAACTAAAAAGAATCTTTGTTTTCAATTTTTTTCAATAACTTTTTGGTATTGTTTTTGTTGTATTTTATTTTGTTCATTCAATCTATAACATAAATATTTTTTTTACATTATAATATAGATCTAATTTGAATATTATTTGATTAGAGTCTATTAATGTTGTAAATGTAAATATTAAGAACTTTAACTTTGAACTTTGTAGGATATTTCCGTTTACGACATGTGATTAAAATGGATATTACATAAAACTAGAACGTATTTGTATTTCATTCATATTCAATTCAACAATAAATAAAAATTCCATTTAGATCACTCAAATTTCAATATTTCGTTGCAAAGATTCAGTTCTTCGGTCGAACGAATTTTTTTAGATTGATTATACCATATGGATATAAACGAGGATATAATCAAAAAGAAGAAAAGGGCTAGCAAAAACCTAAGACTAAGATTTGAAAGAGGAGTCAAGCCGGGGTGTCTATAATAAAATTATAATATAATAGCTAAAGGGCAACTCTTTCTTTTTTTTTTTAAGTCTTTTGAAAGGTTTCAAAGAATGCTTCTCGAATCCAATTGAATACACGAACAATTGGTTTACGGTATAGAAGAAATACATGTATATGTGATACTAGATATTGGATGTTAACGAATTATCTAGAAACCAACTATAAATATAGTTATCCAAATTTGTCCTGCTACTGTCAATTTCGATAGGGATTCAAAAAAACGAAGCCCTTCTATATTCATCTGTAATTATGAATTGAATCTTGATGAATGACTAACGAAATTGAATCAAGAAAACTCTAAAAGAAAAGAATGGTTCAAAAATTTTATTTTTATTTTAAGGGAAGATAAGAACAAAAGTTGTATGGATTTACAAAAACTATGGGAATAGAAAAATAGAGAAATATCGAAGTAGTTCCAACAGTTCAATAAATATTCTTTCTTTATTTTTTTCTTCATTTTTTTCCTCAATTATTTCGACTGAATAAATCTTTTTTATTAATTGAAAAATTCAAGTCAAAATTGGTTGCTTGTATCATTAACCATTTCCCCTTTTTTGGATGAGAGGAACTTATCATGAATCCACTGATTGCTGCTGCTTCCGTTGTTGCTGCTGGGTTGGCTGTAGGGCTTGCTTCTATTGGACCTGGGGTTGGCCAAGGCACTGCTGCAGGGCAAGCAGTAGAAGGGATTGCGCGACAACCAGAGGCAGAGGGAAAAATACGGGGTACTTTATTGCTTAGTCTAGCGTTTATGGAAGCGTTAACAATTTATGGGCTGGTTGTAGCATTAGCACTTTTATTTGCGAATCCCTTTGTTTAACTCTAAAAAAATAGAAAAATACAAATACATATCTCTTTTTACGTGTACTTGATTTGCTGCTCTTGCTTTTTAGAATTATATTATTTTGATTTCACCTCAAAAATTCTTTTTTCTTTTGTCCAAGAACGCAGCGCAGGGGAAGGACTCTTTTAAGGTAAAGTTGAGAAATTAACATACTGCTTGCCTTATTCCTTCCCTTTTTAGCACAATGCCACCCTTTTTATTATTATATTATTAGGAAATCCTTTTAGAAAGTGTTTATTTATTAAAAGAAAACAACTAGAGATTTTGCAATTGAAAAAAAAACTAGCTAAAAAATATGATTTTTATGGGAAATTTTGTAATCCAATTGATCGACCACTAACACTAATATATAAATATTATTAATAAAATTCTAAATAAAACAAATTCGGAATCATAGAAAGAAAATTAGTCTATCCATAATAGAAGAGGAGATGAGATCATATGAAAAATGTAACCGATTCTTTCCTTTGTTTGAGTTACTGGCCATCCGCCGGAAGTTTCGGGTTTAATACCGATATTTTAGCAACAAATCCAATAAATCTAAGTGTAGTGCTCGGTGTATTGGTTTTTTTTGGAAAGGGAGTGTGTGCGAGTTGTTTATTTCAAGAATAGGTTGGATCGAACCAACTGCACTTTTTTCTTTATATATATAAATAGGAAAAAGTGCATGATCCCACGAATTACTTCTGAAAAAAATTCTAGTTTTAATAAATTAAGAAAAAAATTTTAAGAACCATAGCATTTCGTGATTCATTGTTAAATCCACTTTGATTCTCTATGAACTAACAATTTTGGACCATTACCATGGTTAAAGCAAAGCTAGGCATAGGCAGTTTTAAATCTAGACGCAGTATAGTATTCTTTCTACCACCATGTTAATATAAAAAAATGGTTTGAAAAAAAAAAGATAGTTGGAATCTTTTTCGATTTAAAACACTCATGTCGATAAAATAGCTTGAATTACCTTTACGGCGAAAAATTCGAAAAAATGGGCAAAAAGTGAATCTTTTTCTCACCCCCCCCTCTTTTTTTTATACAATTTATACAATGCGAAATCGATGACCTACGTATAAAATAATAAGAATTCTTGGGATTTGAAGAAAAAAAACAACTTTGCTGACAAATATTTGTTTGATCGGAAGAGTCCTCCAAAAATTCCGGTCTTGTGTTAGTTATCAATTTCAATATCTTTCAAATAAATATTTGAATACAAATAAAAATAAGAGAGGATAGGCTCATTAAAAAAGATAGGAAGAATTGTCCTATAAGTAATTGAGTGTGAGAGCCAAATGAATTGAAAGATTCATGTTTGGTTTGGGAAGAGATCATAGACGTTTTCAAATGAATGGAAAGAGAATCTACTTTCATTAAGTGATTTATTAGATAATCGAAAACAGAGAATCTTGAAGACTATTCGAAATTCAGAAGAACTGCGGGAAGGAGCTCTTGAACAGCTAGAAAAAGCCCGGGCCCGTTTAAGGAAAGTTGAAACGGAAGCAGATCAGTTTCGAGTGAATGGTTATTCTGAAATAGAACGAGAAAAATTGAATTTAATTAAGTCAATTTATACGACTTTGGAACAATTAGAAAATTACAAAAATGAAACTATTCGTTTTGAACAACAAAGAACGATTAATCAAGTCCGACAACGGGTTTTCCAACAAGCCTTACAAGGAGCTCTGGGAACGCTGAATAGTTGCTTGAACAACGAGTTACATTTACGTACCATCAGTGCTAATATTGGCATGTTTGGGGAAATGAAAGATATAAAATAACGCATTAGTCCTTCTTCTTTAGTAAATTTAGAGTACAGGCATCATTTTTCTCTTCTAGAATTAAATTAAGAAATACTCATGGTAACCATTCGTGCAGATGAAATTAGTAAAATTATCCGCGAACGTATTGAACAATATAATACCGAGGTAAAGATTGTAAATACTGGTACTGTACTTCAAGTAGGTGACGGTATTGCTCGTATTTATGGTCTTGATGAAGTAATGGCGGGGGAGTTAGTGGAATTTGAGGAGGGTACCATAGGGATTGCTTTAAATTTGGAATCAAATAATGTTGGTGTTGTATTAATGGGTGATGGTTTGATGATACAAGAGGGAAGCTCGGTAAAAGCAACAGGAAGAATTGCTCAGATACCAGTAAGTGAGGCTTATTTGGGTCGTGTTATAAATGCCTTGGCTAAACCAATTGACGGTCGAGGAGAAATTTCATCTTCCGAATCTCGATTAATCGAATCTCCAGCTCCCGGCATTATTTCGAGACGTTCCGTATATGAGCCTCTTCAAACAGGACTTATTGCTATTGATTCAATGATCCCTATAGGGCGTGGTCAGCGAGAATTAATTATTGGGGACAGACAAACAGGTAAGACAGCAGTAGCTACAGATACGATTCTCAATCAACAAGGACAAAATGTAATATGTGTTTATGTAGCTATTGGTCAAAAAGCATCCTCTGTGGCTCAAGTGGTGACCACTTTACAAGAAAGGGGAGCAATGGAATACACTATTATAGTAGCTGAAACTGCGGATTCTCCAGCTACATTACAATATCTCGCTCCGTATACGGGAGCAGCTCTGGCTGAATTTTTTATGTACCGCGAACGCCACACTTTAATTATTTATGACGATCCCTCCAAACAAGCCCAGGCTTATCGCCAAATGTCTCTTCTATTAAGACGACCGCCAGGTCGCGAAGCTTATCCGGGAGATGTTTTTTATTTGCATTCACGTCTTTTGGAAAGAGCCGCTAAATCAAGTTCTCAGTTAGGTGAAGGAAGTATGACTGCTTTGCCAATAGTTGAGACCCAATCGGGAGATGTTTCGGCTTATATTCCTACAAATGTGATTTCTATTACAGATGGCCAAATATTCTTATCCGCCGATCTATTCAATGCTGGAATCAGACCTGCGATTAATGTGGGTATTTCGGTTTCCAGAGTTGGATCTGCGGCTCAAATTAAAGCCATGAAACAAGTAGCTGGTAAATTAAAATTGGAATTGGCGCAATTTTCGGAATTAGAAGCTTTTGCACAATTTGCTTCTGATCTCGATAAAGCTACTCAAAATCAATTGGCAAGAGGTCAACGATTACGCGAATTACTTAAACAATCCCAATCAGCTCCTCTCACTGTGGAAGAACAGATAATAACTATTTATACCGGAACAAATGGTTATCTTGATTCATTAGAAATTGGACAGGTAAGGAAATTTCTCGTTGAATTACGTGCTTACTTAAAAACGAATAAACCTCAATTCCAAGAAATAATATCTTCTACGAAGACATTCACTGGGGAAGCAGAAGCCCTTTTAAAGGAGGCTATTCAGGAACAAATGGAAATCTTTTTACTCCAGGAACAAGTAGAAAAAAATTGATTAAAAATTGAATTCCTTTCTAATTCAACTTTAAAATTAAAATTTAGATTATTATTCTGATTCTTTCATGTTTAATATCTTTTCTTTGAATAAATAATAAAATAAATTAATTATATTAGATATTCTATATTTATATTAATTCTCAAAGGATAAGTGGTTCTTGTTCAATTCAAATCATTCAAAATCTTTTTTTTTATCTTTTCAAGAGTAATTTAGGACGATCATATCAAAATTAAAAATCATAAGCGACAGAAACTTTCAACACAACTTTTATTATCTCACGACAGCCACCTAATTTTTACGACGATATTCAGTCGGAGTCATCCCATAGTTTTGTTTAAAGGCAGTACTAAAATAACGGGCGCTGGAAAAACCTGTACGATCCGCCACATCCTGAATGCTCATGTCCTTATAGGATGAAAGCAAACGAGCAGCTTCGACCATACGGAATCTGATCACATAATCGCCGATTGAAATATCCGACAAATGGCTGAATTTACTGTAAAGTGTCGTACGGCTCATCGCCATACCAGAAGCAATAAAAGCTACGTTCAGATCCGGATTGGTCAGATTTTCATGAATCAATAGATTCAATTTCTGCATGAATTGTTCATCCGCATTGCTGACTGCATCATCCTTGGG
>ERZ772897.869-NODE-869-length-34914-cov-9.798703_pt1 | contig 34914 bp, 24 predicted proteins | sample MGYA00512125_ERZ772897 | MGnify/ENA primary metagenome ERZ772897 (study PRJEB29015, sample SAMEA2737660) | human gut metagenome | biome: human gut; feature: human-associated habitat; material: faeces | place: China | collected 2012 ... | reverse complement strand
GGAACATCATGCTTCCGGAACAGGTGTTAGCAAAGCCGAGAAAGGTAACGTTCAAGGCAGACAGATTGGATGACTACTTTGATGAAGGATATACGGAAGAAAAGATTACAGAGGTTATAATAAACCTCTTAGATGAATGGAAGAAAAGAGGTGAGAGGGCATGACAAACATCGTAAATACCGGTAATGCATCGGTGGATGCACTAGCAGAGATGAACATCAGCGGAAATGTTACGCCGGTAAATTGGTATAAAACGATCTTGCGTGAAAATGGAAAGCCATACCTTCTCGCTATCTGTGTATTGTCAGAAATCGTGTATTGGTATCGTCCCGTGGAAGTGCGGGACGAGCATAGCGGTATGACAATCGGCTACAGAAAAAAGTTCCGTGAGGATTTGCTTCAGAAAACCTACAATGATTTTGCCGAGCAGTTTGGAGAATCACGTAGAAGTGTGAAGGCAGCGTTTGACAGACTGGAGGAAATCGGTGTGATCCGTCGTGAATTCCGTAACATGGAAACAAATAGCGGAATGGTCTTAAATAATGTCATGTATATTGATCTATGCATTGATAAACTTTACACATGTACATATCTGGACATACCAGGAGATGACGAAGATGTAGAAAACACAGGGGAAGAAATACAAAAACAGGCTGAAAACCAAGCAAATAAGTCTGTTACAAAATTTCGTATGACCCTCCTGCAAAATTTTGTAACACCCTACCACAAAACGATGTACCACCTCATACAAAGTTTTGTAAGACAAATACAGAGAATACTACAGAGAATACAGAGGAGACTACCTATCCTATCAATCCATCAGGCACAGGCGTGAAAACTGATACGATGGATAGGATGGATGAAGTGCGCTCATTTATCAAAGATAATATTGATTATGACGGATTGCTTCAATGCCATCCTACAGAGAAGATGGACATAAACGAATTGGTGGAGCTGATGGTTGAGACCATAGCGGTTAAACAGCCAGTAATCCGTATCAATAAATATGATTTCCCATATGATGTTGTTCGGAGCAGATTGGAGAAGATAGATTTTCATACGATGGAGTATGTGCTGGAATGCCTGCGGAATAATACTACAAAGGTACGCAACATACGAAGCTATATGCTCACGACACTGTATAATGCTCCTGTAACATGTAGTAATTACTATAAAGCAGAAGTAAACCATGACTTCTATGGTAAGTAACGATTCATAGCTGCTGGAAACAGCAGTTGACTATATATTTTTCACCTTCCCTTCCTTTTGAGATGGGGGATTGCATGTATCCCCCCTCTCGTTTATAATTGAAATAAATTGTATGTGATATACAATAAAATTTAGAAATTGGGAGGAGAGGATAAATATGAGAGAATATCATGTTATTTCTGCTAAGAATTTTGGTTACGAAAGTGATTTAGATGACGGAACATATGATTATTTTGTATTTCCGGCAGATGAGTTTAGTCAAAGCGAAGTGATGGGATTCTTTATGGAGGTTACAAAATATACATGGAAAAATAATAATGAATACCCATATACAGCGTATGAATATCAAGGCGACGATAATTATGGTGGAGAGATTGGAAAACAGTATTATGATGTGATTTACGATGGATTATTTGATGAAGATGATGTTCCGTTCATTCCATAGTAGCAAATATCCAAAATACGATAATCATTGAGGAGAGCAAACGGAGGAACGGACATGTTTGAATTTCTTAAGAAAAAAGAAACTGCGAAAATAGTGGTTGATACTAACGATAATGACGAGTTTGATATTCAACAATATGAAGCGTACAATAACCAGATGATAGATGAGTTTTTATCACGTTATGATTTATCAACAATAGAAGGAATACTATCAATCCCGATTTCAGAAGCAAAACGGTATCCAGATGGTGGAAAAAGTGTTGTATATATGCCAGAACAAATCTTGAACAGAAAGGCAACAGAATATAAAAAGAATAAACAATATGACTTGGCTATTGCGTGTCTTGCAAAAGCTAACGAAATGTATGAACCATCAGCGTATGGATATGTTCGAGATGATTATGAACGGTTGGTTAATATGCAAGTAGAGGCAGGGTATTATAACGAAGCAAAAAAAACGCACGCTGAACTCGACAAAACGGTTGGAAAATATGTTGATTTTCTATGGCAGTTGATGGAAAAAAGCTGTTCTACCATACAGGAAAAAAAGAAGTATAAAGAGAGTATTATAGATAAACGAATAGAAGAAGATAGAGATAGGGAAATTTATTATTTCTTATTAGAAAATTATAATAAAATAGCACCAAAGTCGTTTGGTGGATTCCGGAAAATGAAACGTTCAAATTCTGAAAATTACAAGAAAATAGTGGATGTGTTGTTAAAAGACGGATATACAATGGATAACATAAGATTTTGGTATTGATTTGTAATAAAAAACAGCGTCAGAGCATTTTTGTGTAAAAAGCATGAATGCTCTTTTTGTGTGCATTTATGGACAAAGAACAAGAAAGTGGCTTTTGGACAAATTGTCCAGAAGTTTAAATAAAAATGAAGGAGGACACCTGATGTATAGCAAAATGGTATTCCGTGGGTAAGACCACCCACACATGACAGGAAGCACAGAGAAAATAATATCGGGAGGACAGAACAATGGTCGATGAATTGACGCAGGAGTCGTTCCAGACAGGAAAGGCGATTGTGACTGTCAGCGTAGATCTGATTACTGCCATTGTGGATGCGTGCAAGCGGTCTGAACAGCAGAATCCTGATATGAGCGAGGAACAGAAGGAGACATTACTCGGCAAGGTTGCCGATAAGGTAATGTCGAATTATACTATGCAATGAAACATCAGAGTATTAAGGGCGACAGGAGGACATGCCTGCCTCTCGTTTTAAGGGAATTGTTGCAAGCATGATTCTTTGATATAATCAATGCAACAGTTTAACAAATTGGAATTTGAAAGTAAGGTGATTTTGTTTGGAAAATTATATTGCGAGTTTAGAAAAAGAATTTTCTTTGATAGAAAATGGTTTTAAAGAGGAAGAAAAAAGAGCCTTATCCGATTATAGATCTAATGATAAAGAATTTGTCAAGAAGTTGGCGTTTTTAGCTTATAACTCAAATACCTATCAAGTAAGAATGTACGGTGTATTTCTTTTTGGATACTTATCAGAACAAAATGATATTTTGACATTTATGAGAGATGAAGTTTCTGAAGATGATAATTGGAGAGTTCAGGAAGTATTAGCAAAGGCATTTGATGAATTTTGCAAAAATACAGGATATGAAAAAGCACTTCCGATCATTGATGAATGGTTAGAAAATGATAATCCAAATACGAGGAGAGCAGTTACGGAAGGATTAAGAATATGGACAAGTAGACCATATTTCAAAGATAATCCGAATGAAGCAATTAGGAGGATTGTAGCCTTAAAAGAAGATCCGAGTGAATATGTTAGGAAATCAGTAGGTAATGCTTTAAGAGATATTAGTAAAAAATTTCCGGAGCTGATTAAAGATGAACTCAATAACTGGAAGTTAGAAAGCAAAGAAATAAATCAAGTATACAAACTGGCGAGTAAACTTATTAACTGATAAATTCAAGTTTATAGGGGAAAACATACCAGACAATTTTATAATAAAACATCATTAGAGCATTTATGTGTAAAAGCATGAATGCTTTTTTGTTCATTTAAGTATAAAGAACATGAAAGTGATATTTTGACATTATGTCCAGAAATTCAAATATTTATTGGTTTATATCACCTGCAGGTAAATGGTTACAATAATGGTAGTTGACTATAAAGTGAAAAAGGTTGACTCTTTTTCCGCCCCTTGATTTATGGGGCTTGTTGTATAAATTTAGGTTTGATATTATAATTAATGATACATAATAACACATCTGGACTTGTGGGGATATGACAGAATATGAGATGTTGCGTTTGGTAATAGATTTTTACAGAAAGGATACAAAAATGAAGGATTTGAGATTTGATGATTTATATTCTCCAGAATATTATATGGATGTTCCTGGAAACGATGGGAGAATCGCAATAAAGAAGTTTAACGATGCAAGAGATACGATGGCAATGGCTCATTTTTCATTGTCTTATATCGAAGATATACCAAGTGATGAATCAGGGAAAAACTTTGCAAAGACATTACATATTCGTCATGCGATTGAAGACTTAAATAATTCTTTTGACTTGTTGCTACAAATTCCATGGTTTTATTATAGGATATGGGTAGAGTTTAATCGAGGGGCATCGCTTCAAACGAGACAGTTAAAAAATAAAAATGAGATAATAAGAAATACGCAGGATTGGGTGCTTTTGGCTGAACGAGATTGTGAGTATAGGAAAGTTATGGCGTACTTACAGACCACATCTAATCCACTTGAAGCAAAAATAAATTCATTCTTTTCTGTCTATATTGAAGGCACTAGTAAGTTGTTTACAGTACGTTCACTGTGTAATGCGTTAAAACATAATCACGCTTTAAGTTTTGAAGAATTATATGAACCATATGATTTTTGGTTAAATATAAATGGAAAAAAAATCAATTTACGGGATGAACATATAGAGGTAGGATTCAAACAGAAAATTTATGAAAAAGATAATCCTGATATTGAGGTAGGGGAAATTAAATATGATTATACAGATGATTTCTCTATAGATTATGAATATGCGCAAGGGGAAATTTTCAGATACGAGGATTGTACTGATGAAAAATATCGCTTTAAGATTCATGATGTTTATAAAGAGTGTTGCGAGTATTTTGATGCACTTGTTGATTTGTTTGAAGAAGTATATAACCAAATTCATCCACAGATTAGTTTGCTTCCGACACTTGTTGGAGAGAATGGAAAGCCTAATATCAAACCAAGTGAGGACAGTATTAGTATGAACGATTATTTTACTGTAGTGTAGGAAAAAATTTATAATAGAACAGCGTCAGAGCATTTATGTGTAAAAGCATGAATGCTCTTTTTTGTCCTTTCATGGACAAAGAACAAGAAAGCAGCTTTTGGACAAATTGTCCAGAAGTTCAAATAAAAAAGAAGGAGGATACCTGATGTATAGCAAAAATGGTATTCCGTGGGTAAGACCACCCACACAGGACAGGAAGCATAGAGAAAATAATATCGGGAGGACAGAACAATGGTCGATGAATTGACGCAGGAGTCGTTCCAGACAGGAAAGGCGATTGTGACTGTCAGCGTAGATCTGATTACTGCCATTGCGGATGCGTGTAAGCGGTCTGAACAGCAGAATCCGGGTATGAGTGAGGAACAGAAGGAGACATTGCTCGGCAAGGTTGTCGATAAGGTAATGTCGAATTATAAGGAAACGCATGGCTCATTAAAGGGATTCAACAGAGAGGGCAAAGATGTCACGCATATTGATGTGAATGATGAGAGAACAGCGGAGCTTTTAGAGAAAGCCTGTAAGAAAAGTCATATTCCGGTGGATATGAAAAAGGTAACGAGGGCAGATGGTTCCATCACGCATACTGCATTCTGTGAAGTGAAAAGCATAGACCAGATGGCAGCATTACTGAAGATGGCTTCCGAACAGGTACTTGAGGAGCAGAAGGAAATGACCAAGACACTTGTACTTTACGATGATAAGGGCAAGGAGGTTATGTCGGCTGACTTTGTAAATAATGGTGAGATAAATATAGACGATGTGGAAACACTGTCAAAATTCTCTACGAGATTTGAGATCAAGGATCACAAGAATGAAGTCCTGGAATCTGGAAGTATCACACCAAATGCAAAGGAGGAAATCAAGGAAGCGGCGAGAAAGCATAATCCGAAGAAGGATAAGTCGCTTACGGAGCGAATCAAGGACAAGAAGGAGCAGTCACAGAAGAAACAGAAAGACAAGAACCGGCAGCGTGAGAAAACGAAGAAAAAGAGCCGGGATACAAGTTTGTAGGTGGTGCTTATGGGGAAAAAGAATATCGGCGGTGCCGTACTTGATGACCTGAAGGCATTACCTAAGAAGATACTGAAACCGTATTACAAGAATGGAAAGCTGAATGCGAACAAGGTAGCGATTGATGGAATCCCGTTTGTAATCATATTTTATGTGATAAATAAGTATGTACAGGCGGTGGTATCAGTAGATGGCGGCGATATGCTGGATAAGTGTGTTAAAGCATTTTCACTGATATTCCAGGTCAAGCCTTATTTTGCACCATCGTTTAAGCTGACACCGCTTATCTGTGGTATTGGCGCAGGTGTGGCATTCAAGCTCTTCATGAACTCCAGAAAGAAGAATGCCAAGCAGTTCCGTCCGAGAGAGGAATATGGCTCTGCCAAGTGGGGAACGGATAAGGATTTTGAACCATATACAGACCCGGTTAAGTGGAACAACATTCCGCTGACTGCGACAGAGTGGCTCAGAATGACGAGACCGGAACACCCAAAGTACGACAGAAACAAAAATATCCTGATTGTCGGAGGTTCCGGAGCAGGAAAAACAAGAGGATTTGTGAAACCGTCACTTATGCAGATGCAGTGTTCGTATGTAGTGACTGATCCCAAGGGAACTGTACTTGAAGAAGTTGGTACCATGCTTGCAAGAGGGGCATGGGAGCTTGACAATAAAGGTAACAAAGTACCGAAGGTCGGCAAGAACGGACAGACCTTAAAGACCAAATCCGGCAAGGTGATCTACAAGAGGACGCCTTATAAGATAAAGGTATTCAATACAATCAACTTCGCAAAGTCCATGCACTATAACCCATTTGCATATATTCACACGGAGCAGGATGTTCTTAAATTCGTGAATACGCTGATTGCAAATACAAAGGGCGAGGGCGCACAGAGCGGAGAAGATTTCTGGGTAAAAGCCGAAAGGCTCCTGTTCACAGCGTATGTGGCATACATTGTGAAATACTGTAAAAAGAGTGAGAGAAATTTTGTTTCACTTTTAGCCATGATAGATGTGTCGGAGACAAGAGAAGAGGATGAGGACTTCGAGAATGCCATTGACCTTATGTTCAAAGACATAGAATTTGGTAATGAAGAAGAGGGCATAGAAGCAGATCCGGATTCTTTTGCAGTACGACAGTATCATAAATATAAACTTGCGGCAGGTGTAATAAGATGAAAGAGACTTTTTAGTACCTTAACAGATTAAAGATTCTCTTTGAGCTTATTACTTTTGGCTCAAATACAGAGGAAAGGAGCAGAACATGAGTAGTGAGAAAATAATTGTATTATATGAACGATTAAGCCGAGAGGATGAGAACCTTGGGGAGTCGTACAGTATATCAAATCAAAAGAAGCTGCTGGAAGATTATTGCAGAGAAAAAGGGTGGACCAGGTTCAGGCACTTCACTGATGATGGTATATCCGGCACAACCTTTGACAGACCATCCTTTAAGGCTATGATACAGCTTGTGGAAGATGGAGAAGTGGAAACCATTATTCTAAAGGATATGAGCCGGTTAGGGCGGGATTATCTTGTGGTAGGTCAGCTCCGGGAGTTCTTTCGCAAAAAGGGAGTTCGTCTGATTGCAATTAACGATAATCATGACAGTTACAATGGAGACGACGATTTCCTTGTATTCAGGGATGTTATGAATGAAATGTATGCCAAGGATATCAGCAAAAAGATAAAATCCACATTCAAATCCAAGGGAAAATCCGGAAAGCATGTGGCAAGTGTTACACCATACGGATACCTGAAAGATGAAAATGACGGAAACCATTGGATTGTGGATGAAGAAGCTGCCGAAATTGTGAGGCTGATATTCAAATGGACTATTGATGGGCTGGGTCCTTATCAGATAGCAAAACTTCTGCAGGAGAAAAAAGTGGAAATACCGGCAGTGCATATGGCACGCTTCGGGCAGGGGAATAACAGAAACAAGAAAGTGAAAGACCCTTATGGATGGGGTTCTTCTACAGTAGTCGGGATATTGAAGAAAAGGGAATACTTAGGTCACACGGTCAATTTTAAAACACAGAAGCATTTTAAGGATAAAAAGAGCCATTATGTATCAGAGGACAACTGGGTAATATTTGAGAATACGCAGGAGCCGATTATTGACCAGCAGACCTTTGATACAGTGCAGAAATTACGGGAAAATGTAAGGAGATACCCGGACGGATGGGGAGAGCATCATGTTCTTACCGGTCTTATGTATTGTGCTGACTGTGGTGCAAAAATGTATGTGCACCGGACAAGCAATGGAAAGAGGATTGCCCAGTATACCTGTTCTGCTTATACCAAGGTACCTTGCGGAACATTGTGCAAGACACAGCACAGGATTAACGAGTCAGTGGTGCTGGAACTGATAGGAGACACACTCAGGGCAATCTTTGAATATGCAAAGTATGACCGGAGCGAGTTCATAGACACCATAACAATGGCACAGTCAACACAGGAGGATGCAGAGGTAAAAAAGGTCAGGGCAAGAATCGCAGTGGCTGGAAATCGCTGTGAGGAGCTGGAGAAGCTAATCTGCCGTATTTATGAGGACAATATTCTCGGCAAACTACCGGACAGCAGATATGAGGTTCTTGATAAGCAGTATGCCAGGGAAAAAGCGGAGCTGGATGCAGAGATTAAGGAGCTGGAAGCGAAGCTCACAGAATATGAGAAAAGCAGAAATTCTGCCGGCAAGTTTATTGCACTGATTGATAAATATGAGAAGTTCGAGGAACTGACACCGGCAATGGTAAATGAATTTGTTGATAAGGTGCTGGTGCATGAAAGAGACAGAAAGGGGAGCATCCAAACCACGCAGGAGATTGAAATCTATTTCAATTTTGTTGGTCGGTATGTTCCACCGGCAATGATGACAGAACCTACTGCTGAAGAGCAGGCTGAGATTGACCGGATTAACAGAATCAAGGACAGGAGACATCAGCAGTATTTACGAAGAAAAGAAAGTGGATGGCAGAGGAAATATGAAGAGCGTGTAAAAAATGAAAAGCGTGCAAAAATGCAGGCAATGAAAGAAGAAATCCGCAGGCAGGACAGGGAGAACGGAGTCTATGCAACGGCAGGCAGTCTTGCATTGGAACCGACGATTGGAATGCCTGAATAGGATTTCGCAGAAAGCACTTGAGAGAAGTCTTGGGTGCTTTTTTCATGCTCAAATTTCCGCAGGAAATGCAGGGCAACCGGAGAAGTTGAACTGTGTTATCCGTCCTGTGGGATGACAGATTTCAACTCCTTCGGAGCAGAGTACAGAGGTGCAACCTTTGTCGGAGTTGAGAGGCAGAGCCTTCATCAGGTCAAGGGCAGAAGCCCTGCCCAGTTTATTGTCGTAGCGACAATAAGTACTGGGTATTACTTGCCGCAAACGCAAGGGTTTATCGGCTCCGCCATCAAAAAAACAAAACAGTGGAGAGGAGAGAAAAGACAATGAAAGCTTCAAGGCATAATGGCAGAAGTGGAAAGCATGGAGTCTATGATGTAAAGCATAATGACAGGGATTTTGATGTGGAGCACAGTGAACATATTGATTCGGAAAGAACAAAGCAGAATGTTTACTGGGACTGCTATCAGGGTTACAGTTTTGCGGGCAGTTCCCAAGAGAGGCAGTTTAATTTTACAGAAATTGAGCGTGCCTATTACTATGAGCATTATTCAGATTTTGTGGATGCACAGAATGAGAGGAATGAGCAGGCAAGGCATCCGGAGAGAAACAGAACGATTGATGATGTACTGAAAAACAATAAGACCTGCCCGGAAGAAAGCGTGATACAGCTTGGCAATATAGACCATGCGGTTACACCGGATGTGCTAGCTAAGGTATCAGCAGAGTTCTTTGACGAGTTCAATAAAAGATATGGCTCCCACATTCATATATTGGACTGGGCACTGCACCTGGATGAGGCAACCCCGCATATTCATGAGAGGCATGTATTTGACGCAAAAAACAAATATGGAGAATTATGTCCCCAGCAGGATAAGGCACTGGAAGAGCTTGGCTTTGAACTGCCTGACCCAGCAAAAAAGAAAGGGAAATACAATAACCGGAAAATGAACTTTGATGCAGAATGCAGAAAATTGTTTTTGGAGATAGCACAGAGAAACGGAGTGCAGGTGGAGTGTGAGCCGGTTTATGGTGGTGCAGGCTATCTTGAAAAGCAGGACTTTATAATTGAAAATCAGAAAAAGCGAATTGCAGAGAAGCAGGCAGTTCTGGATGAGATTACCATGAGAGTTTTGGATATGGAGAATTTTGTGGAACAGGTAGCTGAGGATGCCTATGAAAAAGCGTGTGAGGCAGTATCTGATACAATGGCAGAGCAGACCAGGGCGGAAGATATTGAGGAGCTTCGCAGATATAAAAAGTGGCTGACCTCGGATGAGAGAAAGACACCAAAGGACAAGCGGGATTTTGTCGGAAGGTGTCTTGATAATTTGGAAAACAGGCTCAGGGGCATGGCACAGAAAGTAGCCGGGAAAGTAATGGAAACATTGCAAAATCCACGCATAAAGGAGCAAAAGAAGTCTGAGGTAAAGGAACATGCAAGGAAGTCAGTCCGTGCCCTTCTTGAGGCAAACAGGAAGCTTGTAGAGGAGCAGAGAGCAAAGGTGGCAGAAACACCAGCACACAAAAAAGCAAGGGGAGAGGAATTGGGATAAGCATGAATGTATTTGCAGTAGTGAAAGAAAATGTCACTGCAAGGCAGGTGGCTATGCAGTATGGCATCAAAATCAACCGGAGTGGGCTGGCTTGTTGTCCGTTTCATAAAGACAAGACTCCCAGCATGAAGATTGATGAGAGATACTATTGTTTCGGCTGTGGAGATACCGGAGATGCGATAGATTTTGTGGCAAAATATTTCGGGCTTGCACCAAAGGAAGCTGCAATGAAGATTGCATCTGACTTTGGACTGAATTATGACGCAACCAACCGGGCACCACCGAAAAAGATGGCACCAAAGAAAACACCGGAGCAGATACTGGATGAAGAGCAGAAGCAGTGTTTTTGTGTTCTGTCAGACTATTATCATCTGTTAAGGAAATGGAAAACAGAATATGCACCGAAGAGCATGGATGAGGAATGGCATCCCTGCTTTGTAGAAGCTCTGCAGAATATCAGTAAAGTGGAATATCAGCTTGATACTCTCCTTGAAAAGGATATCCCTGACAGAGCTTCTGTTGTTTCTGACATTGGAAAGGGGGTGAAGTCGATTGCAGGAAGAATTGAAGAGTATCGGAGAAGTCAGGGCGATGCTGGAGAGCACAGAAAAGGGAGAAGTCAGGAAAACAGTCGGTAACTATCGTCTGATTTTGATGAATGACCCTAATCTGCAGGGTGCATTCCGTCTGAACATGTTTACGGATAAAATCGACATTACAAGGGATTTGGGATGGTATCGTGAAAGCGACAGCCTGACGGATGTTGATTTGAAATTCCTTGTTGTCTACCTTGAAAAGCATTATGGATTATCCAACGAAAAGCGGATTGAGGATGTGATAAAGGTCGTGGCAAATGAAAACAGATACCATCCGGTTCTTGACCGCATCAATTCCATAACATGGGATGGCTGGGAGAGGATACGCTATGCACTGCATCACTTCTTAGGGGCAGAGGTCAGTGAGTACACCTATGAGGTAATGAAGCTTTTTATGATAGGGACGATAGCAAGAATTTCATGCCCGGGCATCAAGTTTGAAGTAATGCTCTGCCTGGTAGGTGGTCAGGGAGCCGGTAAATCCACTTTTCTGCGTTTCCTTGCCATGGAAGATGACTGGTTTACGGATGACTTGAAGAAAATGGATGATGATAATGTATACCGAAAAATACAGGGGCATCTGATTATAGAGTTCCCTGAAATGGTGGCAATTCTCAATGCCAAGAATGTGGAAGATACCAAGTCCTTTATGAGCAGACAGAAAGACACTTACAAGACCCCATACGACAGGCATCCCAAAGACCACAAGAGGCAGTGCGTGTTTGCCGGTTCATCAAATTCGCTGGATTTCCTGCCTATGGACAGGTCGGGAAACCGAAGATTTCTGCCTATTCTTTGCAATATGGAAGAGGCGGAAACTCATATACTCGATGATGAAAAGACATCAAGGGAATATATCGACCAGATGTGGGCAGAGGCTATGGAAATCTACAGGAGTGGCAAATGCCAGCTGAGGCTTCCGAAAGAGATGGAAAAAGAGCTTTGTGAGTATCAGAAGCAGTTTATGCAGGAAGATACCAAGAAAGAGCTGATTCTTGACTATTTGGAGCATTACGAGGGAAGCATGGTATGTTCAAGGCAGTTATATTCTGAGGCATTGGGAAATGACGGAAATCCGGCACAATGGGAAATTCGTGAGATTAATGACATTATGAATAACTGCAGTAATTGGATTGCCTTTAGTAATCCAAGACATTTTCCTGAACCATACCGCAGGCAGAAAGGATGGGAGAAGCCTGACAACAGAGGTCAGGATTTTCAACCGATAACCAAGGAGCAGATGGAGCAGTTATCATTGCCACCGGAGTGGATGGAGAGATAAATGCCTGATAGGTTGTCGGCTGGTTGTCTATCCCGTTGCCAACCCCGTTGTCGGTTCTATGTTCTATAAAACCTTATATTTACTATGTTTTTAAGGGATATATATAGTTCTGACAACGAAAGCAACGGAATATTTGAGAAAAAGTAAATTTAGGAAAAGTAACTATAAATAAAAGGAATTGAGAGTTTTTAGAGGTCGGTTGTCAGCTTCCGGTTGTCAGCTGAAAGAGGCTCTTCCTTACCAGGCAGACATAAAGGAGAACACAAATGGAGAATAGAAAATCACACACACCGGTAGCACTCAGAAAGCAGATAGGTGGCACAATGTATGTTGTGAGAGTGCATTTCAATGAGGATGCCGAAGAAAGCATGAAGGACAAGATAAAGAGGCTGATTGAGAATGATGTTAGGGCAAATCAGCATACGGCATAGGTAGAAAAGCATATGGAAAACTTGCATATATTGTGGTATAATTAGTATGTTCAATAAGAGCGAAAAATAAGAATATTCTTAACAGATGAATTTATGGAAGGGTGAATTTATCATGAGGAAGAATGTAAAAATCATTGTTGGTGTCGTTGTGCTTATTCTTGTACTCGTTGTTGGTTCTTTTGTAGGACTCATAATTAACCGTACCAACGACCATAAATTTGGGAGATATGTATCAACGGAAGGTCCTTGGGGAATGACTGCCACCTGGGTATCGGAGGACAGTGCCAGTTATCTTGTCTGCAAGAAGGAAAACGATGAACCGTTTGCCAATGTTACAGCCTATTTTCAGGGTGTGGACGGTTGGCAGGCCTATGAGTTGAATAGCATCGATAGAATTGTTTATCTGGACATTGTAAAAGATGGCGTTGTTGTTGACGGCACCAGCGGCTATATGAAATTTGATGGAACTACATTTACTATTACAGATCTGGACAAAGATACCTTTGGTGCAGATGAATTTCATTATGTCATTACCGATAAGGAGTTCAGTCCCGATTAAAGTGTCAAACCTATTCCAGTTTGGGCATGAGGTTGCCGAAAATCAAAAGTGAATAAAAATGACTTTATAGCCATTGTGGAGAAATCTACAGTGGCTTTTTTCATGCAATGAAATGTATGGGTACTAAAAAGTCTTTGACATTTTGTTTCAGGTAAGACAGCCAAGAGTATTCTGGTTTCCTGTGGTGCGAGACTTGCACCATTTGATATCAAGGAAGTCAGGGAGATAACAGCATATGATGAACTCAATCTAGGGGACATCGGTAGAAGAAAGACAGCACTGTTTGTCATTATTTCGGATACAGATGATTCCCTTAATTTTTTGGTATCAATCATGTACACACAGCTTTTCAATCTGCTCTGCACGATTGCAGACGATGAATACCATGGAAAGCTCCCGGTACATGTGCGGTGTATCCTGGACGAGTTCGCAAACATCGGACAGATTCCGAAGTTTGACAAGCTGATTGCAACCATACGAAGCAGAGAGATATCGGCATCCATTATCCTACAGTCTAAGGCACAGTTAAAGTCAATTTATAAGGATAACGCAGAGACGATCGAGGGTAACTGCGATACATTTCTGTTTTTAGGTGGCAAGGAGAAGTCAACATTAAAAGATCTGTCGGAAGTGCTGGGTAAGGAAACGATTGACACGTACAACACCTCTGATACCAGAGGAACATCTCAGTCCTATGGTCTGAACTATCAGAAACTTGGGCGGGAGCTTATGAGCCAAGACCGCCTGGCTCTTATGGATGGCGGCAAATGTATATTGCAGGTGCGTGGAGTAAGACCGTTCTTTTCAGATAAGGTCGATATAACCGCAAACGAGATGTACAAAGAGCTTTCGGATTTTGACAAGAAAAATCAATTTGACATTGAGAAATATGTTTCCGAATATGGCAGACCGAAGTTTTCCAAGAAGGATAAGTTCATAGAACTTGACCTTACCGGAGTGAAGTATCCGGATGATCTGGTGAACTTTGCCATAGAGGAAGCCGGGATGATGAAGAAAGCAGAGCTAAACGAAGCAGCGGCTTTACAGTAAAAAGAATAAATGAGGGGAGAATCCTTCATGTGTGTATTTGCCGCTGCTCCTGATCTATCACCACAATAGACCGCTCTTATTATATCACGGAGGGTCGAAAAATAAGAGATTAAAAGGAGATTATTTATTATGAATTTACTTATGAATTATGCCATGACTGCCATGTCAGGCTCTAACTTACTTTCAAGTGTTGCGTCATTTTTTGCTTCACACAAGCTGCTTGCAAACCTGCTTATCCTGCTTGACTACACATCGTTCCTTACAAGCGGTGTATCAGCACTCAAGGTCGTTATCATTGCAGTAGGCGGTGGTCTTGCAGTTCTTGGCGTTGTAAATCTGCTTGAAGGTTATGGTAATGATAACCCGGGTGCAAAGTCACAGGGAATGAAGCAGTTTATGGCGGGTGCCGGTGTTATGCTGATCGGTGCGCTTCTTGTACCAAAGCTTAAGGACCTTATCCCGGCAACACTTAGCTAGGAAATATGCACCTTCCCGAATGGTAAAAAATACATCACACACTTATGCAGCCATCTGTCAGATGAACAGGTGGCTGTAGTTTTATAAAGGAGATAAAAATGTTTCAGCTTGTACCCGTGTTTCTTGGACTGTTCGACAGTACGGTTCAGAAACTTATGAATGGATTCAGAGACATTTTTTATGAGCTTGCTTACTCGAACCTGAGTAACATGCTTTCAGACTTGAATGAAAAAGTTGGGACTATATCAACAGAGCTTTCGACTGCGCCGGATGCGTGGCAGGGCGGTACGATATGGTCTCTTATTGTAAAAATAGCAGAACAGGTGGCACTTCCCGTTGCGGGAACCGTGTTTACATTTGTCATATTGTGGGAGCTGATATCCATGCTGGTACAGCCTAATAACCTGGCGGATGTGGACTTTGTATCAGTGCTTATGAAATGGCTTATCAAGTCCGTTGTGGCCGCCTGGTTTATCAGTAATTCTTTGACAATCTGTAACTGCTTCTTCGGTGTTGGAGCTTCCATGGTCAGTAAAACCACGACAGTTCTGAACCAACAGGTAACGGATAACACACAGGACAGCGTGCTTCTAAAGTATCTTTCGGATAATTACGGAGATCAGGATGAAGATGCAGAAAGCGGTGATGTGTCCGGTCTTATCAGTCTGACAGTATCAACATGGTTCATTGACATCATAATCAAGGTTATGGGAATCCTCATTACGATAGTTCTCTATTCAAGGATGATATCCATATATCTGCACTGTGCGGTGGCACCTCTGCCCATGGCGACAGTCACCAATCACCATATGTCAAATATCGGTATCGGATACATGAAGAATGTATTTGCCCTTGCAATGCAGGCGGTACTGATGATGATATGTGTGGCAATCTATGGTGTCTTAGTAGCAAATGTTTTTGATCCGAATACGATTGCACTTGACCCGGCAAATGGAGTTACAGCAATCAAACTGTTGACGAAAGCGTGCTGGAGTACCGTCGGTATCTCCATCCTGCTTGTATATACGATGTTCAAATGCGAAGGAATCACAAAACAGATCTTTGCAATTTCATAGCATGGACACTTTAGGACAAATTGTCCAGAAGTAAAAAAGGAGGCAATTATGGCTTATGTAGATGTTCCGAAAGACCTTACGAACATCAAGACGAAGTTCATTGGTAATTTTACAAAACGTCAGTGTGTCTGCTTCGGTCTTGGTATCTTGGTAGGGTTCCCCGGATATTTTATTGCAAGAGGAGCGATAGGAACGACAGCAGCGTTCTATGTTCTGATTGCGCTTATGGCACCATTTTTCCTGTTCGGTATCGTGGAAAAGGACGGACTGCCGCTTGAAATCTATATGCTCAACTTTATCAGACATACGCTTGCCTACCCGCAGATACGGGTGGAGCGGTCTGAAAATATTTATGAGTATTACGATGAAAAGCGAAAACAGGAAATACAGATGAAGGCACAGCAGCGTGCCGACAAGAGAGGAGGGAAACGACCACATGGCAGACAAAAGAAGTAAGCCGGGAAATGGTACGGGAAGAACTCCAACCTATCAGACCGCATATCATGGTGGAGATAAAACGAATCCGCTTAGCAATCTGGTACGTATCATTGTGGAAAAGTTTGATAAACGCAGGGTGCCGGAAACAACGATTGATACGATTCCGTTTGATCAAATCTATCCGGACGGACTGTGCAGGATTGGGAATAACTTTTATTCCAGGATGGTGCAGTTTTACGATATCAATTATCAGCTTGCACAGAATGATGAAAAGCAGCATATCTTTGGAGAGTATTGTCAGTTCTTAAATTACTTTGATGAAACAATACATTTCCAGTTCTGCTTTATCAATCAGCGGGTGGATATGGAGGAATATAAGAAGGTTATCACAATCCCGGAGCAGGATGATGAGTTCAACGTGGTAAGACGGGAATATGCAACGTATCTTAGAAACCAGCTTGAAAAAGGAAACAACGGAATTGTGAAGTCCAAGTATCTGATATTTGGCATAGAAGCCCGTGACAGAAAACAGGCGGTATCGAGACTTGCAAAGATTGAATCAGATGTAATCAATAAGTTCAAGCTGCTTGGGTGTAAGTGCGTACCGGTAAACGGACTGGAGAGGCTCCGTATCATGCATGATTACTTAAATCAGGATTCACTTGAGAAATTTGCAATGAAGTCATTTAAGGATGTGGCGGAAAGCGGACTGACACCAAAGAACTTCATCACACCGACATCCTTTGATTTTCGGGCAAAGGATTATTACAAGATCGGAGATATGTTTGCAACGACCAATTATCTGATCATCTCCGCACCGGAGATATCTGATGAAATGCTTGCAGATATTCTCAACATGGAGGATGCACTAAACGTCACCATGCATATAGATACACTCAATCAGACGGAAGCCATGAAGTACATCAAAGGTAAACTTTCGGATATCAATAAGATGAAGATTGAGGAACAGAAGAAAGCTATCCGAAGCGGTTATGACATGGATATCATACCGCCGGATATTGAGACATATTCAGAGGAAGCACACGGACTGCTGAAAGAAATGCAGTCGAGAAATGAAAGACTTTTCAAGGTGACTTTCCTTATTACATCATTTAATGAGAACCTTCAGAAGATGAAAGACTTCCGGTTCACATTGTCAAACAACATTCAGTCAGCAAACTGCGTACTTCGTAAGCTGGATCATCAGCAGGAGCAGGGGTTTGTATCATCACTTCCACTTGGGAAAAACTTCATAAAGCAGAGCCGGTATCTGACGACATCATCAACCGCAGTGTTTGTTCCGTTTACGACACAGGAGCTTTTCATGGAATCCAAGGAAAGCCTTTATATGGGACTTAATTCCCTGTCAAACGGAATGATCATGGCTGACAGAAAAATGCTGAAAAATCCGAACGGACTGATACTCGGTACACCGGGTTCCGGTAAGTCATTTGCGACCAAGAGAGAGATACTTAACACATTTCTTGTGACAACGGATGATATCTTAATCTGCGATCCGGAGGCGGAGTATTACCCGCTTGTGAATTACTTAGGCGGACAGGTTATAAAAATCGGACAGTCATCGAAACAGTATATCAATCCACTTGATATTAACCTGAACTATTCGGATGATGACGATCCGGTATCGTTGAAAGCAGATTTTATCCTGTCATTTATGGAGCTTGTGGTTGGAGGTAAGAGCGGTTTGAAACCGGAAGAAAAATCGGCAATCGACTTTGCGGTATCAAGGATTTATACGAAGTATTTTGAAAATCCGGTGCCGGAGAATATGCCGATACTTCAGGATCTTTATAATGAGCTTTTATCACACAAAGAGGATATGGTTTCCCAGCACATAGCACAGTGTATGTATCTGTATGTTGAGGGAAGCAACAATCTGTTTAACCATCGTACAAATGTAGATATGAGCAATCGTATTATCTGCTTTGACATCAAGTCACTTGGCAAGACACTGAAAAAGCTTGGTATGCTTGTCGTGCAGGATGCGGTTTGGAACAGGGTAACAGTAAACCGTGAAATGCATAAGTTCACGAGATTTTACATAGACGAATTCCATTTACTTTTGAAGGACGAGCTGACAGCAGCTTATTCAATGGAGATATGGAAGAGATTTAGAAAATGGGGCGGCATACCGACCGGAATCACACAGAATGTCAAAGATTTCCTTGCTTCAAAGGAGATCGAGAATATATTTGATAACTCGGATTTCGTGTATATGCTGAACCAGGGTGCGGACGACAGGGATATTCTTGCACAGAAGCTTGATATATCACAGCACCAGATCAAATATGTAACGAACGTGGGACAGGGTGAAGGACTTATATTCTTTGGAGATATCGTTCAGCCATTTGTTGACAGATTCCCGAAGGATACGCTTATGTACACACTTCTTACGACAAAGCCGGCGGAGACCAAGACAGAGACCGAAGCTGCCACAGAGCAGGCAGGGTAGAGTTAAGGAGGCAGCCGCATGAAATTTGATTTGAAAGGCAAAATGGCGGATGTGGCAGGAGACACCTTAAAGAACGTGGGAGACAGTAATGGAAAGCTGTCGAATGAGAACACAGAGAGTGCGCAGAAGCTTACCAATAAGACGACACGGGTGGCGCTCGAAACAGGAAAGGCAGTCGGCGATAAGCTGGTAAATAAAAGTAAGAAAGCTCCGGAAACAAATAAACAGGCGGCGAACAGGATTCTTCTTCATGAGGATAATGCCACAGAGCTTGCCGGAGCAACGCTTCACACATCGAATGGCAAATCTAAACTAATGACAGCTTCGAGAAGGCAGCGTGTGCGGGATAAACAGGCAGTAAATGACATTAAACTGCGGGATAACCGGAAGAAACTCCAGAAGAAGTTAAGACAGCAGTATGAGATCAAAGCGACCGTAAAGGGTGGCTTAAAAACAGACCTTCAGGTGGAAGTCGGTGCAGAGAGTAAAATGCACGAAAGTTCAAAGTATGCCGGTATTTCAAGTGCAGCGTCATTTGGGAAACGGACACTTCACATGGCGGATAATATGGAAAATGATGAAAAAGGACTGGGCATACAGAACGCATGGACGGACACAGCGTCAAAGACTGCGGATGCGGTATCAACGGTATATACGATATCGAAAACAGCGAAATACTGGCGGATGCAGAAGAACGAGAAGGAAATCGCAAAGCTCTTAAAGCAGGAAGATAAGATAGCAAGAAACAGCATTAAGATGGAGTACCGGACTGCACTCGGAAGGGCGAAAGAAAGTGACCTGTGGAAAAACAGCAACCTGTATGACAGACATTTGCAGAAAAAAGCGGTGAAGCGAAAGTACATGAAGAATGCCATAAAAGAGTATCAGAATGCAAAGAAAGCAAAGAGTGCGGCAGTAACATTTACTACAGGCTTTAATCCGATGGATAAGGTGAAACAGGGAGCCGGGAAGCTTTGGGAAGCGGTGAAGGCACTCTTTTCATCTCCGGTTGGAAAGATTGTGATTGTATTTATGCTTGTGCTTGCACTTATGATGTCATTTCTTGGCGTTGCGGCTCCCATGCTTTTACTGTCGTTTGGAGGCGATTCGGATTTCTCGTCACCCCAGGTGGTAGGAACAGGATTTCCGGCAGAAGTTGAATCATGGCGTACATGGGTTACGGAACGCTGTAAGGCGAATAACGATGCTTCAAGTGGGATTGACTTAAATGACTATGTGAATGCCATTCTTGCTACCATACAGCAGGAATCCGGCGGTATATCGTCAAGCAGCGGCGGCGATCTCATGCAGTGTAAGGAAAGTGGTTTGTGGGATGACGCTGCCATGCCATCTGACTGGACGACAGAGCAGAAATCAATAGATATAGGTATCCGGGTTTTCTATGCACACATGAAAACATGGGGTGTGGATGGAGCGGATGATTATGACAATCTTCAGATTGTTGCGCAGGCATATAACTATGGCGGCGGCTTTCTTGGCTTTATGAAGAGAAAGAACGCTAAGAAGTGGACACTGGCACTTTCTACGGAATATTCAAATGCTATGGCACAGCAAAGCGGATGGTCAAGTTATGGTCATAAGGAATACGGAGAAGAATGGCTTGCCAAATATCAAAGCGGTGGCTCGGTCGGAGGCGGTGCGGTTGTCCAGGCAAAAGGTCCGACGGGTGTCATGCAGACTGCACAGAATCAGATTGGAATAACTGAGAATCCACCGGGTTCAAATAATGTAGTATTCAATACGGATTTCTATGGACAGGAGGTAAGCGGAGATGCTTATTCGTGGTGTTGCGTATTTGTCTGGTGGCTTTTTAATAAAAGTGGTAACGGTGCTGCATTTTACGATGGAGAGAAAGTGTCAAGGTGTGGACTTGTATATAACTGGGCACAGAATAACGGATTATTCATAAACAGTTCGGAAGCAAAGTATGGCGATATCGTACTGTTTGGCGACAATGAGCATATCGAAGTTGTTGTATCCAATAATGGAGACGGAACATTTACCACGATCGGCGGCAATACATCCGGTGATGGAGCGGGTTCGCAGAGCAATGGTGGATGTGTGGCACTAAAGACCAGATATACGACAGGTGGATTTCCAATCACATCATTTATCAGACCGAAATATTAAAAGGAGCAGAGAGAATTGGAACGATACGAAGATAAGATTTTGAAGGAAAAAACCGAGAGGGACAGACAGCAGGAAAAGGTCGATAAACTTTCGGCAGAGTTTGAAAAATTAAGAAGCAGGCTCGCAAAAGAAAAGGAGAAGCTTCAGGAACTTAATGACAAGATCGACCGGACGGAGTATTTCCTCTTTAAGACCAGACTTGCAGAAGTAGGGCTTGAGGGAGATGGTGCGGTCGATACGCTTATCACAGTGTATAAGCAGCATGTTGATGATGTGGCAGAGGAGAATTAACCTCTGCCATTTGTAGTTAAGAACAGGAGATGAAAGAAAATGAACAAGAAAATCAAGAAGGCGGCACTTTCCCTGATGATTGCCGGCACACTGCTTATGGGCAGTGGAATTTCTGTCTATGCAAAGACGGAGGAAAGCACGGAGACAACAGAGGTGACGACGGAGCAGAAAACCACAAGTGAAAATGCAACAACGGAAGCCCCAAAGGAGACTCCATCGAAGAAGGACACCAATGCTTCCGAAGCAACAACAGAGGATGTGACATCAAAGGATAATAAATACAAGGTGCGTATCTCGATAGCACTGGATAAACCGGGATGGTACAACGACAAAGCCATGGTAGATGTGAAAGTCACGAAAATCTTTGGTGACAGCAAGTTCAAGGTTGATACCGTGCAGGCAAAGATTGGCTCCAACGGAAGCTGGGTGGATATCACAGACGATATGGCACTTGAGATTACGGAAAACTGCACTGTCTATGTCAAGGTCACGGATATGAATGGCAATGAGTATGAGAAGAACCGATTTATCAAGTGCTTTGATACAGTTGCCCCGACGTTAAATGCGGCAGTCAGTGAAGGGTTGCTTAATATCATGACCTATGATACGGAAAGCGGCGTGAAAAAGGTGTACGTCAATGAGTACAGCTTCACGCCGGATGAAAATGGAGTTGTTACTGTAAGACTACAGAAATTCGACGCTTCCTATCAGTATTTCTATATCTATTCCATAGATAATGCAGGCAATTCAAGCACTGTCTATACAGTTGCAAATCCTTATTACAAGGAAAATACCACAGAGGAGGACAGTGAGGAAAGCACCGAGAACCCTGCGGATTCCTTACCGGATAACGGAAGCGCAACAGTTACAAACCCTTCCACCGGTTCGGTTACATCCGTAACGGATGAATCCGGGAAAGACATTATGAAGGAAGTTAATAAGAAACAGTTTTATACCATCGTTACAAAGGATGGACAGCAGTATTTCCTTGTAATAGATATGTCAGCGGCATATTCGGATGATGATGGGGTAGATACCACACATGGAAATGGTACGGTGTACTTCCTGACTTCGGTATCGAATGACAACCTTCTGAACTTTGTTGACAGCGATGAACAGACACTCCCTCACAATTCTGTGGCACAGGGCAACAACATCAATACGGAAGAAGTGACACCGGATATGGATGAATCCACGACAGAAGAGACAACGGAGGATGCAACCAAGACGGACGCAGATAAGAAAGAGAGTAAAGGTCTTGGAAACTGGTTATATATCATAATTTTTGGTGTAGTGGCAGTGGTTGTAATCGGTGTGAAGATGGCAGGCGGTAAAAAAGGCAAGCCGGAAGCGAGCGATGACAGTATGTATGGCGAGAAGGATGAAACCGAAGAGGAAGAATCCGACTATGACGAAGAGGACGAGTAAATATGAAATGGGGTGGCAGAAAGTGACTGCCACCCTTTTATGGAGGTAGCAGATGAAACTTGTAATAGCAGAAAAACCAAGCGTTGCAAACAGTATTGCAGATGTGCTTGGAGCAGATAAAAAATCAGACGGATACAGAAGTGGAAACGGATATATTGTGTCATGGTGTGTCGGACACTTGATCGAGCTTGCGGAGCCGGCAAGCTACGGAGAAAAGTATGAAAAATGGAATTATGAATCACTTCCGGTTCTTCCAGAACCATTTTCCTACGTGGTAAAGAAAGATACTGCAAAGCAGTATGGTGTGCTGAAGAAGCTCATGGCGGATAAAGAGGTTTCTTCTCTTGTGTGTGCAACGGATGCTGGACGTGAGGGAGAACTTATCTTCCGACTTGTCTACAATCAGGCAGGTTGTAAGAAACCATTTGAAAGACTGTGGATTTCATCCATGGAGGAAAGCGCAGTGCGTGAAGGGTTTGCAAACTTAAAACCGGGATGTGAGTATGACAGCCTGTATGCGTCGGCACTTGCAAGACAGAAGGCGGACTGGCTTGTAGGTATCAATGGAACGAGACTTTTTACGACACTTTATAACAGACTTCTAAAGGTTGGCAGGGTGCAGACACCGACACTTGCCATGCTTGTAGACAGAGAATCACAGATTATGAATTTCAAGAAGCAGGCATACTACCAGACACATATTCTGTGTGATGGCTTTGAGGCAGTAACAGACCATATAGATGAAAAAGGCGAAGCGGAGCATATGGCGGATATCTGTATGGGAAAACAGGCGGTCGTATCATCGGTTGTCAAGGAGCAGAAAAAGGTTTCTCCACCAAAGCTCTATGATCTGACAACACTCCAGAGAGATGCTAACCGGCTGTTTGGACTTACTGCCAAGCAGACACTTGAAGCAACCCAGAACCTTTATGAGAAGAAGCTGATTACATATCCAAGAACGGACAGTCAGTATCTTTCCGATGATATGGAAGAGACCGCCAGAAATGTGATAGCAGCCATCATGGAAACGGTTTTTTCAAAGATGAATGTCATGGTTAATCCCAATATAAAGGCAGTTCTTAACAGCAAGAAAGTGACAGACCATCATGCCATCATCCCAACTGTTGAGATACGAAAAGCACCGATAGAGGAACTTAGCGCAAATGAAAAGAGTGTCCTTACACTCTGTGCAAACAGACTTTTGTGTGCTACTGGCAGTGCCTATATTTACGATTCTACAAAGGCGGAGCTTCGCTGCGAGGATATCGCCTTTAAGGTGTCAGGCAGGGAAGTCATAGAAAACGGATGGAAAGATTTTGATGGATTCTTCAGACAGACATATAAGGCGGCAGAGGATAAGCCGGAAAAGGAAGAAACAAAGCTCCCGGAACTTACAGAAGAAGCAGTCATGGATGTTACGGAGACAAAGGTGACGGAGCATTTCACTACACCGCCGAAGCATTTTACGGAGGACAGCCTGCTTTCTGCCATGGAAAAGGCGGGTGCTTCCGAGATGGACGATGAAGTGGAACGAAAAGGACTTGGAACACCGGCAACAAGGGCGGATGTAATAGAAAAGCTGGTCAAGGACGGATTTGTGAAGCGTGAGAAAAAGCAGATGATACCAACAGATGACGGAATCAAGCTGATCACCATACTGCCGGATGTCGTGAAGTCTCCGCAGCTTACAGCCGACTGGGAAAACGAACTTGTAAAAGTCGCAAGAGGTGAAACATCCGCAGATGATTTTATGTGCGGCATTACGGATATGGTATCCGACCTTGTTTCCTCTTACAGCAGCGTGACCGAAGAAAATAAGGGGATGTTCCGGAAAGACCAGGAGGAGTTTGGGAAATGTCCAAAGTGTGGCAAGAGTGTCGTAAAAGGTAAATTCGGTCCTTACTGCACCGGGAAGTGTGGCATGGGATTTGCAAAGGCGTTTGGTGTGACACTGACTGATAACCAGGTAAAAAATCTTCTCGAAGGGAAAAAGATTCTGGTAAAAGGCATAACGAACAAAGCCGGCAAGGTGTATGACGCATACCTTACGCCCAACGGTACAACTTCATATTCCTACACGGACGCAAAGGGCAATACGAGAAGCGGCTTTCAGTACAGTTTCAACATGGAATTTCCAAAGAAAAAGTAGGAGGTACAGATGGCGGACAAATATTATAATATTGCGGATATGGCAAAAAATACAGCCGAACGCATTACGCAAAATGCAGATGCATGGACAGACTATCTGGAGACTGCGGCAAGGCTTTACCGGTACGGATTCAAGGATCAGCTTCTTATTCATGCACAGCGACCAGATGCGACAGCGGTAGCTTCCATTGAGGTGTGGAATACCCGGATGCACTGCTGGGTTAATCAGGGAGCAAAAGGTATCGCACTGCTTGACGAGACAAGAAAAAAGAAGCTCCGGTATGTGTTTGACGTATCGGATGTCCACAAGGCGAAGCGTATCGGTATTTTCCCTACTCTTTGGGAGATGAAGGATCATCACCATGAAGCGGTCATGAAGCGGCTTGAGGATATATATGGTAAGACGGATGAAAAACGTCCGATTGAGAGCCGGATGATTCAGATAGCGGAGCATATTGCAGAGGACTACACTCCGGATGTATTGCAGGATCTTGTGAATGTACAGGATGACAGTCTGCTTTATGGACTGGATGAATATAATCTTTCACTTAGACTGAAAGAGACCATGACTTCCAGTATTGCCTATACACTTATGGCAAGGTGCGGTCTCGATACGGATACTTATAGGGATGAACTGGATTTTTCTTATATCCGTGAGTTTTCTACGCTTGATAGCTTAAGTGTCCTTGGAGAAGCGACAAGCAGTATGTGCGAGCCGGTACTTCGTGAGATATGTCAGGTAGTAGAGGATATTGACCGGGAAAATGCCCGCAGAGTGGAACGGGAAAGCAGTGAAAAAGATAAAAATATACTTGCAAATGATGGTCAAGAACACTATAATACTTTAAAGCGTGAAAGCGACACGCAGAACAGAAAAGAAGGAGGTACGGATTATGGAACTGACATACAGGAACGAAGGGGACTATCTCATTCCGAACATCAAAGCGAACGAGGAGCCGGAGGAGAGCCTGACGAAGTACGGAATGCTTCGGGAGACATTTCTGAAGGAACATCACGAGGGGATTTACACCGGGAAGCTTCTGTCGGGAACGCTGACGGAACATTGTCTGATGATACAGAAACAGGCAGAGGAGAGGTTCGAGAGACTGAAAAACCAGATGATGGAGAACGAGGAAGTGACGGAGGAGTTAAAGAGCAGAGATCAGATGGAGTGGGTTCGTCTGATGAACTCGATAACGAACAGAGCGGACGAGATCGTTCTGTCGGAGATCGTCTACAGTCTGTAGTAGAAGTTGAATATAAGCAGCTTTCAATCTTCCCTTATCTGGATGAACAGATGGGAACCATAGCAGCAGCCGAGGCAGGTATGAAAAGTATCGCTCCGGCTGCTTTTTTGTTAAAGGAAAGTGACATAGAGGATATCCTGCGTACAGGTGGAGGAAACAGTAACAGCAGGGAGCGTATCTACGAGAAGTACCGGGAAAATCGGGACTCTGCTTATATGGCAGACTTTCTTGCCGGAGAATATGGAACATGCGGAAAAGGCTTTGAGATTGACGGACATGAGATAGCCGCATGGTTTGACCGGGATGGTATGAAGCTTGGATATGGACGAAGTGCAAGTGATGATTTCATCATGGAGAAAAGCTGGTCTGACTGTGAGAAGGTTATTGCCGGTATGGTGAAACAGGGGACATTCCTTGATGAAAACAGAGCCTTTCTTGCAGATGAAACCGTGCGGCGTGGAGTTGCTGATAACCTGTATTTTTTCTTCCGTGACAGTGTTGGTGATATGTCTGTCGTAGACGGTCTTGACGGGCTTGATTATCAGAAATCAACGGAGATTTTATTTGAGAGACTTAATAATCCGGAAGAGGCGCAGAAGTTAAAGGCGGCGGTTGATAATGAGATAGCGGCAGTGGAACGTGGAGAGAAAAGTTTCAGGTGGAGACTGAATCCAAAGCCTTCTGAACTGTCCGACAGAGTATCCGGTTACTGTGACAAGAGGAAGGAGCTTCCACAGAGATTTGATACGGACACATTGAAAGAGAGCTTTATCACACAGGATGAAATAGATTCCGTAATTACCAGAGGAAGCGGGTTTGCCGGTGGAAAGTTTCGGATACATCAGTATTTCCTTGAAGGACACGACCACAAGGAAGCAGCCGATTTCTTAAAGCACGAATATGGAACAGGAGGAAGCACCCACGCCATCGTCGGCAGTGACCGGAGTAATCAGGATCACGATGCAAGAGGACTTTCCATCACAAAGGGAAGCATTATGAATCCTTATGCCAAAGTCGTCCTTACATGGAAAGTGGTAGAAAAGAGAATCGGCGAACTTATTACCGAGGGAAAGTATCTTACTCCGAAGGAACAGGAAGAGTATGAGAAGATACAGCTTGCAAAGGCACAGGCGGAACTGGATGAATCAGAGCCGGAAAAGGACACTTTAGGACAAAATGTCCAGAAGTCTGAAAAGTCGATGGAGGATGCGATAGAGATTGTCAGTGAGTTTTTGGAAAATGAGTATGGAAGTGTAGACGATGATTTTGATGACCTTACAAACATATCACTTGCCTATACGGACTTCCTTGATGAAGAAACGAACGAAGAACACCCGGTACAGGTGACACTAAACTTAAAGGAATTTTCTATAAGCACATATGTGGATGACCTTCTGATCGACAAGAAACAGTACGAATCCCTGGATGATATTTATGAGACGGAACTTCAATATCTTTCCTTTGACGAGCTGGTGTATCTTACAGATGAAGATATGGAAAAAGTCCGTGACAATGAGGAGCTTGTCCAGGCACCATTTAATACGGTTGCTTGGGATGATATCAAACCGGACACTTTAGGACAAAATGTCCAGAAGTTCCCAGAAGAGAATTTCCATATCGAGGATGAAGCACTTGGAACCGGTTCGGCAAAAGAGAAGTTTGCACGTAATGTGCAGGCTATAAAAACGATACAATCACTTGAAGAGGAAAAGCGTGCCGCCACACCGGAGGAACAGAAGATTTTGTCCGGTTATGTCGGATGGGGCGGACTTGCTGATGCTTTTGATGAGAATAAGGCAGGATGGAGCGCAGAGTATCAGGAGTTAAAGAATCTCCTTACACCGGAGGAATATGCTTCTGCAAGAGAATCCACACTTAACGCACATTATACAAGTCCTGCCATCATAGACGGAATCTATGACACTTTATCCCGTATGGGATTTGAAAAAGGAAATGTGCTTGAGCCGGCAATGGGTGTCGGAAATTTCTTTGGAAGATTGCCGGAGGATATGGCAAAGAGCAGACTTTACGGAGTGGAGCTTGACAGCCTTACCGGACGGATTGCGAAGCAGTTATATCCCAAGGCAGATATCCAGATAAAGGGATTTGAGGAGACGAAGTTTCCGGGAGATTTCTTTGATGTGGCAGTCGGCAATGTTCCGTTTGGTCAGTATAAGGTGGCAGACAGAGATTACGACAAACACAACTTCCTGATACATGATTATTTCTTTGCAAAGACACTTGATAAAGTCCGTCCGGGCGGTGTAGTGGCTTTTGTAACATCCAAGGGAACCATGGATAAGTTAAATGAGAATGTCAGAAAGTATCTGGCAGAACGTGCGGAGCTTTTAGGTGCGGTCAGACTTCCGAACACAGCATTTAAGGCAAACGCCGGTACGGAAGTTACATCGGATATCATCTTTTTACAGAAGCGTGACAGGATGGTCAAGGAGATACCGGACTGGGTGCATACGTCGGAAGATGAACAAGGTATCCGCATGAACAGTTATTTTGCAGAACATCCGGAACAGATAGTCGGACACATGGAGATGGTATCCGGTCCGCATGGCATGGAAAGCGCATGTATTGCAGATACGGACAGACCATTTAAGGAACAGCTTAATGAAGCACTTGCAAATATCAAAGGTGAGATAGGTGCAGTCACAAGAGAGCTTGATGAGTTTGATGTGGCAGACGAGGATAGAGTGCTGCCAGCGGATCCAAATGTAAAGAACTTCTCATACACAGTTGTCGATAACGAGGTTTACTACAGAGAAAATTCCGTCATGAAGCCAGTGGAGCTTCCGGAAAGCAAGGCAGAACGTATCAAGGGACTTGTTGCAATCAGAGATGTGACGAGAACACTTATAGACTTGCAGATGGAGGAAGCCGGGGATGGTGACATCGCAGCAAAGATGAAGGAACTGAATGACTGCTATGATGATTTCGAGAAGAAATTCGGTCGTATCAATTCCAGAACGAACAAGAGTGTATTCAGTCAGGATGCAAGCTACAGTCTCTTATGCTCCCTGGAGAAATTTGATTCCGATGGAAACTTCAAGGAAAAAGCAGATATGTTCACGAAGCGAACCATCAAGCGTGCAGAGGTAGTCACAAGTGTTGACACAGCAAGCGAAGCACTTGCGGTTTCCCTTTCGGAAAAAGCAAAGGTAGACATCCCGTATATGATGGAACTTACAGGAAAGAGTGACACGGAGATAACAGATGATCTTGTGGGAGTTATATTCAAAGAGCCTTTAAGTGAGGAATGGCAGACCGCAGATGAGTACCTGTCGGGTAATGTAAGAGAAAAACTTGCTGTGGCAAAGATGGCGGCAGAGAACAGTCCGGAATATGAGGTAAATGCAAAGGCGCTTGAAGCGGTTATGCCGAAAGACCTTGAAGCTTCAGAGATAGAAGTCCGTATTGGTGCCACATGGATAAAGCCGGAGTATGTAGACCAGTTCATGCGGGAAATATTCAAGACACCGGAGTATCTGACAAGGAGCTATGGATTAGGCGGTGCAACTGTCGGTGTGCAGTATTCGGCTGTGACAGGTGTGTGGAACGTAAAGGGTAAAAATGCAGACAGAGCTAATCCGATTGCCAATTCCACTTATGGAACCATGCGGGCAAATGCCTACAAGATTCTTGAAGATTCCTTAAACTTAAAGGATAGCCGGGTATATGATACCGTGCTTGAAGAGGGCAAGGAAAAGCGTGTGTTAAATAAAAAAGAAACGACACTTGCAAGCCAGAAGCAGGAAGCCATAAGGGAAGCGTTCAAAGACTGGATATTCGCCGCACCGGAACGTCGTGCGGATTTAGTTGAGACATACAATAAACTGTTTAATTCGATCAGACCGAGAGAATATGAAGGGGCACACCTGACATTCCCTGGAATGTCGCCGGAAGTCACACTCAGACCGCACCAGAAAAATGCAGTAGCTCATCAGTTATATGGAGACAACACACTTCTTGCGCACTGCGTAGGTGCGGGAAAGACATGGGAGATGGCGGCGGCAGCCATGGAGAGCAAGCGGCTTGGACTATGCAGAAAGAGCCTTTTTGTTGTTCCGAACCATCTGACCGAGCAGTGGGGTTCCGACTTCTTACAGTTATATCCGGGAGCCAATATCCTTGTTGCAAGTAAGAAAGACTTTGAGCCGGCAAACAGAAAGAAGTTCTGTTCCAGAATCGCAACGGGTGACTATGATGCAGTCATCATCGGTCATACACAGTTTGAGAAGATTCCGTTGTCAAAGGAACGTCAGGCGGCAACTATTCAGGAGCAGATTGATTCCATCACGGAAGCCATAGCACAGGCAAAGGCAGAGCGTGGAGAACGCTATACGATAAAAGAGATGGAGAAATCAAAGAAGAACCTGACAGTCAGACTGGAAAAGCTGATGGATCCATCGAAGAAAGACAGTGTAGTGACGTTTGAGCAGTTAGGTGTAGACCGGTTATTCGTAGATGAGAGCCATAATTACAAAAACTTATTTCTTTATACAAAAATGCGTAATGTAGCCGGTATTGCACAGACGGATGCGCAGAAGTCGTCAGATATGTTTGCAAAGTGCAGATACATGGATGAATTAACCGGAGGCAAAGGCGTGACATTTGCGACAGGTACACCGATATCGAACTCCATGACGGAGCTTTATACGAATATGCGATATCTTCAGTACGGAACTTTAGAGCGGATGGGACTTACACAGTTTGACGCATGGGCATCGTCATTTGGCGAGACACAGACAGCAATCGAGCTTGCACCGGAGGGAACCGGATATAGGGCCAAGACGAGATTTGCAAAGTTCTTCAATTTGCCGGAGCTTATCAGTTTGTTCAAGGAGAGTGCGGATATCAAGACACCGGATATGTTAAAGCTCGATGTGCCGGAAGCGGTATATGAGAATGTTGTATTAAAGCCATCAGAGTTCCAGAAAGATGTGGTTGCTTCTCTTGCCGATCGTGCAGAGATGGTGCGAAACGGAGGCGTGGATTCAACTGTTGATAATATGCTGAAAATCACGAATGACGGAAGAAAGCTGGCACTTGACCAGAGACTAATAAATCCTATGCTGCCGGATGATGAAAACTCCAAGACTAGCGTATGTGTGGAGAAAGCATTTGCCATATACGAAGAAGAAACGGAGACGAAGGGGGCACAGCTTATCTTCTGTGACCTTTCCACACCGAAGAATGACGGAAACTTTAATGTCTATGATGACATCAAACAGAAACTCATGAGTAAGGGTGTACCGGAAAACGAGATTGCCTTTATACATGATGCCAATACGGAAACAAAGAAAGCGGACTTATTTGCCAAGGTTAGAAGCGGTGATGTCCGCTTTTTGCTTGGTTCAACAGCAAAGATGGGAGCCGGTACAAACGTACAGGACAGACTGATCGCACTTCATCATCTGGATGTGCCATGGAGACCATCGGACATTGAGCAGCAGGAAGGACGTATTATCAGACAGGGCAACATGTACAAGGAACTGGGGAAGCCTGTTAAGATATTTCGCTATGTAACGGAGGGTACATTTGACAGTTATTCGTGGCAGGTAATTGAAAATAAGCAGAAATTCATCGGACAGATCATGACGAGCAAGTCACCGGTCAGAAGCTGTGAGGACGTGGATGAAGCGGCACTTACCTATGCCGAGGTCAAGGCTCTCTGTACGGGAAATCCCTACATAAAAGAGAAGATGGACTTGGATATCCAGGTATCGAAGTTAAAGCTGCTTAAAGCCAACCATACAAGCCAGAGGTACAGACTGGAGGACAACATCACACAGACCTATCCAAGACAGATAGCGGCTCTTTCTGAAAAGATAGCCGGATATAAGGCGGATATAGCGACATTCAAAACCGAAAAAGCAGAGCTTGTGGCAAGAAGTGTGGCGGTATTTTCCGAAGATGGCAAAGAGAAAGAGCCTTTTGAGATACGGATAGGAAAGCGTGTGTTTACTGACCGAAAGGAAGCAGGAAACGCCCTGATCGAGATGTGCCGGAATGTACATTCCATATCTACGCCGGTTAAGGTCGGAGACTATATGGGATTTTCACTTGCTGTGACCTTTGAACCATTCCAGAAAACATTTGACCTGAATATCAAAGGTGCAATCAGCCATCACATAGATGTCGGAGCAGATGCGGTCGGAAATATGACGAGAATTGCAAATGCCATGTTTGGTATGGAAACAAAACTTGCCAAGGTGGAAGATCAGCTTTCCGCAGTCAAGGAACAGCTTGAGAGTGCAAAGGAAGAAGTGAAGAAGCCATTTGAGAAGGAACAGGAGCTTGCGGAGAAACTTGACCGCCTAAATGAGTTAAATGCACTTCTTAACATGGACGAAAAAGGTGATTCCGAGAAAGAAGAGGACTTAGACAGCAAAGAGATAGTGGATATCGAAGGTGATGGATATGGGGAAGTACCGAGAGACAGTGAGGGCGATACCATATCGACATCGGAGGCACCTGTGCATGATGGCATGGCAAGAGGCAGCTCTGAAGAGGAAAAGGCAGAGAAGAAGCTGTGTGAAGAGGGCGAGTGTAAGCATGAAAAGGGCGAAAAGTCCATTTTTACACGGATTGCCGACAAGAAGCAGCAGGCAGGCGAGCGAACCGGGATACCAGAACATACACAGATAAAAGGCAAAGGCGATGAGCGATAGTTGAAAGGAGGAAATGTAGATGGCAATCGAAGATAAGAAAGACAGGGATACTGTACTACTGACCGGACTTCCGGTCAGTGATGAAATGCAGGATATCCTTGAGAGATGTGCGGATGGTAAGTATGTGGATGTGGAAGAAGTCAAAGCAACACCGGAGATGAAAGCGGCGGAAAGCTGTGTGTCTTATGCGACACCGACCATACAGTTAAAGGACAGGGAAGCAATAGAGAATCATGTGTTTGAGACACTTATGGATTATGGCTCTATCAGTATGGATGAAAAAGGCAAGCCGCTCGTTGACAGTGATGGTAATACACTTTATAATGGTGATGTAGAAAAAGGCAGACGCCTTGACATCGTAATCGGTCTTCCCGCTTCTGGGAAATCATCAGCCATAGTAGATACAATTTCATATGAGCAGCATTCCATGCTGATAGATAACGATGAAGCAAAACGACAGTTTCCCGAATTTAATAAGGGCTGGGGTGCGAACACAGTACATAAGGAATCTCAGGTCGTGGAGCGAGCGGTATTCAAAGAAGCTCTGCGGGAGGGAAGAAACATCGTGCTTCCAAAGGTCGGCAGTGATGCAGACAAACTCATGACGGACTATATCGCTTATGCAAAAGATGCCGGATATAAGGTAAACGTTCACTTTGTTGACCTTGACAGAAATAAGGCACTTGGGAGAATGATGGGTAGATTTATCCATACCGGAAGATATTTGTCACCGGAGCTTATTGATAAGTATGCAAATGAGCGTGATGGAAATAAGATCGCACAGGCGTACGAAGCGTTAAAGTCGATGGATGGGATAGATGGATGTTCCAAATGGGACAACGATGTCGGAAGAGGAGAAAAACCGATACTTTTAGAGGCGGCTAATTTAGATGATGACTTTATAAAGAATGCAAGAATGAAAGGAGACATGGAGAATGAAGAACGTAAACATGGACAATTTACCAGAGGCAGTGAAGATGACTTATGTTTCAGCGGAGACAGTGCTGGAGACCGAGGAGCAGATGCACAGAGCGGAAGCGGAGATAAGAGAGCGGATGGGCGAGATGGAGAACATGACACCGGTAGAGCGGTATCAGTTCCAGAGGAAGATCTACGCCAAGTATCTGGCGTAAGCCATCTGGAGCTTTTTGATGAGAACATACCGGAAGTGTATGAGGGGGAAATGCCGGAGCTTTTTGCAAGACAGATACTTGCCATGACGACAGGGCATGACACAGATGGTAACATCATTGCCGATGCCGGCGAGCATAAGTTCCGACCGGAGTATGCGGTAGAGACATACAATGACAATCCGGATGATTATGCGGAAGTCGCAAAGGGAGTTACATTCACTACGGTATATGGTGATGTGCAGCTTGACAGTGTGTCACAGTACGATGTGGGGCGTTTTAATCTGACGGAGGAACAGTTCACGGGAACGCTTCTTGATGGAAAAGACGGACTGGATAAGGGACAGAAGATCGTATTTGAGAAAGAGGATATCATGGCAGTTCATGTGTACTACCGGGATATTGATGTCCGTGTCGATACATCCCTGATGAATGAAGCGTATGCAGATAGAAAGACGGAAATGGAGAATCCGGAACACGACAGGACTTACCGATGTTATGTGGATGGAGATAAAAGTGCTTTTGATGTCTGTCTTTTTAAGGATGATGATGGAAAGAAACATTTCTATATCGAAGATACCGCAGATTATCCGCTGATAACGGGAGAACTTCCAAAGAAGACGGAGTTTACATCCGGCACAGCGGTTTCGCTTATGAATGACATGGGCGAGTGCTACGACGGAAGCAGAGAATTTATAGTGTATGATGTTCATATGCCCGAGAGGACGGAAGAACTGATGGATAAGAGCAGAAAGGAAGAACTATTCCCGACTGCTCTTTTTGTTTCGGAGATACGGGAACATGGTACATCCATACACCGGTATGACTGCTGCGATGATTTTA
>ERZ772897.865-NODE-865-length-35118-cov-5.212931_pt1 | contig 35118 bp, 30 predicted proteins | sample MGYA00512125_ERZ772897 | MGnify/ENA primary metagenome ERZ772897 (study PRJEB29015, sample SAMEA2737660) | human gut metagenome | biome: human gut; feature: human-associated habitat; material: faeces | place: China | collected 2012 ... | reverse complement strand
AGCGATGGGCTTGCCGCTCATGGCGTCGCGCTTGATGATCTTCATATCGGGCAGCTCATAATTAGTCGCCGCAACGCTGTATTCGCGGTCACCTTCGGAAACATCTACATAAACACTTTTGGGCGTGGGATCAACACAGAAGCCGTCCGGTGCAGCGGTTTCCACGAAGCTCCAAAGGCCGGTGGCGGCGTTCTCAACATAGATCTCACCCTGTGCATTGGTGATGTCGCTGCCGACGATCTGACCGTTAAAGTAGATGCTAAAACGTGCACCGGCGAGACCGGTTGTGGTTCCACCAGCAGTCTTTTTCAGCACGATCTTGCCAACGCCAGCAGGCGGTGCAGGTTCTTCTCCGCCGCCTCCGGGTTCGTCCTGAGTGACCAGTTTGCGGGGACCATAATAATTGAAGAACGACTGATTTTTGCGATTGCTGGAGATTGCGTACACCGCCCATCTTGTACTCTCATCCTCCACGATGGTTGCAGCAATGCCCTGCGCAGCGTACTCCTCGATCTGACGCTGGAACTCGGCATCCTCAGCTGCTTTCTTTGCAAGGAGGGAGTCGATAAGGCTCAGATACAGCTCGTAGGTGTCGGCGTTGGCATAGCCGCCCGCGTCGCCGTCTCCACCGGGCTCGCCCTTATAGGACTGATTCTCCCAAACGTAGGTCTGTACAGCCATAAAAAGCTGGCCGACGTTGGATTCCTTGCAGTCGTTGAGGTAGGTCATCATCCACTTGACGTTCTCGACGGTTGCGGCGTCCATTTCACCGAGGCCGCTGTTCGTAACAGCCGACTGCAATACGGCATCTGCATCTGCACCGGTGCCGGACGTCCATGTAAAGGAATTCAGGTACGATGCGGTGGCGTAGTGATAGCCAAGTCCGCTATCCATGCAGTACACGAGCTTGCCGTCCACCAGCGGAGGACGGTAGCTGTACGGCGTACCGTTAGCGAGCAGTCGAGTACTCCAATAGGCTTGATCCTTTGTGATCGTGATGCCTTTGCCTGTGCCGGATGCAGCAAAGGCTGCGGTCGGAAACAGGCTGAGAATTGTCATAATCAGCAAAAATGCTGAGACAAGTCTGGTTTTGATTGATTTCATAAGAGATCTCCTTCATTTGTAACACAAGAAAAGCAGGTCGAGTTTCCTCAACCTGCTTCGTTGAATGGTTCACTTTTCGAACTGACCATTTTGGAATGAATTTAATTCACCGCAGAGGCAATCATTGATTAGCCTATTGCGGGAACGTCCACCCATGTGACCTCGCATCCGTCTACGAGAAAGACCTGCACACAGTACCAACACGCCAATCCATTACTGTCCGTACCACGCGCTAAACCAACGCCAATCTCGCCGTAGCGAGCATTCAGCATGTTATCCGCATGGCCCTTGGAATTCGACCAAAGATTGACGACGGCATCAGATAAAGTCTTGTGCTGTTGTTCGAGGTACAGTTCTGTGATGCAGTGGATGTTTTCGCCGGTGCGTCGGCTATCTGTAACGGTATTGCTTCTGCGTCCATCGGGGCGAGTGTGAGAATAAGCACCACTAGCCGCCATCTCATCCGCGCGGACTTGAGCCGCATCCATCAGAAGGTTATTAACCTCCAATACAGCAACTCCCTTATTAAGCCGCAGGGTGTTGGTACGGGTAACAACATCCTTCTTTATGGCATCAACATCAGTCTGGTGGAGCTGGCCACTTGTCTTCTCGCCCTCTTGCTTTGTAGGCGCAATCCCAGTATAGGGCTTGTCCGATTCGACCTGGACGCATTTGGCAGTATCGTCCCAAAAGACGTTAAAACCGACAGCCTGGCCAATATCACGCAATTTCACATAATTGTGGCCGTTGATCACATACGCCTCCATGGGTGTAGGTGTGCCATCCACAAAAATCTGATTGTTGCTGAGATCGGCAAGAATGCCGGAAGCGTATGCAACGCTGCCGCCAAACATGACTGCGCCGACAACCATGGCGGAGAGGAATGAAATGAAACGCTTTTTCATGTGAGTCACCTCGTAGAAGATAGTTTTCCAGCCACTCTCTACGCGTGTTCTTCAGCCGACTTTCTGATTCGAGCAGGCTGCGATGCCTGCCATGAGGATATCCGCTTTGGAGAGTTTGTGTTCACTCAAAAGCTGACGCATCTCCTCATAAGCGGAGCGCGGCAGAAGCATATGGACGGTTACGGTAGCTTCTGCGGGAATGGATCGGGTTCGATTCTCACGATTGCGAGGCTTTTTACTATTCATGGTTTTCCTCCAATGGTTTATCGAATCTCTACAGCCTGCACACACAGACGCAGAGAGGGCTGGTTAGCAATACAGGTGATCAGGGTGATGCGATTATCTCCCATCTCATTGAGGTAAGAGAAATCGGTGTAGGAGATCGCACCAACGAATGTCACTTTGTAGGTCTTCGTGCCGATTGCGGTCTTGTACTTAACAATGTCCCCAACCTTCACATTCTTCAGCTTTCCGAAGTAGGGATGGTTCCCTCTGTTGTGGCCGAACAAGCCAACATTCCCGGTGTAGAGGCCGGAAGAAGTGTAATGACCGGCGCCTTTGGACATGGAACTGTCGGTGGCGCCTTCATACACTTTGCAATTCAGCCCGACACGGTCAATGGAGACTTGGCCGATACTGCCATCGCTCTGCTTGAGATCGTTCAAGGTGACAGAGGGGTCATACGGCATCTCGATCGTACCACCGCCGGAGATGATACTGGAACTACCGTAGTCGGACTCCGGGTACTGCGTATTCGAGCTGCTCACGCCAAAGCCGTACTGTGTGTTGCCATTCAGGTAGGGATTATTGAGGGAGCTTTCCAGAAATTCCTGACTGAGTCCGTATTGGATCTCAGGGATGTCGTAATCGACCTGATTGCGTGAGCCGTAACGATACTCAGCGTCGTAGAGATCCTCGTAGTTCGTGCTGCCGTAATAGACAGGGTCAGGAGAGGTTTTGAAGGAATAGTCTGCGGCACTAACGAAAGTCACCATGCCGAGTGCCATACTCAGCGCACAGCACAAGGTCAAAAGTCGTTTGAGCTTCATATTAAGGTTCCTCCTCATAATTGGATTCACCTTCCTGAGAGCCAATATCGACTTTGAACCAGTACGAACCGTTGACCTCACCAACGGTGTGCTCGACAGTATTGTCATAGCAACGGATGGCGATGGTCTGGCCGAAGAGCTTCTTTGCGACTGCCTGATCCACTTCGATTGCAATCACACCTTCAGGAATATCCTTCAAGCGGTCAATACGCAGCTCGGGATTCTTGACCTTCAGATGAAGCCGGCCGCATTTTTCATATTCATTGCCTTTGCCTGTTGCTTTGTAGACTGTAGTATTCTTACGAAGCGTGAGGACGAGGAACAACAGTGCGGCCAAAAGGGCGGTTCCGCCGATAATGGAGATCACCAAGACCGCACCTTTGAAGGTGGGTTCCGCTTTCGTCGGTTCAATCTTGGTGCCCAGGTAGGTTACGGTATAGAGAATGCTGGAAATACCAGAGGATACGACAGTGCCTTTGTATTCGGCGGTCGTAATATAGCCAGTTGCGACGGTAGAACTGGCAGAGCCAGAATAGGTGGCTACCGCAGAGTAAGTTGCCGGGACGAGCTCATCGCCGACCAGAGCAGTACTCTCAACGCTCCAAGTTACATTGGAGAGGCTCAAAGTTCTGCCATTCTTCTCTACGGCCTTATCGATGTAGGAAGAATCGTTTCGATCGAGTCCAGTGTAGTTCTTGGTTGCAGTGACAGTGTAATAGCTGCTCTTGTAGCCGGCTGCCTCCGTCTTGATCGTGCTGTGGTCCAGAGACAGAGTACCGGAAGAAATGCCATCGTCGAACTCGATCGTGGGCTTCAGCTCTGCGAGGATATCTTCGAGGTTCTTACTGGCAGTTGTGACAGTGACGACCTCAGTGTGCAGATTCTCTTCCTGAAAGTGCTGCTCTTCTTTGATGATGTCACCCATGGAGTACAGGAATCCATCATGCTCGAAGTCCTCTTCATAGAGATCAGCAGGGTCCTGGTCGGGCAGGAGAGTATAGGTCTTGATCGCGAGCTGCTGCCCGTTGAGATTCTGATAGGTCACATCGTCCGGAATGTACGATGCTGCACTTGCTCCCACCGTCATGGACATGGCAACGACGAGAACAAGCACCAAGGAAGTGATTTTTTCCTTCATGGATCTTGATCCTTTCTGTTCGTGGGTGTCATGCGACCGGGTTAGTCGGATGATCACCGGTAGTAAGGCGGCCTTTGCCGCGCTTGTATTCGCTGATGCATTCTTTCAGCATGGCAAGGAGGTCTTCGTAGGTCAGATTCATCGAAAGCCAGAGGCATTGCCGGTACATGTAGATCATGCTGTCATCTGCCAGGAAGACGGAGTGCCAACCTGTGACCGAGTCCAGATTCAGTTCGTTCGCAACGCCATACATCTGATCGGCATTGATGTCTGCGAACAGGATCTTATCAGCGACAATGATGGACATGATGGGATAGCTTCGAATCATGGAGACAAGGACGACGCAGTCAATCTCGTCGTCCTTGTGGATGGCGACATAGGTGTCACCATGCTGCTCCACAATGTTGAGGCAGGACCGGATGACCTCCCTGCAGTGAGCGTCAAGAGCATCTCGGCTGCTGGGAGAGTATTTCATAAGGTTACCTCAATCTAGTATGGCGTTTGATGATTCTGGTGATGAAGCCCAGCGCGATGCCGTTTTCCTCATCGACTCCGGTGACACGGAAGCTGACCGTATCCAGTCTGCTGGGCATGTCGATGGAACGATAGAGCTTAGTCTTGGCATTGACGCCCACCTGAAGGCGGACGAAGAAAACGCGGTCTTTCACGCCGGTAACGACACCGAAATAGTTGGAGTTGGGAGTGATCTTCTCCAGGGCTGCCCGATCGGGATTCTCAGATGCCTCTTTGATGGAGAGGTTGACCGAATAGACATCCCGCTCCTCGTTGTAAGAAACATCCATGACCCTAGCAACGACCAGATCGCCGGTGGAGTGCAGATCCGCAATGTCAGAGAACCATTCCCAGGAGACATTGCGGGCATAGATCTCAGTATCCACACCGCAAGCCTCCACCGTCATGGTGTTGTTGCCGACACCCAGAACACGGCACGCCATCAGGATACCGGGCTTTACACGGCCGGTGGCATAGTACCGCTTCTGACGCTGCAGCATGGCCGCCTTACGGGAACCAACTGCCGCACGATTGCGGATATCCACGGCCGCTGGGATGAAGTCTATGGTCGCACCCAGCATACGCCCAATCTGGATTCTGACAGATCGAGGAATGGGATCCTCTTCAGGCCATTCCGTCAACACCATCTCGCGAATGGGAATCAGGATGCGGAGGCCTTCAAAATCAACCGGGCAAACAGGAAGACCATTCTCGGTCTGAATGATGCCGCTGCTGACGATGCCGGTCAGGATCTGCTGCCTGCGCGCTGCGCCGGCAAGATAGCCCCACTTGGCGTCTTCGCTATCCTCACGGGTAACGCCACGCTCCAGATCATTGAGTTCAAGCAGGTCATCACTTCCTTGGCGCCGGGGTGCCTGAGGGGGCGCAGGTTCAGAAACAACCGGTTCCTGAATGACCTCTTCAACAGCTTCAGTTACTTTCTTCTTAGGCATTTGTTCTACTCCTTTCCTAGAAGATGTCATCCGCATTCACAACCTCGCGCTCAGTGCTATGGGCTGGCTTCGCAGGTGGTTTCTTCTGCCGATTGCCGCTGCCCTTTTCCACAGGGGTGGCCATGGATGAGGATGGTGAAGGGCCGGTTGCAGATACAGAAGAAGCCTGGCTGGTCTTCCAGTCAGGCTCATGCAGGATCGCTTTGCGGCTCTTCAGCTTTTTATAGTCCGGATGCAGGGAGTAGTCATAGCGCTTGGCTCGCATGACTTTCTGACCTCGAATGAAGATCAGAACTTGATCCGGGGGTAAACGCAGGACCTCATCAGGGGTAAGCAGTTGACGCCGGCCAAGTGAGTTGGTCTTGCGGAATCTTGGTGTGTAGTTGGTGATGTGCATGGTATTGAGTTCCCGCATTGTGCCCTCCACTTCAACAGAAGCGGTACCAATGCGATCACTGAAGTACTCCGCCGTAAGCATATCGGTACAACCCAAAAACACCGTGGAGTCACAGGCACCGAGGATCTCCTGCCATTGGTCATCAGGGTATCGGTTGCGCATCTGACCTACATTTTGGAAGAAGACGGCTACCGAGCATCCGCGTGACCGGATGGTAGAGCACTTTTTGGTGAAGTCAGGGATCAGGCAGCAGTTCGGAAATTCATCTAGCACGAACTTGACCTTAGTGCTCAGCATACCGCCTTCGCAGTATCCATCTGCATAGCGAATCAGGCGGATAAAGAGGAAACTGAAGAATAGAGAGCTGAGAAAATCAAAGGTGCTGTCCTGATCGGACACAATGCAGAAGTAGGCACACTTTTGCTTTCCCGGAAGTTCCAGATCGATCTCGTTATAGGAAGTGATGTTCCGCACCTGCTGCGCCTGCAGTACGGCCAGCTTGCTGCCTAGACCAATGATGACACTGGTTCGAACCGTATCGCTGGACTGCTTGAAGATGGCGTAAGGTGCGGCTGCAGGGGATGGCGGAAGAAGCTCGCCGGTGTATTGGTTCACATGCTCATGGCTGATACTGGCCATGATGTCGGACAGGCCCTTCTCCGTCTGTGTATAGAGTAGATCGTAGACTGTAGCCAGGTTGCGTTGCTCCGGGGGCATTTCCAACGCCACATACAGTACCAGCGCTTTTAGCAGGTTGAGCTCAGCGTTGTACCAGAAAGCATCTTTTGAGTCTCCGCTTGTGTTTTGCAGTACGATGTCAGCGAAGGTCTGAGCCATCAGTTCGCTGGAACCAACTTCATTGAGGCTGTTCCACGAATCACTATGATCCATTTCAATTAGGTTGAAGACCTTAACTGTGTATCCATTGTCTCGAAGATATTCGCTCATGGATTCGTACAGTTCGGATTTTGGATCAGTAAGAACCAAGCTCTCGCCACGTTTCACCGCCTGGAGGACCAGATTACGGGATATGGATCTGGATTTGCCTGTACCTGAGGAGCCGCACACGGCGAGGTTGGAGTTGAGGCGCGTGTTTTTGGGGAGTGTGAGGATTTGACCATCAGGCAACATGCCAAGGATGTCCTGCTCGGTCTTTTTCGCACTCGTCACATCAAAGCAGTCACTTGCCTCCTTCGGTGACATGAAACTTGCTGTGCCATAGCTGCCAGAGTTTGAGACAGTAAGGTTTCGATCAGCGTCGGTGACTCCGTTTTGCCCCCATCCGATCCGGAGTCCAAAAATGCAGATGAGTACAATTCCCACCACTACCATCCCGATGGCAATCAGGCCTTCTGGAAAGTGTAATATGGATCGAAAGACATCTGCAAGCTCCAGGGATGGGAGACCTGGGGAAGCGCTATAGTCACTGCCGGCTGCCTTCCATGCGTTGATGTTGATCATGAACTGGGCGATAATGCCGGCAATATACAACACGCATGGGATCAGGACAGCAAGGCTAAGGGTTATTTTCAGTTTTCTTCTTTCCATGGTTATTCATGCTTTCTACTGGACGCACTTCAATGGCCGGCCCGACAATTCCCTGAACCGTTTGAGTTTGGTAGTCGAAGCAGAGCATAATGGGGCTTCCACGGAATCCTTCTGGGATCGGACGGATATCCGATAGTTTCAGGAGATCACATTGATAATTCAGAATGACCGGTTTGTCGTGCTGGACATCGATGGCGTCATACTCTCGGTTGGGAGTTCGTGGGGGGTGGTAAGGTGCAAGGATGGCCTGGTTCAGTTCCAGCGCCATGTCCGGATTGAGGATGATTTTCAATGGTTTCTGAGGTGAGACTGGATATCACTATGGCCATTGCAGTCGGGCCGCAGGCATAACCACCAATCGTATCTGTACCATAGGGCGAGTACTTCCACCGTTCATCTAACTGATTGTAATAGACAACCTGTGTTTCGCCGTCAGCAAAAACGACCCCGTCGTAGGATAGGTCCATTGCTGAGAACTCTGTTTCACTTAGACCTTGGTAAATTCCATCGCCCAAGAGGACAGTCAAGTTTTGCGCATATTGGCTTGCAAGGAGTTTCTGATCGTCTGACAGGTGGAAGACCTGATCGGCAAAATACGCTTCTCCATTATAGGAGATGGTATAGATCCGAATGGTCTCATGAATGGTTTCGCCCGAGTCTTCGTCACCTTGCTCAGGGGGAATTTCTCGCTCTTCATCCGTGAAAGCAAAAGAGTAGAGCTTATCCTTGTTAGCGGTGAGCAAAGCCTCCATATCTTTCTTGGAAATAGATGCAATTTCTGTGTCCTTGTGTGCGCAATACTGGGAAACAAACGCATTTGCATTAAACACCACATCAGCGCCAAAGGGATTGTTGATCTCTTTTCCATCACAGCCGGACGATGCAAAATCAGAATCAATGCGTTCAAGAACATCCGTTAATCCTTCAGAGAGGATGGAACTGATGCCCTCGTTGATGGCTGTCATATTCTGGACTAACACTTCATCGTTCGAGATTCCATTCGGGGAGTCCGTTCCATCGCCCAATAATGATCCGAAGATGATAGAAGGAAGCATAGCTACAAGAATTAGAGGCAACAAAACTGCCGCGATCAACGGAATCAGCCATTTTGCAGAAGACTTCCCTGCTTCAATTGCCGCACCATGAGCACCACCTGCAGCTGCGCCCTTGGCAATATTGGAAATTGCTTTGCCAGCCTTTGCGGCACCCGCAACTGTGGATTCGGTCGATGTTTGCTGCTGGCTTTTTTCATCACTCATTAGATTTTGTCCTTTCTTTTGGGAACAGGCGGCATCTGAGAAACGATGCGTTCCTCATACCTAATCTTGTCACCTTCATCGGTATAGGGTGTTTTCTCAACTTTGGGCTGAGCATACTGCCGATACCACGAGGCACCGTCTACTGTTTGGACTGTATCATACGGGCCAGTTGGGGCCATGTATTGTTCTGTGCTGTACATAGCAAACTCCCTATCTGACTGCCTATCAGGTGAGACCTCAAGGCCCGTGATGCGTCCACCGCCGATTTCAACATTCTGAAATATGGGTGGCGCTCCAGAAATGCGTGCACTCTCAACCACAGAACCGTCATGCTCTCTAGCGCCAGATGGGATAGGTGTCCCATTTGCAGACGCAGTAGGAGAAGCTGTTCCTGCGGCTGTGCCGCCATCAAGCGTAACTACGTCTTCTGACGTAATGGGAGATGGAGGGATGAGGCCACCATCATCTGCAAGTGCGCTACCTGAGTCAACAGGCGAATAGCCCAAATAGCTTGTCAATGCCTCAGCCGCCTGATCACCGGTGATGGACCCGACTGAGGATATGCTGCCTTTTGCCACAGCTCCAACAACGCTCATTGCAAATTTGCCTCCATTTTGCAGGCTTGATTCGAACATAGCGCCACCCACAAGATTGCTGAGTCCTTTTGCATTGCCTGTAGCGCTTGCGGCTGCCGCGTTTCCAGCAGCACGTCTCGTAACGCCGACAAGGCCGTTTCCTCCACCTGTAAAAGCAGCGCCGGCGGCCTGTGCATTTGTGTGAGTGCTGTTACTTGAGGAATGATGGTTAAATACAGTTCCACCTACAGCCCCCGCAACAGCAGCGATGCCGCGTCCGGCAACCATGAGCTCAGTCAACATACTTCCACCGGTTCTGCCGACATTGATTCCCAAAGAAGCCATAAAACTATCAATTTTCTGGCTGACTTTAAGGAATCCAATGGCGCATAGAAACCAGATAAAAACATTGCCAGCAACTTCTTCCTTGCTCGATGCCGCAATGGCACTTTCTACTTCGCTCTCATCGATGGCAAAGGCGGTTGTCGAAAGTACGCATAAGAGCAGCAATACAAGCAGTATGATATGGGCTTTTCTCTTCATCTTTACCTCCTCAAACGGATAACGGGTTGGCAAGAAAACTGCCAACCATACTCGTGAATAAGCGCAGGCACCATGCATTCATGATCAGCAAAAAAAGCTGGCCTCCAAGCATTCTGCACCATGCACTAAAGACATTTGATGTGTTTTCTGATGCCCCTGTAGCGAATGCGACTGGAGCTGTGTAGATCAGAACGCCGACGAGAATGTATCTCTCCGCTGCCTCGAATAGAAGCTTGATATAGTTCCATGCTACGATGAGCACCAAAATGAGTACAATCAAACTTACCGAGCCGGACACAAGGCTGCCCACCAAAACTGTTACTACGCTGGCAAAACTTGCAAACTCGATTGGGGGAAGTGCTGTGTCTACCACCCAGTCGTATGGCGTTCCTACGATTCCCAAAACGAGCACCATAATCTGATCCGCAAAAAGTGCTAAAAAGATAAAGAGAATGGATTTGATGGCGAGCTTGACTGGATCCTCCGCACTAAGGCCCAGTCCAAGCCCAAAGTTTCTGAATAGCTGCCACACAAGGTTCAGTAAGATGAAGCCTACACCAATCGCTACGAATATTTCATAGAGCGTTTCAGCGGCTGGGAAATAGCGTAGAAACGTGCTCATATCACAGCCTAGCGCACCGAGTACGGACCCTGTGATCAGATCCAGCAGATTCATGACCTGTGTGGCAATCCACTCAACAATACTGTCTAAGATTCCCATGCGGCTCCTCCTGCAACTGCTTAGAAGTGGCCTAACTCATCATCGAAGCTACTTTCAGGCAGGTAGTATGCTGCGGTGAGGCACATGGCAATGCCAGCGACAATACCGGATAAGAAACAGATAATATTCTTCATGTCTTGATTCTCCTTCGTAATTAGGGAGTCCAAGTGCCACCGGAAAAGAATGGTGTCACATAGGCCATGATAAAGCCAAGGCTATTGAGAATGGCCCAAGTAATAATGATCCGCTTTAACCATGCACGGGACTCATCAACCGTTCGTCCAGATCTGGAGAAGTTCATCAGAAGAAGCGCAATAGCCGCAGTAACAACAGCTGCGATGGTGCTGATGCCGAGGATTTGAGTGTACACATCCTGCATGATTGCACTCGCCTTCGTCCAGATGGTGTCAGCAGCAAAGGCGCGTGTGGAAAACATGGTCAGCATCGTAGGCACGAGAAAGGCAGTATATAGGCCTCGGCCTGCATTTACATTTCTGAATCGCTCCTGCAGCTTCTTGATGACGGCAGGTTTGTTTAGATTCATATTGGGAAGTCCTCCTTTCAAATAGAGCCGAAAAGAAAAGCCGGGAACTCGGGCAGTACGACCTGAGTTCCTGGCTTCACATGAAAAATGCCTCCCGATGAAAGGAGGCAGTCCATCAATGAATCTTTTCGACGCTATCATCTTACCATTTAGGGGATACAGATGCAATTAAGCAGAACTTCAAGTTTCGTTCGGAAATAGTTCAATAGTGCTTCAAGGTAAAAACTGCTTGATAATCTCCATGCAATCACGCGCCGTGTAACCCCACAGAATGCGGTCAATCGCTCGAATTGCCATGTTGAGATAGCTATGATAGGTTACCATCGACATGGGGAATCCTTGCCGATCAAGTTCCGCTAGGATCACCTCACGATTCGCGGGCTTCTTTTTTGAGAAGTATGTGAGGTAGAGGACTTGATACATCAGCTCACCGTGGTCTGGATCCATTCGCACCGTATTAAGCGCGTTATCAATGATCTGGAGCATGTTCTTGCTCCGAATAACTGTTCTGGCGTACCCCTCCAGTTTAGAACCGGACAAATCCACGCCAGCCAATTCGGCATTGACTTCAAGTGTGGAAAGGCGGGTGCCATGCTCCATTTCCATTCGAACATTCATATCTGCTTCCGAGATTTGGATCGCATATGCTACTTTCCGGTACTGCTTGAGCAGATGCCTTGTGTTATGATACTTATCCGCATCCTTGCGTTTTGCGGTCTTCGCCTCTAAATGATCAACACCGGCTTGGATGCCGGTTTCGATCTCTGTTTTCAAAGCTTCTTTTTCTATCTCAAACGCGGGAGTGCTATCTGATGTCATCGTTTCATCTCCTTTCCGGATTGGGACTCAGTCGGTGGATCGCGGCTATTCTTCTCCTGATTCGTTACCTCCCAGTCTAAAGCACTGTAGAAGACTAATGGAATTTGGCGAGCAAAAAAAGAACTTCGGATCACCAGAAACACTTGAATTCTCAAGGCTTTTCGTGGCTTCCCTATAGTGTGAGCGGGCGGGACGCGAGACTCGACGCTGATATCGAGTTTGCTGTCGTCTGCTTCCACCACATCAATCGCCTTAGCAATACCAATGATCTCGCCAATCCTGCTTAGCTCGAGTTCCTCACAGCCTTCACCGTAGATCATCTCACGATAGCGGCACATTGAAATGACAGAGCCGCGTGAGCTGGAAAAACTCACACGGCTGATAATTCCATATTCGCCGGCCTTCAACATGAAGCGTCCGACTCGGGACTTGGACCAGCCCCAACGACGAGCAAGGTAAGTATATGAGAGCAGCGGCATACCTCGCATATTGGAGTAATAGACAACTGGCATATACTCAGATCCTCGCACTTGGGGGTCATTCAGGATTGTGTGGAGCCACATATCCATGATGGCGTCCAATTCACTGAATACAATTCCGACTTCCTTTCGTGCTGTCTTCAAAAGCAGTCTGCCGACAGGCAGCGGGAAGAAAAAGAATCCCGATCCTTTATAGCTGTAATAGTTATACTGTAGGTGTGTGCAGTGCTCTTTCCAATCGGCAATCGTGAAGCGGAGTATTTCCTTTTCCTCATCCAAGATCTCAAAGGTAAGGAATCCATGATTCCGGAAGTACTCCATCAGCTCAAGCGCCTGAGCCTTGGAGTGGACTCGAAGGATTCTGGGCAATGCCCCGAGCTTGCAGATCCACTGACCCGGTGCCTCCATATATCGGTCGCCATAGATCACGCGTTCATTGGATCGAAAATTAGCGTAGCTGAAGAGCGCCATGAGACTGAATAGATGGACAGTTCCTTCGTTCCGGAAATCCTTGTGATCATTGAAGTGTCGGAACCACGGCTTATAAACTCTTACCTTCGGAAAGCACACCAACTGTTGTTTTTGTGTGCAGTTCATCTCATACACCTCCTTCCTGACAGCGCTATAAATAGAGTCGATTCCAAGTCCCCTGGTCAGGGGGACACAGGCATTTCAGCCTCGGCCCATGCTTGTGGGTGCGTCGTCCCTCGGTTTGAGACCTAGCCGGACGAGTGTACCATTATTTTCCCGTGCTGTCGTCGCAATGGAGCTTGACCAGGCCCCTTTCACTTGCTCATAGTGGCTCGAACACGGTGATGTCTTGGAATCGTATTCGGTTTTCAAGGTACAGTGCTGTGGTAACAGGTTGAGAGTCTGCGGTCGGCAAGTCATAAAACACCTCGAATGCACCTCTCGTAATGAATGTAGAAATGGCACCCCTTTTGACCACCCTTCAAAAAAGAAAAATATCCCATCGACTAAAATAGGCTGATGAGGTATTATGAAAATGCATTGAAAACAAAAAAGCACGCACCCACCATTTAAGGTGAATGCGTGCAAATGATAAGTCGGGAGGAAGCTTTGATTTTGGACTAAATCAGCATACTCACTCCATAGAACCGACTGTATGTCTATTATAGGTCAATCCTCGCTCTTAAAGTCGATGGCGGGGGAGACAACGGAGTTGGCAAAGCCCGTGATCGGCACGAGCGTGCCGGCCCCGGCAAAGCGCGCGATGGAATTGTAAAGGTTTAAGCCTGTTAAAAGTGCGGAGAGGAAGATGAGGCAGATCGAGGTCGCCGTGCCTGCGTCCGCCTTTGCAAGGCCGAGCGAGAGAAAGCCGTTCTGGATGAGCTGGCCGAGCGCGCAGATCGCGCCGCCGATGAAAAAGGCAAAGGCGGTATCCTTGAAAGTGGGCGATTTGGGCGCAAGGCGCTTGACATACTCCTGATATTCCTGAGGCGTCATATCCATGAAGAATCACTCCTTTTGTCGTAGTGTTTGCGGGAAATGGACGAAATATCCGCGCGATACCGTCTTGCGCGCGGCGAGGTTTGTGTTACAATGGGCGAGGACATTTTTGCAAAGGAGTTGACGCGATGCGACCGCTGGGACTGTATCTCCACATTCCGTTCTGCAAGGCGAAGTGCATTTACTGCGACTTCTACTCGCTTCCTCATTCGGAGGAGAAGATGGACGCCTACACCGCGGCTTTGCAGCGCGATCTGATCCGCTGGGCGGATCAGGCGAAAGGCCATACCGTTGACACGATCTACTTTGGCGGCGGCACGCCGAGCTATCTCGGCGCAGAGCGGCTCTGCCGCATTTTAGAGACGGTCTTTGCCCATTACCGCGTGGACAAAAACGCTGAGATCACGACCGAGGCGAATCCCGACAGCGCGCGGGAGGTATCAGCACTGCGGCAGCTCAGAGAAGCGGGCTTCAACCGCATTTCACTCGGGATGCAGTCGGCGAGCGACGACGAGCTGCGCCTGATCGGGCGCGTCCACACGCATAAAGAGACGGTTGAGGCCGTACATGCCGCCCGCGCGGCGTGCTTCGACAATGTGAGCCTCGATCTCATCTACGGCCTACCCGAGCAGACAATGGCGCACTGGCGGGAAAGCCTGCAAGCGGCCATCGCTCTTGAGCCTGAGCACCTTTCCTGCTACGGGCTCAAGATCGAGGAGGGCACGCCGCTCGACCGCAAAAAAGACACCCTGCGCATCCCCGACGACGATGAACAGGCGGAGGAGTACCTTGCAACGGTCGAGCTGCTCGAAAAGGCGGGCTACGCGCAGTATGAAATTTCGAACTTCGCGCGTCCCGGGCGCGAGTCGCGCCACAACCTCAAATACTGGACGATGCAGGAGTATCTGGGCTTCGGTCCTGGCGCGCATTCGGACTTCGGCGGGCGGCGCTTCGCCTACGCGCGCGACTTGAATGCTTACATCAAGGGTGAGGAGCACCTTTCCGAAAGCGCATGCCCCGCGGAACGCGAGCGCGAAGAAGAACGCGTCATGCTTGCCCTGCGCACCGCGCGGGGGCTCGACCTGTCGGCGCTCAAGGAGAACACGCGGGACGCCGAGGCAGTGCTCGAAGAGTGCGCGCACCACGGCCTTTCCCAAAAGGAAAACGGCCGCTGGCGGCTGACGCCGCAGGGCTCTTTGGTGTCAAACGCCGTCATCGTGCGGGTGCTCGAGGCGCTTTCGCTCTAAATTTTGCGAAAAAAGTGGAAACTTTTTCCGCGTTTTTGCGTCTTTACTTATGGCAGGGCATCTGCTATACTGTGTTATGTTTACCAATTCAAGGAATTTTCAGCAAGGAGGCAAATCGTGAAATCCATCATCCGTAAGTTTTTGTCGCTGTCGCTGGCAGTCGTGCTGGCGGCGGCTCCGCTCAACGCCTTCGCGTCTGACGCGCTCGGCGACGATCTGGCGAGCTCAAGCGTCGAGGTCAACGAGCGCACCGAGCTCAACGCCGGTACGTTCTGGAGCAATACGTATTCTGATCTCCGTCAGGAGAATTATGTGGTCTACTCGCCCAACGCACGCGTGAAGCCCATCGTGAGCGGCGGCGACTACACGACCCAGCTTACAACGGTCTCGACTGCCGCGAAAAAGCTCGAAGCGCGCGGCTACCGCGTGGTCGCGGGCATCAACGGCGACTATTACGACACGGCGACGGGCATCCCGCTTGGCAGCATGATGACCGAGGGCGTGCTGCGCAACGCCTCGAGCGAGTATTACGCCATCGGCTTCCGCGACGACGGCAGCACGGTGATGGGCAAGCCCTCGCTCCGCATCACGGCGCAGTCGGATTATGGCCGCAGCCTGACGGTCACGGCTTTCAACTACGTACGCCAGAGCTCATTCGGCATCTATCTCTATGACTCTACCTTCAATGCCCGCGCCACGACCGGCACGAGCGAGGAGGGCGTGGATGTTGTTTGCTCGGCGGTCGGCGGCTCGCTCGGCCTGAACGGCAGCCTGACGCTCGTGGTCGAGCAGGTCATCGAGGGCGGCAAGGACACGCCCGTCGGCGCGGGACAGTATGTGCTTTCGTCGAATTTGAAGGCGGCGGGCTATGTGGAGCAGCTGCGCGCGCTCCAGCCCGGCGAGCGCCTGACGCTTTCCGTCAGCGCGAGCGGCAGCGAGTGGAGCGGCGTGACGAACATGATCGGCGCGCTCTATCAGCTGGTCGATAACGGTCAGGTCTGTTCGGGCCTTGTCAATGGCGCGGCCCCGCGCACGGCGGTGGGCCTCAAGCGCGACGGCTCGCTCGTGCTCTACACGATCGATGGCCGCCAGAGCGGCTATTCCATCGGCGCGACGCTGACGCAGGTCGCCCAGCGCATGGTGGAGCTCGGCTGCGTGACGGCGCTGAGCCTGGACGGCGGCGGCTCGACCGCGATGGTCGCGACGAGCCCCGACAGCACGGTATCGACGCTTGTCGACAAGCCCTCGGGCGGCAGCGAGCGCGCGGTGACGAACCACATCTTCCTTGTGGCGGACAGCCGCCCGACGAACTCCGTGGGCCATGTGTATCTTGAAAGCGAGAGCACGCGCGTGCTCCCGAACGCGCAGGTCAAGCTCACCGCGACGGCGCTCGACACGAACTATATCCCCATGGCAAATTCCAATGTCTCCCTGCGCGCGGATAAGGGCACCATTGACGGCAATGTCCTGACCGCGCCCGCCTCCGGCACCGTGACGGTGACGGCGAACGCGGGCGGCGCGAGCGCGCAGACGAAGATCGATGTCATCACGCAGCCCGACAGCATCAGCGTCAAGCAGAACGGCAAGGCCGTGAGCGCTATCACGCTCAGCGCGGGCGAGACGGCGACGCTGACCGCCTCGGCGATGTACCGCCATTTGCCGGTGCTCGGCGACAACAAGGGCTTTACCTGGACCGTGCAGGGCAATGTCGGCACGATCGAAAACGGCGTGTTCACGGCGTCCGGCAGCATCGGCAGCGGCAGCGTGACGGCGAGCCTCGGCCGCATTTCCGTGACGGTCCCTGTGACGGTGACGGCGCGCGCCCTGCGCACGCTCGACGGCTTTGAGACCTCGTTCGCGACCGCGACCGGCACGCGTGCGATGCTCTCCTACAACAGTGAGATGACCCGCGTGCACAACGGCTACGCCTCCGCACGGCTTGACTATGCGATCGGCAGCGAGGGCAACGCCTACATCGGCCTCAACTATGCCATTCCTTCAAATTACGACCAGCTCAACTTCTGGGTCTACGGCGACAATAGCGGAGCGCAGCTCGCGCTGGTGACGGATACTGGCAGCGTGAACCTGGGAGCTCTCAACTTCTCCGGCTGGAAGCTCCTGACGGCGAACCTCGGCGCGGCGACCGCGATCACGGGCATGATCGTCTCTTCGGACACGGAGCTTATCAGCGCCGTGTACCTTGACCAGCTCGTGCTCTCCTACGGCGGCCTGACCGATACGACCGCGCCGAAGCTCTCGCTCCAGTACAATGCGGCGAGCAACACTGTGACCGGCACGGTGAAAGATGACATCGACGGCGCGGCCATCCCGACCATTCACGTGACCTACGACGGCAAGAGCTACACGTCCTACGCCTATAACCAGTCCAGCGGCGCGCTGAGCATTACGCTTCCCGCGGGGGACGGCGCACAGCATCGCGTGAGCGTGGTCGCGGGCGACGCGAGCGGCAACCTGAGCCGCGCGGGCGTGAACGCCGGTACGTCGAGCGCGACGCCGGCCTTTGCCGATATGCGGGACCACTGGGCGAACGATGCGGTGGCGTACCTCAAGCGCAGCGGCATTTCGAACGGTTCGAACGGTAACTTCCTGCCGGATACGAAGATCAGCCGTCAGGAATTTGCCGTGCTGCTCGCGCGTTACTTAGGTTCTTCGCAGGATCATTCCTCCGTGCAGCTCCCGTTTGCCGATACGAATGAGATCGCATCCTGGGCGCTGAACGGCGCGAAGGCGATGTACTCGCTCGGCATCATCAAGGGCAGTTCCGACGGCTCGGGCAAGCTCTACTTCAACCCCACGGCCAACGTGAGCCGCCAGGAGGCGGTGACGATGCTCGGTCGCCTGACCGAAAAGGGCTACGCCCAGGGCGCGCTCAAGTTCACCGACAGCAGCGCAATCCAGTCGTGGGCGGCGGAGTACGTGAGCACGCTCAGCGAGATGGGCATCCTCACGGGCTTTAACGACGGCAGCTTCCGCCCCAACGGCGCGATGACGAGGGCGCAGGTGGCGACAGTATTGTATAAATTCTAAAACGAAAGGGAACGGCTTTGCCGTTCCCTTTCATTTTAGAGGGGGATTGCAGGCCGCTGTGCGCATAATTCGCCCGCCGTCGGCGGGCGAATTCCAAACTTGCGGCCTGAGAAGAGTCATTTCCAACGCGCATGTCGTTGGAAATGACGATCAAAATTATTTCGCGTCTGCGGACGCGAAAGTCTGCGACGCTTGGGTGCGGTGGGCTGTTTCGCGCCCGCAGGGCGCGAAATGCGCCGGGGGAGTGTGTGCGAGGACACTGTTTTGTGCTCAGGGAGCACAAAATGCGTGCTTTTTAGAATGCTGTTTTGCGCCCGGTGGGCGAAAAAGGCGCATCTTTCGCTTTGATGAGGCTTAGATAGGACATTGAACGCTGCTTTTTTGCGGAAAATGCGCAAAAAGGGGCTACCTTTTTGCGCGGCGGCGTGCTATGATAACTTTGTATTGGTATCTGTATGAAAAAAGGAGGCGGAGAGAATGAAGCGCGCGGGGAAAATGCTGGTGATCGGATTATTTTCACTGCTGCTTTCGGGCTGCATGTTCACGACGCCGGAGACGTCGCTCTACCGCCTGCCGAAGCTCGCAGGCGAGTATGAGTCGCTCGAATCGCAGATCGACGCGCTGCTCACAGACGGCGCGGAGTATGCCGCGCCCACGTCGGGCAGCAATTTGCAGAGCGTGCAGATGATCGACCTCGATGGTGACGGCAGCGAAGAGGCGGTGGCCTTCTTCCGCCGCGCGAGCGACAAAAAGCCGATGAAGATCTACATCTTCAAAGCTGACGGCGACAGCTACGAGCGCTACGCCGTGATCGAGGGCACATCGAGCCAGATCTACAGCGTGAACTACGCGGATCTGGACGGCGACGGGCTCAAGGAGATCCTGGTCGGCTACAAGAGCAGCTCGGATGTGCAGGGGCTTGCCATCTATCCGCTCTCTCCCGGCACGTCGGAGTCACTTTTGACGACGGGCTATTCCCGTTACGCGAACCTCGACATGAACGGCGACGGGAAGCAGGAACTTTTAATTATTTGCAGCGACGAAGAGAGTACGGCGCGCGTCGATTACTACGACTGGGATGACGGCGCGCTGCACGCGAAGTCCTCGCTGCGCCTGTCCGCCTCGGTGGCGGAGCTGAGCCGCCTGACGGCCGGCACGCTGACGGGCGGGGAGAACGCGCTGTTCGTGACGGGCGTGACAGGCGACAACCTGACCGTGACGGACGTGCTGGCGCTCAAGGGCGGGCGGCTGCAGAACATCGCCCTCGGCGCGGATGCAAATCAGGTACCCGCGGAGGAAATTTTCCTCGGCCTTTTCCCGCGCGATGAAAACAGCGACGGCGTGACCGAAGCACCGAAGACGCGTCCCTTGCAGCGCTTTGACCGCGAGAGCGAGCTGCAGTATTACGTTGTCTGGGAGCAGTACAGCATCGACGGCACGGTGACGGACGTGCAGAGCTGCTTCCACAATGTGGCGGACGGCTGGAGCCTTGTGCTGCCGGACGAGTGGGACAAGGACCATCTGACCGTCGAGCGCAGCGCGGGCAGCGGCGAGACCGCTGTGTCCTTCTACCGCGCGGGCGAGGGCGGACTGAGAGAGAAACTGCTCACCGTCTACACCCTGACGGGCGAGGCGCGCGAGGGACTTGCCAACATCGGCAGCCGCTTTGTGCTCACGCAGCAGGTGGAGGCGGTATACGCCGCACGGATCGGCGATGCATGGAATATCACGCTTGATGAGCAATCGCTGCGCGAGCGCTTCTCGCTCATCACGGCGGAATGGACGATGGGAGACAACTGAGAGGAGAAACGATATGAAAAAAGTGCTGGTGCTGGAGGATGAAGCCAGTATCCGTAGTTTTATTGTCATCAATTTGCAGCGTGCGGGCTACGAGGTCGTGGAGGCTGAGTGCGGCGAGGAGGCGCTTCAAAAATTGCAGGAAAATCCCGACACGAAGCTGTGCCTGCTCGACATCATGCTGCCGGACATCGACGGGTTCGAAGTCTGCCGCCGCATCCGCATGTCGAACGCGCAGGTCGGCATCATCATGCTGACGGCGCGCACGCAGGAGATGGACAAGGTGACGGGTCTGATGACCGGCGCGGACGACTATGTGACAAAGCCGTTTTCGCCCGCCGAGCTCACCGCGCGCGTGGACGCGCTGCTGCGCCGCATGGGCGAAAACACGCCGGCCACGCATACCGGAGAGTTGTATCAGCCGCCGTTTCTGCTGAACCTGACGAACCGGACGCTTGAAAAAAACGGCGAGCGCGTCAAGCTGACGCAGATCGAGTACGCGATCGTCAAGCTCTTTATGGAAAACAGCGGCAAGGCGCTCGCGCGCGAGGAAATTCTCGACGCCGTGTGGGGCAAGGGCTACTTTGGCGAGCTCAAGATCGTGGACGTGAATGTCCGCCGCCTGCGCCTCAAGATCGAAGATGACGCGCAGGAGCCGAAGTACATCTCTACCGTGTGGGGCTTTGGTTATAAATGGACGGTGTGAGCGCACCGAACGAAGGAGGGGCAGCGATGCCGGACAATCGAAAAGGCTTTGCTTCGGCGCTGCACATCCGTGGCCTTCGTCAGCGGTGGATGTTTTCGGCGGTGCTGCCGATCTTGCTGCTGCTGGTGCTGGCGGTGGCGCTTTTCAGCGTGGGCGTGCAGGAATACTATTACAATGCGATGCGCTCGGGCCTTGAGAGCCGCGCGCGTATCGCGGCGGAGACCTTCACGGGCTACGGCGTGAAGAGCTACAGCGAATATTACCGCCTCGCGTCGTACTCCGCCGAAACGTTTGAAGAAAAAGACACGATCGAGCTCCAGTTCATCAACACAAACGGACGCGTGCAGGTCTCGTCCTACGGGCTGACGGCGGGCACGCTGCCCGGCACGAGCGACGTTGACAGCGCGATCGGCGGTAAAATGGCGTCGTTTCAGGGCCGCGATCCGCAGACGGGGGAGAATATCCTCGCGGTGTCGTATCCGCTGTTTTTTAACTCCCGCGTCGTCGGCGTGCTGCGGTACGTGACATCGCTGCGCGAGGCGCAGCATCGCGTGTTGGTCGAGTCGCTGCTCGCTTCGGCGGCGGCACTCGTGTGCATGGCGCTGATTGCGGCGTCGAATGCTATTTTTATCAACAACGTCGTCCAGCCCGTCGCAGTCGTGAGCGACGCGGCACGCCGCATTTCGGGCGGCAGCTACGGCATCATGATCGAAAACCACTACCGCGACGAGCTCGGCGAGCTGGTCGACAACATCAACGACATGTCACTCAAGATCAGCCAGGCCGAGAAGATCCAGCAGGAATTCATCTCGTCGGTCTCGCACGAGCTGCGAACGCCGCTGACCGCCATCAGCGGCTGGGCAGAGACGCTTTCCGCTGACCCGGGCGCGAACATCGACCAGACGAAGCGCGGCCTCGGCATCATTTTGAAAGAGTCCCGCCGCCTGACGACGATGGTCGAGGAGCTGCTCGAATTCACGAAGATGCAGGACGGGCGCTTCACGCTGCGCGTGGAGAGCGTCGATCTTGCCAGCGAGCTCGAGGACGCAATCTACACCTATTTCGAGCTCTTCCGGCAGGAGGGCATCGAGGTCAGCTACAAGGGCCCTGACGAGGATGTGCCGCCGATCGTGGCAGACAGCGAGCGCATGAAGCAGGTCTTCTGCAATGTGCTCGACAACGCGGCCAAGCACGGCGGCGCGGGAAAGCGCATCGACGTGAGCGCCGCGTGCGAGGATGGAAAATTTGTCATCCGCGTGCGCGACTACGGCCCCGGCATCCCGGAGGAGGAGCTGCCGTTCGTCAAGCAGAAATTCTACAAGGGCTCGTCGAAGGCACGCGGCAGCGGCATCGGCCTTGCCGTGTGTGACGAGATCGTGCGCCTGCACGGCGGCACGTTCGACATCGCCAACGCCGAGGGCGGCGGCGCGGTCGTGACGATCTCGCTGCCCATGTCGTGAAAAATAGAACGGGTGTTGCATTCTTGCAAAACCCGTGGTATGATATCGCATAGAAAAAGGAGAACCATTCATGGCAGAAGAAGCAAAAAACAAGGCTTCCGCGTCCAAGTTCCGCACGAGCATCGGCGGACAGGCGTTGATCGAGGGAGTTTTGATGCGCGGTCCGGGCAAGCAGGCTATTGTCGTCCGCTCGCCGGACGGGCTGGTCGAAAAGGTCGAGGAGCTGACGCTCGTGCGCGACAAGTACCCCGTTTTGGGCTTACCCATCATCCGCGGCGCGGTGACGTTCGTCGATTCGATGGTCAAGGGCGTCAAGGCGCTGATGTTTTCGGCGGACTATTTCCCCGACGAGGACGTCGCCGAGCCGAGCAAATTCGACCAGTGGCTTGAAAAAAAGCTCGGCAACGAAAAAATGCAGAAATTCATCACGGCGCTGGCGGTCTTTCTGTCGCTGGGGCTGACGATCCTGCTCTTTTTCCTGCTGCCGACGTTTCTGGCCGGCTTTATCGACCCGTATATCAAGAGCGCGGCGGTGCACAATCTGGTCGAATCCGTCATCAAGCTCGTGATCTTCTTCGCTTACATGATCCTGTGCTCCAAGCAGAAGGACATCTACCGCGTGTTCCAGTACCACGGCGCGGAGCATAAGACGATTTTCTGCTACGAGGCGGGGCTGCCGCTGACGGTCGAAAACTGCCGCATCCAGCCGCGCCACCATCCGCGCTGCGGCACGAGCTTTCTCTTTGTGGTCGTGGTCGTGTCGATTTTAGTCTCGAGCCTTGTCTTCAGCTTTGTCAACTGGCGCAACATGTGGGTGCGCATGGCGCTGCACCTGCTGCTGCTCATTCCAATCGTGGGCGTGACGTATGAGTTCAACCGCTACGTCGGCGGGCACGACAACAAGGTGACGCGCTTTCTGGCGCGTCCGGGCCTGTGGCTGCAAAACTTTACGACCAACGAGCCGGACGACAGCATGCTCGAGGTCGCCATCCGCGCGCTCGAGCTGGTCATTCCCGAAGAAAAAGGCAAGGATGCGTGGTAAGCATGGCAACGACGTATAATAATCTCTATCTGGACCTGCGCACGGAGCTGAGGCGCGCGGGCGACGAGGAGGCGACGCAGTCGGCGCGCGAGCTCGTCTGCGCCGCGGCGGCAAAAACGCGCGAGGAGCTGGTGCGCGACGGCTCACTCTACGCCTCGCCCGAGGTGGAGAAGAGTGCGCGCGAGCTCGTCAAGCGCCACTTGGCGGGCGAGCCGGTGGCGTATCTCATCGGCGAGTGGGAGTTCTATGGTCTGCCGCTCGACATTTCGCCCGCGGTGCTCATTCCGCGCCCGGATACCGAGGTGCTGGCGACAAAGCTCATCGACGCGGCGCGCGGCGCGGGGGCCTGCCGCATTCTGGATCTCTGCGCGGGCAGCGGATGCATCGGCCTTGCCGCGGCGGCAAACCTGCCGAACGCGCGCGTGCTGCTCGGCGAATATGACGAAGAGGCGCTCAAGATCTGTCGGCAGAACATCCGCCGCAACCGCTTGACGGCGCGGGTGGCAAGCCTGAAGATCGACGCGCGGGAAAAGCCCGCGCGCACGCTGGGCGAGTTCCAGTTCCTGGTCAGCAACCCGCCGTACATCCCGAGCGCGGACATCGACACGCTCGACGCTTCCGTGCGCGAGCACGAGCCGCGCCTTGCGCTTGACGGCGGCGCGGACGGGCTCGACTTCTACCGTGTGATCTGCGAAAAGTGGCGCGATGCCCTGTGTGAAAACGGCATGCTCTTTTTCGAGGTCGGCATCGGGCAGGCGGATCAGGTGCTGCGCATCATGCGCTCGCACGGCTTTGGCGACATTCAGATCGTCAAGGACCTCAACAACATCCCCCGCGTGGTGTACGGCACGCGCGTGGAGACCATTTGAAGCAAATTTAGTTTACATAAAGAATCGGGAGGAACGCGAACATGGCAGAAAAGTCTCAGACGAAGGCAGCTGCGGCGATGGCCGACGACAAGAAGCGGGCGATCGAGACCGCGATGCAGCAGATCGAGCGCACCTACGGCAAGGGCTCGATCATGCGCTTTGGCGACAACACCGTGAGCAATGTGGAGGCCATCTCCACGGGCTCGCTGGCGCTCGACCTGGCGCTCGGTATCGGGGGCCTGCCCAAGGGCCGTATCATCGAAATTTACGGGCCTGAATCCTCCGGTAAGACGACGCTGGCGCTGCATGTGCTCGCCCAGGCGCAGAAGGCGGGCGGCGAGGTCGCGTTCATCGACGCCGAGCACGCGCTCGACATCACCTATGCCCGCGCGCTTGGCGTCAAGGTCGAGGATATGCTCGTCTCCCAGCCGGACACCGGCGAGCAGGCGCTTGAGATCACCGAGGCGCTCGTGCGCTCCGGCGCGATCGACGTCATCGTGGTCGACTCCGTCGCGGCGCTCGTGCCGCGCGCGGAGATCGAGGGCGAGATGGGCGACAGCTTTGTCGGTCTGCACGCGCGCCTCATGTCGCAAGCGCTGCGCAAGCTGACCGGCGCGGTCGGCAAAACGAACACCATCGTCATTTTCATCAACCAGCTGCGCGAAAAGGTCGGCGTCATGTACGGCAACCCCGAGGTCACGACCGGCGGCCGCGCGCTTAAGTTCTATTCGAGCGTGCGCATCGACGTGCGCCGCATCGAGGCGCTGAAAAACGGCAGCGAGATCATCGGCAACCGTACGCGCGCCAAGGTCGTGAAGAACAAGATGGCGCCCCCGTTCCGCGAGGCGGAGTTCGACATCATGTACGGCGAGGGCATCTCGCTCATCGGCGAACTGATCGACCTCGGCGTCAAGCTCGGATTGGTGCAGAAGAGCGGCTCGTGGTACTCGATGGGCGAAACGCGCATCGGTCAGGGACGCGACGCGGCCAAGCAGTATCTGAAAAACAATCCCGAGATCGCCGACAATCTCGAAGCGGAGATCCGCCGCAACTTCGACAAGCTGATGACGGGCCAGTCCCGCGTGGCGGCGAAGGCCGCGGGCCGCGCCGTGGACGTCAGCGCCGACGATTTCAAGGATGAAGATTGAGAAGATCGAACGATCGAAGCATAAGCAGGAGCGCGTTCTCGTGTATCTGGAGGGGGGAGACCTCCTCCGGATCACCGAGAGCGAGCTTCTGCGTTTCGGTTTATGTATAGGACTGGACATTGACGATAGGACTGTGGTAGAATTGCAGCAGTCCGGCGCGCGGAGCGAAACGCGCGTGCGCGCGGCGAACATGATCTCGTCCCGCCCGCTGTCAAGGAAAGAGCTTGCGAAAAAGCTCAGGGAAAAGGGCTCGGTCGAGGCCGACGCCGAATCGGCGTGCGACTGGCTCGAGGAGATCGGCGCACTCAACGACGCGGAGTATGCCGCAATGCTTGTGCGCCACTACGGCGGCATGGGCTATGGCGAGGCGAAGATCCGCGACGAGCTCTACCGCCGCGGCGTGCCGCGCGAACTGTGGGAGGACGCGCTGTCAAAGTCGCCCGACGCGCAGGAGGCCATCGCGCGCGTGATCGCGCAGAAGACAAAGGGCCGCGTGCTCGATGAAAAGGGGCGCAAGCGACTGTCTGACATGCTGCTGCGGCGGGGCTTTGCGTGGCGCGATGTGCGCGCGGCAATCGCCCAAATCAGCGAAAATGCGACGGAATTCGATTACGAAGAGTAGTCGTTTGGCTATTTTTTTACAATTAGTTTACGATCAGGAGGGGTTCTATGCCCTATAACGTTTCTTTCATTTCCCTGGGCTGCGCCAAGAACCAGGTCAACTGCGAGCAGATGATGGCAACGGTGCAGCACGCGGGGCACAACGTCGTCCTCTCGCCCAAGGGGGCGGACGTGGCCGTGGTCAACACCTGCGGCTTTCTGGCCTCTGCCTGCGAGGAGGCCATCGATAATATCTTAGAGATGGCGGAGCTCAAAAAAGAGGGCAAGCTCAAAAAAATCATCGTCACCGGTTGCATGGCGCAGCGCTACAAGGACGATGTGCTCCACGAGCTGCCTGAGGTCGACGCGGTGCTCGGCACCGGCAGCTACGGCGAGATCGCCCGCGCGGTCGATGAGGTCATGGCGCCCGACGGGCTGCGCCCCTGCTACATGGGCGACATTCAGAACTGCGTGCAGGGCGGCGCGCGCATTTTGTCCACGCCGTCGTGGTATGCGTATCTGCGCATCGCCGAGGGCTGCGACAACTGCTGTGCCTACTGCGTCATTCCGCGCCTGCGCGGCCGTTACCGCAGCCGTCCGATGAACGAACTTCTGGACGAGGCGAGCGAGCTTGCGTCCGCGGGCGTGAAGGAACTCATCGTCATCGCGCAGGACATCACGCGCTACGGCACGGACTTGAACGGCGAGCACCAACTTGCCGCACTCCTGCGTGAGCTGTGCAAGCTCGATTTCCACTGGATCCGCTTACACTACCTCTATCCCGATGACATCACCGATGAGCTCATCGACACGATCGCGCAGGAAGAGAAGATCGTGCCGTATCTCGATATCCCCATCCAGCACTGCAACGACGACATCTTGAAGGCGATGAACCGCCGCGACACGAAAGAGAGCATCCGCAAGGTTTTCCACGACCTGCGCGCGCGCATCCCGGGCCTTGTGCTGCGGACGTCGATCATCGCCGGCCTTCCCGGCGAGGGGGAGAAGGAGTTCGAAGAGCTCTGCGACTTCCTGCGCGAGGAGAAGATCGAGCGCGCGGGCGTGTTCCCGTTCTCGCCCGAGGAGGGGACAAAGGCCGCGACGATGGAGCACGTTCCGATGGAGGAGGCCCAGCGCCGCACGGAGCTTTTAGTCGACGTGCAGAGCGATATCATCGACGAATACAATGAATCCGTCCTCGGCGATGTGCGCGAAGTGCTGTGCGAGGGCTGGAGCGAGGAAGCGCAGTCCTATGTCGGCCGCAGCTACGCCGAATCCGTGGATATCGACGGAAAGATCTACTTTTCCGCAGAACGTGATATCATGGCAGGCGAGTTCGTCAACGTCCGCCTGACCGGCACGATGGACGGCGAGCTGACCGGCGAAGCGGTCGAATAAGTAAATGCCCCGCAGGGCAGGAGGAAAGAGAGATATGACAACTGCAAACAAATTAACGATCATGCGCATTGCGCTGATCCCCGTATTCTTAGTGGTGCTGTACCTGGACTTCGCGGGTGCGAGATGGTGGGCGCTCGGTATTTTCATCGTCGCGTGCCTGACGGACTTTGCCGACGGCTACATCGCCCGCCACTATAATCAGATCACAAATTTCGGCAAGTTCATGGACCCGCTGGCGGACAAAATGCTCGTCATGGCGGCAATGTGCTACTTTGTCGAATGTGGGCAGATGCCCGGCTGGTGTCTCGCCATCGTGCTGCTGCGCGAATTTGCCGTTTCCGGTATGCGCCTTGTCGCCGTGGAGCAGGGGCGCGTCATCGCGGCCGCGTGGTCGGGCAAGGTGAAGACCGCCTCGACCATGGTGTGCCTGTGCCTGATGCTGGTCTTCCAAAGCAACCTTTTGAATGTCGTGTGCATTGCGGTCATCGTGGCGACGACCGTGTACTCCGGCATTGAGTATTTCGCAAAGAACCTCGACGTCTTCAAAGAGGCGGACTAAATCCGTTATTTCATCTTCTCAAAGGAGATCTATCATGTATTTATACAATTCCGCGACCCATAAAAAGGAAGAATTCAAGACCCATACGCCGAACCATGTGGAGATGTACACCTGCGGCCCGACCGTGTACCACTTTGCCCACATCGGCAACCTGCGCTCCTACATCATGGAGGATGTGCTGGAAAAGTACCTGCGCTTTTCGGGCTACAGCGTGAACCGCGTCATGAACATCACCGACGTCGGCCACCTGACGAGCGACGCCGACGAGGGCGAGGACAAGATGGTCAAGGGAGCCAAGCGTGAGCACAAGACCGTCATGGAGATCGCCAAGTTCTATACCGACGCGTTCTTCGCCGACTGCAAGAAGCTCAACATCAAGCGCCCCGACGTCGTCCAGCCCGCAACGGGCCTGATCGACGATTATATCAAGATCATCACGAAGCTGCTCGACACCGGCTATGCCTATATCGCCGGCGGCAATGTGTACTTCGACACGAGCAAGCTCTCTCGCTACTATATCTTCAACGACCACAACGAGGAAGACCTCGCCGTCGGCGTGCGCGAGGGCGTGGAGGAGGACGAGAATAAGAAGAACAAGAACGACTTCGTCCTCTGGTTCACGAAGTCCAAGTTCGAGGATCAGGCGCTCAAGTGGGATTCCCCCTGGGGCGTCGGATATCCGGGCTGGCACATCGAGTGCTCCGGCATTTCGATGAAGTACAACGGCGAATACCTCGACCTGCACTGCGGCGGCGTGGACAACGCCTTCCCGCACCACACGAACGAGATCGCGCAGAGCGAGAGCTACCTCGGTCATCCCTGGTGCCTCCAGTGGTGCCACGTGGCGCATCTCAACACTTCGCACGGCAAGATGTCTAAATCCAAGGGCGAATTTTTGACGGTCTCGCTGCTTGAGGAAAAGGGCTATGACCCGCTGGCGTACCGTTTCTTCTGCTTACAGAGCCACTACCGCAAGAGTCTTGTCTTCACGTGGGAAAACCTTGACAATGCGGTCGCCGCGTACAACAAGCTCATCGCGAAGATCGCGAACATCAAGGACGAGGGCGGCGTGGACGAGGCCGTTCGCGCCGAGTACCGCGCAAAGTTCATGAAGGAAATGGACAACGACCTCAACACCGCCATGGGCGTGACCGCGCTCTACGATGTGCTTAAGGCCAAGACTACGGGCGCGACGAAGCTCGCCATCATCGGCGACTATGACACGGTGCTGAGCCTCGACCTCCTCAAAAAGGCCGAGGCCGAGCGCGAGAAGAAGGAGAAGGCTGCGTCTCAGCAGAGTGCGGGCGGCTTCACGGTCGTCTCTGAGGACGGCACGGCGGACGAGGGCATCGAGAACCTGATCCGCCAGCGCGCGGAGGCCAAGAAGGCGAAGAATTTTGCCGAGGCTGACCGCATCCGCGACGAGCTCAAGATGCAGGGCGTCGAAGTGACCGATATGCCCGGCGGCGCAAAGTGGAAGCGCGTGTAAAAGAATTTTTTAGAAAACGCAGGCGCGGCGGACCATCCGCCGCGCCTGTCCGCCTCTTTGGGGCAGAATAAGAAGCAGAGAAAAATCATCACGGAGGACGCCATGAGCAGAAAAGCGAGAAACCGCATGACAAGAGAGACCATCCCCGAGGGCTTCAGCGCCCCGATGGCGTTCGTCGATTTGCTCCCTGTCGTATTTTTCGGCCTCTCCGCGGTGAAGGCGGGGAACCTGTTCCACAGCGGACTGTTTGTAGCGGGTGCGGTAGTCTGCCTGCTCTCGGGTGTTGTGAAGGTGGGATGGAAGCTCATCGCGGCCGTCTCCCAAAGGAACATCTGGCCGATGTTTGTGCAGATGCGCGTCCTGATGCCGGTCGGTTTTTTGACGATGTTCGCGGCACTGATCGTAGACCGCGCAGGGCTGAACGGGGAAGCGATGCTTGCAAAGCTGAGCGGTTTTCCGGCATGCCTTTTCTTCCTTGCGGGCGCGCTTGGGATGATTTTGATGCTCGTTTTCGCGTTCCGGATGGATTCGAGCGACCCGAAGGTGAACTGGATGGAGCAGACCGTCAACAGCCTTGCGCAGATCTGCTTTTTCATCGGGCTGATGCTGGCCTGACGCTCTGCATCGAAAGAAAGAAAAGGGCCGCCTGTGGACGGCTCCTTTTGCATCAGGCTATGAAGAAAAATGAATGTGAGCGCTGTTTCAATGAATATCGAAAATGAATCAAGGTAAAGGATATTATTCAATAGTCGCAATGCGCAGAGCGGAATTTTACTCGCTTTTTGGCGGCGGATATGATATGCTTTTCCCAAATGATGGTCAGAAAGGACAAGGTTTCCATGATCAATATTTTCGATATGATGGGGCCGGTGATGGTCGGTCCGTCCTCGTCTCACACGGCGGGCGCGGCGCGCATCGGCAATATGGGAAGAACGCTGCTCGGCGAAGAGGTGGCGCGCGCGGACATCGGCCTGTACGGCTCGTTTGCTGAAACGGGCTTCGGCCACGGCACGGACCGCGCGCTTTTGGCGGGACTTCTCGGCATGAAGCCGGACGACCTGCGTATCCCGAACGCCTATGAGGAGGCGAACCGCGCGGGTATGGCGTATTCGTTCCGCACGGTGGAGCTGCGCGACGCGCACCCCAACACCGCGCTTTTGGAGCTGACGGGCAAAAGCGGCAAGCAGCTGACGCTTCAGGCGTCGTCCATCGGCGGCGGCGCGATCGTCGTCAACAAGATCGACGGCATCGACGTAAACTTTACGGGCGACTTCAACACGCTGATCGTCCGCAATCAGGACGAGTCCGGCTCGGTCGCGGCAATCACGTCGATTTTAAGTCAGGTGCACATCAACGTGGCGAACATGAGCGTGAACCGTCACCGCCGCGGCGGTGACGCGCTGATGGTCATTGAAACGGATCAGCACATCAAGCCCCGGCAGGTGGAATTTCTCTCGGAGCTGCCAGGCATCCTGAGCGTGACCTATTACGATAAGGAGGACGATGAAGATGGCGCTGGATTCGATGAAGGAAATCTTTGAGCGCTCGGCGCGGGAGAATATCCCGTTCTGGGAGATCGTTTTGCAGTATGATATGGAGGAGCGCCAGGTGAGCCGTCAGGCCTCGATGGCGAAGATGCTGTCGACCTGGCAGGCCATTCAGGATGCGGCGGACTCCTATACCGGCACGCAGCGCAGCGTGAGTGGTCTGGTCGGCGGCGACGGGCTCAAGATGCGCCTGTACGCGCGCCGCGGAGAGAGCATCGGCGGTGAATTCATGGACGAGGTCATCGTGCAGGCTATCTCCATGGCGGAGTCGAACGCCTGCATGCGCCGCATTGTGGCAGCACCGACGGCGGGCTCGTGCGGTGTGGTGCCGGCGGTGCTGCTGCCGCTGTGCGAGCGCGAGCATTACACGCAGCACGAGCTGCTTGAGGCGCTGTATGTCGCCTCGGGCATCGGCGCGGTGATCGCGTACCGCGCGAGCATCTCCGGCGCGGCGGGCGGCTGCCAGGCCGAGATCGGTACGGCGTCGGCCATGGCGGCGGGCGCGCTCGTGTCCCTGCGCGGCGGCACGAATGAGCAGATCGGCCACGCCGTGGCGATAGCGCTCAAAAATCTGATGGGCCTTGTGTGCGACCCCGTCGCGGGCCTTGTCGAGGTCCCGTGCGTCAAGCGCAACGTCATCGGCGCGGTGAACGCGATCTCCGCGGCGGATATGGCGCTCGCGGGCATCGAGAGCCGCATCCCCGTCGACGAGGTCATCGACGCGATGGGCGAGGTCGGACGGCGCATGCCGGTCGAGTTCCGCGAGACGGTGCTCGGCGGTCTGGCCGCAACGCCGACCGGTAAGGCGGTCAAAGAACGCATGCCGCACGGCGCGCAATAAGTAGCGTTCAATAAAGTGAGAAAAATGACTTCCGTTCAGGGAAAACCTGAACGGAAGTCATTTTTTATAAACCGCACAGAGATACGGGTTGTTCCGGATTTATTGATGGGCATAAAATTATGAAGCTTATATAGATAATCAATCGATGATTTTGAAGTAATTTGTTGAAAATGCCTTAAAAGATACGGTATAATCGCCGTCAGGATTAGATAGGAGGGCAACCATGAAACCTGACACAGAAAAGGTCCTGAGCATTCTTGCCTCGCATGAGAATGACCCATCGAATCTCATTGCGATTTTGCAGGATGTTCAGGCGGAGTACAACTATTTAAGCGAAGCAAACCTGACGCTTATCGCTGACACGCTCGGATTAAGCGTGTCGAAGGTGTACAGCGTGGCGACGTTCTATGAGAATTTTTCGCTCGAAGCCAAGGGGAAGCACATTGTCAAGGTCTGCGCGGGCACGGCGTGCCACGTGCGGAAGTCCGGGCCGATTTACGATGCGATCTATGAGTATCTGGGTCTGCACGGAAAGAAAAAGACCTCGGACGACGGCCTCTTCACGCTCGAAACGGTCGCGTGTCTCGGCGCTTGCGGTTTGGCGCCGGTCATGACCGTGGACGGCGAGGTGCATGCCAAGATGGACCCCGAGCGTGCCATTGAGCTGCTCGAGACCATCCGCAAAGAGGAGGTGCGAGCGTGAGCAAGCTGACAAGAGAAGAATTCCGCGCCCTGCGCACAAGAGCGGAGCACGACCTCGCGCAGAGCCGCGAGGTGCCGTCCATCCTCATCTGCGCGGGCACGGGCTGTATCGCCGGCGGCGCGATGAAGATCTATGACAATTTCAAAGCGGAGTGCGAAGCGCGCGGGCTGAAGGTCTACGTCGGCTTAAAGCACGACTCGGACGAGGAAAAGAGCCTGCACGTCAAAATGAGCGGCTGCCACGGCTTTTGCGAGATGGGCCCGCTCGTGCACATCGAGCCGATGGGTGTGATGTACATTCACGTCAAGCCCGAGGACTGCCACGAGATCTTAGAGAAGACCGTACTCGGCGGCGAGGTCATCGACCGTTTGGTCTACCATCTCGACGGCACAGCGTACCCGAAGCAGGAGGATATCCCGTTCTATAAAAAGCAGCACCGTGTGGTGCTGGAAAACTGCGGCACGTCGGACGCCGAGGACATCGAGGAGTATATCGCCAAGGGCGGCTACAGCGCGTTTGAAAAGGCGCTGTTCGAGATGACGGACGAGCAGATCTGCCGCAATATTCTCGATTCCGGCCTGCGCGGCCGCGGCGGCGGCGGATTCCCCGCCGGACGCAAGTGGGATGGCGCGCGCAAACAGAAGAGCGCGAAAAAATACATCGTCTGCAACGGCGACGAGGGCGATCCCGGTGCGTTCATGGACCGCAGCGTGATGGAGGGCAACCCCCACAGCGTGCTCGAGGGCATGATGATCGCGGGTCTCGCCGTCGGCAGCGACGAGGGCTATATCTACGTGCGCGCGGAGTATCCGCTGGCAGTGAACCGCCTGAAAACGGCCATCGCTCGCGCCGAGGAGATGGGCCTTCTCGGAACGAACATCCTTGGCAGCGATTTCAATTTCCGCATCCACGTCAACAAGGGTGCGGGCGCGTTCGTCTGCGGTGAGGGCAGCGCCCTGACCGCGTCGATCGAGGGCAATCGCGGCATGCCGCGCGTCAAACCTCCGCGCACCATCGAGCATGGCCTGTGGGCAGAGCCCACGGTGCTCAACAACGTGGAGACGTTTGCCAACGTTCCGCTCATCATCAAAAACGGCGTGGAGTGGTACCATAGCATCGGCACGGAGAAGAGCCCCGGCACGAAGGCCTTCGCCCTGACGGGCAATGTGGTCAACACGGGCCTCATCGAAGTGCCGATGGGCACGACCATCCGTGAAGTCGTTTTCGACATCGGCGGCGGCATTCCCGACGGCAAGAAGTTCAAGGCCGTGCAGATCGGCGGCCCTTCCGGCGGCGCGACCACGGCGAGCGACGAGCATCTTGACCTGCCGCTCGACTTCGACTCGCTCAAGAGCATCGGCGCCATGATCGGCTCGGGCGGCCTCGTCGTCATGGATGAGGACACCTGCATGGTCGAGACCGCGCGCTTTTTCATGCGCTTTACGCAGAACGAAAGCTGCGGCAAATGCGTTCCCTGCCGTGAGGGTACAAAGCGCATGCTGGAGATTTTGGACCGCATCATCGCAAACGAAGGAAGCCTTGAGGACCTTGACCTTTTGCAGGAGCTCTCCAAGACCATTTCGGAAACGGCGCTGTGCGGCCTCGGCCAGAGCGCGTGCAAGCCCGTACAGAGCACGCTGCGCCACTTCCGCCAGGACTATCTGCGCCATGTGGTCGACCACCACTGCCCGATCTGCAACGGCCGCAAGCGCCGCCTTGTCATCAAGCCCGAGCTGTGCAAGGGCTGCGGCAAGTGCAAGCGCAACTGCCCGATGGAGGCCATCTCCGGCGAGATCCGCATGCCGCACACCATCGACAATGATAAGTGCATTCACTGCGGCGCATGCTGGGGCGCGTGTCCGTTCGGCGCGATCGACGCCATTGAAGAGGAGGGCTGAGACATGGCAAAAGGTATGATGATCGTTGACGGTCAGCGCGTCAACTTCGATGGGGAAAAGAACGTGCTCTCCGTCATCCGTAAGGCCGGTATTGAAATGCCGACGTTCTGCTATTACTCCGACCTCTCCGTTTACGGCGCGTGCCGCATGTGCGTGGTGGAGGATGAAAAGACCGGCAAGATCGACGCGAGCTGCTCGATGGAGCCGCGCGACGGCATGCGCATCAGCACGAACAGCGCGCGGCTTCTCAAGCACCGGCGCGTCATTCTGGAGCTGCTGCTTGCCTCGCACAACTGCAACTGCACCACCTGCGAAAAGAGCGGCCACTGCCGCTTACAGGAGCTAGCCCAGCAGTTCGGCGTGCGCAAAATTCGCTTCCCCGATACGCGCGAGCACTACGAGATCGACAGCTCGTCGCCCGCGGTGCTGCGCGACCCGAACAAGTGCATCCTCTGCGGCGACTGTGTGCGCGTGTGCGAGGAGATGCAGGGTATGGGCATTTTGAACTTTGCCTATCGCGGCAGCAATTTGCAGGTCATGCCCGCGTTCGACCGCAAGCTCGCCGAGACGAAGTGCGTGAGCTGCGGCCAGTGCGCGGCGGTGTGCACTACCGGCGCCATCACGGTGAAAAACCAGATCGGCGAGGCGTGGCGTGCCATCCACGACCCCAGCAAGCGCGTTGTCATCCAGATCGCGCCCGCCGTGCGCGTGGCCGTGGGCGAGGCGTTCGGCTTTCCCGCGGGCGAAAA
>ERZ772897.855-NODE-855-length-35301-cov-5.881065_pt1 | contig 35301 bp, 37 predicted proteins | sample MGYA00512125_ERZ772897 | MGnify/ENA primary metagenome ERZ772897 (study PRJEB29015, sample SAMEA2737660) | human gut metagenome | biome: human gut; feature: human-associated habitat; material: faeces | place: China | collected 2012 ... | reverse complement strand
CCGAAAAAGGGTATACTGTCCCTATCGGTGCGGGGAATCCCGTTGTGTAGGTGGTGCTTTCACCTGCGCAGGTACAAAGGAGCGGCAACTCCTTTGTACTGCCGTGTTTTTTATTTTCTACGAGTAGTATAGCATATCTGTGTAAATACATCAAGGCCAAAAGCGCTAAAAGTTGCGCAAATATATATGTGCAGATATGTCTAATGTGCATATATGTGTTATCGTCCGTTCCGTGCTATACTTCTTTTAAGTATTTGATCGGTGAGAAAGAGGTGGTAACCATGTCACCAGCCAGCAAAGCACAGCAAAAAGCGGTCAACAAATATATGAAGAAAAACTATGACCGTGTGAATCTTGTCATGCCGAAGGGGCGCAAGGACGCCATCAGGGCCCACGCGGAAAAAAACGGCGAAAGTCTCAACGGCTTCATCAACCGCGCCATTGACGAAGCCATGGAGCGGGACGAGCAGGCCGACACCGACTGCTGAGCGGGCATGCCCGCGCAAACACCCCTTCTGTCTCGATGATTTTGAGATCCTTGTGATGCGGCTAAAAAGCCGACCTGGGAAGGGCCTCTGCATGAGAAACTAAATTTCCCCGAAGGAAACCGGCGTAAGGAGGACATATGAGCAGTATCGTTAGCCTCTGTCCGCAAGGAGCAAAGCACAAACCGCTGGTTCTTGTGATTGACGAAGCCCAATATCTCAACAGCCATGTTCTTGATGATCTGAAGCTCTTGATGAATTTCAAGTATGACTCTCTGAATTGCTTTACTCTTATTCTCAGCGGTGAACCTCGGCTGAATATTACCTTGTCCAAGGCTGTTAATGAAGCCCTAAGGCAACGAATTACAGTCCATTATGAGTTCCAGGGGCTTGATCCAGACGAGGTTTCCAGATACGTATCTCACAAGCTGAGGACGGCCAACGGATCTGATTCGATTATGACGCCCGATGCAATGTCCGCCCTTGTGGGCGCTTGCAGTGGCAATCCCCGCATTATTGACAATATTATGACCGCTGCACTAACCCTAGGTGCTCAGCTCAAGAAAGTATCCATTGATGCCGATGTGATTATGGGCGCAGTTAATGAACTGGGGTTTTCCCGATAACCGTTTCCCGGAGCTCTGTTCCGGGAAATATTTTATATTGGCCAAGCATATTTCTCTGATTGCATTGTGTCGTCTGTTCTGATTGAAGCGTGTCGCCGCACAGCAAAGAAGCGGCTCATGAACTGAGCCGCTTCAAGGATTAACTATTATTTCTGTTCTTCCTGTTCAAGAGATTCTTTCACCATCTGTGCAATATTAAAAGGCTGCAATACCAACGATTCTACTTCTGGCTGGGATGTCAGAAGGGACAACTGGCTTCTCATATATGGAAATACAATTGCGGCAGCATTTTGCCTTAGCATTAAGAGGTCGTAATGAACTTCCTCATTCAAAGTAAAGTAACCAGATGCACGAACTGTAACGTTATACTCGTCATCTTTCCTGCCCTCAATCAAAATATGAGCAATAAGCTCTGTGGTTCCACACATTTCAAAGTTATAACCAAACCGATAATGCACTGGATTTTTATTTTGAAATCCCTGCCGCTCAAAATGCAACTCATCGAACAGCAAGTGATCCAGTTTTAACACGCAATTATTACGTTCGTCGTTCATTGTCATCACCCTCGATTCATGCCGCGATATTCATTGTCCGCTCAATCAAGTATGAAGAAGGACGGTTCACTGCCCTTAATTCTTCCAAAACCGAGACCATCATGTACCTGCTCGGAGTCGCGGAGTACTTTTCTTTTCCCGTGTTCAAGAGAGCATCAATGTCAATATCCGGGATTGTTGCAATAATATCTGTTCCCTCAGTGCGATATGGGAGTTCCCTTTTTACTCGTTGTAAAAATTGATCTCTTCGAGTTAATTCGTCAATATCAGGATGCATTGCGCATTCATAGAAACTCTGCGCCTGATCGTGTTCCAAAGGTATCGTGCATCCATAATTCACCATAGCTATCCTCCATTATGCATGTGACTCTGCATACGCATCTGCCAAACTTCTGTCTATAAAGTCCATCTTCATTGCAACTGTACCAGGGCGCCGCGAATCAGCTCGTTTGGGGTATTCCCCAAATCCTGCTTTTTTATACCATTCTACTTTGTCCTCAAACGCGTCGAGCACTAGAAACCTAATTGGCAAAGTGTCTGAAATCTCTCTTGCACGACTGGTAAGTATGCTAAGGGCTTTTGTTCCAATGCCTTTTCTTTGCAATCGGCTGTCGATAGCAAGGTAAGAAAGTTCCAAGGCTGCATAGTCATGATCTGACACATAGTATTCTTCATCACAGATATGCGCAACTTTTAACATGCAATTTCCCACCAAGCGGTCACCCACAAGTATATTATATGCGAGGGCTTGCTTATAAAGAGTTTTGTTATATGCAGTGCGCGTTAAAGCATCTATGCTGCGTTCCCCGCAAGTAAACGAAGATGGAATATCATTCTCCATAACCTTAAAACGAAGATCTGACACAGGAAACCACCTCTATTTTACTTGCTCGTCAGCCACGAGAAAAACTCCGATTTGCTCGCAGTGGCGAATATATAGACGCTGCGACAACTTGTGACTCAATATATTGCGTCATAATGTTGCAAAACTTACGTTTTGTTCATGGCTGCTTGCTCGTCGTTATAATGAAAACTGAAATCAAAGGTCTAAACAATTGTCACAAGACACATTCTTCCAACACCCAGTATGTGAATACAATATCACCCGGCACAACTATGCCGGACTGGATTATGTACTTGTAGCATACCATAAATATTTGAGATTGTGAAGTAATATTACGCTTTTTCCATAAATTTCCTTGATACTCTTGCTTCTGCACAATTTTCTGTATGACAACGATAAGTAGCAATAGTGAAGAGGCTCCTTATTTTCCTCATACCGCTTGGTGCAGTTCTCACAGAACTGTCGATACGCGTAGCAAGGATCGTAAGGAAAACATGCCAAAAGATTGCTCGCGCAGTTATGCTGCCCATGCGCCTGATATCGGCCGCATATGTGATATTAGACATGGAAAAGAGCGTTACGGGAAGCGGGACGAGGTGGGATTATTTGACAAAGTGAACTTCCCCTTTGGGCCATCTTTTACGGCTTAGGGGCGAATTTTTTGTTTGCAAAGGGTTTATAATCCCGGCACACGGTTCTCTGTATCTTTCAAAATAATAAGAATTTTGCTGATGGCATCCATAGCCTCTTCGTCTGATCTTTCTAACAATCTGGCAAATTTAGCGATGGCCTCTAATCTATCTTCCATCGGGAAACGATTATCAGACATACTCGGTGCAGCCACCTCTGTGTATACCAACAGCCTCTTCCCAACGACATATTTGTCATATCTTCCATTGCAGTTTTTTAGAAGATAGTTGGCCACTCCCTTAAGGTGTGGACCGATTGCGAAGGTATCTGCAATCTCTTCTGGAATTTTTATTTCCACCACTACCTTGTCATCACCGCAGAGCATCGGAGTTTGAATTTGCACATCATATCGGGAGAAAAGATTAAGCGATGCGCTTTGTACACCCGCTCGAATATCATGAATAGCATCGATGGCTCTCATTGACGAATCTGCGAACTCAATTTGCACACTTTTTGAAATTAGCATAAGGTCCTCCATTTCTCATAATCTGCATTACGGGTTCCTGTAATATATATAATATCACCGTCAGCACGCCATGTCAATGCCTTTCGGTATAAGTACCTGTAACATTTTTATTGGATTATGTTGGCATAAAAAACCAATTTCAAAACCGACACCTCAAACGGTACTGCGACACCCTTACGGCTATAAAGACGTGGGGCTTCCGGGATCTGCCCGCCGATCTCGTACCAAACCTTACAGGCTGTGCAACCCGCATTGGGCCCATCGCGCGAGGTGGTCTTTCACCACATAGTTGTTGCCCATGCCGGGCGCACCAGCAAAAAACACGGCCTGAGATCTTTTCCCAGGCCGTGTTTTATTGTTACCGGATCGCGTACCGTAATCGCTAAGAAAGAGCATCCGTTCCGGTGGAGAGGTACGAAAAAAGTCAAAAAATTTCGTTCGCTTTTTTTGTAAAGTGTTATCGATAGAGGCCTATGTCCGCACACTCCTTATGTGATTTCTTTACCCTTATGGTCAAAGTGGGTACACACCCTTATTTTGCGTAGTTTGACAGGCAGGTATTTGATGACTTTTTAGTTAAAATGTCATTTCATTGGCAATTGAATTGATTGTCTTTTGTGGCATCGATTAAAAATCTTTTGAAACGTTTGGCTGCGGGAGGTAAAGAAGATCCTTTTCGCCAAGCCAAAAAAATCCTTTGAGAAAGGTTCGTGTCCTCAAGTGTCACACGTACAACAGCACCTAAATTTAGATTTTGACTGAGGGGTAAAGATGCAATTCCTTCGCCCATTGCTACTGCACTGAGCATGCCCATGTCGTTAAAAGCTTCCGCACCGAAGTTGGGAAGAAAGCCGTGGGGTTTGCAGATGTCAATAAGATCTTTATTTGTACCGAGATTGCTGCGGTTCCAAATAACGAAAGTCTCATTCCGAAGATCTTCCACCCGCACCTTGTCCATAAAGGCGAAACGATGATTCTTCCCGACAATCAGCGTACAGGGATTTTTCCAGAGAAGCGTGCGCTCAAGGGCGGCAAAATCGGCGTTTTCCGGGAAATCTCCGCAAACGCCCAGATCGCACTTGCCGTCCAGCAGTTCCTGGAGGATGCGGGTGGTGTATTTGTACTCCACAGCGAAGCGGCAGTCCAGATTCTGCCGCCGGAATTCCGCTAAAAGTGATGGGAGGCAGTTATTGTAGGCGGTGATGATGGCGCTTAAAAAAACGGTGTTGTTTTTCACGGCCACCTCGTGCTGGGCGGCCATGATCCCCTCATCCAGTTCGTGCAGTGCGGTGACAACATGGGGGTAAAAGACCTTTCCGGCCTCCGTCAGGACAATGTTGCGCCCTTCCTTTTCGTAGAGAGAAATGTTCAGTTCACTTTCCAGACTTGCCATCAGCTTTGAAAGAGCAGGCTGCGACATAAACAGAGACTCTGCGGCATGGGTCAGATGCTTTGTTTCGGCAACGATCTTAAAACAGCGTAGCTTTTCAATGTTCATGGTGTGCCACCTCCTTTGTATAGTAAACCTGCACAATTTAAATCGCTGATTTTTGAGGCCATATGTCATTTTGTCATGAATCTGGACGAAAAAGGAATTAGACAGGGGAAGAGATTCGTGTTACGTTAAATACAACAATGAAGCGGTGTCATAACGATTTGACGATTACTTCCATTACTTTAACATTATATGAACTTCACAGGAAAAAGCAACCGCCAAATCGGAAGACCCGTCATTGAAACTATTTAATTGGAGGAGAAACATGAAAAAGAACGTGAAAAAAGGCCTTGCAATGGCACTGTCTCTGCTCGCCGTGCTCTCCACCACTGCATGCGGCGGCTCCACCGATCCCGGATCTTCCGGGAATTCCGGCTCCGGCAGCGGGGAAGATTCCTATGTGATCCGCTTTGCCACAAACTCCAGTGCGGCTGATGTTCAAGGTGAAGGTGTTAGTCAGACCGGCAAGGGCATGATCTACTTCTGCAAGGAAATTGAAGAGCGTAGCGGCGGCCGCATTACCACCCAGATTTTCACTGATGGCCAATTGGCATCCTCCACGCAGGAATACATTGGCAACGCACAGGCTGGCGCCTATGAGATGTTTATGCTGAACTGCGGCTCCTGGGCAGATTACACCTCTGCCTATGCCGGACTGAATGTTCCATATCTGTATATGGACTACGATGATGCCTATGCGGTTTTGGACTCCGACCTCCGCAAGGAGTGGGACGAAAAGGCCGAGGCGGATACCCAGTGCATTCCTCTGGCCCATCTGGACATCGGCTTCCGCCAGCTGACCGCCAACAAGGAGGTTCACAGCCCCGCCGACATGAAGGGCATCAAGATCCGCACCATGGTCGACCCCATCCAGACCGCCTGTTGGGAAGCACTGGGTGCCAGCGTCACCCCCGTTCCCTATGCGGAACTGTACACTGCTTTGCAGCAGGGCATGGTGGACGCGCAGGAGAATCCCCCTTCCAACATCGTCTCTTCCAAGCTGTATGAGCTGCAGAAGTACTGCATGAAGACCAACCACAACTTCACCACCACCATCATGGCGGCCAGCCCTGTGTTCTGGAGCCGGATTTCCGATGCCGACAAGGAATTGATCGCCCAGACTTGGAAAGATACGGAGATGTATGTCCGCTCCCTGACATCTGACCTGTCCGACGGCTTCTTCAAGACCATGGCTGAAAATGGCACCACCGTTGTGGATCTCACTCCAGACGAGTTGAAGGAGTTCCAGGATGTGGCCAAGAGCGTGTGGCCCAAGATTGAAGAGAGCATGGGCAGCGAGGCCTATAACAAGCTTATCAACTTTGTGATGGACTATCAGGCCAATAAGTAAGTCCGACAGCATTTCTTCCGCGCTGTAACACCCCGCGGCCGGGGGATATCCCCGGCCGCCAACCTGAGATCGGAGGTAATAGAGAGTGAAAGACGGCAAATTTGATGGGAAAACATTCCTGAACAATGTTGAGCTGTATATTTCAGCCTGCCTGTTCATCGCACTGACGGTTCTGCTGTTCGCGAACGTTGTGGGCCGCTATGTGTTCGGCCATTCCTTCGCATGGGTGGAAGAGCTTGCAACCATCGCATTCGTCTGGATGATTTGGTTTGCAATCTCCGCTGCTGTTACAAAGAGAAAGCACCTGCGGATTGATTTCGTTCTGGAGATGGTCCCCTTTAAGGTGAAAAAGGGAATGCTGATCATCTCCAATGCAATCTTCGCTGTATTTGATATTTATCTATTAACTATTATGATGCAGATCATCGGCAGACTGGGCAACAGCCAGACCACCATGCTGCGTCTGCCCCAGCAGGTCGTATATGCCATTATTCCCCTCGGACTTGTCCTGAGCGTGATTCGCATTGTGCAAGACACCATTAGACTGTTCCACGAGAATGAACAAAATCTGGGCGCTTCCAAGCCTTCCATGGATTTGGATGCCTGCGAGCGCAAGTATCAGGAGAAGGTAGCGGCCAAGAAGGCTTCGACTGAAAAAGGAGGGAACGTGTAATGGCAACTGCATTGATGTTCATTGTAATGTTCGGCCTGATGTTCTTCGGCGTGCCTATCGCGGTGGCAATGTTCATCGGCATGTTCGTATTGATTGGAATCAATCCCGTTACAACGGGTTCCTTCCTTGCTCAGACCTGTTACGGCGGTGTGGCCAGCTTTACGAACCTGGCGCTGCCCTTCTTCATGATCTCCGGTACTATCATGGAAACCGGTGGCCTTTCCAAGCGTTTGGTGGGCTTCGCCAACTCTCTGGTGGGCGGTATTACCGGCTCTCTGGGCATGGTTACCGTTATTGCCTGTATGTTCTTCGGCGCCGTGTCTGGCTCCGCACCCGCAACGGTGGCGGCCATTGGATCCATTATGATTCCTATGATGGTGGAAGAAGGCTACAACAAATACTATGCCACGGCACTGACTTGCTGCGCTGGTGGCTTGGGTGTTATTGTACCGCCCTCCTACCCACTGGTTCTGTACGGCGTGACCTGTAACCAGTCTGTGGGTGACCTGTTTGTGGCTGGTTTGCTGCCCTCCTGTGTTGTGGGCGGAATTCTGATTCTCATTAACTATGTTTATTGCAGAAAACATCACCTCAAGGGCGAGAACAGGTTCTCCTTTATGAGCGCACTCAGGGGTCTGTGGGATGCCAAGTGGGCAATTGTGATGCCCGTTATCATTCTGGGTGGCATCTACTCCGGTGTGTTTACCGCAACAGAGGCGGCTGTTGTGGCATGCGTTTACGGTATTGTGATTGGTCTATTTGTGTACCGCGAACTGAAACTGGACAAGCTGTGGGCCATTTACCGTGACAACGCCGCTTTCATTGCAGGCACCATGTTTATCATGGCTCCCGCTAAGGCAACCGGCTCCGTGTTTGCTTATCTGAATATCAAGATGCCGGGGTCAAAAGTATAGGAAATTTCTGAAAATGGAATAAGCAGCCAACCTTACCACCCCCAAATCTATTGTGTTATAATGGTTATAGATTTGAAGGGTGGTAAGGTTTATGTCATTTAAAGTAAACAGCAGCCAGCAAATATCTTTCAATGACAGTGTATTTTCACTTACTGCTCGCGAAAAAAAGGCACTTGATAATTCATGGGCGAAAATATTTGCGGATGAGATTTTTCCCAATATTGATGAAGAAAGATTTTCTGTTTTATACAGCAGTAAAGCTTCCCGCCCGAATGCGCCCGTGAATGTGATAATTGGAGCTTTAATCATTAAAGAATTGTTCGATTATTCGGATGATGAGATTGTTGAAAATCTTATGCTGGATCTTCATCTTCAGTACGCACTTCATACTACAAGTTTTGAAGAACAACCAATTTCGGATAAAACATTGAGCAGATTTAGAAGCCGCTGTTACAATTATGAAACAACACATGGTATTGATCTGTACCACGACTGTGTAAAAGATCTTAGTAGTAAAATAGCAAAGCTGATGAATCTCAGTGGACGAATAAAAAGAATGGACTCCATGATGATAGAGAGCAATATCCGTTTTCTTAGTCGCATGGAGCTGATATACACCTGTATTTCTAAATTGGCGATATATTTTGATAAGAACTATCCGAATAAGATTCCTGATGATTTGAAGCACTATACAGATTCAAACGACTATAACAGAATTTTCTATCATCAGCTGAATGATAATATGGAGCAGATTATACAGGCTTTGCTGAGTGATAGTGATAAGCTGCTTGAACTATGCGGAACAGACTACGAAGAAGTTACTGAGTACCAACTGTTTTTGAGGTGCCTTTCAGACCAGACTGTTGTTGAAAATGGCAAACGAAGACTCCGTACAAAGGAAGACGGAACAATGAATTCAACAGCGTTACAGAATCCGTCTGATCCAGATGCCACATATCGCAACAAGGCCGGTAAACTTCACAGAGGATATGTTGCAAACCTTGAAGAAACCGTTGATAAAAACGGATCAGTCGTGACCGATTATCAGTATGACAAGAACATCCATACTGACAGTCAATTTCTTCAAGAATCTTTATCACAGATGGACAGGTCTGAAGAAGAAATCGTTCTTATTACCGATGGCGGATATGCAGGCCAGGATAATTTTGCTTTGGCAAAGGAAAAGAACATCAAATTAATCACAACCGCACTTATTGGAAAAGAGGCTCCAGATGCATTAGCTGATTTCACTTTTAATGATGACGGAACAATACTTTTGAGATGTGCTGCAGGGCACGAACCTGTAAGGCAAAGCTATACTAAAACGACAAGGCAGTGTAAGGTTTCGTTTAATTGCAATCATTGCGTTGGTTGTCCATACCAAGGGCAGTGTCGTCCAAAAATCGATGGATGGAATGCAACATTCATTACTTCAAAGAATGCTTCAAACAGGGCAAAGAGCCAAAGGTATATGCAAAGTGAAGAATTCAGCAATTATGCAAAGCTTAGGAATGGCGTAGAAACGGTACCGGCAAACATCCGTAAGAATTACCGCCTTGATAAATTGCCGCGAGGCAAGCAACGAGGGAAATTCTTCTTCGGAAGCAAAATAGCGGCTCTCAATTTCAGGAAGCTCTTTGGTTTTCGAAAGGGCTTGGTTAATTATGCTCAAAATCCAATATTTGGATAGCAAAAGAATAAAATGACTAAAATCTACTCTATGAAAAATAAGCACCCAGAGAGACAGCCTCAAAAGGCCATTTCCTCTGGGTGCTCATTTCAGCGCTATTTTTCCAGCTCTTTGCCATTGGTCATACATAAAAGGCTTGTTTTGACCCCGGCATCATATCAACCAGATCATCTCCAACTTCCTGTTCAGCATCTCCGATAACTACTATGTGGTCATGTTCATGATTTTCGTCATCATGTTCTTCGTGGGGATGTTCATCCAGACCACTCCCGCCATCATCATTCTGGCTCCCACGCTGCTGGCGGTTGTGACGCAGGTTGGCTGCAACCCAATCCACTTCGGCATCATTCTGGATTTGGCGCTGGCCATTGCGTTTGTGACGCCGCCTGTGGCCATGAACCTCTTTGTGGGCAGTTCCATGACCGGCATCGGTATCGACAAGATCACAAAAGCCGAGATACCGCACCTGTTGGGATTGATTGTGGCATTCTTCGTGGTGGCGTTTGTGCCCGCAATTTCCCTGCTCTTGATCGGTCAGGCGTAATGAAGGAGGTTATTCCATGAAAATCACAAAGGTTGACGTTATGGTGCTGGACGCTGGTGCGCAGGCCGAAATGAGAAAGCCAATCTGCTGCCGGATTTATACGGACGAGGGTATTTACGGCGACGGCGAGGCGGGTGTGGCCTATGGCACCGGTTGGCGGGCGGCCTACGGTATGATCATCGACATGGCGCACCATATTATCGGCAAGGATCCCATGAACACCGAAGCCATCTGGGAAGAGATTTTTAAAGGCACCTTCTGGGGACAGGGCGGCGGCGTGATTGTGTTCTCCGGTATGTCCGCCATCGACATCGCTCTAATGGACATCAAGGGCAAAAAGCTGGGTGTGCCCATCTACCAGCTGCTGGGCGGCAAGTGTAGGGACAAGCTGCGCTGCTATGCGTCCCAGCTACAATTCGGCTGGACAAGCAAAATCGGCCCATGGGGCTCTGAACAGGAGTATGTCGACATTGTGTCCCATGCCGTCAGCGAGGGTTACGATGCGGTGAAGATTGACTTTACCACCTATGACGAAGAAGCGAGAAAGATGAGTCATGCTTCCAAGGAGGGCTTTGTCGACCGGCACATGCTGACTCGCATCGAAAAGCGTATGGCCGCCATCCGGGAAGTCTATCCCGATATTGACATCATTGTGGAGAATCACTGCCAGACGGATCTAAACTCCGCCATCGCCATCGGCGAGCTGTGCGACAAGTACAGAATGATGGCCTATGAGGAACCTGTGACCATGCTGAATCCCGATGTGATGCGGGAACTGCGTCACCGGATAAAAACACCCCTGGCAGCCGGCGAGCGAATCTATAGCCGGTGGGGCTACTACAACTTCCTGAAGGATTACTCCATTCAGCTGATTCAACCGGACGCCTGCAACTGCGGTGGTATTACCGAGCTGAAGAAAATTGCTGATCTGGCTCATGTGTTCGATGCCCGGGTGCAGGTTCATGTGGCTGGCGGCGTGATTACTAACGCAGCGTCCCTCCAACTGGAAGCGGCCATTCCCAATTTCAGCATCCATGAGCACCACTTCCGTACGACACAGGATGCCATCAACGTTCTGGGTAAGTACAGCCTGCAGCCGGAAAATGGCAGCTATACCGTGCCGGATCGCCCGGGATTGGGGCAGGAACTGTCGGACTTTGCGCTGGAGACGGCGCTGATGCGGGAGTCTGTAGACACCTATAAACCCGCCGGAAACTGAAAACGAAATGACAAGCCGCCGCGGGCAGTCTGCCCGAGACTGCCCACGGCGGCACAGACGGAGGGAGTATGGAAGTTCTATATCTCGCAATTATCTTTGCGGTCATTGTCGTAATAGTGTGGATGAAGAAACCGCTATATCTGGCCATGGTGGCCGGTATTGTTGCCTCCATCCTGCTATTCCGGATCAACCCGCTGGAGGCGCTGACCGTTCTGGCAAAGCAGACGGCCTCCTGGGAGACCATCGACCTGCTGCTGAGTTTTTACGTCATCATTTTCCTGCAGCTGATGCTGGAGAAAAAGGGGCGGCTGGCCAACGCCAAGGACGCCTTCAACCGCTTGTTCCGCAACCGACGGATCAATACGATGATTCCTCCGGCCATTATGGGCTTGCTGCCCTCTGCGGCGGTGATGACGGTGTGCGCCGATATGGTGGATCAGACCTGCGGCGATTATCTGGATGCTAAGTCCAAAACCTTTGTCTCCTGCTATTACCGGCACATTCCGGAGATGTTCCTGCCCACCTTCCCGGTGATTCTGCTGGCTATGTCCCTCAGCGGCCAGAATGTGGGAACCTTTATTCTGACCATGATTCCGTTGGTGATTCTGGCCTGCCTGGTGGTGAATTTCACCTACCTGCGGAAGATTCCCAAAGCCATGCCGCCGCTGGATGACACGGTGGACAAAAGGCAGGAGGTTCTGCGGCTGCTACGAAATTTGTGGACGCTGATTCTGGTGCTAGTGATTATTGTGGCGGGAAACCTGTCGGCCTCTTTTGCTGGACCCATTGTGATCGCCATCAACTATTTTGTGGATCACTTCAAGGCGAAGGATTTGCCGGAGATGCTGGTGAAATCTGCGGAGCCGGTGCTGCTGGGGAACATGTACTTGATCATGCTGTTCAAGAGCTTGCTGTCTCACACAGGGGTGTTGGGGAAGCTGCCGGAATTTTTCAGTCAGTTCCCCATTTCTATGACACTGTCATTTTTCCTGCTGTTCTTCTTCGGCACGGTAATCAGCGGCTCTCAGGCCATTGTGGCGCTGTGTATGCCAATGGTGATGGCAGCGTTCCCGGATGCGGGAATGCCGTTGCTGGTGATGCTGATGGGGGTCGTGTGGGCGGCCATGGAGATTTCCCCCACCCATGTGTGCGCATTTGTGGCGGCGGACTACTATCACACCACTTTTGCGGACATCTTTGTGAAGGCGCTGCCCTCCGTGCTGATTTTTTCCGCAATCTGCTACGGATACGGCGAATTGTTGATGCTTGTTTTCTGAGCCTCTGCGGATTCAGTCAGAAGTAACCCCGGAGCAGATTCGCGGCTGTGATTTGAAAGGAGTAGGCTTACCATGAAAATTGTAAGTGCAAAATTGTTTATGACGGAGTATAACCGCTCCAATACACCGGAATTTCCCAAAAAGAGCAAGGTAGTCGGTATCCGCCTCTATACGGATGAGGGTGTTTACGGCGATGGCGAAGTTGCCGGCATTCATGCAACCTATGGCGCTTTCGGCTTGATCCGGGATATGTGGCCATTGGTGGTGGGAAAGGATCCCTTTGAAAATGAGGTGATTTTCGACCAGCTGATGCTGCGTACCTTCTGGGGCCAGAACGGTGGCGCTTTCTGGTACAGCGCTGTCAGCGCCATCGATGTGGCGCTGTGGGACATCAAGAGTAAGGTACTGGGGGTGCCGCTTTACAAGTTGCTGGGCGGCAAGAAGCGGGATCAGGTTCGCTGCTACGCCTCTCAGCTGCAGTTCGGCTGGGGCCCCTGTGACTCTCCTGCCGTTACGGTGCAGGACTATGTAGATCGCGCCAAGCTGGCTGTGGCCGATGGTTACGATGCTATTAAAATCGACTTCCTGAACTGGGACGAGAAGGGCCGCATTCTCAATGAGACTAACCGTCTGGGGCTTCTACCGCCCGATCTGGTGGAGATGTTCTCTAACCGCGTCCATGCCGTGCGGGAAGCCATAGGCCCCAACGTGGATCTGATTATCGAGAACCATGCCGGAACCAACTCTGATTCCGCAATTCAGCTGTCTGCTGCCGTTCAGGACTGCAATATTTACTATTTCGAAGAGCCCAATACGCCTGTTTTTTACAATAATAAGTATGTAAAAGATAATATCAGGATGCCTGTAGCCCATGGAGAGCGCGTGTTTGGTCGATGGGAGTACATTCGGTACTTTATGGATCATTCTGTCCAGGTTATTCAGCCGGATATCGGCAACGCTGGCGGCCTCACTGAGACCAAGAAAATCTGCGATATGGCCTATACCTTCGATGTGGGTGTGCAGATTCACACCTGCGCCTCCCATCTGCTCACGCCGCCCTCCGTACAGTTGGAAGCCTGCATCCCCAACTTCGTCATTCACGAGCAGCATATGCGAAGCCTGAATCCCGCCAATATGGAGCTGACCAATAAAGTTGTGCTGCCGAAGAATGGCCGCCTGAATGTGAGCGATGATATCGGTATTGGCATTGAATGGTCGGAAAAGGCACTGGCAAGTGAAGACCAGATCACCTTGAAATAAAGCCCGTTGCACCGCAAAAACCAAAATTACAAGGAGGAAGACTATGAAAATCACAAGCGTTGAATGCTACAAAGGCCCGTTTATCACCATCAAGGTAAACACCGACGAGGGTATCAGCGGTTTCGGTGAAGCCGGACTGTCCTACGGTAGCTGCCAAACGGCTGCGTGGGGCAACTGCCAGGATTTTGCGAAACTCGTGATCGGCATGGATCCGTTTGATACGGAAAAAATCTTCCATCATCTGCAGCGCCATACCTTCTGGGGCATGAACGGCGGTGTTACGGTGACTGCGGCTATGGCCGCCATTGATATTGCCTGCTGGGATATCAAGGGCAAGGCGCTGAATATGCCTGTCTATAAGCTGCTGGGTGGCAAGACTCACGACTCTCTGCGGGCGTATGCCTCTCAGCTTCAGATGGGCTGGAGGACGCTGATTACTAAATATGACAAGTCCATCTTGCAGTATGATCCCCAGGACTACTATGACGCGGTGAAGGATGCCATGGCCGATGGGTATGATGCGGTCAAAATTGACCCTTGCTTCGCGGGACTGAGCAAGGAGGACTTTGCCACAGCATACCTCAAGCGCGGCGACAACCTCAAGGGTGTTTACCCCGAAGAACTGCGAAAGATTGCCGTTGAGCGGATTGCCGCGGCCCGTGAGGCTGGTGGTGACAATCTGGACATCATTATCGAGATCCACTCCACGCTGGACGCCAACACCGCTGTAGTTCTGGGCAAATCTCTGGAGCCGTACCGCATTATGTACTTCGAAGAGCCCACCATGCCTGCCAATCCCAAAATGTTCAGCCACATCAAGCAGAAGTGCGACCTGCCTCTGGCAACCGGCGAGCGCAGCTACACCCGCTGGGGCTTCCGGGAGTTTTTTGAGGATCGCAGCCTGAGCATTGCACAGCCCGACCTGTGCAACACCGGTGGCATTACCGAGTGTAAGAAAATCTGTGATATGGCCAATGTCTATGACATCGGCATTCAGCTGCATGTCTGCGGCGGCCCCATTGCCACCGCGGCGGCTTTGCAGGTGGAGACCACGATTCCCAACTTCGTGATTCACGAGGAACACTGCGCCAACTTCAAGACGGAGTACCAGCGTGCCGGCAAGTATGCATGGGCACCTGAAAAGGGCAGATATTACATGAATGACCGTCCTGGTATCGGTCAGGAGATGAGTGAGGAAGCCATGGCCACCTATGATAAGGTGGTTATCCAATGATCGGATCTTCTTTCGCAACCACATAAAGGAAAATAGAGCGGCGCGGATCCAGTGTCATGGGGCAGGGGAGCATTACCGTGACAGGACTCGCGCCGTTCCCATTTTTTGCCGTAGGGCGCACCCTGTTAACCGAGAGGATGGGAATTTGAAAGGAGTTCTGGAGATGAGACTACAGACAGGAGACAAAATCCCCGCGTTTTTTTACGACACCGCCTTTCAGAGTGGACTTTCCATTGTGGACACACTGAAAAAGGTAAAAGGAAAGACCGCACTGGCCTTTCTACGCTACTGGGGATGCCGGATCTGCCAGTATGACGTGATGCAGTTTGCCGCTGGATATGAAAAAATACTGGAAGAAAATGGGCAGCTTCTGGTGGTGCTTCAGTCTACACCGGAGAATCTGAAGGAACAGTGGGGAGAAGAACTCCCGTTTTCCGTGATCTGCGACCCGGAGAAATTTCTGTACTGCCTTTTCGAGGTGAAGCCAGCGTCATCAAAAGAGACGATGGCTGATGCAAAAACCATGGAAAAGATACAGGCAGCGGAGGAACTGGGCCTGCACCACGGAATTTACGAGGGCGAGGAGCTCCAGCTCCCGGCAACCTTTGTCATCCGGCCGGATCAGACCGTGACATATGCCCATTACGGCAAAGCCGTAGGCGATGTTCCGAAGATTGAGAAGTTGGCGGAGTTACTGGCTGAGTAATGCAGGACTGGGTAAAGTGGTGGTCCTTTGTGTGACAACGATAAATGTCAGTCGTGGCGGTGTACGAATTTCGTACACCGCCACGATGCCTTTTAGTGTAGCGGCCGAGCCTCGTAAAAAAAGGGGGTGAGGACATTTTTTTGGACTTATTTGATGTAGTTTCTGAATTTCTCTGCCTCAATATCGTTGAATATTGCGCGCAGTGCCGTAGCCAAGCGCACAAGCTGTTTTTTCTGCCTGTAAATACAGTTCGACAGCTCTCATTCGGTCTTCATAGGAATACATGTGGGACCTCCTGTGCCATTATTTTGGTCCAAGATTTTGTCCGCATCCCCGCAATAGCACTCATCTTGATCACCCAGAGCCAAAACAAAAATTACCGGCATAACTCAATTAGCAATTCGGTTCTCCTTGTATTTTTTCTTTCCACTATTATGAATGATACATTGGACTGCTCTGTTAAAATTGTTGATATTCAAAAGTATTTCCATCGCTGCTCATAGTTTGAATAAAGGCAGGAATTTTAAGTTTATCTGCAATTAACCTCATCTGCTGAATCCGGCCCTCAGCCATATCTTTTCCAAGAAAAACTCTGTTAGCGTATGGAAAACAGTATTTGCCAAGGTGCGCTCGTTTCATTATCAATCGCCATTCTTGTTCTGCTCGATAATCATAAAGTTTAGCTGTGACAGAGCGATAATACTGGGCAAGAAATGGGTCTATGTCAATATCGAAGTCTGCCAACCTCATATCAGCTTGCACAATGCTTTGAAGAATTGGCGTGTAATCAAATAAAGGCCGTTTTCGGAAATATTTAACTGGGAGCAGATGTAAAACGTCCCATGCGCTTTTTGAGGATGGGGGCAACGCTGAAAATGAGTACTCAACGCAGAATCCTGTATAATTTTCAGAATAATTTTCCCACATATTACGATTATCATACGTTGTTGTAAAAGACGCAATCGTTAATGAACTTCGGGGAGAAGCGGAAAGATGGTCAAGAAATTTTTTCACCCATTGAATCTGGTAAGAGAAATCAATGTCAGGTGGTCTGCAGCTTCGCATTTTCTTATATTCTTCTTGCCCGAAAAGGTTGATTAGACGTTCGTTGATTTCCTCCCGGCTATACTTTGCCATTGTTTCGTACATAGATTCAAGTAGGCGTGACTTGTCGGGAATTACCTCACCCTCTTCTGCTGTGTCCACCAAGGCTTTGTAAGCTGTTTCAAAAGCGAAATAGAACGGATATTCAAAATCTATATATTTTCTATCGGACATGGGTATTGTGGCATCGAACATATCAGGAAATTTCGCTGGATCTGAAAGCCAAATTGCATTTTCTCCAAGAATTTGAAGTTCTCTGTCGTTGCACTTACGATAACGATACAGCGTTTTATGTGGTATATATTTTAGGTGAGTTGAAACAACGGCTTTTAACCGCTCTATATCAGAGTCATCGCTTAAATATAGAAATTTATGTAATTCCGCCATATACTCTGGTGACATATTCATAAAGAACCTCGAATTCAATCCGGAAATTTTACATGACCAAGAGCCGCACGAATTTCTGGAAAAGCTTGCTTTTGTTGTTCGGAGCCAATGCGATAAAAAAGAATATTGTTGTTTTCATCCGCACCTACAGCCACACATAATACTTGCATTCCTTTAGGATTCAATATAGGCTTCAATCTGCAAAGCATCGCTCCGTCAAGTGATAAAAGTTCGTGTGCTATCTCTGGTCTAAAACAAACGTTGTATTTACTCTTATCTTGAACAGAAGAATACGCCCACGCATCTTGCACAACTCTTGGTGGTAAATCAAAATAGCTTTTAGCAATTGTTTCAGATACTCTATATAGATATTCCGTTCCTTTTCCAACATCTCTGCTGAACTCATCTCTCAAAAAACTATTATACATTTCATGTATCAATTTCACTTTCCCATCGTTTATCCCCAACTGTCTGTAATCAAACTCACCACCAATCATATTTACCTTAACCTCTGACTTGGCAGTATATTGGATCGCCACAAATGGTTCGTCTTCTTGAATATGTACCTCACCAATCGAGCAGCGTAAATCAGGGGACGTATAAAGTAAGGACTCCCCGGGTTTATTCAAACGGCCATATGCCGTCAAATATTTGGGATTTGTCTCCCAGTAATCCTGATAGGTAGCAAATCTTTCATTAGGAATCTTCGTCCCTTTCAATCTCTTTACTCGGAAGAATTTTGTCCCCGCAGGATACTTCCTTATGTTGGTATAACAGCTAAATACACCATTCCAGCACAGTACTTCTAAAATAGCCTGATTAATTTCCGCACAGCTCATTTTGGAAATATTCAGCTTGCGGAATTTAGCAATTTTTTGCATAAGAACAAATGGATCTATTTGACTTAGCATGTTCTGTATATTCGCCTGTTTTTTTAACTCATAAAACTTAGGGTTATCTAATGTGGGAATCATTTTTGCCTCCATATACAATAAAAAGTCAGGAGAAGTTACGCCGAATTTTTTGTAATACTATAAGAATTATTGGCGGCCGGCTGAAATGCCCCCTCAGGGATTTTCCTGGCGAACGCTAACATAAAAACAAGAACCGCACGAAAACATGCCCACATGGTTGCCCTGGTGGCTTGGCGGCTTATGATTAAACAACTATACTACAATTCGGCTAAAATCACAACATGAGGCCTATACCTATTAAATATATATGTTAAGAAAGCTAAGCTCAAATTCTGAGCGGGAATAGATAAAGCCCCCCCCTGAAATCATTGATTTCAGGGGGGAGTTAGACGAGTACAACTCAACGCCCAAACTCCACATGGAGTGCGTGCGGAGTGCAGGGACCCGTCAAGATTTATGCGCAAAATTGTTTACAGGTTTCGTCTGAGTGAAGTCAACTGACAATGAAGGCGTCGCCCAGAGCCACATCCAAATACTTCATGTTCATGTATTTCTTGTTGCCCCACTGGGTGCCCGCCACATGGCGCTGCTGTGCGCTATTCACGTTGGGCGTAAATAACTGCCGAGGGATGTGGACAAAATCGCAGGGGTATGTGCCGAAACGGCACATACCCCTGCATGAGTACGATTTTTTAAAGAATCAACTGGATTGTGGAGACTCCAACAGATATATGGACCATCTCTGCAGAAGCAATGGACTCGCCGTTTACCAATATCTGCCGGGGCGTTAAACCCGGAAATTCTACCCAACCCTCCCGAGGCGCCGTCACGGTCACACTGCAACTGCGCGTGTCGTACACAAAATGGCGGAATCGGGCGGGAATATTCGAACGAAAAATCACATGGCCGGAGCGGCTCAATGTGGTGATACCGCCATGGCAGGCAGCGTCGTAAAGACGACCCTGGTAGTAGCGATTCCGCTGAGCGAATGCACTTCCGTTGTGCATACCAAAGTAAAAGCCGTCCCAAGGTGTTACGCCAAATTGCTCCAAGCTCCAGATCAGCGGCAGCAGAGCAGTCCAACTGTAAAACGGCTGAGAGTCTACTGTATCCGTGCCCTCCCCTGTAAAGGGATTGTAGTTTTCAAAGCTCCTGCGCTCGGTCGTCCAGTGCTTTTCAAAGTAGCGTACCGCCCGGTCAGCCAGCTTGTGGGCCTCATCATCCCTGCCGAAGCGGCGCAGCCCCAAATAGGTCCAAAAGGACTGGGGCGCCCAGGTACGGCCCCGCCAATAGCGGTTTTCTTGTGCGGAGGGATCCTTGGCATTGATAGCGATCATCGGGCACTCCGTGAAGAACTCTGCCGGGTCAAAAATGTGACCAATGGAGGCCTCCAGCCGGGCTTCATCAGGGACTCCCGCAGCTAACGGATAAAAACTGGTGGGGCTGGTGAGCCCGAAGCGGCCGTCCAGATGGCGGTTGGCATAAATCCCGTCCGCATCGTTCCACAGGCAGCGGTTGATATCCCGACGCAATTCCGCGGCGGTTCCCCTCAGTGCGGCAGCTTCCTCTTCTCGGCCCAGCAGTTCTGCCATCTGGGCCGTACACTCAATGTCCAGAGCCAGCTGGCTGCTGATCCCCACATCATACATCTCCAGCAGACCTGTTTTCCGATCAAAAGAGGCTTCGTCGTACATGGGGCTGTTGTCCATGGCAGCCTCATTTTTCGCCGCCAGCTTGGTTCCTCGATAGGAGCCGTCTCCGGTAGCAGATGTGCCCAGACGAATTAGGCGGACTTCCCCATCACAGCGACGGGAAAGATACCAATCCTGAGCCCGACACAAAACCGGATAGGCCCGTTCAATAGCGTGAAGGTCGCCGGACCAAAGGTAGTGCATCCACAGGCAGAACCCCAGCACGGGAGGCTGTGTGCGGTCCACCCACTTCTGGTACGGGGAAAGCATGCCAGCAAAGTTGCCGTCCGCCGTAGCGGCAGAAAGGGCATAATCCAGATTCTGCTCCGCCATTTCTACGTCGCCGGAGGCGGTGGCCATCAGGAGCTGATAGCAACTGTCGGAGAAGAAGAGATACCAGCCGCCGAAATTCTGGTTCCAGGTCTTGGCGATGGAGTGATAGGTTCGGTGGATCTCCTTAGAGTACATGGCGTTCCACGCCATTACCTCGCTGACAGCCTCCGTCATACCGCTGTGGCAGGCATCGCTGCCAGCGGGATACTCCCGCAGGGCCTCGGCCTTACAGGCATCCCAGTCCTCAAAGAGGTGGGTGGACTGTTCCGCCCGCGCTGCAGCTGTGTGATCATCGTGGGCAATCGAGACTGCCAAACAGACCTGTGGCGACTGCTCCAGAACATACCGACAGACAGCCCAATTGGGGGCGTGCTCCTCTGCTAAAATGGTGGACTTATAACCCTTGTCTGCCATTGCCAGACCCACTGCATCGGAGGTGGGGGCAGGCACTACGTCATAGGGCTGCTCTCCGGCATAACGGACGGCAATGCTGTAATTGTCCACTTTGCCGCGGACACTGCCATCGGGATCGGCGTACATCTGTCCGGCTCCATCCTCAAAGCCCAGAGAGACCAGCATATGATAGCGGATACCCCACTCCCGGGGGGGCTTTGTCTCCGTCATGCGAAGCAGGACTGTCCAAGGGTCCGCTTTCAGGTATTCAATCTCAAACTCTGCCTGTGCGTGGACACCCCGCAGGCGGCAGTAGCGGCCCCGCATCTCGTGTTCATATAGGCGCATATTTTTGTCAAAGGGGAACTGGCTGTATGCGGATTCCGCCTCAGAAAAGGCACCGGGGATGATGCTGAAGCCCGTGGGAAGGTGCTCCATGCGGGAGCAAGATTCCGGATGCCAGGTATTCCAATGCCGTTCCGTTGTAACCAAGAAATCGCCTCCAAGCCTCAAGAAATTTTAAAGTAATGCGTGATGTTGGGGTCCACGCTGATGTGAACGGTCTGCCCGATCTGGAAATGGTCCGCCAGAACATTGATGCAGGAAACGGTCATAGCTGTCCCTTTCAAGTCTACCATAAGGCGGCAGATCTCGCCAGTAAAAACAATATTTTTGATGGTGCAGGCCGCGCTGTTGGCCGTCGGCTCCGGAGAAATACCCACCTGTTCGCCGCGGATGGCCAGATAAACCTGTTCCCCAACTGTAAAGCCCTCCTGAGGACAAACCGGGAAGCTCCATCCATCCCCCGAGACAAACCAGCCGTCATCCCGGGATTCCAGCGCGCCAATCAGGGTGTTGGCCTTCCCTAAGAAATCGGAGGCATAGAGAGATACAGGGTGGTTATAGATGTCCTTGGGGGTGGAGAGCTGCTCGATTCTGCCGTTGTGCATCAGCAAAATCTCATCGGACATCGTCAGGGCTTCTTCCTGGTCATGGGTCACAAAAACCGTGGTAATGCCCACCTGCTGCTGAATCCTGCGGATCTCATACTGCATTTCCGCGCGGATCTTACGATCCAGAGCGGAGAGAGGCTCATCCAGCAGAAGAATGTCAGGCTCAATGATCAGGGCGCGGGCCAAGGCCACACGCTGCTGCTGGCCGCCGGAGAGTTGAGTCACCTTTCGGTCAGTCATGCCCTCCAAGCCCACCAAGGAGATATACTCCTCCACTTTCTTCCGGATGACGCCGGGTTCTGCCTTCCGGATCTTCAGACCGTAGGCAATGTTGTTAAATACCGTCATGTGGGGAATCAGGGCGTAGTTCTGAAATACCACACCGATGTTACGCTTCTCCACAGGCATTGGAGTCAGGTCCCGTTCTCCCACAAACACACGGCCCTCGTCTGCGTATTCCAATCCGGCGATAATGCGGAGCAATGTGGTTTTACCGCAGCCGGAGGGTCCCAGCAGAGACAGCAGGTGGCCGTTTTTTACCTCGAAGGAAATGTCGTTCAGCACATGGGCGCTGCCAAAGGATTTGGAAATGTTCTGAATTTTGATCTCTGACATGATTATTTCTCCTTATGTCCCTGACCCACCAGCTGCCCGGCATCAAAACCGATCTTGCTCATGATGAAGATCACAATGGCAATTACAATGGTCAGAATGGTGGCGATGGCGTTGATGTCCGGATTATAGCCGGCCCGGATCATGGTGTAAATCAGCATGGGCAGCGTATAGGTCCCGAATGGCGCCAGATAATACTGGATCGAGAAGCAGTTAAAGCACAGCACGAAGGACATCAGCCAGCCGGACAGTACTGCGGGAAATACCATGGGGAGCGTAATATCCCCAAAAATCCGCATGGAGGTTGCGCCCAAGGTCCGGCCAGCCTCTTCCGGATATTTATCCATGGTCATAATGCGGGAGTAAGTAATCAGGAAGGAATGCGGCATGACTGCCACCAGACAGCCGAAGTACAGGCTTGCAAAGGACTTGCCGATACCCAGCAGATTGAACAGCAGCAACAGTGCCACCGCCTGCACCAGCCAGGGGATGATGACCGGCACATTCATGAGGGTGGGAAAGGCCTTGTTCCACTTCCGGGACATACGCCGCAGGGCCATGGAGGCTGTGATGCCCAGCACTGCGGCACTGGTGCTTACCAGAATACTGAACCACAGCGAGTACCAGGTGGCGGAGAGTAAATCTGCGGACTGAAACAGCTGCTTGTACCATTTCAGCGTAAATTCAAAGGGCAGCGCACCGTATTTGGAGGTGTTGAAGGACATGAGAATGATGGCGAAGATGGGAAACAGCAGAATGAAGAGCGTCACGCAGAGCCAGACCATCATCACGCTGTTGAAGCCCCGGTCGGAGGCAGCTCCCTTTTTTCGTTTTTTCATGTGTTCAGCCTCCAATCCGCCTGTCGGCAATGTTCATTACTAGCTTGATGACCGCCAAAGTCAGCGACATCACCAGCAGGAACAGTAGGGACAGTGCTGCACCGTAACCCATATTCATGGCTGTTGTAAACTGGGAGTCAATCAGGCTGCCGATCATCATACTGTAAGGACCGCCCGCAATGTTGGGTTCCACAAAACTGCCGGCCACGGGGATCAACACGATCAGAATACCGGTCATCAACCCAGAGAAACTCTGGGGAAGAACCACATTGATGAAAGTCTGGAATCGATTGGCACCCAAGGTGTGAGAGGCGGCAATAACATTTACGTCGATTTTCTCCAGGCAGGAGTACAGACTTAAAATCATGTAGGGCAGATATTCGTATACCAAGACAATTATAACGGCTTGGTTGGTATACAAAATGGACGTTCCGGCGGGGAGAATACCCAACTTCAACAACGGTGTCATCACCAGGCCGTTGGACTGCATCAGCGTCATGATGGAGTAGATCAGCAGCAACTGAGAGGTGAAGGCAGGAACGATGGAAATCATAATCAGGGTGCTGCGGTACTTTTCCGGCACTACCTTGGCAATGGCCCAAGCGGCGGGATAGGCAATGACAATACAGATAACCGTCACCAAGACCGCAATCCAGAAGGAACGCAGCATCAGCCGGCCTACGGTTGCCGAGCTTACCGCGTTGACAATGTTGGCAATGGTATAACCCGCAATACCGTTCAGGGTGGAGACATTGCCATCTGCAAAGCTGAAAAACACCAGCATGCACAGAGGCGCCAGACTCATCGCCAGCAAAATCGCAGCTGATGGCCAGATCAGGTGGCGCACCGGGTTTCGGGGATGTTTCGCATTCATAGGGTACCGTCCTTTCCGGGGAGGGAATAAAGCGGAGTGGGCTGATCTCCGAACCTGCGATCAGCCCACTGCTTGGTTATACATCAATTAGCAGCTTTTACTTCGTCCCAAAGCGTGGTCCATTTTGTCAGCTGCTCATCAGTCAGGGGGAGAGCCAAGTTGACATTGGAGGGCCCCTCTGGATACAGCCACAGAGACTGGCGCGTCTCGTCGCTCAGTTGGCCCGTTACAACGGTATTGACAGGAGAATAGGCCTGGCTGCCGGCCGTAGCCATGCCGTTCTGGAAGTACTCGCCGGTGCAGAAGTCAATCCACTTCATGGCCAACTCCTCGTGCTTCGTATCCTTGACAATGCACCAGTAATCGCACCAGCCAACCGTCCCTTCTTCGGGGTGAATATACTGGATGTTATAGCCCTCGTTCTTCAACTCTGTGGCAATAGAGCCCCAGACGTTGCCGATGACCACTTCGCCGGAGGTGTAGGCCTTCACAAAATCGTCATGACTGGTCCAATAGGTCTTCACATTGCTCTTCAGATCCACCAGAGCCTTTTCCACGGTGTCCATATCAGGATTTCGAGGATCCTGGCCGGTATACATGGCGGCGGTCCGGATTGCGGCGTCATATTCGTTTTCCAGCGTCACCATGCCAGCATACTTGGAGTCCCACAGAGCAGACCAACTGGTGATCTCGTCAGTGATCACATCTGCATTGTAGAACAGAGAGGTGGTGCCCCAGACCCATGGCACACCGATGATGCTGCCGTTGCTGTCCTTTACCTCGTCAATGCTGCGGAAGTCCTCTCGCAGGTTGTTGTAGTTCTCCAACTTACTGGTGTCAATGGTTTCCAAAACACCGGCATTCAGATACTGCTGCAGATACAGGGGGTTGATGCAGACCACGTCAATTTTGCCGGTACCACCGTTTTCCAGAACGGACAGCAGTTCGGGGATGGAACTGATGAAGTAATGCTCCACCTCACAGTTATACTGTTCCGCAAAGGCAGCTGCGCCATAATCTGAATCGGTTGCATAGGACTGCCAGTTGGCGACTACCAACTTTTCCTTCTTACCTGACTCTTTACTTTCCGCCGCAGGCTTGCTGGAGCCGCCACAGCCGGTGAGCAGCGCCATAGCCATGACGATTGCCAGTACCAATGATAAGGCCTTTTTCGCTTCCATTTTCTTTCCTCCCAAAATCTTTATTTTTCTGTTACGCTTTAGGCGTATCACGAACTAAAAAATACAGGATGACTGCAAAATGATATTGGCGTAGGGGTGGTTCTCACCTGTTCGGATGACAGCCGCACAGGAGCCGGTCAGCCGTTTAAACTCCTCGTGGGGGACCAGTTCTGCGGAAACGTCTGCAAACTGTTTTTGCAGTGCACTGTAAAGGGTCGGGTTCTGCTCTTCGATCTCGTCAGCCAGAACGATTTTTTCCGCATCGAAATGCTCTGTGATCTCCTTCAGCACATCCAAAAAGGAAGGCTGCCCCAGTCGCACGCAAAGGTCCACTACCTCCACGCCTTCTGGCAGTGGAAGACCGCAGTCAGCAATGCAGATGCGGTCCGTATGCCGCAGGTTGCCCAGAATGCGGTTAATCTCTCCGTTCAATACGCCACCATGATACATAATTTTACCTCTTTTTATCAAAGTTCTACCAAGTCTCCTTTGTCTCAGTTATAGATGAAACTCCTGTTTTTGTCAATATCTTTTTGCTTAACTGAACTTTTATTTTACAATTTACACAAATATTTTCAAAAAGTTAGGTAAAATAGCAATGCAGAAAATGAATATTTTTTACCTTTTTTATCTTGCCAGTACTCCGTTTTCGGGGTATAATAAAAAGCAGAAATTAACTGATAGCGAGGTGAGCGGTATGGGTAGAAATGCAACACTAAAGGATGTGGCGGAAAAAGTCGGTCTATCTGTTGCCAGCGTTTCTCTAGTGCTGAATCAAAAACCAAACCGTATTTCTCTGGAAAGTCAGGAGAGAATTTTCGCGGCTGCGGAACAGCTGGGATATAAGCCTAAATTCAGGCAGCCCCGGCGCCCTCTTCAAAAACCAATCACGCTGGGCCTGATTCTGCCGGAAATCTCCAACAGCTTTTTTGCCGACATTGTGCAGGGCGTCGATGACTGCATCCGCCACCACGGCGCTCAGTTCATGCTGGCCACCAACGGCGAATCCGCTCAACGGGATGCAGAACAGATCCGGCAGTTCGTCTCCGCCGGAATCTCCGCATTGCTGATCGCCCCCTCCTATAATTGCCACCCATCTGTATTCGAAGGGGTTCCCTTCCCTGTCATCCAAGTGGATCGCCAGTCTCCCTCCCTGCCCTTCAGCTCTATCCGGCTGAACAACAAAAAAGGCGGGTATCTGGCCACCCGTCATCTGATTGAACTGGGACGCCGCCATATTATCTGTATCACGGGCCCAAATTGGCTGCTCAGTTCCCAAGAGCGGGAAGAAGGCTTCCGGTGGGCCATGAATGAAGCTGGAATCTCTGTCACGCCCGATATGATTCTGGAGGGCGATTACCAGACGGAGAGCGGATACCGGTTGGCTCCCCAACTGCTCTCTAAAGGAGCATCCGCTGTTTTCTGCGAAAATGACATGATGGCTCTGGGCGTATACCGCTACTTCCGCGAGCACGGCATCAACGTAGGCAGTGACATCTCCCTGGTAGGTTTCGACGATATCAGCTTCTGTGAATTTATGGAAACACCCCTTACTACCGTTCGGCAGTCCGGATATGACATCGGCAACGAGGCCTGCAAACGGGCATTTTTAGAGATTGAACATCCCGATTTACCTAAGCAAACGATTTACTTTGAACCGGAGTTGATCATCCGGAAAAGTTCTGAAAAATATGGAGGCGCGCAGGTATGAACCGGATTCTTGTCTTTGGCTCGGTCAACATTGACCACACCTACGAAGTCCCGCATATCGTGCATCCCGGCGAGACGATTTCCAGCACCACCTACCGTACAGCCTGGGGCGGCAAAGGTCTTAACCAGGCCATTGCTCTGGCCAGGGCAGGGGCTGATACCTTCCTGGCTGCCCAGATGGCGCAGGCGGATCGCCTTGCTCTGGCGGAGTTCTGCGAGCCGCTGCATCTGGACATCTCCCGGGTTTACCCGATTTCTTGCCCTACCGGACATGCCATGATTCAGGTAGACCCGTCAGGGCAAAATTGTATTGTGGTGGCCGCCGGCGCCAATTATAGGATCACTCCCGAAATGGTTCAGAACGCTTTGGAGGGGTTTGGCCCCGGTGATATGCTTCTGCTGCAAAACGAAATCAACCTGGTGCCGGAAATTCTGCGCAACGCAAAAGCGAAGGGCATTCAGGTAGTACTGAATCCTTCTCCCTGTACTGACGAGATCTCGCACTGGCCTCTGGAATGTGTGGACATCTTTTTACTGAACGAGACCGAGGGACAGGTTCTCTCGGGGAAAACGGAACCGGAAGACATCCTGTCTACATTGGTGACACGCTATCCGACGGCTCAGATAGTGCTGACTCTGGGAGAAAAAGGGAGCCTTTTTGTCAGCGGTTCCTATCGGGTCTCCGCGGACGCCTGCCGGGTCAATGCCGTGGATACAACCGGCGCCGGTGACACATTTACCGGTTATCTCTTATCCGGCTTGTTGCATGGTGCGGCTGTGGAGGAATCAATGCGTATGGCATCCTGCGCGTCAGCCATTGCTGTCTCCCGGCCGGGAGCAGCTCAGTCTATCCCGGAGCTGTCCGAAGTACAGGCCTTTTACCGGCAGCACTTTACAGAATAAGATGTGTAAGATGTGATGGAGGTTTCCTATGAAAAAGATTTTGATTGTTGTTGACATGCAGAAGGATTTTATCGACGGTGCCCTGGGGACTCCAGAAGCTGCCGCCATCGTTCCTGCTGTAGTGCGGAAAATTGAGTCCTATGCAGCCGCCGGGGATATCGTCGTTGTCACTCGAGACACCCATCAAGGCAACTATTTGGATACTCAGGAGGGGAAGTTTTTGCCTGTTCCCCACTGTCTGGAAAACACAGAAGGCTGGCAGCTCGACGCGCGGGTGAACGCCGCATTGCCAAATGGCGCCGTCTATTTCAATAAGCCTACCTTTGGCTCCACCGCTCTGGTGGACTTTGTAGGAACGTATGTGAAGGAATTCGGTGAAACCAAGGTACAGGTGGAACTGGTAGGCTTGTGTACGGATATCTGTGTGGTATCCAATGCTTTACTGCTGAAAGCCTTCTATTACGAGATGCCTATTTTTCTGGACAGTGCCTGCTGCGCCGGTGTCACACATGACAGCCATAAAGCGGCGTTGACTACCATGCGCAGCTGCCAAATTCAAGTGGAGTAACATCCCAGCCTCTCTTCTAAAGTGGTTCGATCAGTCAGTATAATGTGCACTGCGCAATTGGAAAAGCCTTACAGTGCAAGCTATTGAGGTCGATTGTCCATATAGTTCGCCCTTGTGGGCACTTTAGTGGCAATTCCCGCATTATTGACAATATTATAATCGCCGCACTAACTTTGGGTGCTCAACTCAAGAAACGCCCATTGATGTCGATATGATTATGGACGCAGTTAATGAACCGAGGTTTTCCAGATAGCCAATTCCCGGAGCAAAGCTCCGGGAATTCTTTTATATTGGCAAAACATAGCTTCTCTAATTGCTTTGCGCTGTCTATTCTGCTTGAAGCGTGCCACCGCTCACTTTATCTTGACAGAGAGAATGGGCGTGTGGTTGTGTTCCACCCACTGGGCGTAATCCTTGCTCAGCTCCGAGGCGATCCAGCCACAGTTGACACAGATAATACCATTGTCATAATGCGCCTGCTTAGACTTTGGAAGATATCTTTAAACACTTTCATGACATTGGAGACATATCACTATTTTCTTTTACTGCATTGGCTTAGTCTTTTTGCAAGGGCTGTCTTAGTGTGCCGCGGGCGTGGAAAGGTTAAATGCGGGACATTGCAGAAAGCGGGACGGTTTTTTTTGGAATCGGTTCCGGCGTGTAGGGCTGCGAGGGTCCTTACAATAAAAGTATAGGGCCGGAAGAGGCGACAGTACGGAACGGAGAGAGCCTTTCGGGATGGCGGGCCGTCGGGCATCGCCGCCGGGGTCATGGCGATACCTATGGGTATCCTGACTGTCTGCTCACCGGGCCGCGCACAGGCCGTCACCGAAGAAAGTCATACAGGGCGGGGCCAAGGCTGCCGCCTGATCGCGGTGAAACGGGTGCGCGGCGGAACATTCCGGCCGGGTTTTGAGATCGAGGAGGTTTGCGTATTTGAAACAGGACTACATTTGCGCCGGGGCGCTGACGGAGGAAGCTCTGACCGGGGCGGTGTCGGACTTTTTGTACCGGGTCCGTCCCCACAGGGAGCGGCTGTGGGACTACTACGAGGGCCAGCAGCCCGTGCCCAAGGGCGAGGCCGTCCGGGGACGGCCCAACAATCTGCTGCGGGTGCCCTTCCCCCGCTACATCACGGAGGTGCAGACCGGGTATTTCCTCGGCGTGCCCCCGACCCTTTCCTATGAGCGCCCGGAGGAGGGGCGGATCTATGCCGACCTGCCCATGGATCATCTGCTCTTTGACATTGGCCGGGACATGAGCATCTGCGGCGAGGGCTTCGCGCTGGTGTGGCTGGAACAGTCCGGCGTACGGGTATGCCGGTGCGACCCCCTCACCTGCTTCGGCATTCGCAGCGGCGAGGCCGGTGAGCCGCTCCGCGCCGCCGTCCGGCTGTTCAAGCGCCCGGACGACACCGTATGCGGAATGCTCTACGAGGAGGAGCGGGTCACGCCCTTCACATGGGACGGTCAGCGGGTGGCTCTGGGAGCGCCGGAGGAAAATCTGCCGGGGCATCTGGCGCTGGTGCCATTCAACAACAACTGCCGGACCTGCGGCGATTTCGAGATGGTGACGGGTCTGATGGACGCGTACAACCTGCTGCTCTCCGGGGCCATGGACGATATGCAGTCGGTGGCCAACGCCTTCCTCGCCCTGTACGGCATGCAGGGAACGACTCAGGGGGACATCGACGAGGCCAACCGCACCCGCATCCTCTCTCTGGCGGAGGGAGGCCGGGCGGAATTTGTGGTGAAGAATCTGAACCACGAGGCCCTCGCCCAGCTGGAGAGCAATCTGCGCCGCAGTATTCTGGAACTGAGCATGACGCCGGATCTCTCCGACGAGCACTTCGCCGGGAACGCCTCCGGCGTGGCGATGCAGTACAAGCTGTGGGGCATCGAGCAGGTGCGCCTTGCCAAGGAGCGCTGCTTTCTGGACGGCCTGCACCGGCTGCTGACGGCACTTTCCGGCGGCTTTGCCCTGCTGGGGACGCCGGTGGCGCTGGAACAGGGGCGGGTCACGTTTTACAAGAATCTGCCGCAGGATCACACGGCGCTGGCGAGCACGCTGCTGTCCCTCTCTCCCCTGCTGTCCAAGCGCACCATTCTGGAACAGCTGCCGTGGGTGAAGGACGCGGAGGAGGAACTGCGGCGCAAGGCCGAGGAAACCATGGAGACGGAGGAGTAATTATGAACGAAGAAGAAAAGCAGGAACTGGAAACTCTGCGGGCGGAAAAGCTCCGCCGGGAGCAGGTGGAGCGGGCCAGAGCCGCCTTGGAGCGGGGCGGCGTGCCCCAGTCCTTCGCGCCGCTGCTGGCGGGGGGCGACGACGGCGACACGGACCGCCGGACGGAGGAATTCCGTGCGGCGTATCAGGCGTCTCTGGCGGAGGACGTGAAAAGCCGCCTGCCCGCTTCCGCACCGGTGGTGACGGCTCCCCTGCCCCAGCGTCCCAGACGGGGCATCCGGCGGCTGAGATAGGAGACGGGCTATGAATATTCAGGGAACATATACGAACAAGGGCCTTGCGCTGACGGCGAAAACCGCTGTGGGTGCCTGCCTGCGGGTGACCCGTGTGGTGGGCGGCAGCGGACATACCACGGACGTCCCCAACGCCGTCCAACTGCCGGAGATCCGGCAGACGCTGGCGGTGGGCGAGGCCCGCTGCGCAGGCAGTACCGCCGTTCTGCCCGTGACGCTGGCAGCGGTGGGATTGGAGTCCTCATACACGCTGACGGAGCTTGGCGTCTATGCGGAGGACCCCAATGAGGGGGAAATTCTGTACTGCGTCTACCGGCTGGATGAGCCGGTGACCATTCAGGCCGGAAGCGACACGGTGCTGCGGTTTTATCTGCGCCAGACCGTCAGCGAGGACGGCGGCGCAATGGTGCTCTGTTCCCCTGCCGGTCTCATCACCGAAAGCGATTGCGCGCCTGTGCGGAAGATGGTGCTGGCTGTCGGCGCGCCCCAGCGTGATGTCACCATGCCAGCGTCGGAGTTGCAAGCCTATCTCGACGCCCTCCCCTGCCTGCTGACTGAGAATCATATCATCACCCTCAGTGGAACGTGTTCACAGGACGTCCGGGTGCAGGGGTTCTACGGCTGCGGCAGTCTTACCCTCCGCGCGGACAATTTAGGCGATTGCGTGTTTACAGGGAGCGCTTCCGTAGCGAATTGCAGCGTGCCGGTGACACTGGAAAAGCTGAAGTGGGCGATTGGTGAGGGGACAGATCCCCGCACATATTGCCTCCATTGCTCCGACAGCCATTTGAAGGTGGAGAACTGCTCTTTTACCGGCTATGCCGCAGCGGACGGAGGCAAGGCCGGGAGAGGTGTGAACGTATTTGCGAATGCGGCGATCACACTGAAAAACTGCGCGTTTCACGATCTGGAAACCGTTGTTCATACGTATTTTGGCGGCGTTGTTGGGATCTGTGGAGACAATCCTGAAACGGATTACAGTGGCAACAGCATTGGGGTCTATCTCTATCACGGCGGACTGGTGCTGCTGGGAAGCAGCGTTCCGGATACGCTGGGCGGCGCATGGAACGAAAGAAATGAAATGAGCGCGATTATTAAGAACGGAGAGTTCATCGGGAGTGGAGCGGTATGACTTTATATTTCTATAAAATCGGGATGGATACGCCCGTACTGACCGTTGAAAACGCGCGGAGTTACACGGCGGACAGCATCCTGGCGGCAGATGGGGCGGTATACGCACCGCTGGCGGAGGGCTATGAGCTGTCCGGCAAGGCGGACTGCTCGGAAACGCTGCGGGCGGACTACCGTGCGGCACATCCCACACAGGAGACACGGCTGGAGGAGCTGGAAACGCTGGTGGCGGCGCTGCTGTTCGGAGGTGAGGAAGCATGATGCTGAAGCTGAAGCTGCTGTACCGCGTGGTGCGGCGCAGAGTGGAGCGGGGCGAGGACTTGTCCGAGGTTTTGAAGGACTATCCCCGCCTGACGGAGAAGCAGAGAGACGAGATCGTCGAGGCTCTGAACGGCAGATAAAAGAATGGATAGAAAACAGGAGCGGCGCATCTCCCTTTTGCGGAGGTGCGCCACTGTTTTTGAGCAGACATCATGAAACAAGGCGGTTTATGGAATTTGCGCTTCATTTTCTGGAAAAATGTGCTACACTGAATAGAGTGGAGCCTTGGTCCGCAGGGACAGTATAAAACGTAGGATTCGGATGAGGGAGAGCAATATGGTACTGAGTAAAGTGGAAAAGCCTGCCATTGAAGCGGTGCTGGCGGAAGCAAGCGCGGCGAAGCTGAAGGAACTGGCAAAGAATTACTATGTCAAGGGCTACTCCAAAATGAACAAGACCGCGCTGGTACAGGCGGTGAGCGCCGCCCTCCGGGAGCCGGGGCGCATGGAGGAGCTTCTCTACATCATCGACCAGCCGGCCTTTCTGCTGTTCAGGCGGGCGGCAAGGAGCCGGGAGCCGGTGAAGGTGAAGAAGGCCCTGCCTGAGCAGTGCAGCCTGCTGGAGGATCTCGGCTACCTTGTCTGCGATGCTTCTCAGGAGGATCTGATCGTGACGGTCCCCGCCGAGATCAGCGAGGTGTTTCATCAGCTGGAACGGGAGGGCTTCACGGAGAGAAAGATGCGCTATGATCTGCTGGACAGCTATGCCATGGCCACGGTCCATCTGTACGGCGCTATCAGCCAGCCGGATCTGGTAGACATCTTCAACCGGCAAAACAGTCAGCCCACCTCAGAGGAGGAGCTGTTCCCGGCGTTGCTCCGCCATGTAGCCGTGGGCGCGCCCTACTGCTTCTGGGAGGAGTACATCGTCTGCGGGGAGTTCGAAGAGAACGACTTTGAGGATGTGCGGGACTTGATGCGCCAGTGCGGGGGCAAGCCCCGGTATGTTCCGGAAAAGGACGAGCTGCTGCGCTATGCCGACTGGAACTATTATGAGCGCACGCCGCAGATGGACGCGCTGACCGCCTTCCTGATGAACGAGGGGCACCAGTCCCGCCGGGACGCGGAGGAGATCGCCGGAGAAATCCAGTACGCCTGCGTCATTGAGGCTGGCATGGAGCAGATCTTCGATATTCTCAGCGACTATGACATGGAACTTGACAGAAGCGCTGTCGAAGCCTTCGTGAAAGTGATGATGTCCGTCAAAAACAACGCGCGGCTCTGGGCCAACAAGGGCCACACGCCCAACGAGCTGGCCGCGCTCTACTACCGGGGCGCATCGACAGCGGATGGGACCGGCAGAAAGAAGATTGGCCGGAACGATCCCTGTCCCTGCGGCAGCGGGAAGAAGTTCAAGAAGTGCTGCGGGCGGTAAAGCTGCGCCCCCCTGGTGGCAATGGGCGTAGAGGCATTGCACTATACAAGCAACGGCAGAGGACATATGTCCTCTGCCGTTGTTTTTTCGGTGGCGGCTGACGGATACGGTCCGCACTCAGAGCCGCTGATTCTTTTCGATGTCCAGAAAATACTTGTAGGTATCCACGGTCAGCTCGCCGCAGGCCGCCTCGTCGCAGGTGATGATGGCGCCGTTGTGCAGCTGAAGGGCGGAGCAGGTCCACTTCTGGCTCACGCCGCCCTCCACCGTTGCCGCCAGCGCCCGGGCCTTATTGTGGCCGTTGATGAGGATCAAAACCTCTTTGGAATCCGTCACCGTGCCGACGCCCACAGACAGGGCCTGGGCGGGGACTTTTTCCGGATCGTTGCCGAAGAAGCGGCTGTTTACGATGCGGGTATCCGTTGTGAGATCCCGCACGCCGGTGCGGGAGGCGAGGCTGGTATACGGCTCGTTGAACGCGATATGACCGTCCACGCCGATGCCGCCCAGAAAGAGGTCGATGCCGCCGCAGGAGGCGATCTTTTCTTCATAGCGGGCGCACTCGCCCTCCGGATCGTCCGTCATGCCGTTGAGAATGTTGATGTTCTCCGGCTTCATGCCTGTGAGATGGTTGAAAAAGTTGTCGTGCATGAAGTACCAGTAGCTCTGGTCGTGCTCCCGGGGCAGGCCCAGATATTCGTCCATATTGAACGTGACCACGTTGGCAAAGGACAGCTCCCCCGCCCGGTTCTGCCGGACAAGCTCCTGATAAACGCCGATGGGGGAAGACCCGGTGGGCAGGCCGAGGACAAAGGGACGCTCCTCCCTGTGCGCCTTGATCTTAGCGGCGATATAGTCCGCCGCCCACTTGCACATCTTCCGGTAATCCTCCTGAATCACTACACGCATAGCGTCTCTCTCTTTCTGCGGCGGCTGCCGCGGCACGGTATTGGTTTTCCTGTTCCGCTCCTTCCATGAAAGAACGGACGGGCCGTGCGGTCTCGATTTTATATGTCAAATCCTATTATACCCTCAGACGGGGGACTTTTCAAGACCGCCGTGTGCGGCCCGATCCTCAGCCCGTCCAGTCGGCCCGGGCCTCCCGGACGTCGATGTGGGTGAAGCCCTGTCCGGCGTACACGCCCACGCCGCCCCAGTCGGGCATGAGCTCTCTTGCGTAGGCCGCCACCGCTGCCGGGGTCTGGCCCTTCACGGAAATGTCAGCCGCCGTGCCGTAGCAGTGCTGGCTGTGGGCCGCGCCGCCCACCTTGGCGTTGTATTGCGGCGTCCGGTAGGCGCTGTGGATGACCACCGGGGCGGCAAAATGGCTGCGGATGCTCTGCAAGACCATCACCAGCCGGGGGGCGGTCAGAACGGCGTCGGAGCCGTCCTTGCAGGCAAATTCTTTCACGGTGAAATTGGAGGACAGCTTTTTGCCGCCGTCCTTCGTCTTGGAATAGGCGTTGATCTCGACCATAGGCCGCTCTCCTTTCGGTTCTTCGGTT